>Ga0207880_1000587_pt1 | contig 12542 bp, 16 predicted proteins | sample MalvirmetagMSP91_FD_184226 | JGI IMG/M metagenome (GOLD analysis project Ga0207880, IMG submission 184226) | Marine viral communities from the Deep Pacific Ocean - MSP-91 (SPAdes) | ecosystem: Environmental > Aquatic > Marine > Oceanic | place: Pacific Ocean | collected 2011-04-27
CCGCTTGACCCTGCTCGTCGCAGGCAGCACATCAACCACGGCCACCCGGGTCACTTCTCAATGAAAATCCCGGGTCACTTCTCAGTGCAACTCAACACCATTGACGGGCCGCCAGGGCATTCGTCCCGTTCTGTCAGGCAATGGGGGTTAATGGCTGGATTGTCCGCGTCGATCCGCACGAGGAGAATAGGCTTGGTGACGAGCTGAAGAAGTCGAAAGACGATCAGAGATGAGATGGAGGAAACCGAGAAACGGCGTTCACGAGGTTGAGGCGAGGAAGGACCAATCAACCGGCATCCATATTGCTCCTGTAAGACGAATTAGGAGCGCGAACCCGTGTCAAACTTCATCGACGACTTCCTGAGCGACATACCGCGCGGTGTGACCACGCAATATCTCAAACAGCAAACAGCGCCCCAGGCACGGTGGCAGTCTCCGCAAAAGATCGTAGGCGCCAAAAAGCTTGCCTACGATCCCGCCTCCCCTGGCCAGAAAATCTTGATCGGCGCGATCGGTTCAAAGTTGATTGGCATTGAAGATAACCGCCATATTTTAACGGTTGCCGGAAGCCGTGCGGGTAAGTCGGTCACGGTCATCAGCAACCTGCTCTTCTATCGGGGCAGCGTGCTTGCGACCGATCCGAAAGCAGAGTTGGCAAACATCACTGCTGCAAGACGGTCAGCCCTTGGCCAGAGGGTCTTTGTCCTCGACCCGTTCAAGAAGGCAAACAAATCGGCAGAGCAGTTCAGGGCGCGGTTCAATCCAATGGCGAGCTTGAGCCTTGGAAGCCCAACCATAATCGAAGATGCAGGCCTGATTGCCGATGGTCTTGTCATCGCGGCGGGCCGCGATCCGCATTGGGATGAGAGCGCCCGAAATTTCATTGAAGGTTTGATCCTCCACGTCGCAACAGCGCCAATCCACAAAGACGAGCGAAACCTCGTAACGGTTCGGACGCTGATACGAAGGGCGCTTTCAATTGAAATCGATGGAGATCATGACGAGGAGTATTTTCCGCTTCGTGATGAGATGCTGACCAACGCGGCACGGCTATCACGGTCTTCGACATTGAAGCACCTTGCCGATGCGATCGAAGGCTCGGCGCTCGATTTTTACGAGAAAGCTGAAAACGAGCGATCAAGCGTACTATCTACCGTACGTCGCCACACAAAAGTTCTTGATTACGCCTCGATGCGGGCCGTTCTGTCGGGTCATGATTTCGATCTGGCTGATCTGAAACGCGATCCGGCAGGCATAACGGTCTATTTGTGCTTGCCTGCGAGCAAGATTGGACTTTGCGCTCGTTGGTTGCGGGTCTTCGTCAATCAGCTCCTCGATGCGATGGAGCGGGAAAAGGCGAGGCCCTCGGCTCCTGTCCTCGTTTGCTTGGACGAGTTTCCTGTTCTTGGTCACATGAGCCAGCTAGAAAATGCAGCGGGGCAGATCGCGTCGTTCGGCGTGAAGCTCTGGGTCATTCTTCAGGACTGGGGCCAGGGCAAAGCGCTCTACAAAGAGCGCTGGGAGTCCTTTGCTGCGAACGCTGGCACCATGCAGTTTTTCGGCAACAACGATATGGCAACGGCGGAGTATGTTTCCCGACGGCTGGGTAAGACTTTGATTAGCGCGACACGTGACGGCGAAGTTGGCGCAGACCAAGCCGAGAAAGGTTTGAGAGGCCGGTCGGACTCACTGGAGCTGCATGACCTTGCCGCACCCGAAGAGGTAACGCGGCTGTTCGCTCGATCGGATAGGCTGAAACGCCAGCTCGTAATATGCCCGGGCTTAAATCCCATGATCCTGCAAAGGGTCGAATATTTCGAGCCGAAAAGTCCGGTGCACCCCTACTTCAAAGGGAAATATGGGAGCGCTTGATGACTATACCTTCGGCTCGCGCGGCAATGTGAGCGGAACTCCCTGCTCTTTCGCCTGCTTCTTTTCCTTGATGGATAGCAAGCGGGCAAGCGCAGGATTGCGCCCGTATAGGTAAGCATTCGTTGAAGCCAAATTTCCGTGTCGATCGCGGATCAGGTAATCACACTTCCCTGATTCATTTAGCACACCAAAGACATCTCGTGCGTTGCATGTCGCCGCGACGTGAAGGACAGTGTCGCCCAACCTAGGGCGGCAATGATTTGGGTCGAGTCCAGATTCCAGGAATGCCTTAATTTCTCTTGCACTGCCGTGTTCGGCTGCGCGGAAAAAATCTCTATACAACGCCTCTTCGCTTAAATCGTCATTCATTTCTTCTCTCAAACTTTATTTTTTATTTGAAAGAATTTATCTTATTCAAAGTGATTATGGCAAATTTGATTTACAAGCTATTGATCTAGCTGAATATATTACGATATAATCAATGTATAAGCTATTTTTATCGCAGAGGCCGCGCTATTACCTGATTATTTCAACGTCTTGCTGTTTCGCCTGTATTCTCTCCTTGATAGAAAGAAAGCGCGCAAGCGCAGGGTTGCGCCCGTATAGATAGGCATTTGTGGAAGCCAGGTTCCCTTGCCGATCTCGAAGCAGATAGTCGCACTTGCCCGACTCGATCAGCACGCGGGCAACGTCGCGCGCATTTCGCGTCGCTGCAATGTGGAGTACGGTGTCGCCCCAACGAGCCCTTCGTATATTAGGGTCAAAACCCAACCTCAGCATTGCAAGACAGGCGACAGCATTGCCTCTTTCAACTTGAGTGAAGCATTCGTTGGCAGCGGCATCGTTCGCGGCGAAATCAACGCTCATCTCCGCTGGATCGCCCGAACTTTGGACATCCGGCTGGCCGTCAGAATCTGCAAGCACTCTTGTAGACGCCAATGCCGCAAAGCGTTCCTGCCAATACTTCATTTGCAGCGCCACACCGGAGTCCCTCAGAAGACCGAGTGTGAAATTCCGGTTAGATGAAGAGCTCATTGCGATGCTCCTTCGTCACGCTCGAAAGATTGCAAATTTCCTGAGAGGCAAACGTCGATCCGAGACTCATCAGCTGATTGAGCCCCATGATCTCTTCGTGTCTCGAAGGGGTAGTCATGATGCAGGAGCGACAGCGACTTGAGCTTTGTGTCTGAGGCCCGATCAAAATCGGAGGCGAGTGTAAAATAGTACCTATTTCTCCCCACGCGCTCCTCTTTGAGGAAGATAAAGAAGTTGTCCTCTGGCGTCATAATGCCCCAGCCGAAATGGCGTACCTCGCTCTTGTGGCAATCAACCGATTCAATCGCGTCCTTCGCCGTGGTAAACGGGGCTTTGTCGATGTCGAAGTAGCGTTCGACTTGCGAAACCTTCACGACGCCGCTTTCGAGCGGTGCTGAAATATCAAGCCTTGAACAAACAGAACCTCCGGAAATACGAGTGTGGTAATATCGACCTTCAATGTCCGATGGAGGGAGAATGCGCTCGCCATCAAAGTCTTGCTCAAGGAAATCGAGTAATCGCAAAGCGGCGTTAAAACTCACCTCGCGTTCGGTGATTTCTGCCTCCGTGAGGAGATTGATGAGCGGATGGGTGGCAAAATCATAGATGGCCTGGAGCCGCTCACCTGTGGGTGTTTGGTGCCTATAGCTTCCGTTGTCCTGTCTGACGCCATTCACAAATTTTCGAATGCTCTCGTAGGGAACGCGAACACCGACGTACTCATCGATAGCTTCGACAACATCGTTCCAGTTGTAGCGACTGCCATCGCTTGATGATTTCAGAGAATGGAACTGTCGAAGCGCGTTGCGCAATCGCCCGAGTTGCCATTCCGATAGCTGCACCTGCTCCCCCTGTGGTCGCTCGCGAGGTTGGCGCGAGGAATCTCGCAGCCGTGGCGGCCATATTGCTCTCGAAAGGCGCTGTTGGCCAGCGTCGGAAAGTCGAGAGAAATCATGGCGTACATTTCACCTTGGGAAGGATTTCCCAAAACCCGTGTCGCATTGGATGCGAACGGCAAGCGCTCTTTCATCGTTCGGCCACGTGTTCTCACGCCGTTTCGAGCGAAGACCGCGGAGTTTCTTGCCACGCTGCTCGTCTTGGCATTCATCCTCATAGGCTTTGCCTACCTCGCGAGCGCGATGCCCGATGCAGAACTATGGGTATGGCTCGGAGCAGTCTTAGTGCCGTGGATCTTCCGCCCGGTAATCCACGGCATCACAAGTGGCCTCCTCAAGAGAGAAACGAAAATCGTACTGACCGAAGACACCTTCGAGGTGCACGGCCTGCTGGGCCGAAAGGTGTACGATCGTAAGCTCGATCATTCGATTTCGATTTTCAGACATGACTTCGCCGAACCGGAAGCCAGGGCGCTCGACCTGCGTGCGCGTAGGGCTGCGCGAAATGGCCAGATCATCAAGACGAACCCTTACTACGGGGATTCGGCGGTCGTATCCTATGACTACCTCGGTCAGCGCAATGACGTTCTAACCGCCCATCCCAAAATCACAGCGCATTTGGTGCTGATGAGGCTGCAAGCCTGCGACGCGGCGTTGAACAGCCAAATCGGCAGAAGCGACGGCTTTGCGAGCGGTCCAGCCGATCAGTGGTCAAGCGAGCCTGGCGACATTTCAGACAATGACTGACTTGGTGCGAAAGGAGGCGAAAAATGCGCACCTATGATGACACGGGCTGGCGCGATCCGTCGGTAGGATTGGCTACTTTGGTGGTCAGCTATTTCGTTCCCATCATCCTCGGGAAGCTGTTCGGTTTCGGTCGCGAAGTGGACGGACTGATTTCGTGGATGGAGGGGAGAGAGGCATGGCTCTATGCGCTGTGCGTTCTTGCCCAGGCCGCCATTGGGTTCGTGCTGATCCTCGCCGCTTACATCGGTGTGCGCTGGGCACTCCTAGAGCTTCTGGATGCTGCAAGGCGGTTTAGTGATTGGGTCTCGCGATTGGTGCAGGGATTCTGTGACGCCGTGCGCCTCGCCTTCCGAATGATGGCCAGCTTCTATCTTCGATTGATGAAGCTGCCGTTCCGATTGATTGGAGACCTCACGCTGGCGCTCAATGGCAAAGTGGACACGTGGCTCGATGAAGAGCGCAAGCTGCGATCCGCCTTTCGCAGTGAGTACTCGGCAGACTTCAAGAATTATGCCGAGTTCCGAGCCTATTTCAAATCAGTGCAACGGGGCGAAGCGCCGCCCTATCCAGATGCCGAAGACGACTACGAACCGGAACCGGAAGCCGAATACGAACCGGGCTACGAGGAGGCTCCCAAGGCTGATCCATATCTAGAGGCACTGCGAGTGCTTGGATTGGTGGAGCCCTTTACTCAGACGCGTTTCAAAGCGGTCTTCCGAACACGGATGAAAGAAGCGCATCCCGACATCACAGGCAGCGATGAGGCTGCACGGCAGCTCAACGTTGCGAGCAATGTGATCAAACAAAGAAGGGGCTGGAAGTAATGAAGCTACCGATGATTCCCTCCGGTCTGCCCGCCCGTCGTGGCCAGACCAGAATGCCAGTGAAGAAGGATTTCGATCAGGCGCTTGCATTGCTTCGCAAAGCAAGCGGAAAGCCGGAATATCGTCATATTCCGATGCGCTGCGCCGCGCACGACAGGCCTTTCGTCATCATCTATCGTCGCGATGATCCCGATGAGAAGTTTTGCATCGAAAAGATCAGTAAAGATGTCGCCGCAAGCAACCGAGACGAATGGCGAGGCAGTTGCCAGTCTGAGAATGAGAGCGACAGTCTAACCGTATATAACAACAGGGAGTTCAATTCCGCTGGACGGCGTTGCCCTTGGTGCCAGGACCCTGGAGCAGTGCACTGCGGCTCCTGCAAGGAGACATATTGCGGTGGGGCAACGAGAGAAATCGTCAACGGTGTGAGCATTTACCGATGTGTTCCCCGGTGCGGCTCCAGTGGCGATCTCGTTGACTACGACAAGCTGCACGGGAACCGCGCCGTTCCGGCACTGGAAAAATCGCAAAAGCCTATGCTTGCGAAGAGGAGAAAGAAGGCACTGCCACAGCCTAAACGCCCACTCCTGCCCGGCTGGTAGTGAGGCCGAATATGGAGCCTCCCCCATTGTCGGGGGAGGCATTCAGGTCGCAAGTTCAGAACAAGCTGAATTGCTCGACCTCGCCGCGCACGAATGTGCGCGGCGGGCCGCAAAGCACGAGCTGCGTATTGCCGTTTTGGACGATCATGCCGTGATAGAAGCCCGATGTATCACCGGATGATCGCCAACTTCGCGACCTTTCGGCATAGGTATAAGTCTGACCTTCGAACATTTGCGGATGAACAAGCCGGTAAGCCTCGGCGCGAGTATCATTGGCGCGCCCTTGCAAGCCGACGCAGACCCATGTTCCGCCGTTCCAATTGAACGGCTTGCGAATTCGTCCCGCCATGCCAATGCGGTCGGCACTGTATGAGGCACTGATGTCGCCTTCGCCGATCTGGCGTTGCCTACGGTGGCACCATTTTCCGGTGTCCAGCCGCGCGGGATCGACAGGCGTGATTTGTATGGTGTCGTTAGCCATCATGCCGCCTCCTTCTCAGAGGCGGCAGTGACCTGAAGGCCATTCAGGAAGTCTGCGGCACGCTGCGCATGAGCGGCAGCGGTGAAGATTGCTCGCTTGTCGTTCTTTAGGACTTTCAGCCAACTTTCGATGTATGCGACATGATCGTCACGAACCTCGGGAGTGATTTCCAGATCAGCACAGAGGAATGCGGCGCCTAACTCGGCCACGAGTTCTTCCTGCGCATAGCCTTCGTCGCCCCAGGTCTTGCGGCCAAAGCTACGATCAAGCCGCTTTGGATGACGCGTCCAGTGCGTGACCTCGTGCGCCATGGTTGCATAGTAGCTCTCGGCGTCTTTGAAGCTTTCGAAGGGAGGAAGCTGAACGCGGTCTTCGCCAATCATGTAGTAAGCCTGATTGCCGCCGTGGCGGATTTCAGCACCGGTTGCGGCAAAGAACTGCTCGGCATGTTCGATGCGCTGCACCGGATCGAGCACCGGCTCAGCGAGCTGGTAATAATGGACGGGAAGCCCTTCGATCTGCTCGACGTTGAAGACGGTGTAAGCCTTCATGTAGGGGATCGTGTGCTCAACTTCCTCGCCGCGATCGTTCTCTTCGGTGCGGGTCAGCTTGTTGGCATAGACGACAAGTTCGCCCTTCTCGCCTTTGCGGACGTTGGCACCGAGTTCCTTGGCCTGACGGAATGTCATCCAGATCGGAGCGGAGAAGTCCTTCTCCATTGCGGCTGACCAGAGCATCAGGATGTTGATGCCGTTATAGGCCTGTCCGTTGTGCCGCAGCGGCTTGCTGATCCGGCCTGCCGCATGTTCGGCATTCCAGGGCTTCATCCAGGGGCGAACCCCCTTCTCCAATTCAGCTACGATCTTGTCGGTAACGCGCGTGTAAACGTCGCTCTTTTCCTTAGTTTTGCGTGTCATGGCTTGTCTCCTTTCCGTTGGTGTTCTCGACACGCGGAGACAAAAGGCCGTGCGAATAAGCGGGACGGTCAATGCCCAACACGGCTCACGAAGTGAGGTGGTGCGGGCGGGGTGTTGACCGGTTTGCGCGTGCGGCCAACTTCGCGTCGAAATTCGAGGACGTATCGGAAAAGAACGCCGTGATCGCTTACGCCAAGGCAGCGACCTGCCTCACGCGCACGAAAGGATAAGCGCAAAGGGGATCAGTTATCGTTCAACCCGAATGGTGCGCGGGTATGCAAACGGTCTTTCCAGCTGCTTTCCAGCCGGATGACATCATCGGAATCCAAGTCTGGGGAGACACGCTGCAAGATCGTGAAGCGGAAGTTCGCGGGATCGCGGCCACGAAGCAGACGATTTCCGCCGTGACCGGACGCAGCATAGTTTAGCCAACGGCCCAGGAGGTTCTCGCTGCCGTAAGCGGAACCGACATAGCCCTTCCCGTCGCTCTCATCGAAGATGAAATAGATACCGCGCCATTGACGGATCGCTGCCTGCCATCTGCTAGGCATAACGGACAGCTCTTCCCAAGTCAGGTCGAGTTGATCCCATGCGGGCATGGAGGCGTCGAGCATGCTCTCTTCATGGATCGCGTGAACTGCCATGTCGTTCTTGTGCGATCTTCGCCACCATGAACGCTCGGGTGGCGGCCATGTGACGACGAGCCTGCCTTTCCAGTGCGCGTAAAAATCTGTTGGGCTCATGTCGAACCATCGGATCGTCTCTCGCGGGTCCTGCTCGGTGAAGCCCCCCATCCCGAATGTCTTCATTTCCTGATAGGCAGGAACGGCCCAGAACTGCTCTCTCGTGAGCGGCTTCGATGACTCAATGGTATAAAGCCCTACGAACAAAGCCTGTCCGGGGGCATGGCCGATGAAGGAAGCGACGTAGCCGTCCCCTTCAAGTCCTTTCATCGCGCGTTCGACCTTCTCGCCTTGGGTCTGCTGATATGCGTTGAACGTCTCGGGCCGCTCGGCTGCAAGCCAAGGTAGAACCTTGGCGAGTTCGCGCTCATGCGGCCTGTGGCGCATGACGATGACCTTAGCAGGGTCAATCCCGCTGCTTTCGAGAAGATCGTTGAGATTCATCGGCCAGCCTCCGGTAGGCTGGCCGCCATGCGGCCTTCGAGGCTTTCGCTAACAAGCTCGCCCAAAAACTGGCTGAACGGCACAATATTTTGCTTTGCGCTCGCCTCTTCGAGGGCGGCCATGTAGTCGTCGCGACGCTCGACAGGAACGATCGTCCACGGATAGCCGCCGCCTGCTAGCATGACGTTCATAAGAAAGCGGCCCATGCGTCCGTTTCCATCCATGTAAGGGTGGATATAGACAAACACGAAATGCCCGAGGACAACGCGGACTGCCGGATCGGTTTCGGATTCGAGCAACTCGAAGAAGACAGGCATGGCATCACGCACTGCGGCAGGTGCCAAAGGCACGTGAGCTGAGTGGCGAATAAAGACGCGATCATTCCGGTAACCTGCCAAATCGCTGACTTTGACGATGCCTGCGTTGACACTCGGCGTGAAGAGTTCGCGATACCAATCGCCATGGTCCCGGTCGGCGACTGTTCCAGGGTTTTCATTCTTGAGGACAGCAGCAACGCTTTCCTTCACTGCCTGGAAGGCGAGATGGTAGCCGTGCGCTGCCATCGCATCACGGTGCTTACGATCTTCCTCGCTATCGGGATTCCAATCTCCGCTACGTACACGTTCGATCAGGTCGGGGCTGACCCGATAGCCTTCGATCGAGAGCGAGTGGTAAGCATCGGTCACATAGGAGTCTTCGACGCGCTTTAGATAGGCCTCGCTGTCATTGGGAAGGCCGGGGTTTTGCGGAAAGTTTTCGATGACGCCTTCGCGCATCGTCTGCCACATGAGGCGGATGCGTCCTGCGTATGGCGAGGTTTCCCGTTTGGGGAGCGATAGATCGATGCGTGTCTCAAACGGATCGGACTCGCGCACTGTGTAGCCTGCTGCCTCCATGCCCTTGACGATTTCATCGGCAATGCGTTCACGCCCGATATTGCGGAAAGCGCCCGCAAGCCTTCCGGCGATGACGCTGTGTCCGCCATCGAGAAGGTGCGATAGAACTTCCGACGCATCAGGGAACAGCGCGAGGACTGTGCGCGCGTCGGTGCTATTTTGCCGGAAATAGTTTTCGCCCACATCGATGAGCGCGCGCGCAGGACTGAAGAGACGTAAGTTGCCGTGCGCGACAACGTCTTTGCTCTCGGGCATGGCCGCACGCATATCGAAGAGTGATGTGCCATGGAGAAGATTTGTCGGCTTGTTGCTGCCCTTGGGCGCGCGAACCAGCAATTGTGGCGGAACGGTTTCGTTACCCGCATGAAGCGATAAGGATTGTTCGGGCGCAATGCACCAGTCAGTTCCAAATCGCTCGTTCAGGTAGGAAGCGCAGAAATCCCAGAACGATGCATACCAAGCCGTTGTTTCACCGCGCGCATCGTGCGGACTGGACGGGATATACCACCCCTTCATCACGGGCTGCAAAAAGCCGTTCTTGGTCAGCCGCTCAAGATGAGTGCGCTTCAGGTCACTCGCGCGCACTGCAACGACTCCCTTGTCCTGAAGTGTTTTCAGGACGCCAAGTGAGTCTGCGAGTTTTGCTTGTGGCGTTGCCATTCTATGCCTGCGTTAGGTTTTTGCGCTATATGCCTGTTAGGTTATCGCGCTGCTCCGAGATTAGGTTTTGAAGTTGCGCGCCAATTAGGTTATTCAGTTGTACCATTATTAGGTTTTAATGTCGATCGTTTTCGCAATCCTCTTGGCAATCATGATGATGATGATCATCATCACCACCTCCATCACCACTAAGACCACCAACCACCAGGGGATGATCGTGGCGACCGGGGCGTCAATCTGCACAGATCGATGACTGACTGCCGAGCAAACAATCAATCATTAGGAGCGGCTCGATTTGCCACAAACTTGCCACAAGGAATCTCGGGCCAAGAGGGACAATGGCGGATTACTGCGAGTCACAGAGGACTGTAATTTTGTGGCAAGAACGGCTTGCTTGAGCCGATTCTTTCCGTACTTCTCTGCTAAGTGATTGATTTTTAAATGGTCGGGACGAGAGGATTTGAACCTCCGGCCCCTTGCACCCCATGCAATTTAAATCGGCAGATTTTCGGGTGCTTGAGAGGTTCTCGCCACAGATTTGCCACATGCTTTTCCAAGCAAGTCACCGATCAGACCAACATCTTCGTTGGGCGCCTCGTCGTCGAGCAAATGTCCGTATGTGTTCAACGTCGTCTCGATGTTTGTGTGGCCCATGAGGGTCTGAATCTTCTTCAGGTTCATTTGCTTCTCGATAAGCGCAGATGCAAAGAAATGCCTCAAGTCGTAAGGGCGATACTTCGGGCGTGCGACGGTCTTCCCATCCATAACGCTTTCGGTCATCAAACCTGCCTTCTCACATGCCACGTTGAAGCCCCGGCGCTGCCAGTTTCGCCGCGTGACCCATCTGCCGCTGGCGGCAGGGAATACGAGATCAAAGCCATTCTCGATCGCGTGATTGTTGGCATAATGCCGCACCATATCGAGCGTCGTAGAACTAAGTTCGATGAAGCGCCGACCGGCTGGCGTTTTTGTGACTGAGATCTTGTGGCCGCTCCCGTCCAACGCACGATCAACATATACGCCGCGCTCCCTGAGCGCTGCATTGGAGAGTGCGATATATTCTTGCGGACGCATACCGGAGTCAGCTGCAAGATAGAGCATGGGGCGGTAGCGCCGCCAGGCTTTGGCAATCGTTTGGTTCTTGGCATTCGCAAGGGCATCGGCGGCACTTAAGAGAGCAACAATGTCGGCCTTGCTCGGGATTGTTGCCGGGACATCATAGCGACTATCAGCCCGGATGCAGATGCCGCTGGCAACATTGTGCGGGATGACGCCCCGAATGCTCATCTCCTTCATAAGTGACTGGAAGGATGAAAGGACTTTGCCTGCGAGATCGCGGCTAATGTCCTGCGCAAGCAGCCATGATCTGAACGCGACAACGTCGGGGGCGGTCAAGCCATGCAGTGGCTTAGGCCAGTCATACGTTTGAATGAAACCGGCGCGGTATTCGTAATTTTTGAGCGTGTATTTCGTGACAGGCTCGCGGCCATTCAAACCTTCTTTCTCGCAAATGCGAAGCCAAAGATCGGTCGCATCGCTGACGGTCTTGATACCGTGATCGACAGTCGTGCCTTTCTGGCGGGCTTTGCCGCTCTCAAGGAATTCGAGCGCTTCCTTACGCGTCTTAAAAGTCGCGTAGGCGTATCCTGATTTCGTCGATGTGCTCGGGTAGCGTACTTGGTAAGTTGTGCCTTTCGCGCCGACCCTCTTCCTTATGTCTGACATTCTCCCCTATTGAATCACAGCGGACTCACCGCTGCAAATATAAATTATTGAATTTTCGAGTTTTCCTCGGCTTCCATCTGGAGCCGTTGGTAAATCTTCAACAGTGTTCCCTTCTCGATTTTCAGCTTGCCGTCGATCGGATCGATAAAAAAAGGCAGCTTTCGCTGCCCGTTTGCATCCAGATCGGCGGCGCGTTTCATTTGTCTGTCGTTGAACTCGACGCCCATGTTGGAAAGCACTTGTCGTGCTTCCGATAGATTGATGTATTTTGGTGCGTCCATGTGCCCTCTCTTTCTATAGATCGTAGTCCAAGCAGGCGGGTCGGTAGTGATGCGTATCGATGCGGTGGATGGTTCCGCCGCCTGGGCGCAAGACTTGGCAAAACTCGCCATATTGATTGGTAACGGGAATGCGGAGCCTTGCGCCGGTCACATATTGGACGTTGTAGATGTCCTTCAGGGCTTTGAGGTCTTCGATGATCGCGTGGGTCATCTCCTCGATCGAAATCGTGCCAAGTTCGCGATATTCGATCATCAGCCCAGGTCGTTTGTCGTCTTTCGTTTTCTTGCCCATGCGCAATTTTCTTCCGCAAATTCGCCTATTTCTCAATTATACCGCGTTTCGGAGCGGCGGTGCCAACTTCGCCGCATAATTCCTTTTCTTCCAAACGCTTACTGGCCAAGGCTTTTCGCCCATCCTCTATCGTCTTCTGGCGCTGATTTCGGTTTGATTCACCGCGTCGATCCGCGCTGATCCGCCT
>Ga0207880_1000596_pt1 | contig 12370 bp, 10 predicted proteins | sample MalvirmetagMSP91_FD_184226 | JGI IMG/M metagenome (GOLD analysis project Ga0207880, IMG submission 184226) | Marine viral communities from the Deep Pacific Ocean - MSP-91 (SPAdes) | ecosystem: Environmental > Aquatic > Marine > Oceanic | place: Pacific Ocean | collected 2011-04-27
CACCGTCAACACCAATCGACCCTTGCATGGACAGGGCGGGTCATACATTTTTTGACGATCCGGAACAGCTCCTTTTAGAGGCGCCGATTGGGGTGGCGGTAGTTCCCGGCGGCGAGTCGGCGCGTCAGCAAAGCGTCCTAGCTTCGGCCGTTTACTGCCCAGTGTCGCTTTCCCTAAAGCGGACGTTGAGCAAGTCCCCATGCGACCGGTTTCGGAGCCCCATCACAGGGCCTCGGCAAAATGGGCTTCCTGCCGATCGCTCTAGCTACGAAAAGTTACCATGTAGGGACGAGTGGAGGTTTGTCTGACAGCACTGGCCCATCGCTTGGCGGCTTTCACTAATTGGGAGAATTCTGCGGAATTAGTACGTAATCGCCTGAACTTAGTTGCGCGTGGTAGAGACGAATTCGCATTGGACTGATACCACGGATGAACTTGCGGGTTGAAGGAGCTGCAGACTTGCAACGATTCTCCGATACCGATCCGGGTCGAGCAGGTGCAAAGGGACTTTTGCCATTGGTTTCTGTGGTTATTCCGATGTTCAACGCTGCGAGGACAATTGAACGAACGTTGGCGAGCGTGCGAGGACAGACGCATCGCAATCTGGAAATTCTGGTCGTTGATGACGGTTCCACAGATGACGGCCCAGCGGTTGCCGAACGTCATGCGGCGCATGACCATCGAGTCAGGATCATATACCAATCGAACAGTGGTGTTGCGAGTGCCCGGAATGCCGGGATTGCGGCATCAACAGGTGTCTTCATTGCACCTGTTGATGCCGATGATCTCTGGCACCCTGAGAAGACCGCGCTGCAACTGGCTGCAATGACCGGAGCTGATGGAGTGGCCGATCCGTCAATTGGACTCGCCTACTGTTGGTATTCGATCATCGATGCTGATGATACTGTTCGTTTCGACGATTGCCGAAGTACTGCTGAAGGCGATGCGCTCAAGGCGATGGCATCGCGCAACATCGTAGGCCACGGCAGCGGCGCCTTGATGCGTCGGGAAGCCGTGATACAGGCAGGCGGCTATGATACTTCGCTCAGGGCGCAAAATGGCGAAGGGTGCGAAGACTACAAGCTCTATTTCCAGATCGCAGAACATTATCGTCTCGCGCTCGTGCGCCAATGCCTGGTTGGCTATCGCGAAACGCGCGAGAATATGTCGAGTGACCCACGCAAGGCTCTGCGTTCACGCGCGCTGTGCGTGCCGGAATTCCTTGACCGGCACCCCGACCTGGCGGGCGAGTTTCATGAAGGAAGACTCCGAATTATGCGTTTTATGCTCGGGCGGGCGTTGCGGACTGGAAATGTAGGCGATGCGGCGTTTCTGCTGTCTGGCATGCTTCGCAGCGATCCTTTTCTGGCGCTGGCGAACCTCGGCGAACTGGCCAAGGGCCTATTCCGCAGAACGCTGCGGACAGGAACACCGCGTAGGCCCTTTCTCTCGGAACTCCCGCTTGGTTGATTTTCGTTACCTATCCGTATGCTCCCTGCATTTCCGTACGATATTTTCGTAATAGTCTAGACGGTCTAGGTGCGGATGTCGGCAGGTCGGCATCGTTTAACAGGATAAGAGATATTATGTTGAAGCGCGGGTTGAAAAGAACTGCGCATGCACTTCTGCCCAAGCCGGCCTATGTTTGGCTCCTCAAACATTCGGGGCGTTCCTATACGCCCCCTGTTGGTTCGGTGAAGTTTGGAGATTTGCGACGGACCGAGCCAGTTAGCCGTGATTATGGCTATGGCCGCGGGCGTCCGATCGACCGCTATTATATTGAGAACTTTCTGGAGGCGCAGAGTGACCTGATCACTGGCCAAGTGCTGGAAATTGGCGAGCGCACCTACACCGAGAAATTCGGCAAGAATGTCGCGCAATCCCACATGCTGCATGTCAATGATATGGAAGGCGCAACCTATGTCGACGATCTGACCTATGGTTCGTCGATCCCCAGTAATTGGTATGATTGCGTGATTCTGACGCAAACCTTGCACCTGATCTTCGACATGAAGGCTGCGCTGCGCACAATCTACCGGATACTTAAACCTGGCGGCGTCTTGCTTTGCACCGTACCCGGCATAACCCAGGCCGCCGACGAGGACTGGAATGAGTGTTGGTACTGGGCTCTGACGAGCAATGCGGCGCGCAAGCTGACCGAGCAGGTCTTTCCGCCTGACAACGTTCAGGTTGACTACTGGGGCAATGTGCTGGCCGCCACCAGCTTTCTACAGGGACTTGCCGAAGAGGAGCTAACCCGTGCCGAACTGGATCTGGTCGATCCGGAGTATCAGGTCACCATCGCGATCACCGCCCGGCGCGGCGATGCGTCACTAATTGTGGGGATGGAGGACGAATGGGATTACACGGGGAAGGCTAGCGCCCCCTATGATGACGAGACGAGCTACAAGTTGGGCATCGCATACCTCGATGGTCACGGCGATATCGAGGATTGGGGTTGCGGCACCGCTTTTGCCAAGAAATTCGTGTCCGAAAGTCGCTACATTGGTGTGGATGGAAGCCAGAGCGATTTTGCTGACGTGAAGGCCGAACTGCAGGATTTTCGTTCAAGCGCTGACTGCGTCTTCATGCGTCATGTGCTAGAACACAACTGGGGCTGGCGGTCGATTCTGACCAATGCTCTGGCATCGTTCCAGAAGCGCATGGTATTAGTTCTCTTCACTCCTTTGGGAGAGAGCGAAATGCGGCTGGATGGCGACGGGCTTATTCCTGATCTGCAATTGCCCCGGAACGAGGTGATGAGCTTCCTGGCCGGGTTTGACGTTCGGGAGGAGCAGATCCGGTCAGCAACGCAATATGGCCAAGAAACAATCTTCTACATTGAGAAATAGCGCCGCCTTTCGCTTTGCTCGGCGGGTAGCCCGACCGTTGCGACGCACCCTGGGCGGCAAGGGTCCTGCCCGCGCTGGGGTACTGATGTACCACCGTGTCGCCAGCGAGGAGAACGACCCGTGGAACCTGTGCGTCAATCCCATCCATTTCGCGGAACAGATGGAAGTGATTGCTCGCCACGATGCGCGTATCGATCTTGCAGCATTGGCCGGCGATGGCGGCTATGACCGGCAGGGGCGCCGCCTCGCCGTGACCTTCGACGACGGCTATATCGACAATATCACATGCGCTCTGCCGGTGTTGGAGCAATTCGAGATCCCAGCAACTTTCTTCGTCGTGGCAGGAGCGCTGGGTCGAAACCGGGAATTCTGGTGGGACGGGTTGGAGCGTGCGATCCTTGGGGCCGGATCGTTGCCCGACACGCTTGCTATGGATCTGTCAGGCCGGGCTTTTGAGTTCGAGCTGAAAGAAGGCGATGGCCTGTTTCCAGAATGGCGAGCCGATCATCATGACGCGCAGACCTCGCGGCAAAAGCTGTTTCTGGCGCTCTGGGCCGAGATTGTGAAGCTGGCGCCCGACGACCAGGATGATGCGGTCGATAGGCTGCTGGTTTGGGCGAAGAAGCCGATAGACGCCGCGCTCGACCGTGTTGCGGCCAGCGCTGAGGATATTGCGCGCCTTGCCGATCACCCGCTGATTCGCATTGGTAGCCATACGGTGAACCACGTCTCTTTGCCCGATATTCCGACGGAAACGCAGCGCGACGAAATCGAACGTGGCCAAGCGATCTTGGAGGAACTTCTCGGGCGAAGGATCGACCGATTCTGCTATCCCTATGGTCGCTATGATGACGGCGCGCGCCAAATTGTGAAGGGATTGAACGTCGATTTCGCCTGTACGTCGCGCGAAGGTATCGCAACAAATCGCTCAGACCGACTTGCCCTGCCTCGCCTGCAAATTTGCGATCTGGATGGCGAGTGCTTCACTCAGTGGCTGCAAAGCGAACACCGACTGATTTCCGGCCGGGCATCCGTGCACTAATGGACGAAGGCTCACTAGTTACCTGCGTGATGATCTTCCTCAATGGCGAGAAGTATATCGCCGAGGCCATCGACAGTATTCTTGCCCAAACCTACCGAAACTGGGAGTTGGTGTTGGTCGATGACGGGACGACAGATGGCGCAACCGCCATCGCACAGGACTATGCGCAGCGTCATCCGAATAGGGTCCGGTATATCGACCATCCCGGGCACGAAAATCGCGGGATGAGCGCATCGCGCAACGCGGGGGTGCGGGCGGGACGAGGCCACTTCGTATCCTTTCTCGATGCCGACGATGTCTGGCTTCCCGACCGGCTGGAGAAATTCGTCAAGATCGCAGGTCGTTTTCCCGAAGCCGGCATGATCTATGGCCCGACGCTTTACTGGTACAGCTGGGCTGAAGAGCGCGGCGTCGCTCCGCCGGTAGATGGTCAGGACGATTTTGCCGGCCATCTAGACTTGCCGGTTAATCGCCTTATTCCGCCGCCCGTTGCTATGCGGCGTTTCCTGACCACCAAAGGGGGCTGCCTTCCTGGAATTTGCAGCCTGCTGATCCGCCGCGATGCCTATGACGATATCGGCGGATTCGAACCTGATTTTCGAGGGCTTTACGAAGATCAGGCCTTTCTCTCGAAAATGACGCTGGCCTACCCGGTGGTTGTCATCGTCGATGTGCTCGACAAATATCGCCAGCATTCGGAATCCTGTTGCTATCGCAGTGCCGAGTCAGGCGAGTATCACGCCGAGGACTACCATCCGGCCCGATTCACCTATCTCGAATGGCTGCGGACCTATTGCCGGGTTAATGACATTGCTGACGCAGTGATCGACCGTGAGATTCGCAGGCAGACGAGGCCCTATCGCTGGCCCATCATTATCCATGCGACACATTTTGCATCGAGGCTCGAACAGAGCGGCAAGGCTTTTTTGCAGCGCGTTCTACCCGACCCGGTTACGCAAAGGGCGCAATCGGCGTTGAACCGGATGCGTGATCGGCGCCGCGAGCGCCGCGCCCGGGAGCAAGCAACCAGCGCGAAGGACAATTTCTAGGAACGCACTTTATCCGGCCGCGAAATCTACCCGACGGCGGAACTCCTGCATCTTCACCATACTGGCAAAAAGTCCCCCAGCTTGCAGCAGTTGGTCAGGGGAGCCTTCCTCGACGACTTTACCATCACCGAGCACGATCACCCGGTCGGCCCGCATTGTTGTGCTGAGCCGGTGAGAGATGAGCACAATCGTCCGCTGCCCGTGGAGGCCTTCAATGACCTCGAGAATCTCATGTTCGGTCATGGCGTCGAGCGCATTGGTCGCTTCGTCGAGGATGAGGATGCCATCGTCGCGTAACAACGCCCGGGCGAGTTGAATACGCTGACGTTGACCGCCCGACAGCAGGACACCCCGTGTACCGATTTGCGTATCGAGACCATAGGGTAACGAGGCGATAAAATCATAGATCTCGGCAGCGCGCGTGGCCTGTTCGATGGCGGCATCGCTGGCATCCGGTTTGCCATAGGCGATATTGTCGCGCAGGCTTCCCGAAATCAGGTCTGTATCTTGACCCGCGATCGACAATCTGGACCGCCACCAGTCAAGGTCGAGTTCGTCAAGCGAAACCCCGTCGACGGTAACTCGACCATGATCTGGATCGTGAAAGCGGAAAAGCAAATTTGTCAGCGTCGATTTTCCCGCACCAGACGAGCCGACAATGGCCGTTGTCTGACCGAAAGGAATCTCGAGCGTAAGCGCTTCGAGAGCATTGCGCCGCTCATTCGATTTCCCTGAGTAGGAAAATGACACACAGTCGAAACGTACGCTTTGCCTTAGCGCGGGCAATTGCCTGCCACCTCGGCTCCGGCCTGACCATTGCGGAAGTTCCAGCAAATTTGTCACCGCCTCTACCGAGGCAGTGAGCGCCTGGAGATGCGTGCGGGTCTCGTCGAATTGTTTCACATGCGGCTGTACCCGATGCAGCAACGCAAGGAATGCGATGAGGGCCGCCCCGCTTACGCCGATGCCGATAGCCGCGAAGATAATGCCCGCGAAAATGATCGCATACAGAACCTCTTGAAGTCCCGATGCCAGATTGGCCAGATTGCCAATCCGGATCGACAGGCCAAACAGCCTGATCGACGCATCGTCATAGGCGCGCTGCGCTTCCTTCTCCCGCCCGAAGGCGCGGATCATACGCATGCTGTCGAATAATTCGGTTGAACGATTGTAGAGGCTCTCGCTCGCTTCGATCATCTGTTTGCCCATGCGACGCATGCGCGCGTCGAAAAGGCGGCGCAGAATCGAAATTGCGATCACCAATACCGCAACCACCAAGGTCAGTTTCCACGATAGGAAAAGCAGGATCGCAGTGAACGACAACACCATGCAAAGATTGGTGAACAAACCGAAGACACTGGTGATTGCGTCAGTCGTGTTCCACGCCTCTCCGTCCAGCGTGTTGAGCAACTTGCCATTGTCATTGGTGCTGATGAACTGAAAGTCGGAACCAAGGAGGTTTGCAAAGATTTTCGACCGAATTTGGTGGCTGATTGTTCCACTCATCCATGCGACGACGTATTGGTCGCAGAACATCAGCACGGACCGCACCGTCACCAGCCCAACGATCAGGCCGGCGATCAGGAACAGCCGGTTATCGGGGCCGCCCAACAGGGCAAGACGATTTAGCATCCCAATCAGGCCGCCGACATCGTCGGCGACAAAGCCTTGATCCTCGAAAATCGTGGTGAGCAATGGGATCAGCAAGGTGATACTGAGTCCGTCCGCCACTGATGACAAGATGCTGATCACAACCAGTAACAGGGATTGCATGGGATACTGGCGACATGCCTGTGCTACCCATTGAAAGATCGACTTGCTCATCTGGGAATGGCGCTCCGTTCAATCCCTCAGAGCCATCCAACACCAGATGCTCAAGGCTTGTTGTGGTGATGTCTGGACTGGCTTGCCGCTGATGTTCACTAACGGCCGGCAAAATGCAATCGGCACAGGGGTAGAGCTCCGCTGCTATTTTGGAGTCTTCATCGACCTACTAATATGCAAAATGGGAAAATTCTGCAGTCATCGGAGCTGGGCATTGCAACTGACAATGACCTTCAGGCATGGAATGCGGCATGTTTTTTGCGGAGCAAAGCAAGTGACGAGCGAAGTACCGGACCGTGTCGCCGTCATCATTCCGACGTTCAATCACGCCCATTTCTTGGGCGACGCCATCGAAAGCGTTCTTGCGCAGACGCATCCCGCTGACGAAATTATCGTGATCGACGACGGTTCGCGCGATGATCCCGCTGCGATAGCTGCAACCTATCCGACCGTCCGGATCGTAAGGCAGGCCAATGCCGGTCTTGCCGCTGCGCGTAACAAGGGGATCGAGGAGACGCGTTCAGCGCTGCTCATGTTTCTCGATGCCGACGACAGGATGAAACCCGATGCGATAGCGTTTTCGCTTGAGAGCCTGGGCAAATCTCCCGGCGCGGCGTTTGCCTACGGGGGGTATGAACTGGTCTATCCGGGCAAGCTGCGGCGAAAGGCACATTATCACCCCGTACCGGAGGACGCTTTCTCAGCTTTCCTGCGCAAAAACCCGGTAGGCATGCATGGCACCGTGATCTATCGACGCGAATGTCTCGATGCCGTTGGCGGGTTCGATCCTTCGTTGGTGGCCTGCGAGGATCACGACCTCTACCTGCGGCTGGCCGCGCGATACCAGGTCGCCTGCCGGTCCGACGTGCTGGCAGAATACTGGCACCATGGGGGCAATATGTCGCACGATCCGGTCATGATGCTACGCTGGTCAGAGCGCGTCTTTGAAGCCCGCCGTGGGGATGCTGGCGCGGCAGGTCTGCTGGCAGACCTCGAAGCGGGAAAGAACTGGGCACGTGAATTTTATGTCGGCGTCTGGATTGGCCAGCTTCAAGCCGGCAGCTACCGGCAATTGACCCAGCGTGGTGCGGCGCTGGCCAGCATGGCTCCCGCAACGATGATTACGGCCTTGTGGAGCCGGTTGCGCAGGAAACTTAGCGGTCGCGCGAACAAGGTGTCTGCGCCCTGATGGAGGATATCGCCTTGAGTTCAGTGTCGATGCAATCTTGCAGTGAGGGCTGAACCTCGTGGCGCGTCCGTTGGCATTCGTTATCAACTCGATCGGCAGTGGCGGTGCGGAGCGCGTACTGGACATTTTGCTACGAAATCGTCCGGATTGGGCTGCTGATTGTGAAATCCATTTGATCATTCTCGATGACGAACCGCACATGCGGTCCATGGGCGAGGTCGACAAAGTTCACGTGCTCGACGGACGTGGCGGTCTGCTGCGCAGCACTCGCCAATTGCACCGCCTGCTGGACGATATCACCCCCGATCTCGTCGTATCTTTCCTGATCCGTTCCAATATGGCTTCTGGCCTTTGGCGCTGGCGTGGAGGAAAGGCTCCTGTTATAATCTGCGAAAGAATGCATACGAGCTCGCATCTTGCGGGCCGCTTTGGTGCAGTAGCGTGCCTCTTGCTCAGAATGGCTATTAAATTTGCCTATGGTCGGGCGGATCAGGTGTTGGCGGTGTCGCAAGGAGTTGCCAATGATCTTTCGGATCGCTTTTCGGTTCCGATGGAGGTCATTTCGATCATACCCAATCCTTTTGACCCGGATGCAATTGAACGGGCGTCGATAGCGAAACCGGAGGTGATCCTGCCGAAATCCTACATGGTGGCGGTCGGACGCATGGTGGCGGCAAAGAACTTCTCTGGCCTTATCGATGCCTTTGCCGATGCAGCGCCCAAGCTGAACGGATTGCATCTTGTTGTTTTAGGTGACGGGCCTGAGCGCGACAGACTTACATTGCTGATCCAAGAGCGAGGGCTTGCGGGGCGGATCCACATGCCAGGATATATCACCAATCCGCTGTCTGTAGTGGCGAGGGCATGCTTTCTGGTTTCAGCTTCACGAAACGAAGGATTCCCAAATGCCATTGCCGAGGCCATGGCTTTGTCAGTGCCCATCATTGCAACCGACTGCCCTTCCGGACCTGGCGAACTCTTGCAGGGTAGGGCAGGAATACCAGGAGAAGTCGTCAGAGCGCGTGCGGGTTTGATCGTTCCGATGGAGGACCGGCGCGCCTTGTCGCGGGCCATGGAAATACTTGCAGCAGATCAACTGCTCGAAGCAGAGTTGGCCGAAGCCGCGCGAAACCGCATTGACGATTTCCCCCAAGATAGGATTGTCGCGCAATATTGGGGCAAATTCGGCGAATATCTCGGAATACCAGCCTGAGCGGCTCAGGCGCGATCATGCCGTTGCATCGAGTTCTTCGAATAGTGCTTCGTAATTGTCGATCATGCCCCCCAGATTGAAGCGTGAGAGCCATGCCTCGTCCAGATGAGGGCGGAACTCCTCAAAATTCGGCTGCGCCATAATTCGGGCGATTTCTGCAACATCGCCCACCGGGAAATAGCAATGATCGGGCAGACCGAACTCGCGGTGTTGGGGTAGGTCGGACAAGGCCATTGGGACGCCCGCGCTCAGCGCCTCGAGCACGACCAGCGCAAATCCTTCCATTTGCGAAGGGTGCATGAAGAGCGCTGCGTTGCGGTAGAGATGGCCCAGCGCTTGCCCGTAACGGGCGCCAGCCAGAACGACCCCGTCTTGTTGCAGTCCGCGAATGCCGCTGGTGGCGGCGCTGTCGCCAACCATATTGCCGACGATGACAAGTGGTAGGCTATCACGCCCCAGTTTCCGATGCGCATCGACAAGATCCTGAAACCTCTTCGTCTTGTCGATACGACCGACGGCGAGGATATAGCGCCCTGGTTCTACACCCAATTCGGCAAGGATCGCTTCCCGGTCCCCATCATGCAGGAACGGCTGTGCCTCCAAGCCATGAATGATGGTATAAATGCGATCCGAAAATTTGGGATAGCGCGCAGTAATATCGTCGAAGCTTGCCTGGCTGACGCAGACGACACGATGGGCGAAGCAGCAGCTGAGGTATTCACCTATCCTGAGGCACGAGGCAATGATCCAGCCCCACTTGGGTCGATCGTAATCGCGCGCATGAATCGTAACGACCACCTTTGAACCCAACAGCCTTGCCAGCGGCGTCCATATCCCGGGCCCGATCGAGTGGATGTGGACCACATTCGGGCGCAGGGTCCAGCTGGCATGGAGAAGTGCAAACAGGGTATGAATAAATGCTTCCGCTGCCTTCATCCGAGGTGCCCACAGGCTCTTGACAGAAAGATTCTGCGGATACCCAAGGTAACGCTGATGATAGCCGGAACGCTCATACACCCGGATTGACCAATCAGGGCGTTTGCTGGCGAGCGATGGGTAAAGATTGCGGCAATGGGTTTCGATGCCGCCAACGACGTCGCTCATCCCGCGAAGGCCGATGACGGCAATGGACACCATCACTAAGGCTCCTCAACCCTCGGCGGAAATGCCGGCAACTTGCAATTGCCTATGCACCGGCGCGCAGTTGTTCAATAATATGGCAGAATAGCTGGGGAAGGGCCAGCAATGCATTGAACTTGGTGTCAAAACGGGACTCACAACACGCGTAATGGCTGCGAAGTTGTCCTGCCACAGCAAGGCTATTGGGCCCGTAAACTAACCCCGATGGTGGGACCGAACTTGTTGGCCCAGTACTGAACCGTCTCGTAAGCCACGTCGAACCGGCGTTCGGTGAGCAGTTTTTCACGTCGCGCAGGCTCAGCGTGAAACGGAGAGCTACGAAAAACCAACATATAGTGACGAGTTGAGGTTCGCCTGACAGCAGTCGCAGCAGACATGGAGACCGCAGCCGCTTTACTCCCGCACACTGATCGTCCATTGATGTGCGCCTTGCAGCCCGAGCGCAGTCAGGCAACCGTGTTCGTATGCGCCCGTATCGATGCCGATGCGATTTCCGCCAAGCGCGACGTCGTTTTCACAAACCGTGTGACCATGCACGACAACCTTTCCATGGTCGACCGTCGAGCTCAGAAAGGGTTCGCGCATCCACAGAATGTCTTCTTCGGTCTGCTCGTCCAGTTCGCGACCAGGTTTGATGCCAGCATGCACGAACAGGTAATCACCTTCGATATGTGAGACCGGCAGTTCGTCAAGCCAGTCGATCAGAGCCGGATCGATATGCGCATGCATTTCATCGCGCAGGCGTAGCGGATCGGGAAACACCTCGTCAGCGGCCTCTATGCCGAAGCTCCTCAACGTTGAAAGCCCCCCATACTCAAGCCAGAAGCGGAAGGCGCTTTCGTTACCGCGGTAGCTATCAACCAACGTTGCTTCATGGTTGCCCTTGAGCAAGATGAGGTTGTCATGCCGCAAGCGAGATAGGCTTTCGAGCAAGACCCTGGAATTCGTGCCGCGATCTATGAGGTCGCCTAAAAATATCACCCTGATGTCAGAAACATCGCTATCATCGAGCTCGGCGCTTATTTTTCGCATCATTTTGAGCAGAAGGCCAGCTTCGCCGTGCAGATCACCTATTGCATAGATACGCATGCCGTCCGGCACGTGCGCTTCTCGCATGGCTACCTGTTGCCGATTCCAAAGGCGACGAATCATGATCAATACTCAAAGAGAAGAGCTGCTTCATAAATTTTAGTGGAAAACTTAGCAAGTTGTCTTGCCTCGATAAATCAATCGGCCAAGCCAGTTCTCCAAAGGCCGTTCGTCAACGAACCAACGTGGCCTGCCAGAACTTCGTAGCGCCCGGCGGGATAGCATAGGAGGCGATTGGCTAAAAAGCTAAGGTTACGAGATCGCGCGACTGCCTGCAGCCTTGCTGCATGTGTGATATCGTGGCAGGAAATCATGACGTCGCCAATCTGCATCTTGTCGATCTAGAGGCCGGGCCCCATTATCGTTGATTTCGTATCCATAAGTCTTACTGTGCTTGGCCAGCGCACTGCTAATATGCAGCATTCAGCGCGTTGCTTTATCTCTGGTCCTCGCTTCTCTGCTTGATGAAACATCGGTCTGACATCGACGGCCTGCGCGCATTTGCCGTATTGCCCATCACTTTGTTTCACGCGGGCGTTCCGGGCTTCAGCGGGGGTTTCGTCGGGGTCGATATATTTTTCGTCATTTCCGGCTTTCTAATCACCGGCATTCTGGCCCGCGATATGGAAAATGGGCGGTTCAGCTACTCCGACTTTTATGAACGCCGCTTGCGCCGAATATTTCCTGCGCTCTGCGTCATGCTCGTGGCGAGCACTCTTGCTGCATATTTCCTGATCTTGCCCAGCGAAATCCGAAGCTTCGGCAAGAGTGTGATCGGAGCCATCGCATTCTTCGCCAATATCGTTTTCTATCGAGAGGCAGGCTATTTTGACGACAGCGCCGAGGAAAAGCCGCTGCTCCACACCTGGTCGCTGGGGGTGGAAGAGCAGTTCTACATCTTCTTCCCGATTATCTTGTTCGTCGTGCTCAGATACTGGCCGCGCAGACGCGGCCCGATTGTTGCGGCCCTGG
>Ga0207880_1000598_pt1 | contig 12354 bp, 8 predicted proteins | sample MalvirmetagMSP91_FD_184226 | JGI IMG/M metagenome (GOLD analysis project Ga0207880, IMG submission 184226) | Marine viral communities from the Deep Pacific Ocean - MSP-91 (SPAdes) | ecosystem: Environmental > Aquatic > Marine > Oceanic | place: Pacific Ocean | collected 2011-04-27
GGGTTCGGCTCTGGGGTTCGGTGGGGTTCATCGGGGCGGTTGCGCTGGTCGGCGGATTGCTCGAACTGGTGCCGATTCAGAATCTCCCGTGGTTGTTGCTTCCGGTGTTTGCGGGCATTGCCGTATCCGCATTTTTGGTGCCTGCGGAGCGGGGTGAGCGAAAGCCGTCAGCGCCGAAAGGCAGTTTAAAGGCCATCGTCACGCACCCGGCAGTGGTGACGTTTTTTCTGATGAATTTCCTGCTGCAGGTTTCGCACGGAGCTTACTACACGTTCTTCAGTATCCATCTGGAGCAGCACGGGTACGGCAAGCTGTCGATTGGTTTGCTGTGGTCGCTGGGTGTTTTTGCGGAGATCGCACTGTTTCTGGTGATGCACCGGTTAACGCGCAATTTCACGGTTCGCCAGATTGCGATCGGCGCGCTTACGCTCACCATGATTCGATGGGTACTGATCGCGGAGCTGACGGATGTTGTCCTCGTCCTGCTGTTCGCCCAGCTGCTGCATGCAGCATCTTACGGTGCGCTGCATGCAATCTCTGTCCAGTACATCCAGGGCTTTTTTGGCAAGCACCATCACGGGCAGGGGCAGGCCCTCTACAGCGGCCTCACCTTCGGTGCTGGCGGTGCGCTTGGGGCCTGGTTGTCGGGCTTCCTGGTGGATGGGTTCAGTACCTCGGCGGCTTTCTGGGGTGGTGCGGCCGCCATGGCCGTCGCAATCGTGATCACCTGGCGAGGCCTTCGGCCGCCGCCAGCCCATGGCGAGGGGTAAAACTCAGGCGCTTTCTTCTTCCTGCACGATGGTGAGTAACGCTTTGGCCGCGTTGCTGAGCTGCCGCCCGGATAACCCGATCCCCCCGAGGACACGAGAAACTGGCTTGCCCACATCCAGTACCCTAAGGCTGTCGTCAATCATGCGCAGGGGCAGCACACTCCAGCCCAGGCCCACACTGGTCATCATCTTGATGGTTTCCAGGTAGTTGGTTGGCATTTGCGGGTTCAGGTGCAGATTCGCCTCCAGAAACAACCGGCTCACAACCCGATAGGTTGCGGTGCTGGTGTCGGGCAATAGTGCCGGGTGGTCTGCTAGGTCTGTAAGCCTCGGATTTTCGAGTGACGCCAGGGGGTGCTCGGCGCCCACCACAAACACCATCTGGTCCGGCCATTGGGCAAACACATGAAAGCTCGGTTCCATGCTGTCACTCAGCGTCACGAATGCCAGCTCTGCATTCCGTTTCCGCATTTGCTCGTAGGCGGCATCGGACTCCATGAATTGCAGGTTGATGGACACCTGAGGGTATTCCCGTTTGAACCGTCGCAGCCAATTCGGCAAATGATGCAGACCGATGTGATGGCTGGCGATGATTTGCAGCTCGCCCTGGACTTGTCCAGAGTCCGGCGACAACGCCACCCGGGCGTTGTGAATTTCATCGAGGATCCGACGTGCATGGGGAAGCAAACGACTGCCGGCATCGGTCAGACGAATCTGGCGGTGGCTACGATCGATCAGGCTGGTGCCAAGCTGGTTTTCCAGTGCGGCCAGGCGTTTCGAGATGGCCGGCTGTGTCAGGTGCAGGATTTCCGCGGCTTCTGAGAAGGAGCCCTGATCGACAATGGTCAGAAAAGCTTTTAATGCGTTTGAATCCATGCATTCGTTCCTGATTTTCAATTTGGCCGAAGGTCCCGAGTTGGAACAGCGTTTTCAAAACACGCCGACAAGCACGTCCATGTGGGCTCGAATCGGGCCATCCCTGGCCCTCTACGGTTTTGAAAACGCTGCTCCAACCCGCTCCCCAGAGTGTGGCCAATATCCGCAGCGCATGGGGAGTATGGAGGGATGAGCCTCCCAAAACCGTGGAGCGCCAGGGATGGCGCGACCGAGCCCTACATGGATGTATTTACGGGCGTGTTTTGGGAGGCTTATCCCTTCATGCGACCTTCTCAGAATCTTAAAGTATTACCATAAGGCATGCGATAGATAAAAAACATGAATTGAGGTTATCCGGTCGCAGGCGGTAAGATACCGTTATCAAACGTCAGAACCAAAAACCCCCAGAGAGTGAGAGAGAACCATGGCGGGCAAAACCTTATACGACAAATTGTGGGACGATCATCTCGTCAAACAGCGCGATGACGGCTCCGCGTTGATTTATATCGATCGTCAGTTACTGCACGAAGTGACATCACCCCAGGCATTTGAAGGCCTGCGTCTGGCGGGGCGGAAGCCGTGGCGGATTGATGCCAACATTGCGACGCCGGACCACAACGTGCCTACCACGGATCGTGATCGTGGTGTCGAAGGTATTGTTGACCCGGTTTCCCGGATCCAGGTGGAAACACTGGACAAGAACTGCGACGAGTTCGGGATTCTAGAGTTCAAGATCAAGGATCAACGCCAGGGCATCGTGCACGTTATCGGGCCCGAGCAGGGCGCAACGTTGCCGGGCATGAGTATTGTTTGTGGGGATTCCCATACATCGACCCACGGTGCTTTCGGTTGCCTGGCTCATGGTATTGGCACCAGTGAAGTTGAGCATGTGCTGGCCACCCAGTGCCTGGTGCAGCAGAAAATGAAAAACATGCTGGTGAAGGTCAATGGCAAGCTGGGTCCGGGCGTTACCGGCAAGGATGTTGTGCTGGCCATCATTGGCAAAATCGGGACTGCCGGTGGTACCGGGCACGCCATTGAGTTTGGCGGCGAAGCCATCCGGGGCCTGAGCATGGAAGGGCGGATGACCATCTGCAACATGTCCATCGAAGCCGGTGCGCGGGTTGGTATGGTAGCGGTTGATGACACCACCATCGAATACGTTCGCAATCGTCCGTTTGGGCCCAAGGGCGGGCAGTGGGATGCTGCAGTTGAATACTGGCGCACCTTGCATAGCGATAGCGATGCAGTCTTCGACAAGGTTGTTGAGCTCGAAGGCTCGGAAATCCAGCCGCAGGTGAGCTGGGGTACGTCGCCTGAAATGGTGGCCGGAATTGATGGCAAGGTGCCCGATCCGGAACAGGAAGCCGATCCGATCAAGCGTGAAGGCATTGTTCGCGCTCTCAAGTACATGGGTTTGCAGCCCAATATGGCGATTACCGATATCAAGCTGGATCGTGTGTTCATTGGCTCCTGTACCAACAGCCGGATTGAGGATCTGCGCGAGGCCGCGGCCGTGGTGAAAGGGCGGAAGGTGTCGCCGATTCTGAAGCAGGCCATGGTGGTTCCCGGTTCCGGTCTGGTGAAAGCCCAGGCGGAGCAGGAAGGTCTGGACAAGATCTTTATCGAAGCCGGTCTTGAGTGGCGCGACCCGGGCTGTTCGATGTGTCTGGCCATGAACGCCGACAAGCTGGGGCAGGGGGAGCATTGTGCTTCCACGTCGAACCGGAACTTCGAGGGCCGTCAGGGCTTTGGCGGGCGTACCCATCTGGTGAGCCCGGCCATGGCTGCTGCTGCCGCAGTAACCGGTCATTTCGTTGATGTCCGTGAGCTGATGAACTGATCCACAGGAGAGAACCATGCGCGCATTGAAGCAACACCAGGGCGTTGTCGCCCCCATGGACCGTTCCAACGTGGATACGGACATGATTATTCCCAAGCAGTTTCTGAAGTCCATCAAGCGCACGGGCTTCGGCCCGAACCTGTTTGATGAGTTGCGGTATATGGATGAAGGCAAACCGGATCAGGATTGTTCCACCCGTCCGATTAATCCGGATTTTGTCCTGAATCAGGACCGCTACAAGAACGCCAGTGTATTGTTGGCGCGACGTAACTTTGGCTGTGGTTCAAGCCGGGAGCACGCACCCTGGGCTCTGGAGGATTTCGGGTTCCGGGTGATTATTGCTCCGAGTTTTGCCGATATTTTCTATAATAACTGCTTTAAGAATGGGTTGTTACCCATTGTTCTTCCTGAGGAAATTGTCGATCGTTTATTCCGGGAAGTGGAGCAGAGTGAAGGCTATCAGTTGGCAGTCGACCTGGAAGCCAGGACTGTAACTACCCCATCCGGCGAAACCTTTACCTTTGAGGTGGATGATTTCCGTCGTCATTGCCTGCTGAACGGCCTGGATGATATTGGCGTGACGCTGGAAGATGCTGAGCTGATCCGGTCTTACGAAGAAAGCCGCCGTAAAACTGCGCCCTGGCTGTTTGGTGCTGGGGGGCAATAGGCAGTCCGATTACGCTGGCTCTAATTCGACCTGAAGGAATGGAACAAGGAAAAAACATGCCCAGAACTATCCTGATGCTTCCCGGCGACGGTATCGGTCCGGAAATTGTCGCTGAAGCGGAAAAAGTGCTCAACAAGATCAATGATCAGTTCAATCTCGGCCTGAGCTTCGAGTCCGGCCTCGTGGGCGGTGCGGCGATTGATGAAACCGACACACCGCTGCCGGATGAAACCCTCGAAAAGGCCACCAGAGCCGACGCGATCCTTCTGGGTGCCGTGGGCGGTCCTCAGTGGGACAGTCTGCCCATGGCCAAGCGCCCGGAGAAGGGGTTGCTGGGGTTGCGCTCTAACCTGGAGCTGTTTGCAAACCTGCGCCCGGCAATTCTCTATCCGCAACTGGCGTCCGCCTCTTCTCTGAAGCCGGAAGTTGTTTCCGGGCTGGATATCATGATTGTCCGTGAACTGACTGGCGGCATCTATTTTGGTCAGCCGCGCGGTGTGCGCGAACTTGAGAGCGGAGAGCGCCAGGGTTACAACACCTACGCCTACACAGAATCGGAAATTCGTCGTATCGGGCGGGTGGCTTTTGAGGCCGCGCAGCAGCGGGGCAAAAAGCTGTGCTCCGTGGACAAAGCCAACGTGCTGGAAGTGACTGTTCTATGGCGGGAAATCATGAACGATCTCCGCCGGGAATATCCGGACGTGGAGCTATCTCATATGTACGTGGACAATGCCGCCATGCAGCTGGTCCGTGCCCCCAAGCAGTTTGACGTGATTGTGACTGGCAACATGTTTGGTGATATTCTTTCGGACGAAGCGGCTATGCTCACCGGCTCGATCGGCATGTTGCCATCGGCGTCGCTGAACTCCGAAAAGCAGGGCATGTATGAGCCCTGCCACGGGTCTGCGCCGGATATTGCCGGGCAGGGCATTGCCAATCCGCTGGCCACCATCCTCAGTGCTGCCATGATGCTGCGGTACAGCCTGAATGAGGAAAAAGCTGCTGAAGCCATTGAAGCGGCGGTCAGCAAGGTCCTGGATCAGGGTCTGCGAACAGCGGACATCATGTCTGAGGGCGCAAAGAAAGTGTCCACCCGGGAAATGGGGGAGGCGGTTCTGGCTGCACTGTAAAGAGGCCAGGCCCTGACAGGCGTATTTGAGACCCGACGGCAACGCGATGCAGTTGCCGCGGGATCACCCATCCTGTCCCTGCCAGCGATAAAGGCATGGGGCGGGCATAAAACGAGGTCTGAAGATCGCACATGAAGCGAGTTGGACTTGTAGGTTGGCGTGGCATGGTGGGCTCGGTCCTCATGCAACGCATGCGTGAAGAAAACGATTTCGCCGATATCGAACCGGTGTTTTTCACCACATCCCAGGCTGGCAAGCCTGCGCCGGACGTGGGAAAAGACGACGTTCCTCCTCTGCAGGACGCGTTTGACGTCGAGATTCTGAAAACCATGGATGTTATCGTGACCTGTCAGGGTGGCGACTACACCGGTGCGGTTTATCAGAAGCTCCGTGACGCGGGCTGGGAAGGTTACTGGATTGATGCAGCCTCCACCCTGCGGATGGTCGACCACTCTGTGATTGTTCTGGATCCGGTCAACCGAAACGTGATTGATGCTGCGCTTGAGAAAGGCGTCAAGGACTACATCGGTGGTAACTGCACCGTGAGCCTTATGATGCTGGCTTTGGGTGGCCTGCTTGAACAGGATCTGATCGAGTGGGTGTCGCCCATGACTTATCAGGCGGCTTCCGGTTCTGGCGCTCAGAACATGCGCGAGCTGTTGAACCAGATGGGCGAGCTCAACAAAAGCGTCCAGTCCGAGCTGGATGATCCTTCCTCCGCGATTCTGGAGATTGACCGCAAGGTAACCGAAACCATGCGTTCGGACGGCTTCCCGACCGAGCACTTCCAGGTGCCCCTGGCCGGCAGTCTTATCCCGTTCATCGACAAGCAGCTCGACAACGGCATGAGCAAGGAAGAGTGGAAGGCGGGGGTCGAGACCAACAAAATTCTCGGGCGCTCCGATAACCCGATTCCCATCGACGGCATCTGTGTGCGGATTGGCGCAATGCGCTCCCACAGTCAGGCGTTGACTATCAAGCTGAAGAAGGATCTCCCGGTTTCTGAAATCGAGTCGATCCTTGCGAAAGCGAATGACTGGGTGAAAGTGATTCCCAATGACCGTGATGCGACCATTGAGGAACTGACTCCAGCGAAGGTGACCGGTACCTTGAGCGTGCCGATCGGCCGTATCCGCAAGCTGACCATGGGGCCGGAATACATTTCCGCGTTTACGGTGGGTGATCAGCTCTTGTGGGGTGCCGCTGAGCCGCTGCGCCGTATGCTCCGGATCCTTCAGGAGCGTTAAAAATTGTTACACAGAGGCAATAAATGCCAACTGTGTCCGGTTTCGATAAACCGGTGAGGGGGCGGAGGCTGATTTCAGCCTCCGCCCCTGTTATTTTCAAGAGCGCTAGGTAGTTCCGCGTGATTGATAAAAAAATGGTACAAGGATTGCGGCTGATTGATTGATAAAAGAGGTTTTATCAACAATACTTGCCGGACTGAAAATTAAAAAGAACACATAATAACGAGAATTATCAAGACGAAAGTCATCCAACCTCGTCCGATTCTGTTTGAAAAAGAGCAGTAACGAATAACGGAGACTGGAAAGGAAAAAGCATGAAGGTACGCAAGCTTGCGGTTGCCCTGGCTCTGGCGGGAGGGCTCGGATCCGGCGTCGCACAGGCCCTGGGGCTGGGTGAAATAGAACTTCAGTCCTATCTGAACGAGCCACTGGACGCAGAGATTGTTCTGCCCCAAAGCCGTGGCGTCAATCCAGCGGACGTGTTCGTCAATATTGCCTCGGAACAGGCATATGAGCGGGTGGGGCTGGATCGCAACCAGTTTCTCAGTAAGCTCAGGTTCCAGGTGGTCACCGGCAATGATGGCAGTCTCATTGTCAATGTGTCCTCCCGTGAACCTCTGAGGGAACCGTACCTCAACTTCCTGCTTGAGTTGACCTGGCCAAACGGCCGGTTAATGCGGGAATACGCCGTTCTGGTGGATCCACCTGTATACGCGGAAGAGTCCGGCGTGCAGGAACAGGTCAGCACTCCAACAGTCTCCACTTCCCAGACAACCAGCCAGCCGACGACCACTCGCAGTGCAGAATCAGTTCGTCGCCAGGCTCAGGCCGAGCGGTCGCTGGGTTCCGGATATCAGGCTGATACATTCGGGCCCACCGGCGCTTCAGACACGTTGTGGACCATCGCGTCTCAGGTGCGTCCAGACAACAGTGTCTCTATGCAGCAGGTCATGCTGGCAATCCAGGACCTGAACCCGAACGCATTCATTGGCAATAACATCAATCGCCTGAAGCGTGGTGAAGTGCTGCGTGTCCCGTCTTTGGACCAGATCCAGAGTCGAACTCGCGCTGAAGCTACTCGCGTGGTTGCCCAGCAGAATCAGGAATTCCAGACCCCCCAGCGCACAGTGGATGCAACCGCTGAGCAGCAGGCAGCGTCGGCTCCTCAGCAGCAGGCTGGCGCCGGAGGTGATGAGCTCAAACTCGTAGTGTCCGATGACGCCGGCAGTGAGGCCAGCGACAGTGGCTCCGCGGGCGGTGACAGCGAACTGCCTGGCGGCGTTGATGCCGGCACAGCGGTCGCGATGGAAGAGCTCGAAAGCGCTCGCCGGGAGAACGATGAGCTGAACAGTCGTGTTGAGGACCTGCAGGACCAGGTGCAGACTCTGCAGCGCCTGCTTGAGCTCAAGAATACCCAGCTTGCTGAAATGCAACAGACTGCCGGTGATGAAACGGCAGAGCAGACCGCACCCGTTGAAAGTCCGGCTGCCGATGACGGAGCAGCGGAATCTGTCGCCATGGACGAGGCCGTTGAAGGTGATACGGCACCCGTCGATTCGGACATGATGGACGGTGAAGCTGGGGATGCGGAAGCTGCGGGTGAATCAGGCGACATGGCCGAGTCCGAGGCTATGGTCGATGAAACTGACGAAATGGCCGGTTCCGATCGGGCAACCGATGATCAGATGGGTGCCGATGCTGGTGACGCATCAGAACAGGCGGAAATGTCTGGAGCGGATGAGCCGGCGGTTGCGGCTACCGATGATGCGGTTGAAGAAACTGCGGCGGCGGAGCAAGCCCCGACACAAGCAGAGCAATCTGCAGAGCCTGCGCCCAAGCCTGCTCAACAAGCTCCGGCTGCCGATAAAGGTTTCCCCGGTAACGTTATTGATGCCATAACTGGTAATCCGATGTATCAGATTGCCCTTGGTGGCGGTCTGATCGTTCTGCTGTTGCTTCTCCTGCTGCTTGCCCGCCGCAATGCAAACCGGGAAAAGGCGTTTTACGAACAACTGAACAATGAAACCGACGAAGAAACGGATTCCTTCGATCTGAGCCTGGATGAAGAGGATCAGCAATCTGCGGCTGGCGACGCCCTGGCCGAGGCTGACTCTTACATTGCCTATGGCCAGCATGATCGGGCTGCCCAAGCTCTGGAAACCGCAATTTCCCGTGAGCCCAGTCGCACCGATCTGCGCCTGAAGCTGCTGGGTGTTTACGCCGATACCCAGGATCGCGACTCATTCGAAAAACAATTCGGTGAGGTCGAGGCTCTGGACGATGAAGAAGCGCTGACCACTGCGAACGAGCTGCGCGCGCGGCTGGAAGAGGCGGAGTCGATGCCCAGCATCGATGACCTTGAGTCTCAGTTACGTTCCGACTCGTTTGCCACATCTTATGATTCGGAAGAAACCGGTGATGAGTCCACTGAAAAACAGGACAAGCCGGAATCTGATGAACTTCTCGCCGATCAGTTTGATTCCGAAAAAGAAGAGCCGGTCGAGAACGAGTTTGGCGACTTTGATTCGGACCTTTCTGAGACTGACCTGTCTGATTTCGAGCTTGATGAGCATGACGAATCCGAGGCCAGCAAGGAAGACGCGTCTGAAGAGAGCGCAGAGGAAAGCCGGGACGACATGATCGAATACGATCTCTCGGGTCTGGAGATGGAATCGGATGAACAAAAGCCTTCGACCGAAGACACCTCCGAGCTTGAGGAGTCCACAGACTGGGATCTGTCTTCGGAATTCGAAGCGGACTCTGACAAGCCAACCGGTACAGAGCAGACGCTCGACGATTCTGATGACGACCTGAGCCTCGATCTGGAAGAGGGTGATCTGGACGAAGGAGACCTGGCGGAGGAGCTGCCAGACGAAAGGCCGAAAACCACCTCCGAGGAAGGCTCTGAGCAGGGTGCTGATTTGGACGGCGACTCCGACGTTGATTCGCTGGACGAGTCATTCCTGGACGAGCTCGATGCTGAGCTGGACAAGGTAGCCGGTGAAGAAGACGAGCTTGGTGGCAGTGAGATGGAAGAATCTTCACTGGATGACCTGGAACTGGACGTGTCCGATGAAGACCTGGCACTGATGGAAGAGTTTTCCGATTCTGCCGATTCAGCCAACCCCGAGGAGAGCGAAGAGGCGTCACTCGATGAAGAGCTTGGTCTTGAGGACACACTCGGTGAGGGCGATGCAGAGGAAGCGGATCCTGAACAGACGGTTGAAGATGCCGAGGATCTCGAGCAACTGGGTGTAACCGATGAGCTCGAAGACTCGGAGACACCTGAAAGTGATCTTGATCTCCCGGTTGCGTCTGATGAGGTTTCCGATGAGTCGCGCAAATCGCAGGTTGCGGACATCGATGAAAGCGAACTCGGTGACGAGGACGATTTCGACTTCCTGGCCGGAACCGATGAGGCCGCTACCAAACTGGATCTGGCGCGGGCCTACATCGAGATGGGTGACACCGACGGAGCTCGCGACATCCTGGAAGAAGTCTCCCTTGAAGGAAACGAAGACCAGAAAGCAGAGGCGCAAGACCTCCTTAAAAATCTGTCCTGATCCGTTATAATCGGGTCTGACAGGTAGAAAGCGCCGGCCGCCGGGTATCCTCCCGGCAATAAGGTCGGCGCTTTGTTTTTATAGAACCATTCTCTTCGGATTCGCACTTGTTTCTCGAGACTCAGCAGCTCTCCACCGATAACGCCGTAGGCGCGGGCCGCGTCGCACTTGCCTTCGAATATGATGGGCGTGGGTTTCACGGCTGGCAGCTCCAGAAATCCGGTGTTCGATCGGTGGAAGCGGAACTGACGGCAGCGGTGGCAAAGGTTGCGAACCATGCAGTTGATCTGGTGTGTGCGGGCCGTACCGATGCCGGGGTGCACGCCAGCTATCAAATCGCTCATTTTGACACTCCGTCTGTCCGTAACCTGCGCTCCTGGGTTATGGGTATAAACACGGCGCTGCCCGATGACATTTCCGTGCACTGGGCCGGAAACGGAGTCGGTGATTTCCACGCTCGATTTTCCGCGACCTATCGGCGTTACCGTTACATCATCTACAACCATCCAGTGCGTCCGGGTATACAGCGGGGCCAGGTAAGCTGGACCTTCCGCCCACTGGACGCAGATCGCATGCACAAGGCCGCGCAGGCATTGGCCGGAGAACATGATTTTTCCTCTTTCCGTGCGGCCGGGTGCCAGTCTCGAACACCGATTCGGTTTCTGGAGCGTATTTCGGTAACCCGGAAGCGGGATTTTGTCGTAATAGACGTTCAGGCCAATGCGTTCTTGCATCACATGGTCCGGAATATCGCCGGCGCCCTGATGGCGGTTGGTTCGGGAAAGCAGCGACCGGAGTGGATTCATGAGATACTGGTCGCCAGAGATCGGACAGCTGCAGGTGTAACCGCGCCTCCCCATGGTCTGTATCTGGTCGATGTGGGGTACCCGGACGAATTCGGGATTCCCGATGTCGAATGCGGCCCGGGCTTTCTGCGGCCCTGGTTCACTCGGGAAGAGAACAGTCCGTTCACCCCAACACACATCCATGTCAAACAGCGGGTTCCGAGCCAATGAGCGCAAGGGTCAAAATTTGCGGCCTTACCCGTCCCGAGGATATTGACGGGGCTGTTCAATTCGGCGCCGACGCCCTGGGTCTGGTTTTTTATGAACCGAGTCCCCGTTCCGTTTCTCTGGAGCTGGCCGCCGAACTGGCAAAGCGTGTTCCGGCGTTCATGTCGGTGGTCGGATTATTTGTTAATCCATCCAGGCAGGAAGTCGAGGCGGTTCTCGAGCGGGTGCCACTGGATTTGCTGCAGTTTCATGGCGACGAATCGGCGGATTTCTGTGCCAGTTTTGGTCGACGCTGGATCAAGGCCATCCGGGTCCGAGAGGCAGGGCAGATTGAAGCCGCCTTCGAGGAGTTCTACAACGCTTCCGGCCTGCTGGTCGATGCCTGGGATCCAGACCGGTATGGAGGCACAGGAAAATCGTTTAACTGGGATCTGATCCCTGACTACCGGCCGCTTCCGATCATATTGGCCGGGGGTTTGTCATCTGATAACGTATTTGCCGCTGTGAAACAGGTGAAACCCTGGGCTGTAGATGTCAGTGGCGGTGTTGAACAGGGCAAAGGCATCAAGGATATCCAGAAAATTTCTCATTTTATTAAAGAGGTTCACCGTGTCTGTAAAACTGACTGAAGAAATGCTGAGCGCACTGCCGGACGCGCGGGGTCACTTCGGCGCCTTTGGTGGGCGATTTGTTTCCGAGACTCTGATGGATTCCCTGATGACGCTCGAGAAAGAATACGCCCGCCTGAAGAAGGATCCGGAATTCCAGGCGCGGTTCGACAAGGAACTGGCGGACTATGTTGGCCGGCCAACCCCGCTGTATTTCGCCGAGCGTCTCAGCCGTGAAACCGGCGGCGCCCAGATCTGGCTCAAGCGTGAAGATCTTTGTCACACCGGTGCCCATAAGGTGAACAACACGATCGGCCAGGCGCTGCTTGCCAGTTTCCTCGGTAAAAAGCGGATCATTGCCGAAACCGGTGCGGGTCAGCATGGCGTTGCCACTGCGACTGTTTGCGCTCGTCTCGGTCTTGAATGCCATGTGTTCATGGGCGCGGAGGATGTCCAGCGACAGTCTCTGAACGTGTTCCGGATGAAGCTTCTGGGCGCGACGGTACATTCCGTTCAGGGTGGCACCAAAACCCTAAAGGATGCCATGAACGATGCGATGCGTGACTGGGTGGCTCACGTGGACGACACTTTCTACATCATTGGTACCGTTGCGGGGCCGCATCCATATCCGCTGCTG
>Ga0207880_1000607_pt1 | contig 12228 bp, 12 predicted proteins | sample MalvirmetagMSP91_FD_184226 | JGI IMG/M metagenome (GOLD analysis project Ga0207880, IMG submission 184226) | Marine viral communities from the Deep Pacific Ocean - MSP-91 (SPAdes) | ecosystem: Environmental > Aquatic > Marine > Oceanic | place: Pacific Ocean | collected 2011-04-27
CGATCCTGCTGTCGCCTCCTCCAGTTCCTTGATCTGCTCGTCCATGCGGTAACCCACGTAGCCGCCCGCTGCCGCACCAATACCTGCGCCTACGATCCGGGCTGTCTTGCCGCCGATAAGACCGCCGAGCAGATAGCCGAGGCCTGCGCCGCCGACACCGCCAATAGCCGTGCGCGAGACTTTCTGCTCGCCGGTATTGGGATCAGTCACACAGGCGCTGACGCTGAGCAGCGAGGCTGCAGCGATACCCGACAGGATTATCCGCGATTTGGTCATCTTACTCCCCTCTTCCAATAACTGAGGCCCGTAGCGCCGCGATTGGCGATACGAGGTGATACCCTAACCCGTAAGGTCCACTTCCGGTTCCGGGCCGATTGCATTCCTCGCATGAAACGACTGGCTCGGCCACATGGTCTGGGCGAGCGCATCATCACAAAGTCTTCGCGCGATTGCCCAAGTCTGCTAGCGCCCGGCTTCCCATGTCTCCCTTTCCCTGGTCCTACCTGTTCGCCCTCCTTGCGCTTATCGTGCTCAACGGCGTTTTTGCCATGTCCGAGCTGGCTATCGTCTCGGCCCGCACCGCACGGCTGCGGATGGCCGCGGACGGCGGCAGCAAGGCCGCCAAAGTGGCGCTGAAGCTGGCGTCGGAGCCGGGCAAATTCCTGTCCACCGTGCAGATCGGGATCACGCTGATCGGGATCATCGCGGGCGCGGTTTCGGGCGCGACTCTGGGCGAGCCGGTGGGGGAGCGTATCGCGACCCTTGGCGTCGATCCGGAAACTGCGGCCAATATCGGCTTTGTTCTGATGATCGGCATGACGACTTATTTCAGCCTGGTCGTGGGAGAGCTGGTCCCCAAGCAACTGGCGCTGCGCGCGGCCGAGCCCATCGCGCTCATCATGGCGCGCCCGATGGCCTTGCTGGCCCGGGTCGCCGCGCCCTTCGTGTGGCTTCTCGATACGTCCTCTAACGTGATCATGCGGCTGGCCGGGGTGAGCCATCGCGGCGAGCATGGCCTGTCTTCCGAAGAGCTGCAGATGATCTTCGCCGATGCCACCCATTCGGGCGCGATAGAGGAACGTGAGCGCGAGATCCTTTCAGGCGTGGTGCGGCTGGCCGAGCGCCCGGTTCGCGAGCTGATGACCCCGCGTACCGAGATCGACTGGCTCGATGCGTCCGCAAACGAGGCCGAGATTCGCGAGCGCATTGCCACCACGCCGCATTCATTGCTGCCGGTTGCGGAGGGCTCGCCCGACAAGGTGGTGGGGTTGGTCAAGGTGCGCGAAGTGCTGGCGCAATTGCTGGCGGGCGAGGCGGTGGTAATCGCCAACATGCTGCGCAAGAGCGAGGTCTTGCCCGATCAGCTCGACGCGCTCGACGCGCTGCGCGTGCTGCAACGATCCGGCACCGGCATGGCGATGGTGCACGACGAATACGGCCATTTGGACGGGATTGTGACCACCGCCGACCTGCTCGCCGCCATCGCCGGGGACTTCGCCAGCCACCAGGACGAGGGTGACGAGCCGCTGGTGATCGAGCGCGGCGATGGTTCGCTGCTGGTCTCGGGAGCTTTGCCCGCCGATGTCATGGCCGAAAAGCTCGAGATCGACCTGCCCGAGCAGCGCGAATTTGCAACCGCCGCCGGCTATGTGCTGTGGGTGCTAAAGAACCTGCCGGTTGAGGGCGAAAGCTTCGAGGAACAGGGCTGGCGGTTCGAGGTCGTCGATATGGATGGCCGCAAGATCGACAAATTGCTGGTGAGCAGGGTTTCCTGATTTTCTCATGAACCCGCGGATGCGGGTTCATGAAACAAATCAGCTAGGTATCACGCTGCGCGCGGCCTGTCCGTCGCCTTCGGGTGCCGCGAGGATCGAGCGGACCGTCGTGCCCTTGTCGACCGTATTGGTATCGGCATCGCCCACGATCGAACGGATGGCCACGATCGGCTCACCCGCTTGCTGAAGCGCACTGGTTTCGACCGCGCTACGTGCCGGGCGCGGGAACAATGCTTCCAACGCCTGTTCGGCTGCGGTGCCTTCGGCCGGGCGCGGCGCACCCGGAGCGGGCGGGGTCAGCTCGAAATCGGGCGGGATCACCAGCGGCGCCTGACGCTGTACAGCGAATTCGTCTGGCCGATCACGGCCGGCAATGAGTCCTCCGCCACATGCGGCGAGCATGGCGCTTGCACCTGCGGCCAAGGCGATTCGGGTCATAATCGGGCTGATATTACGCATCTGGTTTCGTCTCCGCTCCCGCTGGAGCATTTACGTCTGATCCGGCTTCGCTGTGCTCATTGGCCGGTTTCTCGCCGATGAACAAGGCGCGGGCAAGGATTATCACGACCCCTATGGTAATCGCCGCATCGGCCACGTTGAAGATAAGGAATGGCCGGAAGTCCCCTATATGCAGGTCGGCATAGTCAATGACATAGCCGAACAGATAGCGGTCGCGGATATTCCCCAGCGCCCCGCCCAGGATCATGCCGAGGCCGAGAATGTCCCATAGCCGCCTTTCGCGCATCAGCCACACCAGCACGACCAGCGCGATTAATGTGGTAAAGACAACCAGGCCCCAGCGCATTTCCATGCTGGTCGCCTCGAACATGCCCAGCGACACGCCGTAATTATTGGTACGGGTGAAATCGAAAAACGGCAGCAGCGGATAGTGGTCGCCAATATTCCGCAGGCCCAGCACCTTTACCACGAGGTGCTTCACCGCCTGGTCGGCGACGAAGATCAGTGCGGCCAGGGCAAGGCCGTAGAGCCGATTGCGGGTGAAGAGATTGCCCATCAGACGGTTTCGTCCAGCTTGGCCACGACATCCTCGCAGCGATTGCATAGCGCGCCGTCTTCCTCGACTTCGGGCAGAAGGCGCCAACAACGCCCGCATTTGGCGTCGGCGGTCTTCGTAACATCAAGCTTGTCACCTTGCGTCACGCTGCCGGTGATGAACAGTTCAGCCAGATCCTCGTCGGAAAATCCTTCGGGCACGCAATCGGCAGGCACGGCAACCTCGGCCTCGAGGCTGGAGCGTACCACCTTCTCGCGGCGCAGCGGCTCGATAGCCTCGGTCACTTCCTCGCGCAGATCGCGCAGCTTTTTCCACTTTGCCATGTCCGCATTGGCGGCGGGAACCTCCGGCCACTCCAGCAAATGCACGCTCCCATTGTCGGGATAGCGTGTGCTCCACACCTCTTCGCTTGTGAACACCAACACCGGCGCAGCATAGCGCACCAGCGCGTGATACAGCGTGTCCAGAACAGTGCGGCAGGCAAGGCGCTTCACATGGTTCGGCGCGTCGCAATAAAGCGAGTCCTTGCGGATATCGAAGTAGAAGGCCGACAGGTCTTCGTTGCAGAAATCGACCAGCGCGCGTGTATAGGCGGGGAAGTCGTAATCGTTGAGCGCGCGCCGAAGCTTCTGGTCGAGATTGCCGAGCAACGAAAGGACATAGCGCTCCAGTTCCGGCATGCCCTCGACCGGCAGGCGTTCAGCCTCTTCGAAGCCTTCCAGCGCGCCGAGCAGGTAGCGGAAGGTATTGCGCAGCTTGCGATACTGGTCGGCGACGCCCTTCAGGATTTCCGGGCCAATCCGGTGATCCTCGGTGTAATCGACACTGAGCGCCCACAGCCGGATTATGTCGGCCCCGTATTCTTCCATCACCTTGAGCGGGTCGATGGTGTTGCCGAGCGACTTGGACATCTTGCGACCATCAGCCGCCATGGTGAAGCCGTGGGTCAGCACGCCCTTGTACGGAGCGTGCCCGCGCGTGGCGCAGCTTTCCAGCAGCGAGGACTGGAACCAGCCGCGATGCTGGTCGGAGCCCTCGAGGTACAGGTCGGCAGGTGATTGCAGGTCCGGCCAGCGCCCGCTTTCGAGCACGAAGGCATGGGTCGAGCCCGAATCGAACCACACGTCGAGAATGTCGTGAATCATCTCAAAATCGGCGGGGTCGTAATCCGGGCCGAGCAGCTGGGCGGCATTGGCCTCGTCCCATCCATCGACACCCTCGGCCCTGATCGCTTCGACAATGCGCGCATTGACCGCCGGATCGACCAGATATTCGCCGCTCTTGCGGTTGACGAACAGAGTGATCGGCACGCCCCATGCGCGCTGGCGAGAAAGCACCCAGTCGGGCCGCCCCTCCACCATCGATCCGATACGGTTGCGGCCTTTTTCCGGCACGAAGCGGGTGTTGGCAATGGCGTGCATTGCAGCCTGCCGCAGCGTAGATTTAGGCTCGGACTGGCCGCCCTCGTTTTCCCAGCGTGCCTCGGCTCGGTTGTCGACCGTTTCAACCGCGCCATGCTTATCCATCGGCACGAACCATTGCGGCGTGCAGCGATAGATGACCTTGGCCTTCGACCGCCACGAATGCGGGTAGGAATGGGCGAATTTGTCAGCCGAAAGCAAAGCTCCAGCTTCCTTGAGGTCCGCGCAGATGGGCCCGTCAGGCGCGTTGAAATTGGGGTTGATGACCGAGCGGCGGCGCTCGTCAGCCCCGCCCAGCCACAGCCAGTCGTCCTTGTAGAGACCGCCCGCATCGACCGCGAAGACGGGGTTGATTCCGTGCGCCTTGCACAGGTCGAAATCGTCCTCGCCATGGTCGGGGGCGAGGTGAACGATGCCGGTGCCGCTGTCGGTGGTGACGAAGTCGCCGGGAAGCAGCGGACGCGGGGTGGCGTAGAACCCGCCGAGTTCGTGCATCGGGTGGCGGGCGACGGTTCCGGCGAGGTCGGAGCCTTTAATCTTAGGCCCTATCTTGACGAAAGCCTCTTCAGGGGGAGTCCCTTCCGGGTTCATCCGTAGATAGTGGATGCGCTTTTGCACTTCACCGCGAAGCTCGTTCGCGATCAGGATTTTGCGCGGCTCGCTTTCTGGATGCTTAAATTCGACAAGAACGTACTCAAGATCCGGCCCATAGGCGAGCGCCTGGTTCACCGGGATCGTCCACGGCGTGGTCGTCCAGATCACCGCGTGCGCGCCGACCAGTTCGGGCACATTCGGACATTCCGTAATCTCGAACGCTACGTCGATCTGCGTCGAGGTGATGTCCTCGTATTCGACCTCGGCCTCGGCCAAAGCGGTCTTCTCGACGGGGCTCCACATCACCGGCTTCGCACCGCGATAGAGCTGGCCGCTTTCGGCGAACTTCAGCAGTTCGGCGACGATGCCGGCCTCGGCCTCGGGCGCCATGGTCAGATAAGGATCGTCCCACTCGCCCAGCACGCCCAGCCGCTTGAACTGTTCGCGCTGCACATCGACCCATTTCGCGGCGTATTCGCGGCACTCGGCGCGGAATTCGCGCGGCGGCACCTCGTCCTTGTTCTTCTTCTTCTTGCGGTAGGCTTCCTCGACCTTCCATTCGATCGGCAGGCCGTGGCAATCCCAGCCCGGAACATAGGGCGCATCCTTGCCCAGCAGGCTCTGCGAGCGGACGATCGCGTCCTTCAGCACCTTGTTCAGCGCATGGCCGATATGGATGTCGCCATTGGCATAGGGCGGGCCGTCGTGGAGGATGAACTTCTCGCGGCCTTTGCGCGCTTCGCGCAGCCGCTGATAGAGCCCGTCCTCTTGCCAGCGCGCGAGAATGCCCGGCTCCTTCGCCGGAAGGCCCGCTTTCATCGGAAAGCCGGTCTTCGGAAGGAATACCGTGTCGCGGTAGTCGCGTTTTGGGCTGTCGTCGCTCATGTCGGTGGCGCGCTTAGAAGTTCACGCGCCTGCCCGCAATCCTTGTCCATCTGCGCAACCAGCGCATCGAGGTTGTCGAATTTCGCCTCCGGCCGCAGAAAATGGCGCAGTTCGATGTCGATTTCCTTGCCGTAGAGATCGCCGGTAAAATCGAACAGATAGGTCTCGAGCAATTCCTTGGGCGGGTCGAAGGTCGGTCGGATGCCGAGATTGGCCGCGCCGTGCCAGATCTGCTCATCACCCGGAATGCGGGCAGTCACCGCATATATGCCGAAGCGCGGACGAAGGTAATTGCCCATCTCCATGTTCGCGGTCGGAAAGCCGATATCGCGCCCGACCTTGTCGCCATGCCGAACGGTCCCGCGAATCGTGAAGGGGCGAGTCAGCAGATGCGCCGCGCCTTCGGGGTCGCCCGCCTTCAGGCAATCGCGGATACGACTGGAGGAGACCGGCATGGCCGTCTCCATCACCGGTCCGATGGCGCGCGAACGGATGCCTTGCGCCGCGCCGACCTCGCGCAGCATGGCGGCATTGCCGCCGCGCCCCTTGCCAAAGGTGAAATCTTCGCCTGTCACCACACCCGCCGCCGCCAGATGCTCGCCAAGTAACCCGGTGACGAAAGTTTCGGCGGGCATCTCGGCAAGGCCGTTGTCGAAAGCGAAGATTAGCGTGGCATCGGCTCCGGCAGCTTCGAAAAGCTCCTCGCGCTGATCAAGCGTAGTGAGGCGGAAGGGCGGAACATGCGGGGCGAAATGGCGCACTGGATGCGGATCAAAGGTCGCGACGATGACGGGGCGGCCTTCAGCGTGTCCCCATTCCACCGCCTCAGCGACAACGCGCTGGTGACCCAGGTGGAAGCCGTCGAAATTGCCCAGCGCGATGATTGCGCGGCGCAAGGCCTCGGGCAGGGGATCGCTATGGGTCAGGCGCATGCGGGCGAACTTTCCCTATCAGCGCAGCGGCGATAGCTCATGAAGGAATAGGCCGGGTCGCCACCAGCCGCTGCATGGTCTTCCTGCGCAGTCACAACCCAATCATCGCCTGGCAGGTCGAGGAACACTTCCCCTTCGGCCACTGCATTGACCTGGGTGATCTCCCAGAGCGTGGCGTGATCAGCCATAAGAGCGAAGATCTCCGCCCCGCCGATCACGGCGAAATCACTTGTCCCGACGAGCGCGAGCGCGCCTTGGACATCATGCGCGACTTCCGCCCCCTCGGCGTTCCAGTCGGGGTCGCGGGTCAGCACGATATGGCGGCGTCCGGGGAGCAGGCCCGGCAGGCTCTCGAAAGTCTTGCGGCCCATCACCATAGGCTTGCCCAGGGTGAGCTTCTTGAACCGCTTGAGATCGGCGCTGATCGCCCAGGGAACCTTGCCGCCGCTCGCGATGCAGCCGTTGGCAGCGCGAAGGACGATGAACAAGATTTCGTGCTGCCGATCTTTGCCCGGACTTTCACCCGACATGGGTGACATGGCCCATCTTGCGCCCTTCGCGCGCCTCGCCTTTGCCATAGAGGTGCAGATGTGCCTCCGAATCGGCGAGGATTTCGGCCGTCGGGGGTACTTGCCCAATCAGGTTTGCCATCACCACGCTTTCGGCAATGCGCGACGTGTCGCCCAGTGGCAGGCCGCAGATCGCGCGGACATGATTCTCGAACTGGCTGGTGACCGCGCCCTCTATCGTCCAGTGTCCCGAATTGTGGACGCGCGGGGCCATCTCATTGAAGACAGGCCCGTTTTCGGTGGCAAAGAACTCCAGTGTCAACACGCCTGCATAGCCGAGCGCCTCGGCAACCTTTTGCGCCAGCGCGCGAGCTTGCGGTACCTGTTCGTCCACTATCTCGGGTGCAGGCAGGTCGGTCCGCATGAGGATGCCGCCCTCGTGCAGATTGCGGGGCGAATCCCAGAATGCCACCTCTCCGTCGCGGCCACGCACCATCACCACCGAGAATTCATAGGCGAAGCGCACCAGTCCTTCATAGACCATGCCCGTCTGCGGTACGCGGATGCCGGCCGCGTCCTTGGCGGTGGCGATCGCCCATTGACCCTTGCCGTCATAGCCGTCGCGCCGCGTCTTGAGGATGCCGGGTGTGCCAAGGCGCTCGACAACGGCGGCAAGCTCGTGGTCGGAATCGACCGGAAGGTAAGGCGCAGGCTTGCCGCCGAGCCCTTCGACGAAGCGCTTTTCGGTCAGCCGGTCCTGCGCGACCTCCAGCGCCTGCGCGCCGGGGACGAGCAGGCCATCGGGCAAAGCGGCGAGCGGGGCCACGGGAACCTTCTCGAACTCGTAGGTAATGACATCGCAGCCGCGTGCGAAATCAGCCAGTGCGCTGGCGTCGTGCCACCCGGCGCAGGTGAACTGCGCGGAAACCTCTGCCGCGACGCTGTCGGCCTCGGGCGCGAAGACGTGGCAGCGATAGCCAAGTTGCGCCGCGGACACCGCCATCATTCGGCCCAACTGCCCGCCACCAAGGATGCCGATGGTGGAACCGGCGGGAAGCGCGTTCATGCCCGTGCCGTTCATACTGCGTCCGTGGGCCGTTCGGCGACCGAATCGGTCTGCCTGGTGCGCCAGGCCTGTAGTCGTTCGCAGAGCGCCTCGTCTGACAGCGCCAGTATCGAAGCGGCGAGCAGTCCGGCATTGGTGGCGCCCGCCTCGCCAATCGCAAGAGTTCCGGTCGGGACCCCGGCGGGCATCTGGACGATCGAAAGCAGGCTATCGAGGCCCGACAACGCCTTGCTCTGTACCGGCACGCCGAGCACCGGCAGATGCGTTAGTGCCGCGATCATGCCCGGCAGATGTGCCGCGCCCCCCGCACCCGCGATCACCACCTTGAAGCCTTCCTCCGCTGCGCCCTTGCCGAAGGCGTGCAGCCGGTCGGGCGTCCGATGGGCGGAGACCACGCGCGCTTCGTAGGAGACGCCCAGCGCGTCGAGTGCGTCGGCGGCTTTTTGCATCGTCGGCCAGTCGGAGCGGCTGCCCATGACGATTGCAACCTGCGGGGCGGTTCCTGCCATCGGCTCAGATATCCTTGAGGTAGCGCCGCTCGCCCGGCTTCATGTCGGCATCGAAGGAATAGAGGATCGGCTGGCCTGTCGGGATTTCGAGGCCAGTAATGTCTTCGTCCGAAATGTTCGAAAGATGCTTCACAAGCGCTCGCAGCGAATTGCCGTGGGCGGAGATGATCACCGTCTCACCCTTGGCGAGTTGCGGCAAAATGGCGCTTTCCCAATAGGGCAGCACGCGTTCAATGGTCAGCTTCAGGCTTTCGGTGTGCGGCACGTCGAGCCCGGCATAGCGTGGGTCGCCCGACAGGTCGAACTGGCTGCCCGGTTCGAGATCGGGCGGCGGCACGTCAAAGCTGCGACGCCAGATATGCACCTGCTCGTCGCCGTGCTTGTCGCGCGTTTCCTGCTTATCGAGCCCGGTCAGTCCCCCATAGTGCCGTTCGTTGAGGTGCCAGTCCTTGGTTTCCGGGATCCAGGCGCGGCCGCATTCTTCCAGCGCCAGGTGCAGCGTGCGAATGGCGCGCAATTGCACGCTGGTAAAGGCGAGCGTTGGCAACACTCCCTTGTCGAGCAAGAGCCTGCCCGCGGCGCGCGCCTCTTCCACGCCCTTATCGGTAAGGTCGACGTCCCACCATCCGGTGAAGCGGTTTTCCAGGTTCCACTGGCTCTGGCCGTGGCGAACGAGGATGAGATCAGGCACGCGCGAAATGCTCCTCTTTTTGAGAAGCGTCAGCCGTTAGCCCGTCGATTCGCCCTTGGGAAGGGGTGGCGCTTGACTGTCTTCGGCTTGGCTGGTCGTGCGCGCGGCATTCTCTCGCGCCTCTTTCTCGCGATTCTGCGCCTTGCGTCGTTTCAGGTTCGCGCGCAGCTGGGCGGCGAGACGTTCTTCACGGGTGGAGGTATCGGCTTTACCCATGGGCAGGCTAATGCCTTCATTGTCAGCCCGGCTCAAGTTTCGGAGCGCGGGCGCCTCTAACTGGCGAGGGCCAGAGTTTCGAGTGCTTGACATTCTCTGGGGGCGCGACAATAGCGCGCGCCTGCCAGCCGCCCTCCTGCGGCCTTCGCTGCTGTAGCTCAGTGGTAGAGCGCACCCTTGGTAAGGGTGAGGTCGAGAGTTCAATTCTCTCCAGCAGCACCATTTCGCAGCGAACCGGGCATTTGTGACGACCCGCGGCTTCCCGCAGCTTGCTATTGCCTACCTCTTGCGGTCACTAGGCGCGCATGGACGAAGAAGCGCTCGACAAGCTGCACCCCGATTTCGTCAAGGTCGTTCGGATCGAGGCGGCATTGGCGATGTTCCCGTTCCTCGTTGCCGCACTGATCCTTGAACTGTCCGGGACGCTGCCGACAGGCCTTGCCATCCTGCCAATAGTGGTCGTTGCGCTGGCCATCGTCGCCTTGCTGCCGCTGCGCCGCTACAATGCGCGCGGTTTTGCCATGTCGGACGACCGGCTACGTGTGGTGCGCGGGGTGCTGTTCCGTGCCGATGTCGTGGTGCCGTTCAGCCGCGTACAGCATCTCGACGTGACGCAAGGCCCGATCGAACGCCTGTTCGGTCTCGCCACGCTTACCCTGCATACCGCAGGCACGCACAATCATTCGGTCGCCTTGCCCGGTCTCGACCATGCAAGAGCTTCGGCCATGCGCGAAGAGATCCGCCAGCACGTAAGACGCGAGAGCATGTGAGCGTGCCCATCGAAACTGGTGACGGCGAGTGGCTGCGGCTCGATCCGCTGAGCGTCATCGCCCGTGACCTGACCCTGCTGCGCGGTTCGGGCCTTGCCGTGGTCGCCGTGATCTTCGGCGGTCAGCAGATGTTCGGACAAGGCGCCATGGTTCTTGCCATCGTGCTGCTGATCCTCGCGGCAAATATTGGCATCGCCTATTATGAATGGCGGGTCACCCGCTACCGGATCGGGGCCAGCGACGTACGTGTGGAGAAGGGGATGGTCAGCCGCGCTGCGCGTTCTGTTCCCTATGAGCGGATACAGGATGTCAGCCTGGAACAGGCGCTGATCCCGCGCCTGCTGGGTCTGGTCGAAGTGCGTTTCGAGACCGGGGCCGGGGGCAAGGATGAACTCAGACTCGCTTATGTAAGGATGCCGCAGGGCGAGCGCATGCGCCGCACCGTACGCGCTCGCGCCGAGGAGGCGGAGAGGGGCGCCTTGCCGGCGCCCGAGGAAGAGCGCGCCCAGGACGATGCTGGCGAGATGCTGTTCACGATGGACCTGCCGCGCCTCGTGACCTTCGGCATGTTCGAATTTTCCCTGATCGCCTTCGCCCTGCTGGTCGGCGCGGCACAGCAGCTCGATTTCCTGCTGCCCTTCGACATCTGGGATGTTGAAGGCTGGGAAGGACGGATTGAGGGATCGGGCGCTTATCTGTCCGGCCTCGACGTGGTGGCGCGGATGGCCGGTATCGCGGTTGCGCTTGGCGGTCTTGTCCTGCTTGGCCTTGCCACCGGGATCTTGCGGACAGTGAAACGCGATTTCGGCTTCGTGCTCGAGGATACGCCGCGCGGCTTTCGCCGTCGCCGCGGCCTGTTCACGCGTACTGACGTGGTCATGCCGCGCCACCGGGTGCAGGCGGTGACGGTTTCGACACGCCTGGTACGAAAACTGTTCGGATGGCACGGCTTGAGCTTCATCAGCCTCGCGCAGGATGCGGGCTCATCCAACCACGATGTCGCGCCTTTCGCGCAGATCGAGGAGATCGCTCCGATTGCCCAGGCGGCCGGCTTCCCGCTCCCCGAGACCGAACCAGAGTGGCATCGCCCCAGCAGCGACTACTTCTTCGTGCGCGCACTGGCGGGGATCCTGGTGTGTATCATCGGCGGCGTGATGGCCACGGCATTTTTCGGCAGTATCTGGCCGGGGCTGGCCTTCGTCCTGCTTTCCGTATTCATCGCGATTCGGGCGCATTATCTGTGGCGGGTAGAACGTCACGCGCTCGGCGCTGGACAGGTACTCTCGCGGCGCGGCTGGCTTGCGCCGCGGCTTGTGATCGCCAGTCGGGTGAAGCTGCATTCCGCCGAAATCGCTCGCGGGCCACTGGGGCGCTGGCTGGGTTATGCCGATCTCAATCTAGGGCTGGCGGGCGGAACCTTGTCCTTCCACGGGCTGAAGCGCGAGGAAGCGCAAGCAATGCGCCGCGCCGTGCTGGAAAGTATAGCTGAGGTCGACTTCCCCCTTATTTAACGCGCCGACAGGTAAATGCAGCTTTAGCTCTCGATTTCGGCGCGAAATTGCGCCCATTCGGGGTGCTTGCGGAACAGGGCCGCGACATAGGGGCATTGCGGCACGATCGTGAACCCTTGCGCTTCGGCGTCCTCGATCATGGCCTCGACCAGTTGTGCGGCAATGCCTTTCCCGCGCGCCTCTGGCGGCGTGAAGGTGTGGTCGGCGATCCGCGCTTCTCCGCGCGCCTTCCAGGTCAGTTCGGCCTGCTTGTCCGAACCTTCCACATCGGTGCGATAGGCACCATGCGTGGTTTCGTCGCTGCGGATAATTGCGATGGTCTCGGTCATGACTT
>Ga0207880_1000623_pt1 | contig 11949 bp, 10 predicted proteins | sample MalvirmetagMSP91_FD_184226 | JGI IMG/M metagenome (GOLD analysis project Ga0207880, IMG submission 184226) | Marine viral communities from the Deep Pacific Ocean - MSP-91 (SPAdes) | ecosystem: Environmental > Aquatic > Marine > Oceanic | place: Pacific Ocean | collected 2011-04-27
CATAACCTAATGGGTTATTTGGCGCCTTGTCGGGGACCTCGAGCTGATCGCCGAAAAGGGAGCGGCCCGATACCGCAGGTTCCGCATTCATGTTCACCGGGCCTTGCCGCACGGGCTTGGCGAAGAGCAGAATTTTCGCGAGTCAGCGGCGAATCCGGACAGGCTGAAAATTTCAACGCTAAAGCGGCTTTTTGCAATGAGACCCCATGGCATGGCGGCTCCGTCGAGAATCCGCTGGCAAATGTCAATCTGGTTCAGTTAGACGCATGGTGGTTCAGTAAATCAGCTCTGCCAATCGCAACCAGAGTAAATGGGGACAAAGAGGCCTGTGGACGCAATTGAATATTCGAATATCGAGTTTGGCATCGAGGACGGTATCGCGGTTCTCCTGCTAAATCGCCCGCAGGTGCTTAACGCCCTCAACTATGAGACCTTGGACGAGATCATCTCCGCGCTCGACAGCTTGGCAGGCAGCGATGCGCGCGTTCTCTTGATTGGCGGGAAAGGCAAAGCCTTTTGTTCAGGTGCAGACCTTTCGGGCGGGCCTGCGCAGAACCAGGAGGAAAGCGATGCCGGTCTGGGGTTGGAGACTCACTTCAATCCGATTGCTCGACGCTTGGCTGACCTGCCCATACCTGTGGTCTGCGCGGTGAATGGGGCGGCGGCTGGCGGGGGGTGCGGCTTGGCGCTCTCGGGTGACTTCGTGATTGCCGGCAAATCTGCCTATTTTCTTCAGCCTTTCGTAAATATCGGATTGGTCCCCGATTTCGGCGCGACCTGGTTGCTGCCCCGTCTGATAGGAAAGGCCAGGGCAACCGCCATGATGATGCTGGGGGAACGCATTCATGCCGACATGGCCGCCGACTGGGGCCTGATCTATGCGGCTGTCGAGGATGGTGACCTCTTGGAGGAAGCCGAAGCCATGGCCAGGCGCCTCGCGAATGGCCCGACAGTATCCTATGGTCTGACCCGCAAAGCCATTCAAATGGCGGCGACCCAGACCTTTTCAGAAACCCTGGCGATGGAGCGGCAGAACCAGCTGGTTGCAGGGCGCAGTGACGACTGTTCTGAAGGTGTCTCGGCGTTTCTTGAGAAGCGCAAGCCGGTGTTTCGCGGGACATAATTTCGAACAGCCTGCGATACAGTTGGAAATTGTCAAATCATCGATTGACTAACTGTATGGCGATGGAACAGGACCCTCCCCGAGGAGAATGCCTTTATGTCTGAGATTCCTGTCATCATTGGCGTTGGCGAGTTCAAGGACCGCCCTGAAAATGCAGCCGATGCGCTGGAGCCTGTTGCCCTGATGGAGCAGGCCATCCGCGCCGCCAGTGAAGATACCGGGATCGATATCCTGCCGACGGTAGACTCGCTCGATCTCGTCGGGCTCGTGACGTGGCGTTATGTCGATCCTGCCAGTCAATTGTGCAAGATGCTCGGGATCAAACCAGCTCGCGCGACGAATGCCAGCATGGGCGGAGAAACGCCGATCCGCCTGATCCACGAAGCGGCGGTGCGGATCGCACGCGGCGAGCAGACGGCTGCGCTCATCGTCGGCGGCGAGGCGCAATACAGCCTCGGTCGTGCACGAAAGGAACGCGCGAAGCTGGACTGGACTCCGCTCGCCTCCCGGCAAGACGCGGTAAAGTATGCCGGGAGCAGCTACAGCTTCAGCAATCCGGTTAAGAAGCTCGCGATCACGGATCCCGCGCAGATCTATCCCTTTTACGAAAATGCTGTCCAGAAGGACCGCGGCGAGACGCCGGCAGAAGGCAGGCGCAACTCCGCACGACTGTGGGAGCGCTTTGCGAAAGTTGCCGCGGACAATCCCTATGCCTGGATCCGAAACGCGCCCGATGCCGATCGTATTGCCACGGTTGACGACCAGAACCGGATGATCAACTTCCCTTACCCTAAGTTCATGGTGGCCAATCCCATGGTCAATCAGGCTTGCGCGATCATCGTCACCAGCCTTGCCGAAGCGGAAAAGATGGGCGTTCCGGATGATCGCATTATCCATATCTGGGGCGGGGCAAGCGCAGGCGAGCCGGAGGATTACCTCCGTCGTGACAGCTACACCCACTCGACCGCGCAGGCGGCAACGCTTAAATATGCCAGCCAGATCGTTGGCGGGGCGGAGAACTTCGACCGCCTTGAACTCTACAGCTGCTTTCCGGTCGTGCCCAAGCTGACACTTCGCAATCTCGGTCTTGAGGGCAAGGACATTGCGCCGACCGTCGCAGGGGGGCTGTCATTCTTTGGCGGTCCGCTGAACAACTACATGAGCCATGCGACCGCCGCGATGGTGCGCGTACTACGCGAAAATCCTGGCGAGGTTGGTCTCCTTTACGGGCAGGGCGGATACCTTACCAAGCACCACACCATGGTACTGAGCACCAAGACGCCGCCGCGCCCGATGCCGCACGATTATTCGGTCCAGGCAGAGGCAGAAGATGCGCGCGACGAAGTCCCCGAGCTGGTCGAGGATTATGATGGCGAGGTCACGGTCGAGAGCTACACCGCGCTCTATGCGCGCGACGGTGACACGTGGCAGGGCATCGTAATCGCCCGTACGCCTGATGGCGGCCGCCTGATGGCGCGTGTGCCGGAAGGCGACAAGGCAACCTTGGAATTCCTGACGAGCCTTGATGCCAATCCGATCGGGCATGTCGGCTCGGTTCGCAAGGACGTGTTCGGAAAGCTGACCTTCTCGGCGCAAAACCCGGCTCCGGCGCGAGTACGGAAGTTCACCAAGGTCGAGCGCGACGGGCCGCTCACGATCGTAACGATCGACCGGCCTGACGTAATGAACAGCCTCGATCCGGCGACTAATGCCGAACTGACCGAGATATTTGACGAATTCGATGCCGATCCGGATCAGTGGGTGGCAATCATTACAGGGGCAGGGGAGAAGGCGTTTTCCGCAGGGAACGATCTGAAGGAAAGTGCGCGACTGACGGGGCGCGGCGCACCGATCGAAATTCCCAAGAAGGGGTTTGCCGGGATTACGGCACGATTTGACTGCAACAAGCCGATCATCGCAGCGGTGAACGGACTGGCGATGGGCGGCGGTTTCGAGGTGGCGCTGGCCTGCGATCTGATCATAGCATCCGACAATGCCGAGTTCGCACTTCCCGAACCGCGGGTCGGCCTGGCAGCCCTGGCGGGTGGCCTGTTGCAGCTGCCACGCCAGATAGGGACCAAGCACGCGATGGGGATGATCCTCACCGGGCGGCGGGTCAAGGCGGAGGAGGGCGTGCAGCTTGGCTTCGTCAACGAAGTGGTACCGCAAGCAGAGCTTATGTCGGCGGCTCGTCGCTGGGCGGACATGATCCTCGAGCTCAGCCCCATGTCGATCCGCGCCTCCAAGGACGTTGTCACGCGCGGCCTGGCCGAACCTGACATCGCACAGGCCTATGCCGTGCAATACAAACACCCGGCGGTGCGTGCGCTCTACCGCTCGAACGATGTAAAGGAAGGGCCACGGGCCTTTGTCGAGAAGCGTAAGCCGCGCTGGTCGGGGCGTTGATGGAAGTCGGTCAAAGATCTAGAAAAAGACAGGCAAACGAGAGGTAGCAGCGTGGCGCAAACATTGTCCTGTATCAATGCGTGGTGGGCTCGCATGCGTCCGGATCAGCCGGCGGTGGTCCTTGCGGGCGAAGCTCTGACCTACAGCCAGTACAACCAGTGGGCCGAACGGGTTGCCGTCCACCTGCAGGAGTTGGGCCTGAAGCCCGGGCAGCGCGTCGCGGTCTGTGCGCATAACAGCCTCGCCTATTGCGCGCTGATTATGGGAATCATCCGGGCAGGCGGCATCGTAAGCCCGGTAAATTTTCGATATTTATCGCGTGAAATTGCCGAGTTGCTCGAAAAGACCGAGCCGAGCATCTGCTTCGCCGGCTCCGACTTTGCCGGCAATATGGGCAAAGCCGGCTATCCGGCCCGAGACATTGCCGAAATCGAGGCTTTGCGCGATGGGCCAGTGGTCAAATGCAGCCACGACCCGCACCCCGACGACAAGGTCGTCATCATCGCCACATCCGGTTCGACTGCGGCACCCAAGGGCGTGGTCTATACGCATCGTTCGATGATCGCCTACGCCTCGAACTGGTCACTGGAGGAGACTAGCTCCTCTGCCGGTTCGCGCGTCCTGGCGCTGGCTCCTCTCAATACGTCGGCAGGTTTCGTCCAGTTGACGCATTACACTATCCAGGGCTGCACCATCTTCATGGAGCCGAGTTTCGACCCGGCAGGCGTGCTTGCCACGATCCAGCGGGAGAAGATCAATTGCTGGGGCGGGGTCCCGGTCTTTTTCGAAGCGGTCGCAGCATTGCCCGAATTCGAAAGCGCTGACCTGTCCTGCATCACGCTGGCAACAGCTGGCGGGGCTCCTGTGACGCCCAAACTGCTCGATACTTATCGCAAGAAGGGCATCATCATCCGTCAGATATATGGTCAGACCGAGGTCGGCGGGAACGCCACGATGATGCCCTCCCATCTGGCTGTGGACATGCCTGAAAAATGCGGTTGGGGCGGGGTCACGATGGACATTCGCGTGGTGCGCGAGGACGGCACCGATTGCGAGCCGGGGGAGCAAGGGGAAATTCTAATGCGCTCGCCCGGCATGATGGTCGAATACTGGGCTGAGCCGGAAAAGACTGCCGCCACAATCCGCGATGGCTGGCTTTATTCTGGTGATCTTGGCAAGCTCGATGAGCGCGGCCTTCTGACCTTTGTCGATCGCCTGAAGGACCTCATCATTTCCGGCGGTCTCAATATCGCGGCTGCCGAAGTGGAGCGCGTTGTCGGCGAATTTTCCGGAATCGTAGAGGTCCTGGTCATTGCCGCGCCGGACGACAAGTTCGGCGAGACGCCCATGGCGATTTATCATGGGCCGGAGGAAGTCGATACAGCGGCGCTGATCGCGCACTGCAACGAGCGGCTGTCGAACTACAAGGTTCCGCGATACGTTATCTATTCGAAGGAGCCGCTGCCGCGCCTCGCGACCGGGAAGCTTTCAAAGCCTGCCGTACGCGAGACATACGCGAATGCGCACAAGGAATTGCAGCGAGTGCGTTAGCGCCTCAGTCCTCACTGATCCGGACCAGCACTTTTCCCAGAGCTTCGCGTGAGGCCAGTCTTGCGATCGCTTCGCCGCCGCGTTCAAGAGGAAAGATTTCCGAGATTTTCGGGTTCAGCTTTCCCTTCGCACAAAGGTCAAGGAGTTGGGCGATATTCTGATGGTTCTCCGCCGGATTGCGCGCGACGAAGGCACCCCAAAATACGCCGATAAGCTGGCATCCCTTGAGCAGCGGCAGGTTGAGCGGGATGCTCGGAATGCCGGCCGGAAAACCTATGATGAGATAGCGCCCTTCCCAGGCCATTGCGCGCAATGAAGGCTCTGCATAACTTCCGCCGACCGGGTCGTAGACCACGTCGATGTCGCCGCCTGCCGCCTCGCGAATTGCCTTTGTGAAGGCGCGTTGCTCGTCCTTGCTCAACGGTCCCCGAGGGTAAATGATTGTCTCGTCGGCTCCATGTTCGCGCGCGAGCGCTGCCTTCTCCTCGCTCGAGACCGCAGCGATAACCTTCGCCCCCATGAGCTTGCCAAGCTCGACACCGGAGAGCCCGATTCCGCCGGCTGCGCCAAGGACGAGAAGGGTTTCTCCTGCTTTTAGCGCACCCCGGTTCTGCAACGCATATTGCGTGGTTCCGTAGGTGAAGATGAGTGCAGCTGCCGTGTCGAGGTTAACCTCGTCGGGCACCGGATAGCAATGGTCGCTATCAACGAGCGCAAATTCGGCAAGGCCGCCCATTTGTCCTGCACCGATAACCCTGTCACCTAACGCAATGCCTTCGACGCCGGGGCCGATAGCGTCGACATGGCCACTGAATTCGGCTCCGGGTGCAAAAGGGCGCTCTGGCCGGAACTGGTACTTGTCTTCGATAACCAGCGCATCGGGATAGTTTATGGCACAGGCAGCAATCCGGATGCGTACTTCGTTCTCGCCGGGTTCCGGCTTTGCGGTTTCAACCAGCTTCAGCGTATCGGTTGGTCCGGGGGTCTCGGACAACAAGGCCTTCATTGTCATAATTTCCTCATGCCAGTTCGACTTTCATTCGCTAACCGATTATGCATTAATCGGATAGGGGGCCGCCTGGGCACCGTAAGCATTAAACGGGAAAGCTGGATGGTCAGCCGTCAACAAGCAGTACGAACCAAGCCTCTGGTAGTGCGTCGTGAAAATTCTATCAACGCGCTGCTCGATGCAACAGCAGAAATTCTCGCCGAAAGCACACGTATCGACGCTTCGCTGAGCGAGATATCCAAACGTGCCGGCATCAATTCGGCAATGATAAAATATTATTTCGGCAACAAGGAAGGCCTGTTGCTAGCATTGCTCGAGCGCGATGCAGAGGCCGAGATGTCGGGCCTTGCTCACCTGGTGGCCATGGATGCCCCGGCAGACCGTAAGCTGCGCATCCATATCGAAGGCATCATAAACAGCTATTTTCGCTCACCTTACCTTAACCGCCTGATCCACCATCTTGTAGATCGGGGCACCAAAACCGCAAGCGATCGGGTCACCGAAATATTTGTCGAGCCGATGATACAGGCCTACCGTGCAATCGTGGAGCAAGGGGTACGTGAAGGCTCGATGAAGCCCGTCGATCCGGTGCTGCTCTACTTTTCTCTCGTCGGCTCAGCCGATCATATTTTCTCTGCGTCTTATTCCGTTCCCGCGACGATGGGCGTCTCGCAAATCGACGAAGACTTGAAGCGCCGATACACCGATCACGTATGTCAGGTTTTCGTCAACGGCCTGCGATCATAGGCGCCCGCTAGAGCCCCATAATCTTGGCAATGATGTTGCGCTGAATCTCGTTCGATCCTGCGTAGATTGTGCCTGCCCGCTCGTTGAGATAGCGCATTGGTGCGATCGCAGCGCAGACCGGCCCCATGACCTTTCCCGACGAATGCGGGAAGGTTACCGGGCCACCGGCAAAGCCTGCCTGAGGCTGATAAGCAATGCCGTAGCGCCCGGCGACCATCATGCCCAGCTCGGTCACTCTCTGCTGCAGTTCGGTTCCCTTGACCTTCATCAGCGATGGCGACGCTCCGGGGAATTGTCCTGCCCCGCCAGTCTGAAGTACACGAAACTCGAAAATTTCCAGCGCCATGACGTCGGACCGCGTCTGCGCAAGAGCGAGGCTGAAGACAGGATCATCACGCAGCGTCCCACCCTTGCCGTCGCTCGTCTCTTCGGCGGCTCTGGCGATACCGTCGAGCCGGACCTGTAATTCGGGCGCATAGGCGACCCCGCCACGCTCGAACTCGAGCAGATATTTTGCGACAGTCCAGCCCTTGTCGATCTCTCCGATCACATTGGTCTTGGGGACGCGTACCTCGTCGAGGAAGATCTCGTTCTGGATATGCTCGCCAGAGGGCGAAATGATCGGTTTCACGGTGATGCCCGAGGTGGCCATGTCGATCAGCAGGAAGGTGATGCCGATCTGCGGGCGATCGTGCTGCGAGGTCCGCACAAGGAAGAAGCCCCAGTCGGCAATGTCGGCATGGGTGTTCCAGACCTTCTGGCCGCTCACGATCAGATCGTCGCCGTCGTCCACCGCGCGCATCTGCAATGAAGCAAGGTCTGAGCCTGCCTGCGGCTCCGAATATCCCTGGCACCAGAAGTGTTCGCCGGACAGCATCCTGGGCAAAAAGAAAGCCTTTTGCTCTTCACTGCCGTGCCCGATGATCGCGGGACCACACATCTGGATACCCATGGGAGAGACGGGCGGGGCCCCGGCCGCAACTCGTTCGCGCGTATAGATATATCGCTGCGCAACGGTCCAGCCGGGACCGCCATGTTCTACCGGCCATGCGGGGGCGGCCCAGCCCTTGCGGTGCAGTTTCTTCTGCCATTCCATGGACAATTCATGATCGGCATAGACGCTCGTCATGCGCGAGCCTGCGTTACGCAACTCGGGCGTCAACTCGGCATCGAGAAAAGCGCGGACCTCGTCGCGAAAGGCCAGGTCCTCTGCGCTCCAGTCAAGATTCATGTCCGCCCTCCCGTTAAATCGTTGCGACGGGCAAGCTCCCGCCAGATAATGGTTTTTTGTACTTCGGTGGTGCCGCCGTAGATTGTTTGCGCCCTCTGGAACAGATAGTCCCCGGCACGCGCCGGCGCGAACTGCCAGAGTGGCTCCACCTTATCGGGCCAGCGCGGATTTCCGCGATCGGGACACCGCAGGGCTTGACGACCAGCAAGGTCCGGCCACAGGCGAGTAATTTGCTGGGCCAGTTCCGTGCAGGCGATCTTGAGCGCGGAAACAGCAGCCCTGTCGGGATTGCCCGTCAGCGCCCGCAACACCGATATCTCAACAGCATCGAGCCGCGCGCGCGCAGCGGATGCGGCCATGCGAAACGCACGATCATCTGCCATCGTGCCGCCCCTGCCGCAAGGAAGCCGCGCTGCCGTCTTGGCTACCGCTGCCAGATCGGCGCGCTTGCGGCCCATATGGGCATAGGAAAGCCGCTCGTTATCGAGCAATACATTCGCATAATGCCAGCCACGCCCCTCTTCGCCGATCCTGTTCTCGACGCTGGTCCGCACGTCCTCGAACGTCACGCGGTTGAGCTCGTGGCTGCCGTCCATCGTGATGATGGGGTCGATGCGGATGCCGGGACTGTCGAGCGGGACACAGATCATCGAGATACCATCCTGCTTGCGATCCTCGCGCGAGGTTCGCGCAAGACAGAAGATCCAGTCCGCCCAATGCGCGCCGGTCGTCCAGATCTTCGTGCCATCCAGGATATATTCGTCACCTTCGCGCCTCGCGGTCATGCTCAGAGAGGCCAGATCGGATCCCGATTCAGGTTCGGAATAGCCCTGAGCCCAAAGCGAGCGGGATTCGAGAATATCGGGAAGCCAGCGCCCCTTCTGCTCATCGGTACCGAAAGTGGCAATGATCGGGCCGATGTAGACAAGCGCCATGGGGATCAGGTCGGGGGCACCGGCGCGCTCCAGTTCCTGCGAGAAGAGATAGCGTTCGACAGGGCCCCAGTCCGGTCCCCCACTTCCTTGCGGCCAGCCGGAGCCGAGCCACCCGCGGGCGCGCAAGGCCTGCTGCGAACGCACCTGGTCGTCGCGATCGAGAAAAGTGCCGGAGCGCGCCTTGGCGATCACGTCCTGGGGATAGTCTTCGCGAAAGAAGGCACGGACCTCCTCCACGAAGGCTTCCTGCCTGGGGGTGAGCGCCAATTGCATTGGTTCAGCTCGCGCGGACGAGGCGATCCAGCCGTTCGAGATGATAGCCCACGTCGCCAAATTCCTGCTCGATTGCCGTTGCGCGGCGGAAGTAGTGCGTCACCGCCAGTTCGTCGGTCATTCCCATGCCGCCGTGAAGCTGGATGGCGCTCTGTCCAACGATCCGGCACGCATTGCCGACGCTTGCTTTCATCGAGGAAACCGCCTGAACGCGGTCTGCCGCTTCGAGGTCGAGACTGAGGAACGCGCGGTAAACCGCTGAAGTAGCAAGCTCTAGTTCCATATACATGTCGACCATGCGGTGCTGGAGCACCTGGAATTCGGATATGGCCTTGCCGAACTGGCGACGCTGGCGCGTGTAGTCGACAGTGTCGTCGAGCATCCGCCGCATGATCCCGACGGCCTCGGCACCGATTGCTGCCGCGCCCACGTCGAGCGTGGCCTCGAGAATCTGCGCGCCTTTATCCGCCCCAGCGATTATGTCTGCCTCGGTTAGCGAGACATCGTCGAAAGCGATGTCTGCGGCCCGGCGTCCATCTATCGTCGGGTATGCCGAGAAGGAAACACCCTTTGCTGCCGGATCAACTTCGACCAGCACAGTCTGGCCGTCGAGCAGCGCACTGATGATAAGCCTGTCCGCCCAGGGAGCAGCAGTCACAACCTGCTTGCTACCGGTCAGGCGGACATTCCCGTCGCCACCGGTTTGGATATGTGTAGAACGCGGCAAGGCTTCGTACCGATTGTCGCTTTCAGCCCAGGCGAGGGCATAGGTCACTTCGCCGGACGCGATCGCTGACAAGGGCTCATTGCGATCGGCACGCACGAAGATCTCGGCAGCGAGGACTGCAGTCTCAAGATAGGGTTCGAGCAGCAGGCTCGCGCCAATCTCTTCCATTGCGATCATCTGCTCGACGCGTCCGCCACCGCTTCCGCCTGCCTCCTCCGGCAGGGCAGCGCCGAGAATCCCGAGATCCTCTGAAAGCGCCTTCCACAGGTCGCGCGACCATCCCGGTTCGCCGCGACTGGTGCGTGTCCGGCTGTCGAAATCGTTCCGCCTGCCCAGATACCCGCGCATGGCGTCGCGCAATTGGTCTTGCTCTTCGGTGAAGGTGAAATCCATGCCCGGCTAGCTCCTCTCGTCGAGGGCCTGCTATCAAGCAAGCTGGCGCCGGGCAATCTTAATCAGCTGATTACCACTATCGCAGTGTGACGCGGCGAAGGCGTCAGCCAGATCAGCTTGTCGTGTAGAGATAGCCCAGAGTTGCGAGCGTCGCGATCAGCCATGCCGCAAAGGCGAGAGAAAGCCCGCGGGGTGCCTCGCGCAGCTCCATATACTCGCTGGCGATCAGCGCCGCCTTCAAACCCGCAATTCCCAGTATCACCAAGGCCAATGCGTGGCGACCGCCGAACCCGCCCACCGATACGAATGTCAGCCCGACCAGCGCCAGCCAGACCACAGCCACCGAAATGATGTTCTTGCGCGCGCTCATGCCAGATACAACAATGCGAAGAGAAATACCCAGAGCATATCGACGAGATGCCAGAACACGCCGATGCCTTCGAGTGTAGCCATTTTCGGCGCTTCCCCTTCAGGGCCAGTCGCGACAGTCGCATAAATCAGGAAGCCGGTTCCGGCCAGAACGTGGAGGAGGTGGATCCCGCCCATCACGAAATAGAACATGAAAAAATCGCCGCTTTCGATCGTGATGCCTGCAGCGAATTTCTCGCGCCACTCCACGATCTTCACGACGACAAAGGCCGCTCCCAGCGCGGCCCCTATGGCCAGGGCTCGTCGCGGCCCGGCGCGGTCGGCGGAGTTGGCGCGAAGCCGCTGGATCGCCCAGGCAACGAAAGCCGAACTGGTAAGCAACACAATCGTGTTGAGCAGGCCAAGGCCCCGATGCAGCGACGCCTGGTCGCTGACAAAGAGCTCCACGTCGAGCCCGCGATAATAGGCAAACGCACCGAACAGGATCGCGAAAATCACCAGATCGCCGAAGACGACGGCCCAAATCCCCTCTTCGCCTGGCAAATGCTTTTTGGTGCCGGTTCGCACAGTTTTCACCTCGTTCACGTGACGCTCGCTTATCAATGCTGGGACCAGCCGCCATCGACGCTGACGGTAATGCCGGTCGTGAAGCTGGCTTGCGCCGAACTGAGCCACAATACCGCGCCCACACATTCCTCCACCGTGCCGCCGCGACCGATGGGGGTGAGGCTCATCACCAGTTCCTTGAGGTCGGGGCGCGCTTCGAAGGCAGCTTCCTGCATCGGCGTCACGATCGTGCCTGGGCACAATGTGTTTACGCGGATGTTCTCGCGCGCGAACTCGACAGCTGCACCCTTCGTAAGGCCCATCACTCCGTGTTTCGATGCGACATAGGGACCTAAAGAGGGGAACCCTACCAGGCCAGCCACTGACGAGACATTGACGATAGAGCCGCCCGCGTCACCATTGGTGCGCATCAGGGCGATCTCTTCGCGCATGCACAGCCAGACGCCTTTGAGGTTGATCGAATGGGTGTGATCCCATTCGTCTTCGGTCCATTCGAGAAACCCCTTTTGCGCGACCTCGACACCGGCATTGTTCACCGCGCAATCGAGCCGGCCGAAGCGATCCGAAATTGCATGGGCGAGGGTAGACACCGCATCTGCGCTCGCAACGTCCGTCTTT
>Ga0207880_1000627_pt1 | contig 11836 bp, 9 predicted proteins | sample MalvirmetagMSP91_FD_184226 | JGI IMG/M metagenome (GOLD analysis project Ga0207880, IMG submission 184226) | Marine viral communities from the Deep Pacific Ocean - MSP-91 (SPAdes) | ecosystem: Environmental > Aquatic > Marine > Oceanic | place: Pacific Ocean | collected 2011-04-27
AACCGCACCCTATGGCCTGGCTGCCCAGCAGGTTCTTGAGCACATCGGCCAATGGCAACCGTTACAACCGAAACTGGTCCGCGGTGATTCCATAGCCCAGACGTTCCAGTTTGTTGTCAGTCGCAATGCCCAGGCCGGTTTCGTGGCCGCTTCCCAGGTCAAAGTCTGGGACGAGGATGCCGGCACCCTATGGCAGGTGCCTCAGGCCTATTACCAGCCCATTGACCAGCAGGCCATCCTGCTGAACCGGGGCGCCAGCAATGAAGCAGCCCGCGCCTGGATGGATTTCCTGAAATCCGATACGGCCATCGGCATCATCCGGAGCTATGGTTACGACCAAGGACATGACGCGATCAACTGATGTTTGAAACCTACTGGGATCCAGTCTGGCTGACCCTGAAACTGGCCACGACAACCACTCTGCTGCTGTTGCTGATAGGCACGCCCATCGCCTGGTGGCTCGCCAGAACCCGGCACTGGCTGCGCCAGCCGGTGGCGGCCGTGGTCGCGCTGCCTCTGGTTCTGCCGCCAACGGTCCTTGGCTTTTACCTGCTGCTGATGATGGGGCCGGAAGGCTGGGTTGGCCAGGTCACCCAGTCGCTCGGCATCGGGCTGTTGCCCTTTACCTTCGAGGGTCTGGTGGTGGCTTCCGTGATCTATTCCCTGCCGTTTACGGTGCAACCGCTGCAGAATGCCTTCGAGTCGGTTGGCGACCGTTTCCTCGAGGTCGCTGCCACGCTCCGCGCCGCGCCCTGGGATCGCTTCCTTTTTGTTGCCGTGCCCCTTGCCCGCAACGGGTTCCTCACTGCCGCCGTACTGACCTTCGCCCATACCATTGGCGAGTTCGGCGTGATTCTGATGATCGGGGGTAACATTCCCGGGGAAACCAAAGTTCTCTCCGTTGCTATCTATGACCACGTGGAATCCCTCGAATACACCGAGGCACACTGGCTTTCTGCCGGCATGGTAGTGTTCTCCTTTGTGGTTCTGGTCACCCTCTACGCGCTGAACGGTAAGGCCCGGTCAGGAGCACTGAAATGAGCGAAAAGAAAAGCATCTCTGCTCGCTTCCGTTGCGCATTTCCCGGGTTTGGTCTGGACGTTGACCTGACCCTGCCCGGCACGGGCATCACCGCCCTGTTCGGGCATTCCGGCTGCGGCAAGACCACTGTTTTGCGCTGTATGGCGGGCCTGCACCGCGCAGAGGGAGCCATGACCGTTCTCGACGAACACTGGCAAAGCGCTGATACTTTCCTGCCGGTTCATAAACGTCCCCTCGCCTATGTATTCCAGGAAACCCACCTGTTTCCCCATCTGACCGTGCGCAAGAATCTTGAATTCGGATACCGGCGCATTCCGGCCACGGACCGGCAGATCGGGTTTGACGAGGCAGTGAACTGGCTGGGACTCGGCGGCCACCTGGACCGTATGCCCGCAGGCCTGTCCGGGGGCGAGCGCCAGCGGGTAGCGATAGCCCGCGCGCTGCTGACCAGTCCCCGGCTGTTACTTATGGACGAACCGATGTCGGCCCTGGACAAAGCCAGCAAACACGACATCCTGCCCTATCTGGAGCGTCTTAGGGACGCCCTGGCCATCCCGATCGTATATGTCTCCCACTCTACCGCAGAGGTGGCCCGGCTCGCCGACCATCTGGTGGTCATGGAGGACGGCAAGGTGTTAGCCAGCGGGCCGACCCGGGAGACACTTGCACGCATGGACAACCCGTTCCGTCTCGAGGACGACGCGGGCGTGCTTGTGGAGGGGACAATAAGAGAACTGGATCAGCGCTGGCACCTGGCGCGCTTTGAGTTCGACGGTGGCTCCCTGTGGCTGCGCCGGGACAACGGCATGAAAATCGGGGATCGGGTCCGGATCCAGTTGCTGTCCCGGGACATCAGCCTGGCTCTGGAAGAGAACCCTGACCAGAGCATCCAGAACCTGGTTCCGGCAACCATTGACCGGATTGAGCCGGACGTTACCCCCGGCGTCAGTATCGTCCGCCTGCTCGCCGGACCCACACCGGTCATGTCCCGACTGACCACCCGGGCTGTTGACCAGCTGGCTCTGGAACCCGGCCGGCAGGTGTGGATGCAGATCAAGTCCGTGGCCCTGGCCGACTGACACCGGCGCCCCTGCCCCAACCAGAAAGGCCGCTGATATCAGCGGCCTTTCTGGTTACATCGATGCTCTGCTGTCCGGAGACTCAGCGGGTGCCGTACACCACCATCGTTTTGCCCTTGACCCGAACCAGGCCCTGATCTTCCAGGGTCTTCAGAACCCGTCCAACCATCTCCCGGGAACAACCCACGATACGGCCGATTTCCTGGCGGGTAATCTTGATCTGCATGCCGTCCGGGTGGGTCATGGCATCCGGCTCCTTGCAGAGATCCAGCAGGGTGCGGGCGACCCGACCGGTCACATCCAGGAACGCGAGATCACCCACCTTGCGCGTGGTCTGGCGGAGGCGGGAAGCCATCTGCTCGCCAATGAAATACAGAACCCTGGGATCCTGCTGGGCAATCTCACGGAATTTGGTGTAGCTGATCTCCGCCACTTCGCACTCGGTCTTGGCCTTTACCCAGGCGCTGCGGGAATCCATGTTGTCGAACAGCCCCATTTCACCGAAAAAGTCACCGGCGTTCAGGTAGGCCATGATCATCTCGCGACCGTCATCGTCTTCAATGATAACCGTCACCGAGCCTTTGACGATGTAGAACAGGGAATCGCTCTTGTCCCCGGCATAGATAATCGTGCTCTTGGCTGGGTAACGGCGGCGATGGCACTGCGAAAGGAAATAGTCGAGATGCTTTGTTTTCTGCTCAACCGGCTTGACGATAGTGGCCATAATGCGAGTCGTGCCTCCTCAGATACTGGCGGGTCCCAATGTTTGTTATGCACCCGGCTTTCCTTGCGGGTTCGTTCTTTTTTACTGCAAAACTGCGCAACTTATAACAAGAAGGTCTGTTGCGGGCAACCGGAAAGAGTATACAACATGTATCCGAGATCGGCCTGCCTGGCGAAGCCGGTTGTGCTAGCATCCGGCCACAGGTCATCTTTATCGGGGCCACCACACCAGTTGGTCCCGCGTCATCACAACGGAGAGTCGTCCCATGAAAGCAACCGTAGACTGGACCGGCAACGCCAGTTTCAAAGCCACCAGCGGCAGTGGCCACAGCGTGCAGCTTGATGGCCCGCCAGACCACGGCGGTGAGAACCTGGGCCCGCGCCCCATGGAAATGCTGCTGATGGGGCTCGGAGGCTGTTCGGCGTTCGACGTCATGAGCATCCTGAAGAAAAGCCGCCAGGACGTGACCGCTTGCCACGCCGAGCTCGAAGCAGAGCGGGCCGACGCGGTTCCGGCGGTGTTTACACGCATTCACCTGCACTTCGTAGTAACCGGAAACAGCCTGAAAGACAATCTGGTCAAGCGGGCCGTGGGCCTGTCGGCAGAAAAGTACTGCTCCGCATCTATCATGCTTGAGAAGGCCGGCGTCGAGATCAGTCACAGCTACGAGGTTCACCAGGCGTCATAACACGTGTGAGAAATCTCGCCAGGGCCGCTCATGGACCGATTCCCCGGGCCGGATGCAGGGGAAATCACGAATGCTAAAATGTCATTGCGAATACTATTCAACGTCACTTGCGGTGTGCATAATACGCACCCTCTCCGCCGGTCTGCGCAAAAGGTGAACAACCCGGTCAGTAGTCGGTGGCGGCCTCGGCAGAGCTCAGCAATGCAGCTCTGCAGTCATTCATCTCCACGATCCGGAGGGGCTGAGCATGGAATCAAAACTCCAGCTGCATGGTTTCAACAACCTGACCAAATCCCTGAGCTTTAACATCTACGACATCTGTTATGCGCAGACCGAAGAACAACGCAAGGCCTATATCGACTACATCGACGAGATGTACAACGCCGAGCGCCTGACCCAGATTCTGACCGACGTCGTCAAGATCATCGGCGCCAACGTTCTTAACATCGCGCGTCAGGACTACGAGCCCCATGGCGCATCTGTCACCATGCTGATCGCCGAGCACGAGCTCACCAATGGCGAAGAGCCCGACAACGAAGAGTCTCCCGGACCGCTGCCGGATACCATCGTGGCCCACCTGGACAAGAGTCACGTCACGGTGCACACCTACCCGGAAAGCCATCCCCACGATGGCGTGAGCACCTTCCGCGCTGACATCGACGTATCCACCTGTGGCCTGATCTCACCGCTGAAAGTGCTGAACTACCTGATCCACAGCTTTGATTCTGATGTCGTTACCGTGGACTACCGGGTTCGCGGCTTTACCCGTGATGTGGACGGCACCAAGCACTACATTGATCACGATATCAATTCGATCCAGAACTACCTGACCGAAGATACCCAGAACGCGTATCAGATGATCGATGTGAACGTGTACCAGGAGAACCTGTTCCACACCAAGATGATGCTGAAGAACTTCAACCTCGATAACTATGTGTTCGGGGTGAACGCCGGTGATCTTGATCCCGCCGAAGCGCAGTCCATCGAGGACCGTCTGCGTCGGGAAATGCTGGAAATCTTCTATTCCCGCAACGTCGAATGATCGCCTCCTGTGGCGCCCCGCCCGGGGCGTCACGGGTCCTTCAGTTTTTTTGATGTCACCCCCCAGATTTCTGCGTTTTATTCTCTCCTCCCATCCCGTTTAAATAGAGCCAAGAGCTAACGAGAGGAGGACATCATGACCCTGCGCTCCCTGAAACAGATCATACCCGCCCTGGAAACGTCCGACGGTGCCGGCGTGCGCATCAAGCGTTCCATTGGCCAGCAACAGAACATTCGCCTTGACCCGTTCCTGATGCTGGACGAGTTTGGTTCCGCCGAGGCCGCCGACTATATCGCAGGCTTCCCCTCGCACCCCCATCGGGGGTTCGAAACCGTGACCTATATGATCGAGGGGCACATGCTGCATGAAGATCATCTCGGAAACCGGGGCGACCTGCGCAATGGTGGTGTGCAATGGATGACCGCCGGTCGCGGCATCATCCATTCGGAGATGCCCCAGCAGGAAGAAGGCGTGATGCGCGGTTTTCAGCTCTGGCTGAACCTGCCAGCGGCGGAAAAAATGACGAAGGCCGGCTACCGGGACATCCAGCCGGAAGAGATTCCGGAGCTTGCCTTCGACGGTGGCAAGCTGAAGCTCATTGCCGGCACATTACAGATTGATGGCCAGGCCCATGCAGGGGCGATGCCCGATCGCACCACCCAGCCGATCTACGCTGATATTCACCTGGCATCCGATGGGAGTCTGAGACTGCCCCTTCCGGAAGGCCACAACGCCATGCTCTATCTTTACGAGGGTAGCGCGAGCCTGGGGGAAAGCTCGCTGCAGCGAAGCGCCGCCAACGTTCTTTCCGACGACGGCGACCAGATCGAACTCCATGCGGGGCAAGCCGGAGCGCGACTCCTGCTGATTGCCGGCAAACCGATCGGCGAGCCGGTGGTCCAGTATGGTCCGTTTGTGATGAATACCCGAGAAGAGATCGAACAGACGCTCCGGGATTACCGGGATGGACGCCTGACGGCCTGACGGCCTCAGGCAAACGGCTTTCTTGCCATCAGCCGCTGCACCATCGGCCGTACGATCAGGTCCATGGCCAGCGGCATTTTTGTGCCCGGAACCACCAGGGTGTCGTGTCTCGACAGGCTGCTGCCTGCAATCACCTGCAGCAGATACGGGAAGTCCACCTCTGACTGGTCCCGGAACCGGATCACCAGCATGCTTTCGTCCTCAGTGGGGACTTCCCGGACGACAAAGGGGTTGGAAGTATCGACCAGGGGAATGCGCTGAAAATTGATGTGGGTGTGGGAGAACTGGGGCACGATGTCGTGCACGTAGTCATCCATGCGGTTGATGATGGTTTCCACCACCGCCTCCTGGCTGTAGCCCCGCTTGTGCGTGTCCCGGTGGATCTTCTGGATCCATTCAAGATTCACAATCGGAACCACACCGATCAGCAGGTCCACATACTGGGCGATATTGCAGGTTTCGCTGACCACACCCCCATGAAGCCCCTCGTAAAACAGCAGATCGGTATCGGCGGGCAAAGGCCCCCAGGGCGTGAAGGTGCCGGGCTTGTGCCCGGCTTCAACCAGCCTGCGATCCTCATCGTGAACGTATTGACGATACCGACCGTTGCCGGTGTGGCCGTAGTCGTAGAACAGTGCTTCCAGCTTGTCGATGTGATTGGCGGCCAGCGCAAAGTGGTTGCGCTCACCGAACTGGCCCTTGGCCGCAAGCCTGGCCATCTGTTCACGGTTGTAGCGATGGAAACTGTCACCGCTGACCATTGCGGCGTTCAGCCCCTCACTGGCAAACATCCGGCTGAAAATCTGGCCGGTGGTCGTGGTGCCCGCTCCGGACGAACCGGTAACCGCGATGATGGGATGACGTTTTGACATAGAGGCAGGTTGCCGGAATCAGGTTAGGCTGTCGAGCAGACGGGGTTTTTCGACCACGAAGCCCTGAGCGTAGTCCACACCCAGCTGTCGGAGCATGTCCAGAACGTCCCGGGATTCAACCTGGGAGGCAATCACTTCCCGGTTCATGTAGTGGGCCATATCCACCATTGAGCGCACCATTGCCCGGTCAGTCTCGCTGGTCGACAGCTGGCCGGTAAAGGCGCTGTCGATCTTGATCAGGTCTACCGGTAACGAACGCATGAACTCGAACGAACTGGGGCCACTGCCAAAGTTGCCGAGACAGAACCGGCAGCCAAGCTCTTTCATCTCAATGATGAAGTCTGCCACTGACTGGACGTCGTTGATCGCCGAGGCCTCGGTAATCTCGAACCACAGCCGCTCGATAGGCGCGTCTTTCTCACTCAGCTTTTCGTAGATGAACTCCAGCAGCGACTGGTCATTCATGGAATAGCCGGACAGGTTGATGCAGACGCCGCCGAAATGCCTCGGGTCCGGCGCCTGTTCCCTGAGCCAGTCCAGCATGTGACCAACAACCCAGCGATCCACGGCCTGCATACGGTCATAACGCTCGGCCATGCGCACGAAGTCCCGACCGGTAATGAGGTTGCCCTCGTCATCGTACATGCTGATCAGCACCTCATACTGCGCAGCCATGGAGGACTTCGCATGCAGAGGGATGATCTTCTGGCAACGCAGCAGCATGCGCTCCTCATTCAGGTCGCTGAGGCTGGCAACCTTGGCGGCAATCTGCTCCTGACGGGCCTGGTCATCGGCGTCCAGGGCATACTCCGAAACCTTCCCGTGGCCCTGCTGGCGAGACGCGGCAAGCGCCTGCTCCGACGCCCGTAACCAGCGTTCAGCACTGACCAGGGCCGGCAACGTGGGGACCACACCGGCGCTGGCAGAGAGCCGGTAGTCGCGACCACCAAAACTGAACTCGGCGACCTCCACTGCCCGGATGAGATCTCTTGCCGCGTCGCTGGCACTCTCGGACGGCACCAGCATGGCAAACTCATTGCCTGCAAGTCTGGCCACGGGCATACCGTCACCGACGTGGCTGCGCAGGATATCGGCAACCCGTTTCAGGGTCTCATCACCGGCCTGGTAGCCGGCGGTGTCGTTCAGCAGGCGGAACCTGCGGAGATCCAGGCGCACGAGGGAGCGCTCATCCTCCCGACGGGCCAACTGCTGATCGAGCATGCGCTCGAATTCGCGACGCCCGAGAAGGCCGGTCAATTCATCATGGGTGGAGGCCCAGGACAACTGGTCATAGACCTTGCGGACCATGCGATCGATACTCTCGTCCACCAGCGGGCGTTCATACTGGCTATCAGGCACGATGATGCCTTTTCGCATCTGCCGGGCCAGGGACTCCAGCTCCAATTCCACCACTCGCATGCCCTGGTGATTCACAAAGACAAAGCGGCTGAAACCGCGGGCCACCCAGACCAGACGAATGTACTGGGGTTCGTCCGGTTTTTCCTGGTCGCGAAGCCAGTCGCCGGTTCGCAATTTCTGCGCCCGGTTGATCCAGCGCTGAAGACTGCGTTGCTCCCGGTCGGACAGTTTTCTGGCATCCGGTTGCTCCGGTTTTGCCACTGGCACTTCAACCAGTTCGGGGCTTTTTTGCGGACTGCGAACCAGGAACTGCTTGAGCTCGTCCCGGATTTGCGAAGAAGGCATGTGGTTGCTGGAAATAGAGGCCAGACCATCCTGGATTACCCGCAGCAGCTCGGGCAGATTAATGGAGCTGTTCGGATCATCAGCGAAGGATAGGAGCGAATCGATAACGGCCAGGTAATCATGCCACAGCTGGCTGTCAGGCCCCTGCCGGATCCAGGTCAGCGAAAGCAGATCCCGCCAGCCACCATCCAACAGGCTGATTACCGCCTTTGGCACCTTGCGCCCACCCAGTTTGTTGTCCAGAACATCGGCCACAGCCTTTTTTGACTCGGCTACCTTCTGGGCCCCCTCTGCGGCCGCTGTCACTCGCTCGACATTCCGGCGATAGACAAGATTCTGGCGATCAATCAGGGTGTCCAGTTCCTGGACCGTTTGCTCGAATACCCCGGTGTCCTGCTCGAAGTCCGTTGTAATGCGCTCTACCAGCTCATCCACGCGACGCTGAACCACCGGATTGATGCGCCCGCCCTTTACCCCTAGCTGGGCCAGACGGTTCATCACCCCGCGTACCGGGCTATCCTGATCGTCAAAGAACGCAGGGTCCCTCATGACAACTTTGAGAACGGGCACTTCCAGCTGCCGCATGCGCTGCTGGGCATACTCGCTGAGCTTCGGGCTTTCCACCACCGATTTGAAAAACCGGTCGACCACATCGACCGTTTCCTGCTGTTCTTCATCCAGCCGGTTATCACCGCTTGCCTTTACTTTCTCTACCACCCGCTCCTTCAGGGGAGCCAGCTCCTCGCCAGTATCCACGGGCTGAGATTGCAGCTGCTGGAGTTCTCGCTGGAATTCTCCGGACGACAGAGGCCTGGCATTGGGCTGGAACGGCAAAGGCTCCGGATCGCCCCGGGCCACACGGCTCGCGCTCAGGGTATTCAGCAGGTTACGCACCGTGGCGAACGCAGTCTGGGCCGCCTGGGCATAACCCCGAAACTCGCCCCCCAGCATGCCGGCTCTGCGACGAGACTGGGGCTGTCCGGCGTCTTCGGCACCCGCCTTCGGCTTTGACTCTGCAGCAGCACTCTCCGCGGCAACCGGCTCGGGCTCCGCGGGCTCTTGTTGTGTCTCCGGCTTTGCCCCGGCCTGCTCGCTCAGATACTTGCTGAGATCCAGGTCCGGCAGAACACCGTGACGAATCAGAATATCGTTGAGTTCTTTGTAAAGAGGTCCCAGCTGTTGCAACACGGTCTGCTCAAAGACCCGCAGACAGACTTTCTCCACCTCCCGGGTCGCCTTGAGCTGGCTGAGGCCATTATGGAAGGCTTCGCAGACCAGGGAGGGCCCGAGGGGATTGTGGTGTCCCGTGGCGTTCGCGATGCCAAGTTTGTCCAGGCGAAGCTTGAGCTGCAGCAGATCGCCCCGATACTGGGTATCCGCCTTGGTCACCATCACCCGGATCGTCAACCAGTCCTCGAATTCGCCCTTGTCGACCACGGACAGCTCGGACCCCGGAAACCCCTTGGGGGCGGGCTTCAGTGGTGATTCCAGGCTGCGAGCCATCTGATGCCAGATGACCCGTTGCCGGGCCTGAATCTGGCCCGAGGCATCCATGTATTCATTGGCCTGCTGATCATTTACCGCTCTCTGGGCCGCCAGTTTGAGACCCTCCACCATTTGCACGAAACAGGCGTCCATCAACGGCTCGATAAACTGGGTCACCGCCTTGGCGGACTGGTGCAGGACAAACTGTACGCGGTCACTGGGCGCGCGGAGCGAGGAGCGATCCTGACTTCGGGAGCCCCCGCATTGCTGCAGCATGGCATCCACGGCTACCGGGTTGGGCCTGCTGAAATTGACCCCCATGGCGCCATCGATGCGACGGACAATACTGACATGAAGCTCGTGGCGGCGCGCACCATCCAGACCCCGAAAACGTATCACCAGTTCTGGGGGTATGCCGGAAGCAAACGCCCGATCCAGCTTCTTCGAGGTTTCACCCGAATAGCGGACGAACAGACCCTCCGCACAGAAATCGGCGATCTGACACGGCCAGGCTTCACCGGTTCCCAGATCAATCTGGGCGGCAAGCTTGATTGGTTGGCGGGGGCTGCTACGACGTTCTCTCGGATCCATGAACTACCTGATATCTCGCAAAGCCGGAACGATCACCGAACACAGCGCCCGGTACCGGCTCACGTCCCTGAAACGATGGCGGATGCCACCGGCTGCTACTATAGAGACCATGATTGTACTATAGCGGCCTGGCCCCCACAGGCAAACCAATCCACTATAACATCCTGACCCATGAAACAGCTTAGTCAGATCTATCTACTTTTGCTACTGGTAACAATGCTTAACGGCTGTTCGACCATTGGCTACTATTCGCAGGCTGTCAGTGGCCATCTCTCCCTGATGATGTCGGCGGAACCGGTCGACGACATTCTCTCCGACACCTCAACGCCGGTGGACCTTCGGGGAAAACTCACGGTAGCGCAACAGGCCCGGGAATTCGCCGGTCAACGACTGGCCCTGCCGGTGGGAGAAGCCTTCAGCGACTACGTGGATCTCGACAGACCCTGGGTAGTGGTGAACCTGGTGGCTGTGCCGGAGTTCTCCCTGGAACCGCACCGCTGGTGCTATCCGGTGCTCGGCTGTCAGGCCTACCGGGGATACTACAGCCTGGCGGATGCGCGTGCCGAGGAGTCGCAGTTTCGCAACAAGGGCTTCGACACGTTTATCGGCGGCGTGACGGCCTATTCCACCCTCGGCTGGTTCGATGACCCCCTGCACACCGGCTTTACCCGACTGGCGGAGGATCGCATGGTCGCCCTGATGTTCCATGAGCTGGCACACCGGGTGGTCTACATCGCCGATGACACGGCATTTAACGAAAGCTTTGCCACCGCGGTGGAGCTGGAAGGGCTCAGGCTCTGGCTATCGGACCAGGGCAAACCCGGCCAGTTCGGGGAGGCACTGGACCGCCTGGCTCGCCGAAACCAGACGCTCTCCCTGGTCGAAGACTTCAGTGCCCGGCTGGACGTTCTTTATGCTCAGCAGGACGTCTTGCCAGACCAGCAACTGCGGAATCGCAAGGCGGCAATTTACCAAGAGCTGGCTCTTGCCTATCAGGAACTTTCCGCAGAGTGGTCCGAACCGGGCCCGTTCGGACCGGTACCAGTCAGCCTGAACAATGCCAACCTGGCGCTGTTTCGTCAGTACAACCAGCACGTACCGGCGTTCCGTCAGATGCTTCGGAATGCAGGCTACGACTTTGCGGACTTTTACAAGGCCGTCAAGACGCTGTCAGAGCAACCGGAACCCCAGAGGACTGAACATCTGGCCGCCCTGTCAGAGCGGTTTGAAGAACACCTTTGAGTTCCGCTGGGTGTTATAGGCAGCCAGCTTCGGCCCGGGCAGGGCCTGCACTGTCGAAGGCTGGAAGCCCCGCTCCCGGAACCAGTGCTCCGTCTGGGTGGTGAGCACGAACAGCTTCTGGATACCCTGCCCCCTGGCCAGCTTCTCCACCATTGCCAGAATCTCATCGCCCCGCCCGGCCCGGCGATAGGTCGGGTCTACCGCGAAGCAGGACAACTCGCCGGCACCCTCTTCAGGGTAGCTGTACAGAGCGGCACAGCCCACGATAGTGCCGTCGCGCTCCGCCACAACAAAGCGGTCAATCTCGGTTTCCAGCATCTCCCGGGAGCGGCGAACCAGAATGCCCTGCTCTTCCAGCGGCTGGATCAGTTCCAGAATCCCGCC
>Ga0207880_1000633_pt1 | contig 11743 bp, 7 predicted proteins | sample MalvirmetagMSP91_FD_184226 | JGI IMG/M metagenome (GOLD analysis project Ga0207880, IMG submission 184226) | Marine viral communities from the Deep Pacific Ocean - MSP-91 (SPAdes) | ecosystem: Environmental > Aquatic > Marine > Oceanic | place: Pacific Ocean | collected 2011-04-27
AGATTGCCGTAATCGGTGGGAAGGAACAGGTTCCACAATCCCGCTGCCTTGGCCCTGGCTTTGAGGTCTTCCATGCCGGGCCATGGCTTCCACAGATTGGCCGGGTCGACATCCCACTCATGCTCTGCCTGTTCGGCAGGATAGATGTGCTCATCCATGAAGGCCTCGAGCTTTTCTATCAGTGCGCGGCCCTTTTCAGTCGGTTCGAAATTCATATCTGTTCCTCGTTGGTCGGACGGCGAATAGTTCGCGCCTGCATTCAGACCGTCAGAGATGGCAAATACACGTGCCCACGTCGAATCCCATCCACTCCAGGGCTCAAGGCGGCGTGCCGCATCAACGGGAAAACCAGACGCGCTGCCACATTGGAGCAGACAGTTCTGCGTCGCTTTTGTGACATGACGATCTCGTGAGACCGTCTGACCCGAGGCGCGTGCGCTTGTCTTGGCCGATAGCCCCTTGGTCCATGGTGCGGCACGGCCTCATTCCTTTTTGCACTGCAACAAAAGCGACACGCGACCGTTCTAGGCAGCCCTCGAATCACCATGAGGGAATCACAATGACGCAAATTTCGTTGTCGCGTTTCGGGCTGCTTGCAGGTTCGGCGATCTGCACGCTTTTGAGCAGCCACCTGGCAATTGCGCAGGATGCGGCATCAGGCGCGCAAGAGGTCGAGAAGCCGGACGAAGAACTGGTGCCCGGCGACTTTATTCTCGTCACAGGGAGGATACTTCAGTCCCAGGAAGCCTCGCTCGACGCCAAGCGCAGGGCCGTCAACCTAACCGATATCGCCGCTGCCGACTCCGTCGGCCGTTTCCCCGACCAGAATTCCGCCGCGGCCCTGTCGCGCCTGCCGGCTGTCGCGGTTCAGCGCGACCAGGGGCAGGAGCGGTACATTCAGGTTCGCGGCGCCCCCAATCGCTGGACCTCGGTCAGCATCGACGGAATTCCGATAACCGGCGTGGATGAAGGCGGCGACAGTCGCGCTTTCCGTTTCGACGCCGTGCCCGCCGTTGCCCTGAGTCAGATGGCGGTCAACAAGTCGCTGACGGCTGATCAGCAGGCCGACGCAATTGTCGCTACTATCGACCTTCAGACCTATTCGCCGATGGACCGCACGGGCTTTCACATCTCGGGCGATGCCGGTTACGGTTTCATGGGCCAGGGCGGCGGCGAGCAGCGGCAGGCGAGCTTGCGTGCCAGCTGGTCGAACGACGCTGTCGGCGTGATGCTGGGCGGTTCGCATTATCGCCGCGAGCAGCTGACCGACAACCGTGAGGTCGGTGCCTATGATGCACTCGGCCCGACCGAGTTCGACATTCGCCAGTACCAGATCGAGCGTTGGAGCAATTCCCTGTTCGGCGGTATTGAAGTCGCTCCAACCGATGATTTGCGCCTGTGGGTGAAGGGCATCTTCACCGAGTTCAACGACGACGAGCGGCGCAATCAGTACGAATTGCGGCTCGACAGGGCGGCAAGCGGTACGCGCGGTTTCGAGTCCGGTGATCTTGTTGGCGTGCCGCTGCGCGGCAGCTTCAATTATGGCGAATATCGCAACCAGAACACGATCGGCACTTTCGGCGCGGATTACGAGGAGGACAGCGGGTTCTCGGCAGCGTTCCGGATGAACTACACCAAGACCGAGAACACTACCTACCTGCCGCTGGTCCAGTCGAGCACGAGCGGAACCAATTCGCCCTCGATCACCTATGATGCCAGCGATCCGCGGTTTCCGATCGTAACGCTCTACCAGACATTGGACGATGGCTTCGGAAATCTGTCGCGCGGCGGCCTTCTTACCGACAGCCCGCAGGACAATCTGAGCGTCGGCGGAGCCTATGTGATCAATGCCAGGCAGGCCACCGATGTCGATGCCTATACGGTCAAGCTGGATGTGGGGCAGGACTTCAGCAACGGACTGGTTGTGAAGGGTGGTGTTTACTACGTTGATCGCCAGATTGACGGTAACAACTTTTCCTTCGTCAATATCGGTGCGCTTGGCGCGCTTGGAGCCATGGTCGGCCTGCCCTTCGACGTCAATTCCTATGTAACCTCGACCCCTTGGGACACGCAATTCCCCCTCGGGTTCACGCTCAATTATGTCGACAATGTCGCCATGCGTGACGATGTCGACGCGTTGCTTTCCGCGCTCACCGATGCCGGTCTGTTCGACCCCAGCCTCGATGTTCCGGTCACCGATATCTATTCGCAGAGCGAGCACATCCTGGCGGGGTATGCATCGGCCGAAATCGACCTCTATCCGCTGACGATCATCGGTGGCGTCAGGGTGGAGCGTTACAAGATGGACAATCGCGGCTTTCTGGTCACCGGCACCGGCAGCAATGCGCTGAAGGTGAGCCAGAGCTACACGGACTTCTTCCCGAGCCTCAATCTGCGTTACGAGCTGACCGACGATGTTATTCTGCGCCTTGCCGGCCAGCGCGGCATCTCGCGTCCGGCCTATGGCGCCATTAGCGTTGGTGCCACGATCGACGATACCGCTTCGCCCGGTACAGTGGGGGGTGGCAACCCCTATCTGAAGCCCGAATATACCTGGGGTGTCGACGGCAGCATAGAATTCTACCTGCCGACCAACGGCGTGCTCGCCGTCTCGGGCTTTTATCGCTGGGTCGACAACGTGTTCTTCAACGGCGCTGCGTTCATCGACGATGACAGCTATGATTTTGGCGGCTTCGACCGTACGGGCTACCTCTTCTCGAGCATTTATAACGGTGAGAACGGCAAGCTCTACGGCGTCGAGATCAACGCCCAGAATCAGTTCACCTTCCTTCCTTCTCCGCTCGACGGGCTCGGATTCCAGGGCAATGTCACCTTCCTTGGCGGTAGCTTCGATGCGCCCGCCATCGGGAACGATCTGGCGCAGACCGGGCTTGCGTTCCAGGGCCTGTCGGACACCATTGCCAACGCCTCGCTCTATTTCGAGAAATGGGGTCTGTCTGCGCGGGTGAGCTATCAGTGGCGCTCCGATTGGGAGGACACGCTGGGCGGCGTAGGCGCGGGTGAATCGCGCCAGGGTTACGAGAACCTCGATGTATCGCTGCGCTATGCGATTACCGAGAACTTCACCGTCTTTGCCGATCTCGCGAACCTAACGGACGAGTACTACATCGCCTATACTGGCGGCCGTAACCTGCCGACTGAAGTAGAGCAGATCGGCTCGCGCTATCTGTTCGGATTGCGCTTCGACTTCTGATTTCAATTGCGGGCGGTCAGAAGGCTGGCTGCCCAATTTTCTTGAGAGCTCTTTCTATGCGTATACATCTTATGGCTGCCCTCTGTGCCAGCCTCGCCATCGCAGCACCTGCGACAGTGACAGCGCAGAGCCGCATCGTCCTCTCCAACGACGACGGGCTGACGACCAATGTTCTCGCGCTTTATCATGCTCTCAAGGAGAGCGGGCACGACGTGATCGTGTCTGTGCCTTGCACCAACCAGAGCGGCATGGGCGCAGCATTGAAGATTGGTCATCCGCTGGCCCCTTTGACAGAGGGTTGTCTGAACGACGCCGCGAAGCCTGGCGATCCGGGCGCAGGTCCGATGACGCGCTCCGGCATGCCTGAGGGCGATTTCTTCTACGTCAACGGAACGCCGATCATGGCGCTGATGTATGGGCTCGACGTCGTGGGCAAGGCGCGCTGGGAATCCGGACCCGACCTTGTGCTTTCCGGTCCCAATGAAGGCCAGAATGTCGGCGCAATCAACATCTCTTCCGGCACGGTCGGCAATGCCCAGTTCGCGGCCTTGCGCGGCATACCTGCCATGGCCCTCTCCGCTGGAGCCAACAGCGAGGCTGAAACGCTGAACAACCCGATTTCGGAGCAAGTTGCGGCACGATCTGTCGAACTCATCAGCGCGCTGGAGCGCACTGCTGAGGGAGACGCACTTCTGCCCCGTGGCCTCGCGCTCAATGTCAACTTTCCCGACGAGCCAGCGGGCGCGGATTACAGGATTTCGCGGATCGGCACCTACAATGCCTATCGCATCAATTTCGTGGCGGACATGGCGGCCGATGCTTCGCCGGTGATGCGGGCGATGGCTGCCAGGGCAAACAGCGAAATTCCTGCGCTTCCCGGAGTCACGCTGGCATTCAACACGGATAAGCCGACTGAAGAGCAGACGAACGATGAAAGCGTGGTCTTTCGCACACATATAGCAGTCAGCCCAATGCAGGCCGGCTACAGCTATTCCTTTGCCGACGAGGGCGGCGAAAGCCTTTTGCACGACCTTCTTGGCGAGTTGGTCGAAGACTCGAGTGTGGCTGCGCAATGATGCTTCGGAACGCATCTTGGATGGCTCTGTTCGTGGGACTTGCACTTCCTGCGCCTGCGACAGCCCATGGGCCGGGAGGCTCCGATGTCGCAACCATCGTAGACGAGGCGGGGGAGCGGGGTGAGGGCGCACGGTGGCTCCCCGGCGATCATCATATTCACAGCCGCTACAGCGTTGGCTGGGATGACACTACACAGCCGCCGACCCCGCTGCTGGGGGAGGATGCGATTTATCCCATCCCGATGAACGCGGTAATGGCGCGGCGCTATGGACTTTCCTGGATGGTCGCCACCGATCATGGCGGCCCCAATCATAGCAAGATCAACCACGATCATGCCTATCCCGAACTGCTCGAATCGCGAGCGGCTGTGCCTGAAGTGATCCAGTTTTTCGGCATGGAATTTGACACGCCGGGTGCAGATCATTCCAGCATCATCGTGCCGGCTGGCGATGATGAGGCGGCGCGGTTGCAAGAGATTGAGAGCGGCTACAATTCGCGCGAAGCATGGCCTCGTGACGAAACGGATAATACGGAAACGCGAATGCTGGCCGCTCTGCGAGCCATGGATGCGCAGCAGCCCAAGCCTGTTCTGTTCGCACATCATCCATCGCGCTCTGCGCAGGCGCTTGGCCATTACGGTCTGACGACCCCGTCCGAATTGCGCAGCTGGAATGACACCGCGCCCGAAGTCGCCATCGGCATGGAGGGCGCGCCGGGTCACCAGGCGGCGGCTCAGGCACAGCAAGGCCTCGGGCCATCGCTCTATGACAGCTATTTTGGTAAGTCTCGTCCCCGCGGCGCCTATCGTGAATTTCCGACAATGGGTGGCTTCGACCAGATGACCGCGCGGCTCGGCGGTTTCTGGGATTCGATGCTGGGCGAAGGACGGCGCTGGTGGATCACGGCAAATTCCGATTCGCATGTTCACTGGACCGAGGGCGGTATCGATTTCTGGCCGGGCGAGTACAGCAAGACCTACGTCTTTGCCGAAAGTAGCCACGACAGTATTCTCGCTGGCCTTCGCGCAGGACGGATTTTCGTTACCACGGGCGATCTTGTCAGCGAACTTGACGTCACCGCCTCGGCAGGTGGAGGCGTGGCCATGATTGGCGAAAGCCTGACTGTCGAAAAGGGGCAGGATGTCACGGTTACCATTGCCTTCCTCGATCCGGAGACGAACAATGCGAATGGCGACAATCCCGCCGTTGCGCGGGTCGACCTCATTCGCGGCGCGGTGACCGGGCCCGCGAACGACAAAGCTTCGGACACCAATCCGACCACACGGGTCGAGGCACGTTTCACAGCCGACCAATGGTCGCGCGAGGGCGCGTATTCGGTCATCCGCACCACGATCAACGACCTTGGCAACGACGAGTATATTCGTGTCAGGGGCACGAACACGCAGGAGGCCGAGCCACAACCCGACGTGCCAAATGAAAGCCCGTGGACCGATCTTTGGTTCTATTCCAACCCGATTTTCCTCGAGACCCCCTAAGTTTGTCGGGCCAGTATAAAGGAACCTGTCGATGCGCGTAGCCATCATGCCTCTTGCCGCCCTGCTGTTATTGCCAGCCTGCGAGCGGGCGAGCACACCGATGGTCGAAGCGTCACTTTCTCCGATTGCTGCCAACGCTGCGGCACTGTCGGACGAGCGGCGGGTGTTGCCGCTCGAAGGCGGCGTGAACTTCCGCGATCTCGGCGGTTACATGACCGACGACGGCCGCATCACGAAATGGGAGACGGTGTATCGCTCCGGCTCGCCCGCAGGTCTGACAGAGGCGGACCAGTCCGAACTGACACGGCGAGGCATCCGCACGTTCTGCGATTTCCGCGACAATGAGGAGCGCGCGAGCGAGCCCAATCCATTCGTAGATGGCAATAACGAGGTCACATACTGGACCCGCGACTACGCGCAGAGCATTGGCGACCTGGGCAAGGTATTGTCGCGGCCGGATGCTGGACCCGAAGCGTCACGCGCCGCGCTGATCGAGGCATACAGGACTATCCCGACAGAGCAGGCAGAAAGCTATGCTCAAATGTTCCGCTACCTTGCCGATGGGCAAGTTCCGCTCGCCTTCAATTGCAGTGCAGGCAAGGATCGCGCAGGGATCGGTGCAGCACTGCTGCTTAGCCTGCTTGGGGTGCCCCGCGAAACGGTCATAGCGGATTATGCGCTGTCTGACCAGCTCGTCGATTACAAGGCGCAGATGGAGGAAAGTGCCGCTGCCAATCCTTCATACGCCTTCCTCATGAACCTCCCCTGGGAAACCGTCGAACCCTTGGTTGCGTCAGACCCTGCCTATCTTGAAAGTGCCTTTGCCGCACTCGACGAACAGTTTGGGGGTGTCGATGCCTTCATAGAGAAGGAACTGGGCGTGACTCCGGAGATGAAGCAGGCGATCAGAAGCCGACTGACCCAGGAAATCTAGGGTTGAGGCGGGGCCGTCCCTAACCGCTGTGATCTCACTGACCTACTGGCACATGCCCCGCCAAGCATGGAAATTCCTGCGCGCGGATGAGAACCAGTTAGAGGTGATTTTGCCGCCACTCGCTTGGTGAGTATCCTTTGCCCGGCGATATTGGACGCGCTATCGGGCTTTCATGACTGAACCCAATGACGAGCGGTCTGCCACGCCCGGTAATGCCGCATCGGTGAATGAACCCGGCCTGTTCGCTCCGCTGTCCGAGCCTGTTTTTCGCCGTATCTGGACAGCTAGTCTGGGTTCCAACTTTGGCCTGCTGATTGTTAGCGTCGCCGCCGCCTGGGAGATGACCCGGCTGAGTGACAGCCCGGGCATGGTCGCCTTGGTCCAGACAGCGATCATGTCGCCCTTCATGGTCTTTTCGATGTTCGCAGGCGCCCTTGCTGACGTTTTCGATCGTCGGAGCCTCAGTCTAGTCTCGCTCGGCTTTCCGATCTTTGGGGCGATCGCGCTCACGATGACCAGCGCGATGGGCATTTCCAGCCCGGCGAGCCTGCTGGGCTTGTGCTTTGTTGTAGGGTTCGGGCTCGCACTCTTCAGCCCATCTTGGCAGGCGTCGGTGGGTGAGCAGGTGTCCGCGCCCCTGCTTCCCTCGGCCATTGCCCTCAATGGCATAAGCTTCAACATTGCGCGCAGTGTAGGTCCGGCACTCGGGGGCATTCTGGTTGCAGCCGTCGGGGTGGTTTACACCTTTGGCGTCACCACGTTGCTTTATATTCCCCTGCTTATCGCCCTGCTAATGTGGAAACGCGCGAAAGAGGTATCGCGCCTCCCTCCTGAAAGCCTTCGCAGTGCGATACTGGTTGGTCTGCGCTATGCGACGAATTCGCCGCGCCTCATTCATATGCTGATGCGCGCCTTTCTGCTGGGATTTGCGATTGCCTCGCTCTACGGGCTCATGCCGCTGATCGCACGCGACTTGTTGGGGGGAGGGCCGCAGTTGTTCGGCTTGCTCCTGGCCGCATTCGGTATCGGAGCCGTCATCGGCGCATTCTCCATAAACGCGTTGTCCCGCTGGGCCGGACCCGAATGGTCGATCCGAATTTCTATCGTGCTTATGGCACTTTCCATCGTGGGGATTGCGGTCAGTGATACGCAATGGGTGACCCTCATACTCCTCGTGGTGGCCGGGGCTGCCTGGATGGCCGCCGCCACGATCTTCAACGTGCTTGTACAGACTGGCTCACCCCGCTGGGTCACGGCGCGTGCGCTGGGCATGTTCCAGACCATGATCGCCGGAGGCCTTGCGCTGGGAAGCTGGGCTTGGGGCTCCCTGGCCGACGTGGTTGGCCTTCAGGTGGCGCTGCTATGCTCATCCGGGGCGATGCTGATCTTCCTGATCCACGGCCTGATCCGACCTGTCGCCGAGGAGGACGGTCAGACCAGTCCCATCGCCGAACATCTTCCGGATCCAGACATCGCGATGGCTATTTCGGGACGCAGTGGTCCCATTACGATCGAACTCGAATATCGGGTCGATCCTGATCAGGCTCGACCGTTCTTTCGCATCATGGAAGAGCTCGGTCGTTCGAAGCGTCGTAATGGCGCGCGCATGTGGCGATTGGCGCGCGACCTTGCCGATCCAGCACTTTGGGTCGAGCGCTACAGGCATGAAACCTGGGACGATTATTTGCGTCATCGGCAACGGCAGACCGTGGACGAGCGCCGATTACAGGGCGAGGCCAACGATCTCAGCGATCCGGGCTATCCGGTGATAAGGCGACTGCTTGATCGTCCGACCGGATCGGTGCGATGGACCGATTCCGCCCCCGATCGTGGCGATAGCGACATGGTCCGCCCCATGGTCGGCTGACTAGCCAACAGGTGGCGCATTCCGGAATGGAAATGAGGGTGGTCTCCCGTCAGCATGATGTTGTGGTTGGGTGACGAGATGGCGCAATTCGATCGGGGGCAGGGGAACCGCTCCCGGAACGACGGACTCTCCCGATACCGCGTGCGTGACGCAGGGTGTGGAGGTAAAGCGGGCCACGGTGCAAGCCCCTGGATCAACTGTGCTATAGAGCGCCAATGACGACTGGTAACGACGAATCTACCCGACCCATATTAGTCGCTGCACTTTACCGATTCGCGCGGCTTCCCGATTGCGAGCGATTGCGAGGGCCGTTGCAGAAACTGTGCCTGGAACAGGGGATTCAAGGCACGCTTCTTATCGCAGTCGAGGGCGTGAACGGCACGATCGCCGGGTCACGAGACGGGATAGACCGCGTTATCGACCACATACGCAGCTGGCCTGAGTGCGCCGATCTGGACGTGAAGTTCTCGACTGCCGCAACGATGCCGTTCCACCGGATGAAAGTGCGCCTTAAACGCGAGATTGTCACCATGGGGCAGCCCGACGTCGATCCGCTGGCCGATGCGGGCACCTATGTCGATCCCCAGGATTGGAACGCCCTTATAGACGACCCGGACACGATAGTGATCGACACCCGCAACGATTACGAAATTGCTGTCGGCACTTTCACAGGATCGATCGATCCGAAGACCGCCACCTTTCGCGATTTTCCGGAGTGGTTCGGCCGCGAGCGCGAGCGATTGCTCGAGACCGGGAAGTCACCCAGGGTCGCGATGTTCTGCACCGGCGGAATTCGCTGTGAGAAAGCTTCTGCCTTCCTGAAGCGCGAAGGAGTGGAAGAAGTCTACCACCTGAAGGGCGGGATCCTCGCTTATCTCGAGAATGTGCCGCAGGACCTCAGCCGATGGCAGGGAGAATGCTTCGTCTTCGATCAGCGTGTGGCGGTCGGTCATGGGCTTGAGCCAGGCACGCATGGCCTGTGCTTTGCTTGCCGTCGTCCCGTCAACGCCTTGGACAGGAAATCGCCCCTTTACGAAGAGGGGGTGAGCTGCCCGGCCTGCCATCGTGAACGGAACGAGCAGCAAAGGCACGCCTATCGGGAACGTCATCGGCAGGAGCAGCTAGCGGCCCGCCAAGGTCGCGCCCATGTCGGCGCGGTGCTTGAAAAGACTGGCGATGACCATGCCGGTTGAGCGGGTTCTGTATAGCTTCCGGCGCTGTCCTTATGCGATCCGTGCCCGTCTGGCGCTGACAATCAGCGAAACACGATGCGCGCTTCGCGAGGTGCATCTCGCCCGAAAGCCCGCCGCGTTGCTGGAAACCTCGCCCAAGGGAACGGTTCCGGTGCTCGCCCTATCGGATGGAACGATCATCGACGAAAGCATCGATATCATGCGCTGGGCGCTTTTCAGAAATGATGCGGAGGGCTGGCTGGATCGTGATGATCCAGAATTGATCGCCCGCAACGATAACCAGTTCAAGTACGACCTCGACCGTTACAAATACCCGGATCGCCATCAATCCGACGCTCTGGCGCATCGCCAGCGGGGACTGGAATTTCTCCGCTTGCTGGAAGCGCGACTGGCCGCGGCCGGGCAATTATGCGGGGCGCGGCGCGGCATGGCCGATTTGGCGCTCATGCCTTTCGTTCGTCAGTTTGCCGCCGTTGACCGGGAATGGTTCGCAACTCAGCCGATCCCGCATCTGCAGGCGTGGCTGGCGGGGCATCTGGAATCGCAACTGTTTGCGACGGTCATGGCGCGCTTCAAACCCTGGGTGCCCGGCGATCCTGTGGTTGAGCTGCCCTTAGAAGCGCCAGCGAAGACGACCGATTAGATCCGCGGTTGAGCTTAAGTCCGCTTTCAGGCTCCGGCGAATCAATTGCGGACCGGGATAGCCGTCAACCCTGAGCAATCTCCTCCAGCTGTTCGCCGGCTGCCAGCCATTCGGCCTCGGCCTTGGCCAATCTGTCGTTGACCTGCGCCCGGGATGCGAGAAGCGCAGCCATTTTCTCGCCCACGTCCTGCTGGCCAGCCTTGCCGAGATCGACCAGTGTCTCGTCCAGTTTCGCGATCTTTTCCGCGAGCACCGCCATCGCCTTTTCCGCCTTGGCCAGTTCAGACCTGATAAAGCGCGCCTTGGCCTTGTCCTTCGACTGGTCCCTCTTCGCAACGGGGGCCTGCGCCTTTGGCGCCGCAGGTTTTGCCTGCTTCTTCGGCTGATTGCGGCCAAGCACGAAATCGATGTAATCTTCCATGCTGCCGGCATATTCCCGCGCAGTGCCATTATCGACCAGCACAAGCCGATCGGCAGTCAGTTCGACCATGTGGCGGTCGTGACTGATGAGGATAACAGCGCCTGAATATTCGTTCAGCGCCTGGATCAGCGCTTCGCGTGCATCGACGTCGAGATGGTTGGTCGGCTCGTCAAGGATCAGGAGATGCGGTGCATCACGGGTAATCAGCGCCAGCGCCAGCCGCGCGCGCTCTCCTCCGGACAATTTTTCGACCCTTGTCTCGGCACGCGGCCCCGAAAAACCGAAGCGCCCCAGCTGCGCGCGGACCGCGCCCGGCGTCTTTCCCTCCATCGCCCGCGCCATGAGAGCCAGCGGCGTTTCGTCCCCCGCCAGCTCCTCCACTTGATACTGGGTGAAATAGCCGACCTTCATCTTGCCAGGCGCGTTCATTTCCCCCTCTGCAAGGGCGAGTTGCTTCGCCAGCAAGCGGGCCATCGTGGTCTTGCCATTGCCGTTCCGGCCGAGCAGCGCGATCCGGTCGTCCGCATCGATCCGGATGTTCAGACGCTGGAGCACCGGTGCGGCATCCCCGTAGCCGACTGCGGCACTGTCCAGCGTAATCATCGGCGATCGGAGCTCGTCAGGATCGGGGAAATTGAAGCTGAGTGAGGGGTCTTCCGCCAGCGATGCGATCGGCTGCATCTTTGCCAGCATCTTGGCCCGCGATTGCGCCTGCTTCGCGGTGGACGCACGGGCGCTGTTGCGGGCGACATAGTCCTGCAGACGCGCCCGCTGCGCATCCTGAGAGGCCTTGGCGGCGGCCAACTGCGCCACCCGCTCTGCACGCTGCTTTTCGAACGCGTCGTAGCCGCCGGGATAGAGCGTGAGCTGACCAGCCTGAAGATGCAGGATGTGGTCCA
>Ga0207880_1000645_pt1 | contig 11561 bp, 13 predicted proteins | sample MalvirmetagMSP91_FD_184226 | JGI IMG/M metagenome (GOLD analysis project Ga0207880, IMG submission 184226) | Marine viral communities from the Deep Pacific Ocean - MSP-91 (SPAdes) | ecosystem: Environmental > Aquatic > Marine > Oceanic | place: Pacific Ocean | collected 2011-04-27
CATCGCGCGTGGCGCGCTTGGCGCGCTGGTATCGCAGCGTTTTGAGGAATGGCGGCTGTCGCAGTCCGAGGCGGAAGTAGCGCTGTTCGCGCTCAAGGGTTGCAGCGTCGCCCAGATCGCCGAGATGCGCGGTTCGGCAACGGGAACGGTGCGATCGCAGCTAAGTCAGGTTTACGCCAAGGCTGGCGTCAGCGGCCAGCCAATGCTGATGTCGCTGTTCCTCGACGATTTGCTGGACGAGAACGCTCTCACGCAAGTTTGAGAGCGAAAGTGCCTGCGAATGTCCAAGCTCTAGATTACCCGATCTTTGCTTCCATCAGCATTTGCAGGTCTTCCTCGGGTCGCGCGCCGTAATGGCTGATGATTTCCGCCGCCGCGATGGCGCCGCGACGCAGGCACGCTTCCAGCGCTTCCCCCCGCACGACGCCGAACAGGAAACCAGCGGCAAACAGATCTCCCGCACCGGTCGTATCGACCACTTCGGAAACCGGCTCGGCTGCGACTTCCGCTCGTTCGTCCCCACGCAAGGCAACAGCGCCCTTCTCGCTGCGGGTCACCACCAGCAGAGGCACGCGCGGCGCGACCATTCCCAGCGCGGTTTCGAAATCAGGCTCTCCAGTGATTGCGGCCAGCTCAGCCTCATTGGAGAAGAGAATGTCGATCTGCCCGGCCTCGATCAGCTTGCAGAAGTCATCGCCATGCCGCTCGATAACGAATGTGTCGGACAGCGTCAGCGCCACCTTGCGGCCCGCCTGACGCGCAGCATCAATGGCCACGCGCATCGCCGCGCGCGGCTCTGCCGGGTCCCACAGATAGCCTTCGAGATAGAGGACGCCGCCGCTCGCCACGCTTTCGGCATCGACTGCAGCGGCAGGCAGGAATTGCGAGGCGCCGAGGAAAGTGTTCATCGTGCGCTGCCCATCAGGCGTAACGAAGATCAGACAGCGTGCCGTCGGCGGCTCGGCCTCTGCCTGGCTGGTGCGACGCGGCGCAATGTCGAAATCCACGCCGACCGCGCGAATGTCATGCGCGAAGACCTGCCCCAGCTGGTCGTCAGCGACCTGACCGATAAAGGCGCATTGCGCGCCCAGTGCCGACAGGCCAGCCAGCGTATTGGCCGCCGAACCGCCCGAAATCTCACGTGCCGGGCCCATCGCGTCATAGAGATCGCGCGCCTGCGCGGCGTCGATCAGGGTCATGCCGCCCTTCGCCATGTTCAGTTCCACGATCAACTCGTCCGAACAGGGGGCCACTACGTCGACAATGGCATTGCCGATGGCGATCACATCATAGCGAGGCTTAGTCATGAAACGTGCTGATATCCCTGTGTTTGGCGACGCGGTGGCGTTGACTTGGCCGCGTGGGCGGGCAATCGCAAGCGCCAATGTCCGCCGTCATCGCCAGCCTCCTGCGCGCGCTCGGCCAGCTTGCCGAAGGGGCGGTCCTGCGGATCCTGCTCAAGAGCTTCCTTGTCACGGTGGTCGTATTCATCGCGATTGCCTGGGGCGGCTGGGCGCTGGCCGACTGGGGGATGAGCGCGTTGGGTCTGGGCGACACTTTGTTCGCCGGCGCGCGCGAGGCGCGCGGACTGATCGCTTTCCTCATGGCGCTGCTGGGCCTGTGGCTAAGCTGGCGCGTCGCGGCGATGGCGGTGATCCAGTTCTTCGCCGACGAGGTGGTGGAGGCGGTAGAGGCGCGCCATTACCCCCATGCCGCCAGCGCAGCGCGCGACCCTTCGCTGAGCGAGCAGGCGCTCAATGCGGGAAAGTCGGCGGGCAGGGCGCTGGTCGCCAACCTGATCGCTGCGCCGTTCGCGTTGGCACTGTTGTTCACCGCAATCGGCCCCTTCCTGGTCTTGTGGTTGGTCAACGCCCTGCTGCTGGGCCGCGAACTGTACGACATGGTGTGGCTGCGCCATCGTGGGGGAGCGCTGGACCTGCGGAAACTGAAGAAATCGGAGCGTTTCGCACTTGGCGGCGCAATCGCAGCACTCCTGGCGGTGCCATTCGTCAATTTCCTCGCCCCGGTGCTGGGCGCGGCAGCGGCGACGCATCTGGTGCACCGCCGGTCCAATCGAAGCGGAAATGCCTGAAATGCGTTTGATACTCACTGCCCCGATGGCGATGCTTCTGCTGGCGGGATGTACCGCGATCCCGAATACGCAGACCGCGCCCGCGCCGCCCACACGGCCTTCTCAGCAGTCCGCGCCTCCTCCTACTGCGCCTGCACCGCCACCGGTCTCGGCCTTTCGCACGCCGGAAATCATGCAGGGCGCAGGGCTGGAGGGCGTGATCCGGCAAGACGAGGCCAGCCTGTTGCGTCAGTTTGGCGCGCCCCGCCTCAACGTGGCCGAGGGAGACATGAAGAAGCTGCAATTCGTGGCGCCCGCATGCGTGCTCGACATCTATCTCTATCCGCTTTCACCCGGCGCGAGACCAGTCGCCACATGGGTACAGACCCGCCGATCGAGCGACGGTCGCGAAGTCGATACCCGCGCCTGCATGGCCGCGATCCGCGCTGCCCGCTGAATGGGGAGCCTGCGAGGGTAACCCGAAATTAAACCTATCGGGCCATAGGAAAGGCATTGAGGGAGACCCTTAGCCGATGAGCTTCCATTTTGCCGATCTCGCCCGTAACGCTGCCGCCGATGGCGTCGTGACCGAGGCGGAAATTCTCCAGCTGCGTCAGTCCGGCTGGGCCGACGGGCGCATGAACCGCGAAGAGGCCGAGGCGGTCTTCGCCGCGCAGCATGCCCTGACCGCCCCATCGGAAGGGTGGAGCGATTTCTTCGTCGAGGCGATCCGCAATTTCGTGCTCATGGGCACAGAACCGCGTGGCTATGCGAGCGAGGACGAGGCACGCTGGCTGATCGCGCAGGTCCAGGCGGATGGCCGGGTCTGTTCGATGACCGAACTCGAACTGCTTGTCCAGATTATCGAGAAGGCGGTCAATGTGCCGCTCACGCTCAAGGATTATGTGCTCGGTGTGATCGAGCGCGAGGTGCTGACTGGAACCGGGCCCACGCGCTGCGGTGGTGAATTGTCGGACACCCATGTGAGCGAGGCCGAAGCGCGCATCATCCGCCGCGTGATCTTCGGCAGCGCGGGCCATCGTCCGGCAGGTGTCAGCAGCGTGGAGGCCGAGATGCTCTTCCGCGTGAAGAACAAGACGCTTGGTTCCGAGAACGCGCCTGAATTCAAAACCCTGTTCGTGCAGGGCGTAGGCAATTACCTGATGGGCCATGCCAGCACCAATGCACAGTTGAGCCACGAACGCGCCAGGGAACTCGAAGCCTTCATCGCCGACAACAAGGCCGATTTCGGTCGGTTCATGGGCGCAATGGCGCGCTCGGCGCCCAACGCATTCGGGGTGGTATTCGGACGAAAATCACCACTAGATGCCGACCACGATGACATGGTGGCGGAAGCTGCCGAAATCACCGGTGTCGAGCAGGCCTGGCTCGATGCGCAGATTGCTGCCAATGGCGAGGTCGACAGCTATGACCGGGCCTTGCTCGAATTCCTCGCCGAGGAAACCGGGGAGGCGTGAAGCCGCCTAAACGGTAAAGCTCTCGCCACAGCCGCAGGCACCCTTGGCATTGGGATTCTCGAATGTGAAACCAGCGGTGAAGTCGTCCTCCACCCAGTCCATAACGCTGCCCACCAGATAGAGCACGCTCGCGCCATCGATGTAGAACGTGCCGCCGGCAGTAACGATCTTCTCGTCAAACGCGACCTCATCGGTGACGTAATCGACCGAATAGGCAAGGCCCGAACAGCCACGCCGCGGCGTCGACAGCTTCACCCCGATCGCATCCTCCGGCGCGCTTGCCATCAATGTGGCGATGCGCGCTTCGGCAGCGGGTGTCAGGGTAACGGCAGCCTTGGGTGCGGGGCGGGTCTTTGTCATATCGTTCATCACAACATCCCTAGTTCGAGCCGCGCCTCGTCGCTCATCTTGGATGGATCCCATGGCGGGTCCCAGGTAATGACGACTTCTGCATCGCGCACACCGGGCAGACCCATGATCCGCGTCTCGATCTCGGCGGGCATGCTCTCGGCGACAGGGCAATGCGGAGTGGTTAGTGTCATGGTGACCTTGACGTCGACATCCTCGGCCACCTCGACATTGTAGATAAGCCCGAGATCGTAGATGTTTACCGGGATTTCCGGGTCGTAAATGTCCTTGAGCGCCTCGATGACCGCATCGTAGAGCGCACCGCCGGGATCGCCTGCAGACACGCCTTCAGGTTTCTTCTGGAGGAAGCCTTCCAGATAATCACGCTTGCGCTCCAGCTTCTCGCCGGCCGTCTCTTCGGGCAGGGGCGCATCCGAGACGCGCGCACGGGGCGGCTTCGCGGCAGGGGGCTGGGCGTGGTCTGCCGTAACCTGCTCGGTCGGAGAGGGGGCCATGACGTAGTCCTTGCCTTCGCCCAGTTCTTTCTGATTGTCGTCCATCAGCCGGAAGTACTCCCGAAAATGCGTCTTGTTCGTTCAATGCCGCGCAGCAGCGCCGCAACATCATCTTCGTCCGAATAGATGCCGAAGCTAGCGCGCGCCGTGGCCGTGACCCCGAGCCGCTCCATCAGCGGCTGTGCGCAATGGTGGCCGGCCCGTATCGCCACGCCGTCCTCGTCCAATATGGTGCCCAGATCGTGCGGGTGAACCCCCTGCGCTTCGTTGGCCATTACAAAACTGACGATCCCGGCACTGTCCTCCGGCCCAAAAAGCACGATGTCGTTGGCCTTGCGCAGTTCCTCGCGCGTCTGCGCCACCAGCGCCGCCTCATGCGCAGCGATCGCTTCGAGCCCGATGGCGGCAACGTAATCGCAGGCCGCGGCCAGCCCGATTGCCTCGGCAATCGCGGGTGTACCGGCTTCGAAACGCTGCGGCGGCGCGGCATAGGTGGTGCGTTCGAAAGTGACCCTGTCGATCATCGAGCCTCCGCCTTGCCAGGGCGGCATGGCATCGAGCAGTCCGGCGCGGCCCCACAAGGCCCCGATCCCGGTCGGCCCGTAAAGCTTGTGTCCTGAAAATGCGTAGAAATCGCATTCGAGCGCGGCCACATCGACCGGCAAACGCGGCACGGCCTGGCACCCGTCGAGAAGGAGCGTCGCGCCCACCGAATGCGCCAGATCGGCGGCCTTGCGGGCATCGAGAACGGAGCCAAGCACGTTCGAGACATGGGCGAAGGCCACCATCTCGTGCTCGGGCGTGAGCAACGCGGCGGCGGCGTCGAGGTCGATCTGCCCATCATCCGTAAGCGGGCAGATATCGATCTGCCACCCCGCCAATTGCCATGGCACGATGTTGGAGTGGTGCTCCAGCTCGGAGAGCAGGATGCGCGCGCCAGCCTTCTTCGGCCAGCTATAGGCGAGCAGGTTAATCGCCTCTGTCGCCCCGCGCGTAAAAATTATCTCTTCCGCATTGGCGCCGATAAAGCCTGCCACACGCCGACGCGCGGCTTCATAGGCAAGCGTCATGTCGGCCGAGCGCGCATAGACGCCCCGGTGAACAGTCGCATAATCCTCGCCCATTGCGCGGGACACGGCATCGATGACCGCGCGCGGCTTCTGCGCGGTCGCGGCGGAATCGAGATAATGCCAGGGCTTGCCATCGGCGGTGACGAGGCCAGGGAAGTCTGCCTTGCGGGAGAGAGTATCGGTCGCGCTCACAGCTGAGCCCCCGCAAGATAGTCGACCGCCTCTTCCATCAGCCGTTCCGCCACGCGCTGATCGGGGATCGCCGCGAGGGCATCGGCGATGAAGGCGCGCACCAGCAGCGCCTTCGCCTCGGCCGGGGGGATGCCGCGCGACGCCATGTAGAACGCCGCCTGCTCGTCCAGCGCGCCGATCGCCGCGCCATGGGCGCATTTCACATCGTCGGCAAAGATTTCCAGCTCGGGCTTGGCATTGGCGCTCGCCCCCTTTTCGAGCAGCATCGCGCGAAAGTTCTGCGCGGCGTCAGTCTTCTGCGCATCGCGCTGCACCTCGACCCGGCCGAGGAAGTTCGCGGTCGAGCGATCCCATTGCACGGCACGGACCACCTGGTTGGAGGTGGAGCCGGGCGCAGCATGGATCACCTTGGTGACGAATTCCTGCCGGGCATCACCCGCGCCGAGCGTCACGCCGCCAAACTCGAAATGCGCGCCTTCTTCCAGCGTCACCTCAAGCTCAATGCGCGAATAGACAAGCGCGCAATTCAGTTCGAAATGTTCGTAGCGACCGCCCTTGCTGACATGGACACGCAGGCGCTGCACCCATCCGCCCTTGGCCTCCGCCCCGGAAACATGGCGATTGAAGGCCGAGCGCGTCTCCCCCGCGGGCACGTCGAGCACCGCCCAATGATCGAGATAGGCCGTATCGGCGCTCTCCAGCCACTCGGGGTCGGCATAGCGCCAGTCCTCAAGACGGGTTGATATTGCCTGTGAGGTCATGCGCTTACCGCTTCGTAGCCCTGTTCTTCCAATCGCAGGGCGAGCGCCGCATCGCCGGTCTCCACGATCCGGCCATCGCTCAGCACGTGGACGAAATCAGGTTTCACATAGTCGAGCAGGCGCTGGTAATGGGTGATCAGCAGCACGGCCTTGTCGGGCTTGCGCATGATCGCGTTAATCCCCTCGCCCACCACGCGCAGCGCATCGATGTCGAGGCCGCTATCGGTTTCGTCCAGCACGGCCAGCACGGGGTCGAGAATGCCCATCTGCACCATTTCGTTGCGCTTCTTTTCGCCGCCCGAAAAGCCGACATTGACGTTACGCTTGAGCATGTCGAGGTCGAGCCGCAGCAGCGCGGCCTTCTCCTTCGCCAACTTCAGGAATTCGCCGCCGCTGAGCGGCTCTTCACCGCGCGCCTTGCGCTGTGAATTGAGAGCCTCGCGCAGGAACTGGACGTTGGAGACGCCGGGAATCTCGACCGGATACTGGAAGCCGAGGAACAGACCCGCCGCCGCACGTTCATGCGGGTCGAGCGCCAGCATATCCTGTCCATTGAAGGTCACGCTGCCTTGCGTCACCTCGTAACCGGGCCGGCCGCCCAGCACATAGGCGAGCGTCGACTTGCCCGCGCCATTAGGGCCCATAATCGCATGGACCTCGCCCGCATTAACGGTAAGCGAGAGGCCCTTGAGAATGGCCTTCTTGCCATTGGAGCCATCGACATCGGCGTGGAGGTTTTCGATTTTCAGCATATTCATTTCCTGTCGCGGGACGCGCGGCCACGCCGCATCTGGTCGCCATGCGCGCGGCGCGCCACGCCCTTGTCACCGATGCGCAAGCGCATGCCTGCGGTGATGCGGGCGAGCACATCGTCCATATTTTCGAGAATGTCCGCCGCCTTGATCCGCATCACGCGTATGCCGACACTTTCCAGGCTTTTATCGCGGCGACGGGCGAGCGTTTCATCCGCGCCCTCCTCATCGATGATGATCGACATGCCCAGATTGTGGCAGTTGAAATCGACGATAGCGCTGCCGACTACGGCATGCCGCTTGAAAGTATATGGACCCATGTCAGCCTTGGCGAAGCGCGCTGCGAGCGCCTTGTGGGCCTCTGACGAATGACGGCGCATGTCGCGCGCAGAATCGTGCAGCACGTCGAGCCGCTTGTCCGAGATTTCCCAGCCGCGCCCCTTCTTCTTGAGAGCGGGGGCTTCGGCCTGCTCGGACGCGGGCTTGATCTGGAGGGTTTTGCGATCAGCCATTTGCTGCAAGCCTCCTTGTGGTAAGAACATTTAAGATAATTTCGTTTGTTAGCTCTTCTTCAAGGCCTGACATGAGGTCATCCGCAGTTCGTTCATCAGCTAGCTCCAAACTCAGAATATCGACCGTGATCGCGGCCCAGAGATCGAGTCTTCGTTCTCTGCAAACATGCTTTGCTGCAATAGCAACTTCAGTCGCGGACCCGCCCGACTTCTCTAAGTCCTCAGCGTAGAAAACCACGCAGTCCCAATATGGCTGCGCCATAGCGCGCGTATCTTCGTTAAGCCTGTCACCCAGCCCGATCAGCTGTGATGCGGCGATTGTCGCAATGGCCACAATCACCCCACGCTCCCTTCGAGCGAGATTGCCAGCAGCTTCTGCGCCTCGACCGCGAATTCCATCGGCAGCTCTTTCAGCACCTCTTTCGCGAAGCCGTTGACGATCAGCGCCACCGCCTCTTCTTCGCCCAGACCGCGCTGCATCGCGTAGAATAGCTGGTCGTCGCTGATCTTGCTGGTGGTCGCCTCATGCTCGATCTGCGCGCTCGGGTTCTTCACCTCGATATAGGGCACGGTATGCGCGCCGCACTGGTCGCCCAGCAGCAGGCTGTCGCACTGGGTGAAGTTGCGGACATTGTCGGCATTGGCGCCCACGCGCACCAACCCGCGATAGGTGTTGTTGCTCTTACCCGCCGAAATCCCCTTGGAGATGATCGTCGAGCGCGAGCCCTTGCCGTTATGGATCATCTTGGTGCCGGTATCGGCCTGCTGGTAATTGTTGGTCACCGCGACCGAGTAGAACTCGCCCACGCTGTCTTCGCCGTTTAGCACGCATGAAGGGTATTTCCACGTCACTGCGCTGCCGGTTTCCACCTGCGTCCAGCTGATCTTGGAGCGGGCGCCCTGGCACAGCCCGCGCTTGGTGACGAAATTGTAGATCCCGCCTTTCCCTTCCGCGTTGCCGGGATACCAGTTCTGCACGGTTGAGTACTTGATCTCGGCATCTTCCATCGCGACCAGCTCGACCACGGCGGCATGGAGCTGGTTTTCGTCGCGCATAGGTGCGGTGCAGCCTTCCAGATAGCTGACATAGCTGCCCTTTTCGGCGACGATCAGCGTACGTTCGAACTGGCCGGTATTCTCGGCATTGATGCGAAAATAGGTCGACAGCTCCATCGGGCAGCGCACGCCCTCTGGAATATAGACGAAGGTGCCATCCGAAAAGACCGCGCTGTTGAGCGTGGCGAAGTAATTATCGTGCCGCGGCACGACCTTGCCGAGCCACTTCTTCACCAGGTCGGGATATTCGCGGATCGCTTCCGAAATCGAGAGGAAGATGACCCCCGCCTTCTTCAGCTCTTCACGAAAAGTGGTGGCAACCGAAACGCTATCGAACACCGCGTCGACGGCGACCTTGCGCGCGCCCTTCACATTGGCGAGCACTTCCTGTTCGCCAATCGGAATGCCGAGCTTGTCGTAGACCGCCTTGATCTCGGGATCGAGCTCGTCGAGCGATTCCAGCTTCGCCTTGGGCTTGGGCGCGGCGTAATAATAGGCATCCTGGTAATCGATCTTGGGATAGTCCACTCGTGCCCAGACCGGCTCTTCCATATCCAACCACATGCGATAGGCGGCCAGCCGCCATTCGAGCATCCATTCCGGTTCATTCTTCTTTGCCGAAATGAAGCGGACTGTGTCCTCGGAAAGCCCCTTGGGCGCGAATTCGGTGTCGATCTCCGACGACCAGCCGAATTCGTATTCGGCGGCGCGGGCAGCGGCATCGCGCGCCTCGCGATCCATCTCCGGACGATCCTGAATTTTCACGTCTTCGCTCATGCAGTTTCTCTCATTTCGGTCCGGGACAGCTGGGCCAGCGAGATATCCGCCAGTGCCCCGCGCAGGGCCGCATTGACCACAGGCCAGTGCGGCTTGACCGCGCAATCATGGTCAATCGCGCAATCAGTCCCCTCGATACAGGCGGTGAGCGCAATTGGCCCCTCCACCGCCTCGACAATATCGGCAAGGTTGATTGCCGCCGCAGGGCGCGCCAGCTGCAAGCCGCCGCCAGCTCCGCGTGTGGAGCGCAACAGGCCAGCCGCAGTCAGCTTGCTCACCAGCTTCTGAACCGTGGGCAAAGGCAATCCGGTTTCCGCCGCCAGTTCGCCCGCATTGGTGCGGCACCCGCCACAATGGCGGGCCGCAGCGCCCATCGTGACGACGGCGTAATCGGCGAGGTTGGACAATCTCATTAGCGGGGCGTTGTTAATCGGACCATATCGTTCCGATTAGGCATTTATGGGCTGGTCGGCCCGGATTCAACGCAAAAGGCATTGTTGCGAGTCGTTAGCATTTCCATCGGTTACCGATCGGCATCCGCCGATCCATCTTCGCGGCGACTCTCTTCGCTCCGCTTCGTGGCCGCTGCGGGCGAGCGTTCGCCCTATGGCTGCCGCCACCTTGGGCCGGGGAGGGATCGGGGACGCCTTACACCCCCGCAAAAAAGGGGCGGCCCCGCCGAAGCTGAGGCCGCCCTGTAAAGTCGAGAACCCGTCGCAAAAGCGCCGAGCCCTTCGGGTCGCAATATTTGGTTAGCCGATTCGTGTGGCAGGACATTGTATGAAAGCGACAGGCTTTCTCATGACAGGATTTTTCACTGCTTACTGTTCCGCCTGTCAGGACCCCCGCCGGGCCTTCACTTGCATTCGACAGCGCAATGCCTGCCTGCCATAGGCGCTGCCATGCTCTACTCGCTGATGCGCCCCGCCTTGTTCACCCTCGCGCCAGAAACCGCGCATCGACTGGCGATCTTCGGCCTGCAATTGATGCCCGAGACCGCGCCTCCTGCGTTCGGCGGCCCATTGGCAACCCGTGTGGCAGGCCTCGACTTCGCCAATCCCGTTGGCCTTGCAGCGGGTTTCGACAAGGATGGCGAGGCACCCGACGCGGCGATGGGGCAGGGCTTCGGCTTTGCCGAGATCGGCTCGATCACGCCGCTTCCGCAGTCCGGCAATCCGCGCCCGCGCCTGTTCCGGCTGGAGGAGGACCGCGCGGTCATCAATCGCATGGGATTCAATAATCGCGGAGCGGAGGCGGCACTCGCGAGGCTCCTCCACCGCGACCGCGGCAGAAATGCCGGGGTGCTGGGCATCAATATCGGCGCCAACAAGGATTCGGCCGATCGCGTGGCCGACTACGCGCTGATGGCGCGGCTGATGGCGCCCCATGCCGATTACCTGGCGATCAACATTTCCAGCCCGAACACTCCGGGTCTGCGTGAATTGCAGGGTGAGGGGGCGCTCGACGCCTTGCTCGATGCGATTCTCCAAGGGCGGAGTGAAGCGAAGACCGCCGGTGTGCCACCCGTCTTCCTCAAGGTTGCGCCGGATCTGACACCAGGTGAGGTCGACAGCATCGCGCGCAGCGCATTGGACAAGCAACTGGGCGCGCTGATCGTCGCCAACACTACGATTGACCGGCCCGCGCTCACCAGCAAGCATGCGCATGAGGCTGGCGGGCTATCCGGCGCTCCACTAAAGGCTAAGGCCCTCGATTGCCTGCGCACTTTCCGCATGGCAACCGGTAGTGGAATACCGCTCATTGGCGTGGGCGGCATCGCCACTGCCGAGGATGCGTGGTCGCGCATCCGGGCCGGGGCCAGCCTCGTCCAGCTTTATAGTGCCATGATCTATGAAGGACCGGGCATCGCCCGCACCATTGCCGCTGGACTAACCGAATTAATGCGCCGAGACGGCTTTGCCTCCATTGCAGAGGCGGTCGGAAGCGAATAGCCTTCGTTGCGATGCACAAGAGACTTTTGTCCGCACTCGCCACGCTTCTAGCGCTTTCCGCCTGCGCCACGGGCGAA
>Ga0207880_1000651_pt1 | contig 11484 bp, 11 predicted proteins | sample MalvirmetagMSP91_FD_184226 | JGI IMG/M metagenome (GOLD analysis project Ga0207880, IMG submission 184226) | Marine viral communities from the Deep Pacific Ocean - MSP-91 (SPAdes) | ecosystem: Environmental > Aquatic > Marine > Oceanic | place: Pacific Ocean | collected 2011-04-27
CTTGAGTCCGGTTGGCGCTGTCCGTCTCTCATGAACATCGCGGGGCTTAACCTGGCCTTGCCGCATCTTTATGCGCGACACGGCCTTGTATCCGAAAAAGCGGTTCACCCGCTCGATAATTTCGGGAATCACGTGCTGGATCAAGGGCGCATGGGCAGGCATTACCACCAGTTCGAGGATACCGTCGCTGCGCTCTCCGGGTGGGAAGCGAATACATTCAGGGCTGCATGTCCGGGCGTGGGTTTCGCCGACGATTTCGGGCCAGCGGGTAACGACCGAACTTTGCACGAAACCGAATCGCCGAAACGCGGCGCGGCCGATTTGCGGCACGATATCGGCTATCGGACGGGCCGGTCCGCCGCGCGGCCTCGAATAGGTGCGGGTCTTCTGGCCGGTCTTTCGGGGCTTGTTGTCGCGTTCGCGTGGCATGTGCTGTCAGCCTATGCCATGGGCCGAGGATGAGCGATAGGGTCGCGCCGCAGCTTCTCGACTGGTATGATCGCAACGCCCGCGTACTGCCCTGGCGCACACCGCCGGGCAGCGATGCACGTCCCGATCCCTATCGCGTATGGTTATCCGAAATCATGCTGCAGCAGACCACGGTCGGTGCAGTGCGCCCTTACTTCCAGACTTTTATCGGCAAATGGCCCGATGTCGAAGCACTGGCGGCCGCGCCCGAAGACGAGGTCATGGCTGCATGGGCAGGGCTAGGTTACTATTCCCGGGCGCGAAACCTCATCAAATGTGCGCATCAAATCGTTGAACTAGGGCAATTTCCGCGAACAGAGGAAGAACTGCGCCAGCTGCCGGGCGTGGGCGAATATACCGCCGCGGCCATCGCGGCCATCGCTTTCGGCGAACGCGCGGTGGTCGTGGATGCCAATGTCGAGCGGGTGGTGGCGCGCCTCTTTGCAGTGCGCGATGCCCTGCCGGGCGCACGGCCCGCAATCCGGACCTTTGCTGCAGCGATTACTCCGGCGAAGCGGGCAGGCGACTTCGCGCAGGGCATGATGGATCTGGGCGCGCAGATTTGCACCGCGCGCGACGCCCGATGCCTGCTGTGCCCGCTGTCCAGCGAATGTCGCGGACGGCAGGAAGGCGACCCGGTCTTGTTGCCGAAGCGCGAGCCAAAAAAGGTGCGCGCGCAGCGGCGCGGAACGGCCTTCTGGATCGAGAGGGATAACGCGGTATGGCTCGTTACCAGGCCCGCCAAGGGCATGCTTGGCGGAATGCGGGCCTTGCCTGACGATGGATGGAATGCGCGCAAGGATGGCGATGGCGATGCGCCCTTGCCGGGGGCATGGCGCGCGGGCGGGCTGGTGCGACACGTGTTCAGCCATTGCGAGCTGGAACTTGGCGTAGCGATCTATGCCGGCAAAAGCTTCGAAACGCTTTCAGGTGGGGAGTGGTGGCCGCTCGACCGGCTGGACGAGGCGGGGCTGCCCAGCCTCTATGCTCGCGCGGCGATGTCTGCACTGGCTCAGGCGAAGTGAGGAGGTGTGGCGGGTGCTAGATGAACCCGCCGCCCAGCATCAGCCGAATTACGGCGACCGCAAAGACGATCAGGCAGAAATTTCGTCCGCCATTGCTGCGCGACAACGCGCCCAGGGCGATGCCGATCACGACAAGCGGCAATGCCAGCCAGTTGCCCCAGCCGAGCAGTGGGATTTGCGAGGGGATCACGATCACGAGCGAGACGAGACCAAAGAGGATCGAAAAAAGGTTCAGCATGTGTTTTATATAGGCAACACAGCTGTATCTGACAAGATTGACGCGTCGGCCGGGACGCTCCGTTAAGCCTGCTGCAAAGCAAGAGCGTCCAGCTACGGCATTCAGCACAAGGGCCAGACCATGATCGAAGCGACAATTTCAGCCAGTACCACGCGCCGGGCTTTGCTCCGTTCCGGCCTTGCACTTGGTTCCGGCGCCGCGCTCGCCACGCTGCCGTTCCCGCTCCACGCGCAAACGGTCGCGCGATGGCCCAATGTTGAGGCAATGCTTCGCAATTACGTGGGCGGCGGAAAGGTTGCCAACATGGTCGTGGCGCTGGGCCGCGGCGCTCGCGATCCACAATTCCTGGCGCAAGGCACGCGCGGTTTCAGTCTGCCGGAGCGTGCCGGGGCCGATTCGCTCTATCGCATCTACTCGATGACCAAGCCGATCACCGGCATGGCGGCGATGATCTGCATTGAGGAGGGACTGTTCGGGCTCGACCAGCCCCTGGCCGAAATTTTGCCGGCCTTCGCCAATATGCAGGTGCAGAAGCGGTATGATGGTCCGATCACGTCGGATAATCTGGAGCCCGCCGTCCGCCCGATCACGATCCGCCAATTGCTCACCCATACGGCGGGCTTGGGCTATTCGCTGGTGCAGAGCGGCCCCATCGCGCAGGCCTATGCCCGCTATGGCATCGTGCCGGGCCAGGTGACGCGCTTGCCGCTACCCGCCGCCTTTGCCGGGGCGCCCGCCTCCAGTCTCGCCAAGTTTGCCGAAAATCTCGCGCGCATGCCGCTGGTGTTCCAGCCGGGCACGCGCTGGTCCTATTCGGTGAGCCTCGACTTGATGGGCCGGGTGATCGAGGTGGCGAGCGGCATGGCCTTCGACGCCTTCCTCAAGCAGCGCATTTTCGATCCCGTCGGAATGGACAGCACATGGTTCCGTGTGCCCGCAGGCGAGACAAACCGCCTGACGGCAAATTACTTCAGTCTGCTCGGTGCGCTTGTGCCGATCGATATGCCCGACACCTCTATCTATCTGGACAAGCCCGCTTTTCCCTTTGGCGGGGCGGGGCTGGTTTCTTCGCCACGCGACTATGATCGCTTTCTCGAAATGGTCCTGGGTTACGGGCAGATCGACGGACGCCGCGTGATGAGCGAGGCAGCCGTAAGACTAGGCACATCGAACCTCTTGCCCGATACGCTGCATCCCAACGATCCTGTCGCGGCGCAATACGGCTTTGGAGCAGGAGGGCGTGTCGGCACCAAGGGCGCGGAGGTCGGATCCTATGGATGGGGCGGGGCGGCCGGGACGATCGGCTTCCTGCATTTTGGCACGGGTACGCGCGCGACGATGATGACGCAGTACATGCCATCGGACCTTTATGCGGTGGACGAGCAGTTCCCCGCTGCCGTAATGGCCGATGTCATCAGCCAGGGCGACGCATAGGCTCCGGCAATTAAGGAGCCCTGATGATTCGAGATATCGCCTTTGCCGACAACCGGCTCGACCGCGCCGACCATCTGCGCACCGATCCCGAGCGGCTCGACGAAATGGCACGCGGAGCGAAGGCTCTGGTTCTCGCTCTCGATGGGTTATCGCCAGTGGTGGACCTTGACGACCGGCTTGTATGGGAAAGGCCGGGTCTGGATATCGAACAGCGTGAGCGGGTGTTCCTGGGTTTGCGTGACGGCCAACCTCTTTTCGTTCTCGTGCCTGAGGACGGAGACGACCGTCCGGCCTATCTGCAACGCCCGAACTGGGCAGCGATCTCACGCCTCTCGGCGGACGAGCTGGCACTCTATGGCGGGGCGCGCAGTCTGGCAGACTGGCATGCGCGCCACCGCTTTTGCGCCCGTTGCGGTGCACAGAGCGAAATCTCCAAGGGCGGCTGGCAGCGCGACTGCCCGTCCTGCAAGGCGCAGCATTTTCCACGCACCGATCCGGTGGCGATCATGCTTGTCGAGCATGAAGGCGCACTGCTGTTGGGGCGAGGCCCGCAGTTTCCGCCGCGCTCCTTCTCGGCGCTGGCAGGGTTTATCGAGCCGGGCGAAACCATCGAGCAGGCTGTGGCTCGCGAGGTCTTTGAAGAGGTGGGGGTACGTGCCCATTCGGTCAGCTACGTGGCCAGCCAGCCCTGGCCGTTTCCTTCGCAATTGATGATCGGTTGCCATGCCCTCGCGCAGGACCGCGCGCTCACTATCGACCGGACCGAGATCGAGGATGCCCGCTGGTTCACCCGCGATGAAGTGGCAGAGGCCATGGGGGCAGGGCGCGATTCTTCCTCGTTCATCGCTCCTCCTGCGACGGCCATTGCCAATGCTCTGCTGCGCTGGTGGCTCGAGAAAGAGGACTGAGGAAAAGTTTACAGAGAAGCCGGCAAGGCAAGTGAATGATTGTGCCTAGATCAGGCCGAGCCTTTGCAGTTTGCCCGCCAGCTTTCCCGGAATGATGTCGCCGACATCCTCTCCGTCCGCCAGATCGCGGGGCGGTTCCCCCTTGAGGTAGCGCCAGCCCTGATGGGCGCGCTTTGGGCGCGGAAGAACGGGGATAAGTCTTGGCTCAAGCTCGATAAACCAGCGGCCGTTATCCTGTTGCGAAAAGCCGGTAATGGGGGAACGGGCAACGATATTGTGTTCGTGAATCCAGAACAGCGAACCGCCAATGCATTCTTCCCACCTCGTCGGCCGGTATCGCGTGTTGACATCCATTCGTGCCCGGTTGGCATACCAGCTTTCGATATCGGCATAGGAACTTGCACCGAAAGCGATCTTGGTCAGGTTAAGCGGCATTGGCACCGAGATAGTGCGCCGTGCCCCCCGCTCAAGGGTGACTAGCCAACCAGTCCGGTCGCCACGGCCAGACCGAGAAACGCGAAGAAGCCCATCGAATCGGTGATCATGGTCACGAACACGCTCGAGGCCACAGCGGGATCCTGGTCGAGCCGTTCGAACAACACGGGCACAGCGACGCCCGCAAGGCTCGCGGTAACGATATTGATGATCATGGCAGCGGCGATCACCGCCCCCAGCAGCGGCTCGAACACAACCGCCACGCCAGCGCCGATCACCACCGCCACGGTCGCTCCATTGAGCAGTGCCACGCGAAATTCACGCCACAGCATTGCCCGCGTGTTCGAGCGTGTAAGCTGGTTCATGGCGATGGCGCGGACGGTGACAGCCATGGTCTGCGTACCTGCATTGCCGCCGAGCGAGGGCACGATCGGCATCAGGATCGCGAGAGCGACGAGCTGGCCAATGGCGTTGTCGAAACTGGCGATTATGAAGCTGGCGATCAGCGCGGTGCCCAGATTGGCGACCAGCCAGCGCACGCGCGAAGCATAGGCCTCGCGGATCGGCTCGTTAATGTCGCCTTCGCCGGCACCGCTCATCAGCAGCGCGTCTTCGCCAGCTTCTTCGGAGATAATGTGAACGATGTCGTCGACGGTCAGCTGGCCAACCAGTCGCCCGCCCTCATCCACTACGGCGGCTGAAATAAGCGCGTATTTCTGGAATCTCAGTGCCACCTCTTCCTGATCCATCTCGGTTGGAATCAGCGTCTGGTCGCGCGCCATGACGTCAGTCAGGGGAATGTGCCTGGGCGTGCGCAGGATCCACGAGAGCTGGCAGGTGCCAACCGGTCGGTGACGCGGGTCGACCACGAAGACCTCGAAAAACTCTGTGGGCAGGTCGTCGCGGTCGCGCAGATAGTCGATCAGGTCGCCGACATTCATATGCTCCGGGACGGCAATCAGCTCGCGCTGCATCAGGCGACCGGCGGTTTCTTCCGGGTAGGCGAGAGCGCTTTCGATTGCGGCCCGGTCTTCAGGGCCAAGCTCGGCCAGGATCGCTGCACGGTCGCCCGCGTCGAGATCCTCGATAAGCTGGACGGCGTCGTCGGTCTCGAGCTGTTCCGCGATCCCCGCTACGGCCTCGGGCGGCAGCGCCTCGACCATCGAATCGCGCACATAGTCGTTCAGCTCGGAGATTACCTCGCCCGACATCAGGTCGGTGATCGCAGCGGCGAGATCGCGGCGCTCGCCCGGTTGCAGCAATTCGAGCAGATCGGCGATGTCGGCAGGGTGGAGCGGTTCGACCAGCTGATAGGCGCGGATTTCGTCCTCCGCTTCCAGCGCATCGCGCACGTCGCGCACGAATTCGGGTTTCAACCGGTTGTCTTCGTCGAAATGCTCCGCCGGGACGCGCGCATCGGCATCGTCGTTTTCTGGATCGGTCCGGTGAAGGGCGTCGATTTCGGCCATTGGCTCGGGGTCTTATGGAGACGGGCTGCAAAAGCAAGCAGGCGGGTGACAATGACGCAAACCGGCATTACTGCGCGGCCACGTTTTACCTTACGATGTCCAGTTGGAGAGACACATGGCCGACCAGAAACTGACCTTCACCCTCGATACCGGAGACGGGGAGGGCAAGGACGTCGTGATCAAGCTGCGTCCCGACCTCGCGCCCAATCACGTTGCACGCATTGCCGAGCTGGCAGGCGAAGGATTTTACGACGGCGTGGTGTTCCATCGCGTTATCCCGGGCTTCATGGCGCAGGGTGGCGATCCGACAGGTACCGGCATGAGCGGGTCGGACAAGCCCGACCTGAAACAGGAGTTCAATGACCAGCCGCATGTCCGTGGCGTGTGTTCCATGGCGCGTACGCAGAACCCGGACAGCGCCAATTCGCAATTCTTCATCTGCTTTGACGATGCCCGCTTCCTCGACCGTCAGTACACGGTGTGGGGCGAGGTCGAGAGCGGTATGGAGCATATCGATGCGCTGCCCAAGGGTGAGCCGCCTCGCGAGCCCGGCAAGATCGTCAAAGCGACTGTTAGCTAAGCGTCGTCACAGATGTACTGAAACACTAGCGGCTTCGGCCTGTGCAGCCTCTCGACCGGAGGCAGAACGTGCCGGAGCCGCTTCAACGCCAGCGGATTTATGATCTAGAGCCTGGCTTCGACGATCCAGTCATGAAACTGGCGGACCGGTCGACTTTCGAGATCGGCCGGCCGACACAGGAACCAGTAGCTATACGGGCTTTCGACTTCGACATCGAACAGCTTGGCAAGACGCGGATCGTTGTTACGCGCCATATGGTCATCATGCATGATCGCGATTCCGAGGCCTTGCGCGGCTGCTTCGAGCAGGAGCTGGCCCGAATCATAATGGTCAATGGCCGAAGGCTGCCAATCGTCGAGTCCGAGCGCATGTTTCCACGCATCGAAGCTCTTGGGCATGTCGGTATGGACGAGGAAGGTCAGCTCCGCCAGCGCATCGGGATCGGGTGAACTGCCAAGTTTCTCCGCAATGCCGCGATTGGTGATGGCATGGACGCGGTTATGGTCCAGCCGGACACAGTGCAGGCCTGCCTCCGGGGTAAGCGCAAGGGCGATCGCCGCATCGAGGGTGTCGCCGACCCGGTTCACGAGCTGAGGTCCCGTATCGATATCGAGGTGCAGGCGAGGGTGCCGCTCGCGCAATTCGGTTAGTCGTGGAAACAAGCGTTGAGTGCCGAACAGCGGCATCACCCCAAGGCGCAGGCGCTGCAATTGCAGGTTTTCCGACTGCGCTTCTACGGCCAATGCCAGAGCATCGAGGTGCGGCGACACCGAATCGTAGAAAATCCGCCCCTCGTCGGTCAGACGCATGCTCTGGCCCGCACGAGAAAACAGCTTGCGGCCGGTGAAGTCTTCCAGGTTGGTGATGCGTCGGGATAGCGCCGACGGGCTCAGGTTAAGCTCGCTCGCGGCAGCGCGCGCCGAACCGAGCCGAACGACGCGAACGAAGGCTTCGAGAGCGCGCAAGGGGGGAAGCTGGCGCATCCAGAGTAATGTCCACTTTTCTGCAAGTATGTCGAGCGACTTCTTTTTGCGCTGCAACAAAGTTGAACCCAAGCTAGTCGTTTTCAACAAGTTCGGGGGTTTTGGGGGTCGGTGCGTGGAGCCGCAGGCGCGTCACATGGGTCTCATCACCTGCCAGAACTTCGATTCGCCAGCCCGCCGGGTGGTTGACGATGGTGCCGGGCGGAGGAACGCGCTGGGCAAGCACGAAGGTCAGGCCGCCGATCGTATCGACCGCTTCCTCGACCTCGGCGATTCGCGAATCGTGAACGCGATTGGCCACGAGATCGAGCTCAGCGCGGGCGTCGATGTCCCAGATGCCGTCTGCAACCTGGACAATCGGATCGACGGGTATCTCATCATGCTCGTCCTCGATCTCGCCGACAATCTCCTCGACCAGGTCCTCGATAGTGATGAGCCCGTCCGTGCCGGAAAACTCGTCGACCACGATGGCAAGGTGCGTGCGTCGGGCGCGCATGTCGGCAAGCACGTCAATTGCCCCGCGCGATTGTGGCACGTAGAGCGGCTGGCGCATCAGCACCGTCCAGTCAGAGGGAGGCGCCTGCCCGGTGGCAAGGAAGGGAAAGACGTCCTTGATGTGCATCATGCCGATCACATCATCGAGCTGCTCCCGATAGACAGGGATGCGCGAGTGCCCGTGATCGGCGAACAGGGCCACCAGTTCCTCCCAGCTTGCATGTGCGGGAATGGCAATGATCTCGCCGCGCGGTACGGCCACGTCGTCGGCATCGCGCTCGCCGAAATGCAGCAGATTGCGGAGCATTGTGAGCTCCACTTGCGACATGTCGCCGGGCGTCGGCGCATCTTTCTCGCCGGTATGCTCGTCCTCGTGCTCGTCGATTGCCTCCTCGATCTGCTCGCGCAGAGAGGTGCCTTCGTTTTCTTCGAATAGCGACCGGATCGCGTTCCACAATCCGCCGCTACTGTCTGCGTCTCCCTGCTGGGATTCGTCGTTCCTGGCATTGTCGGGCATGGCCCGTTACTTTCCCCTATACATTCTGGTCGTCCCCATATGGGTTCGCCAGTCCAAGAAGCGCAAGCGCCTTTATCTCCAAATCCTCCATTACCTGCGCCGCCTCGTCCGAAATTTCGTGGTCGTGCCCGGCAAGGTGGAGCAGACCGTGCACGATCAGATGCGCCGCGTGGTCAGGCAGTCTGAGGGCCTTTTCGTTCGCCTCGCGAGCGCAAGTGCCGTGCGCAAGGACGATGTCGCCAAGCATGACCGGCGGTCCATCACCTGCAAGCGCCAGCAATTCCACGCGCTCCAGCATCGGAAAGGAAAGGACATTCGTCGGCTTGTCCTTGCCTCGCCATTCGCGATTTAGCGTCTGAATATCCTCGTCGGAGGCGAAGAGCAGGCTGGTGACCAGGCGTTCGCGGGATATTTCCGGTGCGACCGCGGCCAGCGCATCGACACAACGTTGCGCCAGCGCGGCCCAGTCCTCGCGTTCATCCCAAGGGTCTTCAATCGAGATTTCGAGCAGCATCGCGTCGGCTCATAGCGAGAATTCTGCCGACTAGGAACGCCGGGAATCAAGCAGGATGGGGGCGTCAGGTAACGAGCAGCAGGAATGTATCGGTCTTGGAACGTTTTTCAGATCACGGCGCGTTCAGTTTGCCTGCCATCGAATAGAGCACTGCCGCCATTGCTTTCTCGGCGCCTGCCATGCCGTAGGTCTTGCCGGAGCCTTCGATGACGTAGTACTCGTTGGCCGCGTGGGCGTTGCCGCCCGCACCGCCACCGCCGCCGACGATCGGAATGTCGAGCGAGCTGCCGCCTCGGCCGGAAAACAGATAGGCTGGCCAGTATCCGCCGCCGATCGCCTCAACGGAACTCGGTTCCTCCAGAGACATGCCCATGGCTGTCAGGGCTTCATATGCGGCCTCGTGATAGGGGCTGTCGGTGGATTTCTCGGCCCACTGCACGTCGCCCACGACGTTGATCTCGACATCCGAATAGCCGAGTTGATCGAGATAGGCTCGCAACTGCGCGACGATCTCGGGGCCGCTCATGTCCGGTACGTATCGGAAGTTATGCTTGGACACGATCCGGTTGGGCAGGATCGCGCCGGAGCCACCCTCGAACATGTTGCCGCCCCAGATGCCATCGAGGTTCATCGACGTGCCATTGCGCGCCATCTTCACGACCTCATAGGGGTCGTCGGAGATGAAACGTGCCACGCCCAACCGGTCGGCTGCGGCGGCCGGGTCGAAATCCTCGGCCTGCGCGCGCAGCCGCGCTTCGACTCCCGTGCTTACAGGGCGTATCTTGTCGTAGAAGCCGGGTATCAAGACCGTATTGCCATCGGGCGAAACCAGTTTGGACAGCATCTGGATGTGCCGCCATGCCGGGGCGTCGACCGAACGCTTGTTGCCGCCATGGATATTTGAGCGCGTCGGTCCGCGTCCCCAGTTCTCGCCCGATGTAATGAGCTCGATAAATACGCAGCCTTCCGAGCCCCGGCTCAGCGAATTGCCCCCGCCAATGTACATCACGTCAGCTTCTTCGAAGAGCTCGGGATGTTCGAGTATGAATTTCTCATAGCCGATCGACATGCGTTCCTCGTCACCTTCGGCGACAAAGATGACGTTGACCGGCAGCGTGCCCGTGACTTCCTTGATCGACATCAATGTATTCCACATGGCCATTTGGCGGCCCTTGGAATTCGTCGCCCCACGGCCGATCAGCACCTTGTTGTAGGGTTCCTGTTCCATCAGCGCGGCCTCGAAGGGCGGGGCCTTCCACAGGTCAGGCTGGGTGATCGGCATCGTGTCGTACATCCAGTACATCACGACGGTCAGGTCCTTGCCCTCGTCACAACTGGCGTAGACGACCGGGTTGGCCTGCGAGCCGTACTTGGTCTCGCCTACGTCGTAGACCTGGGTTTCCTGACAACCTAGCTGATCGAAAAAGCCCTTCACCATCTCGGCGGATTCCTGAATCCCTTCGCCGGTGTTCGAGATGCTGGGCTGCCGCACCCAGTTCTGCAAATTGATCACGTGCTGGTCAAAGTTGTCGTCGATGTGTTGAAATATCTGCGCAATCTCGGGGTTGCTCATCTTGGACATGTCAGGCGCGATCTCGACGTCGGCATCGCCGCGCAGCCCCAGGTCCGGACCGGATGCGATGGTTCCGGTGGTGTTCTCCGCCGTGTCTGAGCACGCGGAAAGGAGAGCCGCTGCGCCGATTGCACTGGCAAGCAGGAATGTTGCTTTCGTCGATTTCATGTCACCCCCTGTAAGTTGCACGGTCGTGCTGCGGTCGATCCCACGTTTCCGTCGATCTCTCACCTTAACACGAGGCCTCTTGGGGTTTCTGGAAATTATCCCGCCTTCGCGGTGGGAATGTGTAGAAAAATATCAGCCACAGGGCTTTTGGGCTGCAATCTTATCGTCGTTGCAGCCTGACATGATTGAATACAGCGCAGCTATCCGCGCCTAGGACCCTCCGCCCTCGTAAGCCTCGACGATGCGGCCGACGATCGGGTGGCGGACGACGTCGGCAGCGGTAAAGCGGGTCACGCCAATACCTTCGACGCCCTCCAGGCGACCAACGGCATCGGCAAGGCCGCTCATCCGGTCGCCGCCGGGAATATCGACCTGCTTCGGGTCGCCGCAAATGACCATGCGGCTGTTCTGGCCGAATCGGGTCAGGAACATCTTCATCTGCTCGCGCGTGGTGTTCTGTGCTTCATCGAGGATCACGAAGGCATCGGCCAGCGTGCGTCCGCGCATGAAGGCAATGGGCGCGATCTCGATCTCGCCGCTGGCGATGCGGCGTTCCACCTGTTCGGGCGGCATGCAGTCGAACAATGCGTCGTAGAGCGGGCGCAGATAGGGATCGACCTTGTCCTTCATGTCGCCAGGAAGAAAGCCCAGTTTCTCGCCAGCCTCAACTGCCGGGC
>Ga0207880_1000660_pt1 | contig 11363 bp, 8 predicted proteins | sample MalvirmetagMSP91_FD_184226 | JGI IMG/M metagenome (GOLD analysis project Ga0207880, IMG submission 184226) | Marine viral communities from the Deep Pacific Ocean - MSP-91 (SPAdes) | ecosystem: Environmental > Aquatic > Marine > Oceanic | place: Pacific Ocean | collected 2011-04-27
GGCCGATGGCAGGGCGTGACGCGCAATCACCTGGCGTTCGGTCAGGCCTTTGGAACGCGCCGTGCGGATATGGTTGGAACGCATTGTCTCGATGATCGAGGCGCGCATGAGGCGGGAGATGATCGCAATCTGTGGCAGGGCCAGCGTGATTACGGGCAAGGTCATATTGTGCCAGTTCATCCCGATATTCGGATAGGTTCCGAGACCGCCAACCGCGAAGATGCCGGCACCAAGGGCAAAGATCAGGATCAGGATCGGGCCGGTAACAAAAGTGGGGATCGAAATGCCTGCCATGGCGATCCCCATGACGCTGTAATCCGCCGCCGAATTTTGTCTGAGTCCCGCAAAAACACCCAGCAATGTGCCCACCGCTATGCCCAGACCCATGGAGAGAAACCCGATGGTGAGGGAGATGGGCAGGCCGTCTGCAATCAAGTCGTTCACGCTCTTGCCAAGCGTTTTGTAGGACGGTCCGAAATCGCCGGTGACAACGCCGCCAACATAGCTCAGATATTGTTCGTGAAGCGGTTTGTCGAAACCGAACTTGGCTGCAATGGCAGCTTCGGTCGCAGGCGGCAGTTTCCGCTCACCATCGAACGGACCACCCGGAGCGGCGCGCATCATCAGGAAAGCCATCGTTATGATGGCAAGCATTGTGGGGATTGCAATTAGCAGACGCCTGAACGTATAGGCCCACGGAATTCGGCTGATGACACGTTGAAATGAGGACACGTACTTAAGTTATTCCGCTGCTGGTAATAGGAATTTGATCATGCCGCCGTCACCGACGCTTGGCATAACGATCCGCAATCCTTAGCTTGTAGCGACAGCCGATCAAGACCGCAGACTCAGGCAGGGACACTAATATATGGCCGATATTCGCCGCGTTACGGAAGCTTTTGCTGTCGCCCCCCAGATTAACGAGGAGGATGTTGCCCAAATTCAGGCTGCAGGCTTCAAAACCATTGTTGCGAACCGCCCAGATGGTGAAGGCGGCGTGGACCAGCCCCGTATGGGCGCGATTCGTGCCAAAGCCGAATCCCTGGGTTTGGCCTTTGTGGCACTTCCTTTCTCAGGCGCCCCCACCCCAGAAGTCGTCGAGCGGATGAGCAATATCCTGAACGAAGCGCCTCAACCGGTGTTGGCGTATTGCCGCACCGGGACACGATGCATTACGGCATGGGCCCTGACTCATGCCGGGCAGGGTACAGGTCAGGAAATCGTCGATGCTGCCGCAGATGCGGGCTATGATCTGTCGAGCCTGCAATCGCTGCTGTGACCATCCTGCTCACAGATGTTGTGAGCAAGTGGTCACACTTGCGCCGCATTATGTGTGTTGTCAGTGATGACCGGTCATGCGAAGGCCAAGACAGGGAGGCGCTGGCCATGAGGCTGTATGCGCAAGAGGAGTGGAATGGATGAGCGATCGTCTGTGGATCACCGATTTCAAATACGATGACGGCGCCATGCTGGTGAAGAAGACCGGGCACCGCGTTCCGCTCACATTTTCGCTGGCGCACGACATCTTCACCTGGTTCTGCTTCTATTTCTTTGCGCAGACATGGCGCACCTGGCGCCGGGTCACCGGACACAAGCGCCCCACGATTGCATTCTATCCTGACAAGCCACGCCCATGGTATTTCATCTGGCCCGTGACACATGTGTCAGGTGCCAAATTGATTGATGACGTCGCAACCGCTGACATTGTCATGCAGTTTGATGACTCCACCGAAACCGACAATACGGTCCCGATGGTTCGTGATGGGGCGAAACTGGTCAATTTCACCTGTGATGATATTTCAAAATCGACCGTCGCAGCCGCTTTCGGTGAGGCTGCGGGATATTCTCTCTCGGTTGACCCAACGACCCATCAGGGCCGCATGGTCGAGAAGTCTGAATTGAATGCCGCGCATGATGGCCGGATTCTGGAAGGTCCGCTGGATACGCCCCTGCCGGGCAAGACCTATCAGCGCCTCGTCGACAATGAGATCGAAGGCGGTCTGGTCGAGGATCTGCGCTGTTGCATCGTGGCCGGCTCACCCGTCATCGTGTTCCGCAAGCGTCGGCCCTTGGAGCGCCGTTTCCTGAACGAGAATGTTCAGGTTTTGCTCGACGAGCCTCGCAATTGCTACACGAGCGATGAAATTGCCGTGATTGAGCGGTTTGCTGCATCGATCGGACTGGACTGGGGCGGCGTTGACGTCCTACGTGACCGTTCATCCGGACGAATCTACATCGTCGATGCAAACAAGACGGATATGGGCCCGCCCGTGGCGCTGAAGCTCGGCGCCAAGCTGAGGGCCACACGTCGCATGGCGCAGGCCTTTGCCGTCGCCTTTGCTTCGAAGAAGCGCTGATCGCTCCAGCAAGCCAGGATCGCTGCAAGAGACTAGAATAATATGGCTATTCCCTACGTTCGCGAAATCGAGTTTGAATACGGCATCGTAGAGCAGGTTTCCCCGCTCATTCGCCGCGTAATCGCGAACAATCCCGGGCCGTTCACCTATGTTGGCACTGGCGTCTACATCATCGGTCATGGCGAAGTGGCTGTCATTGATCCCGGCCCGGAAGATGCTGAGCATTTCGAAGCCTTGAAGCGGGCGCTGGAGGGGGAGACGGTCACCCACGTTCTGGTCACTCATGGCCATTCCGACCATTCCCCGCTGGCGACGCCTTTGGCGCAGTGGGCGGGTTGCAAGACTTACGCGAAAAATTGCGGCGTGCCGACCGCCAAGGGCGAGCTTGGCAGTGCAGACGACCTTGGCTTCATGCCGGATGTCAAAGTTGGCGATGGCGACGTGATTTCGGGCCCCGGCTGGACACTCGATGTGATTGAGACGCCGGGTCACACTTGCAACCATCTCTGCTTCGGCTTGCGCGAAGAGAATGCGTGTCTGTCGGGTGATCACATCATGGGCTGGTCGACGACTGTTGTCGCGCCGCCGGATGGGGACATGGGCGATTACATGCGCAGCCTCGACAAGATTCAATCCAGGAAATTCGACACGCTTTGGCCGACCCATGGCGATCCGGTGCGTGGCCGCGAATTCGTCGACCATTTCATCACGGAATACGCCAACCACCGCCGGGCTCGCGAAGCTGCCATTCTTGACCAGCTTCGGGCGGGTCAGTCCTCGATCCCTGAAATGGTCAAGGTGATGTACGCCGAAGTCGATAAGCGCTTGCATCCAGCCGCAGCCATGTCTGTGCTTGGTCATATGATCGAGCTGATCAAGACCGGTGTCGCGGTTTCTCCGGATGACAAACCCACCGTCCGGTCTCATTTCGAACTGGTGAAAACCCCGGTGTGACGGGCTTAATGTCGGTAAACCCGTCCTAGACTGTTTCAACCTTGTTCGGACGCATCAGCAGGCGTTGGATCGCGTCATCGACACTGATTGCGCCTTCAATCACATCCGCAACTGCATCACAGATCGGCATGTCGACGCCGCGATCGGCAGCAATCCGTTTCAGAACCGGCGCGGTTGCGACGCCTTCGGTTACGGCGTTTCGCGCGCCCATGATGTCTTCAAGGGGCTCACCTTTGCCCAACGCCAGTCCGCAGCTCATGTTGCGGCTCGTCTCGGAAGAGCAGGTCAGGACGAGGTCGCCCAGCCCTGACAGGCCGGAAAGGGTTTCGCGCTCGGCGCCCAGGGCAAGAGCGAGCCGGGTCATTTCCGCACTGCCGCGGGCAATCAGCGCTGCATGAGCCGAGCGGCCCAGGCCCTTGCCGAGTGCGATACCACACGCAATGGCGAGCACATTCTTCACCGCGCCGCCGATCTCTGCGCCTAACAGATCATGCGCGAGGTAAGGGCGGAAATTCGGGGTCGCAACAGCGGCGATCAGTTCGGCGCCAAGGGTTTCATTTTTGATGGCAAAGGTCACAGCCGTCGGCAGGCCCTTGGCCACATCGATGGCGAAGCTCGGGCCGGACATGACAGCCGGAACCGCTTCGGGCAGCTCGTCGGCCAGCACCTGCGTCATGAATTCGCCTGTCTTCAGTTCGATGCCTTTGGAGCAGAGGACAACTGGTGTGCCGGGGCGGATATGCTCTTTCAGTGCCTGCAAGGTTGCCCGTGTGTGCTGGGCAGGGGCGACAGAAAAGAGCGCGTCCATCAGGTGCAGGTCTGCGAGGTCCGATGTCGCCGTGAGCGCGGGGTTCAAAGGTACGCCCGGCAGGAAGACCGTATTCTCATGGCGCGTATTGATGGCTTCGGCCACCTCTGCTTCGCGGCACCAGATCAGCACGTCCTGGGCCTCACGGGTCAGCATCTGGGCAATCGCTGTGCCCCATGCGCCGCCGCCAATGACGCCGAATATCTTGAAATGTTTCGTCATGCGCCGGAGATTGGTCGAAACCGGGGGGCGGGGCAAGCGGCTCGGTCAGATGAAACTGAACGTGCCACGCTCCTTTTCAGTATCCACGCTGACGGCAACCTTGCGGCCGACGGGCGAGGCATCTTCACGTAACGTCGCGAGCGCAGCGGGGGATGCGACGGCAAGTGCCCGGCGCCCATCCTCGAGGCGTACGAACGCGATGCCTTTGTTCGGTCCTTCCTTGCCATGCGTGACCGTGAAGGTTTCCAGCGTGCCCTCGCAATCCTCGCCACAAAGCGTGACTTGTTCGGTTGGTGTTGCATAGGATTCTGCGGGTGCGAAACGGGTCGGCTTCTGTGTCGAGTAGATCCCGACCGCTTCCTTTGTCATCCAGCCACCATTGGCGAGCACAAGGCCATAGCTGCCGGGATCTGCGCGAAGGGTCGACACCATTTCCGCGATACCGTGCAGGGAATAATTGTTTCCGGGTCCACCAAAAAAGGGCAGGCCACCCGTCAGGGTGAGTGGGCGCGGATCATTCTTCCAGTCGATGCCCAGCGCGGCAGTTGAAGAGAACACGGCGCATGGAAAGCAGGAATAGAGATCCAGATGCTTGATATCGCCTGTTGCTTTCGCGGCCTGATCCAATGCGCGATCTATGGCGGTCTGCATTGCCCATGAGCCGTCGAGTCTCGGGCGCAGCGAGATCAGATCGTCGGCCGCTTCGCCTGCACCGTGAAGATAGACACGCTTGTCTTCCGGAACACCCAATGCGTCGGCTTTGGAGCTGCTCATCAGGATCGCAGCAGCGCCCTGGTTCACAGCGTCCTGGGCGATGAACCATTTCAGGAACGGATCAGCATATTCGTAGTTCGCCTTGGACGGTGTCGAAAGAAACTCAACCGAGCGTTCCTCCGGGAATTGAGAATACGGGTTCTTTGCAGCAACAACAGAGAAGGGCTGGAAGAGTTCGGCCATGGCCTTGCGGTGCTGGCTGCGTGAATGGCCTTCGCGGGCGGCGATGGCGTTTTCGAACAGGCCATAGAAATAAGCTGGCGCGACGATGCCATGCTTGATTTCTTCGCGCGACAGCATCATCGGACCCATGCCGCGATCTTCGTAATCCGCATCAGCGCCGTCGACCCAGTTAATTTCCACATTGTTCCGGCGCGCGCCCTTCGAAGCCCGATTGGCCTCGGAACCGGAGATCAGCACGCAGTCAGCATCGCCCGCATGGATGCGCGCGGCCATCTCATTGACGAGGGCCTGTGGGCTCTGACCGCCAACGGTTTCATAGATCAGCGTATCGGGTGCAGCGCCAATATCGCGCGCCAGCGTGCCGGGAAGGTTGGTGTTATGGCCGTGCGGGTGCGGTGCGCCACCGACTGAATCTTCAAAGATGCGAACAACCGCAATCGTGTCGATGGCCTTGGAGAGGTCTGCACCACTGTCAGAGAGGGCTGCCCTGGACGCGTCGACCATGAGCGACAGGGGCGACGGCGCACCGTCTGCTCCGCTTGTTCCATCCCACTGGCTGAGGCTTTGACCCACGCCAACCAGAACCGGCAGATCGCCTTTTGCCATGACACGCTCCCTTATCCTTGTGTGAAACGACACCTAGCGTGCGAAATTCGGCAAGGCGAGCCGGTACGTTGGGGAAGGAGGCGATGATCGGCGCCGTGCCCGGTCAGGTGGGCACGGCGCCTTCAATGCTGGGTCACTCGCCGTTCAGCAGGCCCTTTTCGCGCATGAAGCCAAGAATGACTTCGGCGGCTTCTTCCGGAGAATTGTTCACTGTGTCGATGCGCAGTTCGGGCGCCTGAGGTGGCTCGTACGGGCTATCGATGCCGGTGAAGTTCTTGATCTCTCCAGCGCGGGCTTTCTTGTAGAGGCCCTTCACATCCCGGTCCTCCGCGACGCTGAGTGGCGTGTCGACATAGACTTCAATAAATTCGCCATCAGCCATCAGATTGCGCGCCATTTGTCGCTCTGACCGGAACGGCGAGATGAACGAGACCAGCGTGATCAATCCGGCGTCGGACATCAGGCGGGCGACATTGGCGACGCGGCGAATATTCTCGACGCGGTCCGCATCGGTAAAACCGAGATCGCGGTTCAGGCCGTGACGGACATTGTCCCCGTCCAGCGTGAAAGTGTGCTTGCCTTGGGCAAACAACAGTTTCTGCAGGGCGTTGGCGATGGTCGACTTGCCGGATCCTGACAGGCCGGTAAACCAGAGCACGGCTGGCTTCTGGCCCTTCTGTTCCGCAAGCGCAGACCGATCAACATCCATGGCTTGCCAGTGGATGTTTGATGCGCGGCGGAGTGCGAAGTCGACAAGGCCGAGACCAACCGTGTCATTCGTCATCCGGTCGATCAGAATGAAGCCGCCCATCTCTCGATTGACATCATACGGATCATACGGAATGGCTTGGTCTAGCGACAGGGTTGTAACGCCAATCTGGTTGAGTTCCAGCGTCTTCGCTGGAACATCGTTCAGTGTATTGACATCAATGCCATACTTCGGCGCGTTGACCGTGGCCGTGACAGTCTTCGCCCCCATCTTCAGCAGGTAGCGGCGACCGGGCAAGAGTGGCGTTTCGCTCATCCAAAGCAGGCGAGCCTGAAATTGGTCAGACACTTCGGAAGGGTCTTCGGCTGAAACGAGAACGTCGCCGCGCGAACAGTCGATTTCATCGTCCAGCGTGATTGTAACGGATTGTCCGGCGATTGCCTGCTCAAGGTCACCCGTCGCCGTGACAATTCTCTGGACGGTGGACTGCTTCCCGGACGGCATGGATTTGACGCGGTCACCAGGTTGGATCGTGCCCGCAGCAATCTGTCCGGAGAAACCCCGGAAGTCGAGGTTGGGTCGATTGACCCATTGGACAGGCATACGGAAAGGCGTGTTCAGGCGGCGATCACCAACCGGCACGGTCTCCAGATAATCCATAAGGCTGGGGCCATCATACCAGTCTGTTTCATTCGATTTGCTTGTAATATTCACGCCCTCGAGGGCAGACATCGGGATTGGCTGGATTTCCAAATCCGTCGCCAACTCGTCTGCGAAGGCGTAGAAATCGTCTACGATGTCGTCATAGGCCTGTTGGCTGTAATTGATCAGGTCCATCTTGTTGATGGCCAGCACGACTTTGCGAATGCCCAGCAGGGATGTGATGAAGCTGTGGCGCCGTGTTTGCGTCAAGATGCCCTTGCGCGCATCCACCATCAGGATGGCGACATCTGCGGTTGATGCGCCGGTCGCCATATTGCGCGTATACTGTTCATGTCCTGGCGTATCGGCGACGATGAACTTGCGCTTGTCGGTGGCGAAAAAGCGATAGGCCACGTCGATGGTAATGCCTTGCTCCCGTTCAGCGGTCAGTCCGTCAACGAGCAGGGCAAAGTCGATATTCTCACCCTGAGTTCCCACTTTCTTGGAGTCGCTTTCGAGAGAGGCCAGCTGGTCCTCGAAGATCATCTTTGCGTCATAGAGCAGGCGACCGATCAGGGTCGACTTTCCATCATCCACGGAACCACAGGTGATGAAGCGAAGCAGGGATTTATGCTCATGCTTCTCCAGATACGCGGCGATATCTGATTCAATCAGGTCGTCATTGAGGCGCATCAGAAATAGCCTTCCTGTTTTTTCTTTTCCATGGATCCGGACTGGTCGGCGTCAATGACGCGGCCCTGGCGTTCGGATGTGGTGGTCAGGAGCATTTCCTGGATGATGTCTTCAAGCGTGGCAGCTGTGCTTTCGACCGCGCCGGTCAGCGGGTAACAGCCAAGTGTACGGAAGCGGACGGATTTGGTCACCGCGGTGCTGCGCAATTCTTCCGGCATTCGGTCATCATCAACCATGATGTCCACACCATTCCAGTTCACGACGGGGCGCGGGGCAGCAAAGTAGAGCGGGACAATCTCGATGTTTTCGCGGCGGATATACTGCCAGATGTCCAGTTCGGTCCAGTTGGACAGCGGGAAGACTCGAACGCTTTCGCCCTGATTGATACGTGTATTGTAAACGTTCCACGGCTCTGGCCGCTGGCGCTTCGGGTCCCACCGGTGCTCGGCTGAGCGGAAGGAGAAAATGCGTTCCTTGGCGCGGGATTTTTCTTCGTCGCGTCGGGCGCCGCCAAAGGCTGCATCGAACTTGTACTTGTCGAGCGCCTGCTTGAGGGCGAGCGTTTTCATCACATCTGTGTGCACGGCTGATCCGTGACTGAACGGCCCGACGCCGTCGCGGACGCCATCTTCGTTCACATGCACCAGAAGATCGAAGCCCAGCTCCTTGGCTTTCCGGTCGCGAAACTCGATCATTTCCCGGAATTTCCAGGTTGTATCGACGTGCATCAATGGGAAGGGAGGGCGCGATGGATAGAACGCCTTCATCGCAAGGTGAAGCATCACCGCCGAATCCTTGCCAACGGAATAGAGCATGACCGGATTTTCGCACTCGGCGGCCACTTCGCGGATGATGTGCAGGCTTTCAGCCTCCAGCCTGTCGAGGTGGGTGAGGTTTTTCAAAACGCGTACAGTCCTTCAAGCATCATCAGTATATGTAAGTTCTTGATATCCCAGATATAGCGGGCTTGCGTGGGCGATAGACCCGAATGTGTGTGACATCCATAATTTGATCGTTCAGCAGAGCTAAAGCATGCAATATGCCCACCATGAGACGGTTTTGCCTGTCTGTTGTCGCATTCCTACACAAAGTGTCATTATCCTGGCGGATTCAGGCGGTCTAAATACGCTTTACCCGAATGGAGGTAGAGTATGTGCGGAATTGTTGCGATCACAGGTACGGAAACCGTTGCCGGGCGTCTCGTCGACGGCCTGAAGCGTTTGGAGTATCGTGGCTATGACAGCGCCGGCATAGCTGTGCTGGCGGGAGATGCAATTGAGCGCCGCCGCGCCAGGGGCAAGATCGTCAATCTGGAAGCCCTCATGGCCGACGCGCCGGTTGATGGCCCGACTGGCATCGCCCATACGCGCTGGGCCACGCATGGCAAGCCGAACGAGACCAATGCTCATCCCCATGTGTCAGGCAAGGTCGCGATTGTGCACAATGGCATCATCGAGAATTTCCGCGAGTTGCGTAAAGACTTGCAGGCGCGGGGCCGAACATTCGAGTCTGAGACAGACAGCGAAGTCATCGCACAGCTGATCGACCAGAACATGGCCGAAGGCATGGACGCGGTTGATGCATTCGAAGCCGCGCTGAAAAACCTGTCGGGCGCTTTCGCCATCGCTGCCATCTTTTCCGGCAAGACGGACTTGCTGATGGGCGCGCGCAAGGGCAGCCCGCTGGTCCTCGGATACGGGCAAGGCGAAATGTTCCTTGGTTCTGACGCCATCGCGCTGGCGCCTCTCACGCGCGACGTGACGTATCTGGAGGAAGGCGATTGGGTCGTCTTGACGCCCACCAGCCATGATGTGCGCAACGCAAATGGTGACCGCGTAAACCGTCCCCGCGTGAAATCCGCTGTGAACGAAGGCCTGATTGAGCGCGGCGAGTATGATCATTTCATGCTGAAGGAAATTCACGAACAACCGGAATCTCTCGCGCGCTCGATCCTGCCCTATATCGACCAGGCAACGCAGACGCTCAATCTGGGCGACGTGGCCGATACGATGTTCGCCAAGGCTGATCGGGCTGTGGCGATTGCCTGTGGCACAGCGTATTATGCCGCCCACACAGCGAAATACTGGTTTGAACAGAAAGCCAAACTGGCGTTCGAGACCGATATCGCATCTGAATTCCGCTATCGTGAACCTGTGCTGCCTCAGACCGGTCCAGCAATGTTTGTCAGCCAATCCGGAGAGACAGCCGACACGCTGGCAGCCCTGCGCTATTGCCGTCAAAATGGCACCCCGGCCGTGGCTGTGGTCAACGTACCCGAAAGCTCGATCGCCCGAGAGGCGGCGGCGATCGTGCCGACCTATGCCGGGCCAGAGATTGGCGTAGCCTCCACGAAGGCTTTCACCGCGCAATTGTCTGTTCTGGCTGTGCTCGCCCTTAATGCAGCCAAGGCTCGGGGGCATCTTTTGCCTGGTGATGAGGTAATGGCGGTCAAAAGTCTGATGGCGTTGCCACGCAAGGTGACCGAGGCACTTGAGGCACAAGATGATATCCGCGAGATCGCAAAGACGTTGGCCCCTAGCCGGGATGTCTTGTTCCTCGGTCGCGGACGGTACTACCCGCTGGCGTTGGAAGGTGCACTCAAGCTGAAGGAAGTGTCCTATATTCACGCCGAAGGCTATGCCGCCGGCGAGTTGAAGCATGGCCCCATCGCGCTGATCGAAAAAGATCTTCCGGTCGTTGTGATCGCGCCAAAAGACGAGCTGTTCGAGAAGACCATTTCAAATGTCGAGGAAATCCGCGCACGTGGCGCGCGTGTCATCCTCATTTCGGATGCGGCCGGCATCAAAGCTGCCGGTAACCGGGCTGACCATGTGATTTGCTTGCCGGATGGTGATGATATCAGCCTGCCAGTGCTAGCAGCAGTGCCGTTGCAATTGCTGGCCTATCATGTGGCTGTTGCCAAAGGGACTGATGTCGACCAGCCACGAAACCTCGCCAAGTCAGTGACCGTTGAGTGATGAGACGCGCCTGATCGTATAGAATGCGGATCGTGACCACCTGACCTTGCTGGACAGCGTCTTCCTAGCCTGCCTTACTGATGCAGGATGTGGGAGATTCGTGCGTGCCGACCTATGATTTGAAAGAAATTGAAGCCCGGATCGAGACGGTCCTGGCGGAGAAGGGACCTCGGCTCGGCAAGGAGCTGGCTGACGATCTTTATGGCGTTCCACATCTGGCCTTGTGGCAAGCCTGCTATCAGAGCCGCAAGCTGCACGTGTCCCATTTCGCCAGCTACTATTTGCGATTTGATATCACGCGCGACGATCAGGTGCGGCTGAGCCCTTCGATCCTGCGAGATTTCCTGTCCTTCACCTTGTTCGGCTTGCCGGGCCAACGCGACAAGATGATCGAGCGGCAGGGCACCCTGTCGAACATGCATCGGGAGATCAGCCGC
>Ga0207880_1000661_pt1 | contig 11356 bp, 10 predicted proteins | sample MalvirmetagMSP91_FD_184226 | JGI IMG/M metagenome (GOLD analysis project Ga0207880, IMG submission 184226) | Marine viral communities from the Deep Pacific Ocean - MSP-91 (SPAdes) | ecosystem: Environmental > Aquatic > Marine > Oceanic | place: Pacific Ocean | collected 2011-04-27
CGCACCCTGGCCGAGGCGGCCAGCACGGTCGAAGCGGAGATCGCCAGCGGGAAGTCCGCGCTCGACGAAGCCAGCAGCGATCTGGTGCGGCGCGGGCTCGCGACATGGAGCGAGGATGCGGCCAAGCGCCCGGTCATGATCGTCCGCGGGCAGGCCAATTTGCTCGACGAAGCCGCGCTGGGCGATATCGAACGCGTGCGGTCGCTGCTCGACGATCTCGAAAGCAAGCAGTCGGTAGCCAGCCTCCTCGAACGCGCACGCCGCGCCGAAGCCATGCGGATATTTATCGGCGCCGAGAACCGGCTGTTCTCGCTTTCGGGCTCGTCGGTCATCGCCTCGCCCTATCGCGACCGTGAAGGGAAGGTTGTGGGTGTGGTGGGCGTGATCGGTCCGACGCGGTTGAATTATGCAAGGGTGGTGCCCATGGTGGATTTCACCGCCCGTTCGCTGGGCAAGAGAATTGGTTGAGCAGGAAGCAAGATGAACGAGAATGACAGGCCGCAGGACGATGCGGCTGCCAAGGAGCTTGACGGCGTGCCCGAGGAGTTTCTCGATAACGACGGAGAATCCGGCAAAACCGGCGAGGCGGAAAATTCCGCTGAAGCCGAACTCGCCGCTCTGCGCGAGGAACTGGAAGAGGCAAAGCAACAGGTCCTCTATGCCAAGGCCGACACGCAGAATGTGCGCCGCCGCATGGAAAAGGACATTGCCGACGCGCGCGCCTATGCCGCGACCGGCTTTGCCCGTGATGTGCTGTCGGTTGCAGACAATCTGAAGCGCGCCATAGACGCCGTTCCCACGGATTTGCGCGAGGACGACAAGTTCAAGGGTCTGGTCGCCGGGATCGAGGCGACGCAGCGCGAACTGGACAAGATCTTCACCCAGCACGGTATTGCTCGTATCGAAGCGATGGGGCAGCCTCTCGATCCCAATCGACATCAGGCGATGATCGAGATGCCGCATGCCGAGGCCGAGCCGGGCACGATCGTGCAGGAGATGCAGGCCGGTTACACGATTGGCGAGCGGTTGTTGCGACCTGCGCTGGTAGGTGTCGCGAAAAAGCCCGATTGATGTCTTTCATCTCCTGAGCAGGAACCCGAATGGCAGACCGTTCGTAGGTCTATCATGATGGGGGCGCTCAGGAGAAAGACCATGAATTCTAAGATCTTGCTGGCACCGGCCCTTGCGATGTCCACATTAGGGCTGGGAGCATGTGCTGAAAACTATGCCGTTGAGGGCGCTGGTGCCGGTGCCTTGGCAGGCGCAGGCATTGCTGCCGTTACCGGCGCAGATATCAAGACGTTTGCGCTGGCCGGTGCCGCGGCGGGCGGGCTTGCGGGCTATTTCGTTGACAAGGACGACGGCTGCGATGGCTATGATCGCAACGGCTATCTCGACGATGATTGTTTCGGTACGCGCGGCTATCCCAACGATCCGCGCTATTAGGCGTCAGGCTGTCCCGCGTCGGGAAAGTTGACCAGCACATCATAGGCGGCGGGGTCTGAAACCCCCGCCACCTTCATGCCTTTTCGCAACAGGAAGGCGTGGCGCACGATTTCGGCTTGCTGCTCGATCCCGTAGCGGGTCAGCGGGCAGCCCGGCTTCAGGCTGTAACCGTATCGGCACCAAGGATGGCGGTTCAGGACAAGATACCAGTCGCCGCGCGTCTGGGTCTGCCACACATGCGTCAGTTCGTGGATAAATAGCGCCTGCCTTGCGAGTGGCGCGGACCCGAAATCCTCGCAATACGCATCGCCCAGCGGGTGAAAATGGAGGTGCCCGCGCGGTGCCATCGTTACCCGCCGGGGCTGGAGCGGAAACCACTTGCGCCGCTTTATCGTGACCTTTTCATAGTCGATCGCAGAGCCGAAGATGGTTCGCGCCAGCGCCACTTCGCCGGGGGTTAGCATGCGCTGGCCGCCAATGGGGCAAGTCATAGTTGTCCGGCTCAGCCGCGATCTCCGGCGCCTCGAATGAGCACGGGAAAGCTCGCCTTGTCACCGCTCTTGAAGATGACCGTTGCTTCGGTTTCGGTGCCTGCGGCCAGTGTGGGGTCAAGATCCATCGCCATTACGTGCATTTCACCGGGCCGCAGCGATACGGTCTTGCCGGCAGGTACGATCAGCTCTTCCATGTCGGCCATCCTTGCCATGCCTTCCATCGTCTCGGTGCGGTGAAGCATTGCATGGCCAGCGCCGCTCACATCTACGGCCACGATCGTGGCATCGCTATTGCTTCCATTGACGATACTGAAATACAGTGCCCCGGGATTTCCCGGAACGGCGGGCAGGTTGAGCCATGCCCCTTCGGCGATCCGCATGCCCTGCGGCACGTCCGGATTGGCGGCAAGTTCTGCTGCGGTCTCGACAGGCGGGGCAGGGGCTTCTGCCTCGTTCCCGCAGGCGACCAGCGAAAATGCGAGCAACCCTGCCATACCCTGTTGCGAAAATCTCATTACTATCCCCTGACTGCACGCCCTTGGGCATTTACCGCGTTCGGGACTTTCAATAGGCGCGCCGGGCCGCACTTGCAAAGCCAGCTGTCGGCAAACTGATTGCCTCCCTTGTTCGGCACGCATCGGCTCCTATATCGCCCGGGCAACACGCACATACGGTTAGGTTTTTTACGAGCTGCCAAGTGGTCTTGCCTCGAATGTGGGGGGGCCGATCGTGCAGCGTTGAAATACAGGATGGGAAACTGATGAGCAAAGTTATCGGTATCGACCTCGGGACTACGAACAGCTGCGTCGCCGTGATGGACGGCGGCAAGCCCAAGGTCATTGAAAATTCGGAAGGTGCGCGCACCACGCCGTCTATCGTCGCTTTCACCAAGGATGGTGAGCGTTTGATCGGTCAGCCGGCAAAACGCCAGGCCGTGACCAATGGTGACAACACGATCTTCGCGGTTAAGCGCCTGATCGGCCGCCGCTTTGACGATCCGGTGACCAAGAAGGATACCGAGCTTGTCCCTTATCACATCGTCAAGGGCAAGAATGGCGACGCCTGGGTTCAGGCTGGGGGCGAACAATATTCGCCTAGCCAGATTTCCGCATTCACCCTGCAGAAGATGAAGGAAACCGCCGAGAGCTATCTTGGTGAGACCGTCACGCAGGCCGTGATCACCGTGCCGGCCTATTTCAACGACGCCCAGCGGCAGGCGACCAAGGATGCCGGACAGATCGCTGGTCTGGAAGTCCTTCGCATCATCAACGAGCCGACAGCCGCGGCGCTCGCCTATGGTCTGGACAAGGACGATGGCAAGACCATCGCGGTCTACGACCTTGGCGGCGGTACATTCGACGTGTCGATCCTCGAAATTGGCGACGGTGTCTTCGAGGTGAAGTCGACCAATGGCGACACCTTCCTGGGCGGCGAGGACTTCGACAGCGCCGTGGTCGAGTATCTGGCAGACCAGTTCAAGAAGAAGGAGAACATGGATCTGCGGACAGACAAGCTGGCCCTCCAGCGGCTCAAGGAAGCCGCCGAGAAGGCCAAGATCGAGCTGTCCTCCGCTCAGACCACCGAGGTCAACCTTCCTTTCATCACCGCGCGCATGGAAGGCGGCAGCACCACGCCGCTCCACCTGGTGGAGACGATCACCCGATCCGACCTCGAAAAGATGGTTGGCAAGCTGATCGAACGCACCAAGGAGCCGATGAAGAAGGCTCTTGAGGACGCAGGCGTGACCGCCAAGGAAATCGACGAGGTCGTCCTTGTCGGTGGCATGACCCGCATGCCCAAGGTGCGCGAAGCCGTGAAGGAATTCTTCGGCAAGGAACCGCACACGGGCGTGAACCCGGATGAGGTCGTGGCCATGGGCGCAGCGATCCAGGCGGGCGTCCTGCAGGGCGACGTCAAGGATGTGCTGCTGCTCGATGTCACTCCGCTGTCGCTGGGCATCGAAACGCTTGGCGGCGTGTTCACGCGCATGATCGACCGCAACACAACGATCCCGACCAAGAAGAGCCAGGTCTATTCGACTGCCGAGGACAATCAGCAGGCGGTGACGATCCGGGTGTTCCAGGGCGAACGCGAGATGGCTGCGGATAACAAGCTGCTGGGCCAGTTCGATCTGGTCGGCATTCCCTCTGCCCCGCGCGGCGTGCCGCAGATCGAGGTCGTTTTCGACATCGATGCCAACGGCATCGTCAACGTTTCAGCTAAGGACAAGGGTACCGGCAAGGAACAGCAGATTCGCATCCAGGCCTCCGGCGGTCTTTCGGATTCCGACATCGAACAGATGGTCCAGGATGCCGAGAAGTTCGCCGAGGAGGACAAGAAGCGCCGCGCCGGTGCGGAAGCCCGCAATCAGGCCGACAGCCTTGTCCATGCGACTGAAAAGCAGTTGGAAGAGAATGGCGACAAGGTCGATGCCGAGACGAAGGCCGCGGTCGAGACTGCCATTGCCGAGACCAGGACCGCGCTCGAAGGCGACGACGCCGACATGATCAATGTCAAGGCTCAGGCTCTGACCGATGCCGCCATGAAGATGGGGCAGCAAATCTACGAGAAGACCCAGGCCGAGACCGCTGACGCACCCGCTGAAGAAGGTGACGACAATGCCGCCGATGCGGATGAAGACGTTGTCGATGCCGAGTTCTCCGAGGTTGACGAAGAGAACAAGGGCTAAGCCCGCGAAGTGAAGTGACATATGCCACCGGGCCATGGGCCCGGTGGCCTCTTCACCCCATACACTTAGGACTTAGGGGGTCTGCCGATGTCGGCAACCGAAGTCGATTTTTACCAATTGCTCGGGGTCGAGCGCGGCGCCGATGGTGCGACAATCAAGTCCGCCTATCGCAAGCTGGCAATGAAGTATCATCCGGACCGCAATCCGGGTTGCAAGGACAGTGAAGCACGCTTCAAGGCGATAAGCGTCGCCTATGATTGCTTGAAAGATCCGCAAAAACGCGCGGCCTACGACCGCTACGGCCATGAGGCCTTCCAGCAGGGAATGGGTGGCGGAGGCGGTCCCGGTTCGGGTGACTTTGCCGATATAGGCGATATCTTCGAAACCATTTTCGGTAGCGCTTTTGGCGGAGGCGGTGCACGCAGCAGGCCACGTCGGGGTGCGGACCTGCGCTATGACATGGAAATCACGCTTGAGGAGGCGTTCAACGGCAAGTCGACCCAGATCGAGGTAGAAGTTGCCACTTCCTGCGAAAGTTGTGCCGGTTCCGGTGCAGCGCCGGGCACATCGACGCGCGGCTGTGCCTATTGCCGCGGCCATGGCAAGGTGCGTGCGCAGCAAGGCCTGTTCGTGATCGAGAGGCCGTGCCCCGATTGTAACGGACGCGGCGAAGTCCTCGAACAGCTATGCACCGATTGTCGCGGCGAAGGCCGGGTCGATGCCATGCGCAATTACGATGTCGAGATTCCTCCGGGCGTCGACAACGGCACCCGGATACGCCTGTCAGGCAAGGGCGAGGCTGGACCGGGCGGTTCGCCGCCGGGCGATCTCTACATTTTCCTGCACATCGCCAAGCATTCGATTTTTGAGCGTGAAGGCACGACGCTGTTCGCACGCATTCCGGTCAGCTTCACAAGCGCGGCACTGGGCGAAACGGTGTCGATCCCTGGCATTGATGCCCGCGATCACGAAATCGACATTCCGGCAGGTATCCAGTCGGGTCGGCAGCTTCGCAAGCGGGGCGCAGGGATGCCCGTTCTGCAGGGGCGCGGACGCGGCGATCTGGTGGTGGAAATCACTGTCGAGACACCCACCAAGCTGTCTGCACGGCAGAAGGAATTATTGCGCGAGTTTCGGGAAACCGAAACAGGCGACGAATGCCCCGAAAGCCGTGGTTTTTTCGACCGGATAAAGGGCGCTCTCGGAAGCTAGGCGGGTGCTGCTAGTTCAGCCGTGCTTTAACTTCTTCACGTATTCGCGCGAGCAAATCGGGGTCGGCGCGCAGCCGTTCCTTCTCTTCGTCCAGAATGGCCAGAAAGGCGTCGCGTTTGAATGTCCGGCAGGTGCTGTCATCGGGCGGGTGGTCCACCGTTGAACAGACAAGATCTATCATCCGTTCGGCCCCGTGCAACCGGCCCCAGAGATAGTCATTCTCGCGATAGGCGCGGCTGAAAAAGGCCCCGAAATGATAGAATTCGATGCCGCGCAACGTAGCTTGCGCCCCACCATCGCGGATTGCAGTCGCATCTTCGGGCGAGATCCGGTCAACCTTGATCGGGTCGAATTCAGTCAAACCCTCGTTTCTCAGCAATGGCAGTGTAACCACGTCGTAAAACGGGAAACCGAGATAGGCGAGCAGCATTCGTCGGCGAAGCCGGTCGGGCATCACCATCAACGCCTCTGAGAGCAACTCGTCCACCTGGTCGTCAAGCGCGGCAAGTCCGCGCCGATCACCGATAGTGTGCAGCACTGCCCAGGGTTCGGCCACCGCACGTTCGGCGATCTGCGGAAAATCCTCGCCCAGCGCGGTGCCCCCCTCGCGCTCGAACAGCATCGCCAGCGCCTTGTAGATCGCCTCGTGAGCGGCTTCGCGCGCCTCCGGCGTGATTTCGGGGTCGTCTTCCCACTCGCGCGTAAGTCGGCGGGCCAGCAGTCGCAATCGCCTGACGCGAAAGGCGAGATCGTGCTGGCGAAAAAAGGCAATGGCCCCCGGGCTTGCGCCGCCCTTCACCGTAACCAGCTGATCGAGACCGCGTGCCGCAAGTTCGCCATGCAGCCGCGTGGCAACGGGCACCGGGCTGAGAAAGGTCTTGCCCGGCGCAGCGCGGTGAATGAGCTGTGAGAGACGCTCTACAATGCCGTCGAACTTTGCCTGGGCATATCCGTGAAAGGCATAACCGGCACTCTCGGCTGCGGCCTGCTGCGCTTTGGCACGCCAACGGGAGAGGCGCGCCGGGGTCGGCCGGTCAAGGAAGAAGGTCATGCCGAACAGCTTTTCGACCGTGCGCTCTACTTCTGGGCGCAGGCCGGCGACAATCCGATGCATGCGCGCCGCCTCGCGCGACTGTTGCTCGATCGCCTCCAGATTGTCGCGGATCGGCTGTTCGCGGGGGATCGAGGAAATCGATCCGAAAATGACAGAGAAGAACCCGGCGGACCTCTGTGCATCCTCGGGGCGGGGCGCTGCCCGGTCCGGGTGCGGGTCGATATAGACAAATCGCCTGTCCACTTCGCGCTGGGCGGGACGCCCTGTCAGGGCCTCCATTGCCTCTGCAAATGGCTTGTTGACCAGCACCGATCCGTCGATCAGTGCCACCGTGTCGAGATCGCCCTGCTGGAAATGATCTGGAAGGATGCGGCGAAGGAAATCATCGCGCCCGTGCCATTCCTCTTCGCGCTCGGCAGCGAGTTCATCGAGCTCGGCAATCTTCAGAGGCGGGAAGGCGCCGGGAAAGCTCGCCGTTGCGCGCGCCGCCAGCGTCAGGCCCAGCGGATCGGCGAGGTCCGTTCCCCCGACGGAGGGGACGCGCGCACGAAGGCCGATGGGGAGGCGATGCTCGCTCTCCTGTACTACCTGCGGACTGTTCAGATGCAAAAGTTGGTAGTGGCCATGGAAATCCGTTGCGGTAACGAACAGATCGAGGGGGTGGCGCGGCGGCAGCAGGGGGGCCCCGCACCCGCCTTCCTTCATCGCCGCAAAGCCGTCACGCAACATGCGCGAAAAGCCGATGCCGGAGAAGGGTGGGGCGAACCATCTTGCCTTCACGAATTGCGAAAGCTTGCGACGCACTTCGGTGCGGGTTTCGGGCGCGACGCTCTCGCTCACCGCATTTCCCGGTCGCGACAATAATGTTCGCACCAGAGGCGCTGCCCAACCTTTGGCGAACCCTGTCCAGCTTTGCGCTTCCGGGTCCAGCAGCTCGGAGACATCGGCCTTTTCGAGCCATAATTCCGTCAGCGGCTCATAAGAGCAGCCCGAATGAACCGCCTGAGCAAGAAACACCGCATTGATGCCGCCCGCGCTCGCCCCGGTGAAAATGTCCGGCAAGACGCGCAGTTGCATCTCCCCCCGCTCGCTTACCTGTTGCAACAAGTCTCGATAGACACGCTCAACCCCCACGCTTTCGCTGTCGTTCGACGCGTGGGCATGAAAGGCCCGGCTGGCACGCGCCAGTTTCCACAATTCCTTGGTGACGCCATGCATGTAGACAGCGAGGCTGATCCCGCCATAGCAGACGAGCGCAATGCGGAGTTCCTTCTGGCGCATGGCGTTCCTTTGAAGGGATTAGCGCGGCAAGGCAATTGCGTTCCTTTTATGTTCCCGCTAGTCGGATTGCATGGCCAAGCCCAAGCGAAGATATGTTTGCCAGGAATGCGGCGCGGTCTCGCATCGTTGGCAGGGACAATGCGGCGATTGCAGCGAGTGGAACACGCTGGTGGAGGAGGCAGCGGAGACGACCTTTTCCGCTCGACACCACCTGTCTGTGGGCGGACGGGAAATCGCCTTCGAACCGCTCGATCTCGCCGAGGCTCCCATCCAGCGCCAGGGCACGGGCATTTCAGAGTTTGACCGTGCGCTGGGCGGAGGGCTGGTGCCAGGTTCCGCTATCCTGCTTGGCGGCGAGCCGGGCATCGGCAAGTCCACATTGCTGTTGCAGGCTGCTGCGGCGATTGCAGAGCGCGGCGGGGAATCGCTTTATGTCAGCGGGGAGGAGGCGACCGGACAGGTCCGCATGCGCGCATCGCGCCTCGGCGTATCGGGCGCACCGATCCGGCTGGCCGCCGCAACATCGGTACGCGACATCCTCACCACTTTGCTCAAGGGGCCGCCGCCTGCGCTACTGGTTGTCGATTCAATCCAGACCATGCATTCGGACGCGATCGAGGGTGCGCCCGGCACAGTCAGTCAGGTGCGTGCATCGGCCTTCGAACTGATCCGCTATGCCAAGGAGAACGGTGTTGCGCTGGTGATGGTGGGCCATGTCACCAAGGATGGAACCATCGCCGGTCCGCGCGTCCTCGAACACATGGTCGATGTGGTTCTCAGCTTCGAGGGGGAGCGCAGCCATCAATACCGCATCCTGCGCGCGCTCAAGAACCGCTTCGGCGCGGTGGACGAAATAGGGGTCTTCGCAATGGAAGGGGCTGGGCTGGCTGAAATCACCAATCCATCCAGCCTGTTCCTGCCCTCACGCGATGCGCCGGTAGCCGGAAGCGCGGTATTCCCCGCGATGGAAGGGACAAGGCCCGTTCTGGTCGAGGTGCAGGCGCTGATCGTGCGCTTGCAATCAGGTGCGACGCCGCGCCGCGCCGTGGTTGGCTGGGATAGCGGCAGGCTGGCAATGCTCCTTGCCGTGCTTGAATCGCGTTGCGGCCTGAACTTTTCCTCCGCCGAGGTCTATTTGAATGTCGCGGGGGGGTATCGGCTCGCCGATCCGGCAGCCGACCTTGCCGTGACCGCTGCACTGGTTTCCGCCCTTGCAGAAAAGCCGTTGCCGCTGGGCAAGGTATGGTTCGGCGAAGTGGCATTATCGGGCGAGATCAGGCCGGTCGCACATGCCGCATTGCGCCTGCGCGAAGCGGCCAAGCTCGGGTTTTCCGGCGCCTGCGGACCGGCAATCCCTGAGCGAGCCGGCGCAGAAATGCGGTATGAGGAAATCGCTGCAATTGCGGCACTCGTTGACCGGGTCGTTTCTGCGGAATAATCAGGTACGCAGTGACGGGGTTCGACATCATAGTCTTGTTGATCGTGGGCGTGGCCGCGGTCGGGGGTTTCATGCGCGGGTTCGTGCAGGAAGTCCTGTCGCTGCTCGCGTGGCTGCTGGCGATTCTCGCCATCCGCTATCTTCATGTCGATCTCACTGCCGCGATCTACGAATTCATCGGCACCCCCACTGGCGCGTCCCTGCTGGCCTTCGCTCTTCTTTTGCTGATCCCCTATGCAGCGATGAAGCTGATTGCTTCGCGCGCTGGCCGCAGTTCACGAAAGTCGATCCTTGGACCGATCGACCGTGTGCTTGGTTTCGGTTTCGGCATGGTCAAGGGCCTGATCATCGTGGTGATCGGATTTTCGGTTCTCGTGCTCGGCTACGACAGCATCTGGGGCGCGACCGGACGCCCTGCCTGGATTGCCGAAGCGCGCACCTACCAGTTTGTCGATGCAGCCTCGCGCGATCTCGTCCAACTGATCGAGGAACGTCGCAAGCGGTTGGAGGACGGTGAACCGGGATGAGCGCCACGAGGCTCTATACCCCTGAGCTCCTTGGCCTGGCGGTCGAGCTTGCTGAATACCCGCCAATCGAGACCCTGCCGCTACACGGCGAATCTCGTTCGCCTACCTGTGGCAGCACCGTGGCTATCGATATCGAAACGGACGGCGAAGGGCGGATTGCACGCGTTGGTCTTCGCGTCCGTGGATGCGCCGTCGGGCAGGCTGCTGCTACCATTTTTGCCCGCAGCGCTATCGGGACCGATCCAGCCCAGGTTGCTGTAGCTCACGATCGCATCCTCGCCTGGCTTGAGGGTAGCTGCGGCACGTCCGATCTCGCGGCAATCTGGCCGGACCTGCAATTGATCGGGCCTGCGGGAGCCTATCCGGCGAGACATGGTGCGATTCTGAACCCATGGAAAGCGGCAAGGGTTGCCCTTTCCAGCGCCTCTGCCGCACGCTAGTCGGGTTCGGACCAAAATTCGGGGGGTGAAGAATTAGCATGGCTCAAGCCGCAACCGTGCCGGAACACCAGCCAACGACGAAGGAAATCAGGCTCGTCATCGCCGCAAGCTCTGCGGGCACGGTTTTCGAGTGGTACGATTTCTTCATCTACGGAACGCTGGCTTCGCTGATCGGCGCGGCTTTCTTTCCCGGCGATAACGAAACGCTGCAATTGCTGCTGGTATGGGCCGGTTTCGCCGTCGGTTTCGGCTTCAGGCCTCTCGGTGCGATCCTGTTCGGCTTTCTGGGTGACAGGCTCGGGCGAAAATATACCTTCCTCGTCACCGTGACTCTGATGGGCATTGCCACGGCTGGCGTCGGACTGGTCCCCGATGCAGCCACGATCGGCCTTGCGGCACCGGCCATCGTGATCCTGCTTCGCATCCTGCAGGGCCTTGCGCTGGGTGGCGAGTATGGCGGCGCGGCGGTCTATGTCGCTGAGCATGCGCCCCCGGAAAAGCGCGGCTTCTACACCAGTTTCATCCAGGCAAGCGTGGTCGGCGGGTTCGTGCTCTCCATCATCGTTGTCATTGCCTGTCGGGCCTTGATTCCGACCGAAGCGTTCGCGACGTGGGGCTGGCGAATTCCTTTTCTGCTGTCGATCGCGCTTCTTGGTATTTCGCTGTGGATGCGGCTCAAACTCAATGAAAGCCCTGTGTTTCGCGCCATGAAGGCGGAGGGAAATATCAGCGGCAATCCCTTCATCGAGAGTTTCACTTATCCCGGCAACAAGCG
>Ga0207880_1000671_pt1 | contig 11276 bp, 11 predicted proteins | sample MalvirmetagMSP91_FD_184226 | JGI IMG/M metagenome (GOLD analysis project Ga0207880, IMG submission 184226) | Marine viral communities from the Deep Pacific Ocean - MSP-91 (SPAdes) | ecosystem: Environmental > Aquatic > Marine > Oceanic | place: Pacific Ocean | collected 2011-04-27
ACCTGAGCGAATTGGAAGAGTTCGGGGCGCCGATCACCAGCACCAGATCGCTGCCCGGCGCGAGTTCCTTGACCGCCGCCTGCCGGTTGGACGTGGCGTAGCAGATGTCTTCCGCCTTGGGGGCGGCGATCGAGGGGAAGCGCGCCTGCAGCGCCGCGATGATCTCTGCGGTATCGTCGACCGAGAGTGTCGTCTGGGTCAGGAAGGCGAGATCGTCCTCGCGGGTGAAGGGGAGGTTCGCGACATCCTCCACCGTCTCCACGAGGGTCATCTCGCCCTTGGCGACCTGACCCATGGTGCCGATCACTTCGGGATGCCCGGCGTGGCCGATGAACAGGATGTGCTTGTCTTTTTCGAGCAGCCGTTCCGCCTGGCGGTGAACCTTGCTGACCAGCGGGCAGGTCGCGTCGACATACAGCAGCTCGCGCCGTTCCGCTTCTGCGGGCACAGATTTGGGCACGCCATGCGCGCTGAACACCACCGGCGCGTCGTCGGGCACCTCGTCCAGTTCCTCGACGAATATCGCGCCCTTGGCCTTCAGGCTGTCGACCACATAGCGGTTATGCACGATTTCGTGACGCACATAGACCGGTGCGCCGAAGCGTTCGATGGCGCGCTCGACGATCTCGATTGCCCGCTCTACCCCGGCGCAAAAGCCACGAGGAGCTGCAATGAGTACCATCAGCGGAAGGGCGTCTTGCGGAACAGCGGGATCTTGAAAGGGAGCGTTCATCGACCTGCCTCTAGCGGTTGTCGGGTGCGGGCGAAAGGTCTAGGGCACAGCGCCTCGAACGGTATTTTCGATGAAGGACACCCAGGCTCGATGAACAGGGCATATATCGCGGCTACGGCCATTGTCGCCTCACTGGCGCTCGGCGCCTGCAAGAAGGAAGGCGAAATCGTGGTCGAGCAGGGCGTGGGCATTACCGCGCTCCGCTCCGCCTGTCCGGCCGTGGGTATCCCCGACCACACTGGCGACGTGACCTTGTTCTCGCCCGCCAACGCGCGCACTGCGGATGCGATCGATGTCACCGCCACGATTACCAATGTTCGCACGTCCTGCGACGACACCGGTGCCGAGGTCTACGCTATGGCCAATTTCGATGTCTACGCCCAGCGCCGCAACACAGCTGGCGCGCGCACGGTGGACCTGCCCTATTTCTCCGCCGTCATGCGCGGCACTTCTTCGGTGGTTGCCAAGCGCATCGGCACGGTGCGGCTTCAGTTTGCCGACGGGCAGGCGCGGGCACAGGCGACCGGGCAGGGAGGGGCCGTGGTCGACAGGGCGGCCGCTACGCTGCCCGCCGACATTCGCGACCGGATTACCAAGCGTCGCCGTGCCGGCGATGACGATGCGGCGGTCGACCCGTTGACCCAGCCCGACGTCAAGGCGGCGCTCGATCGCGCGACGTTCGAACTGCTGGTCGGATTCCAGCTTAGCGAAGAACAGCTGGCCTATAACGCCACGCGCTGACTGCATCGCAATCCGGGCCAAAGACTGGCGGCGCTTTTCCTGCCACCGCAAACAGGCTAACGGCGCGGGCCATGTCCGATAAAGACCAGGTTCACACGCTTTACGCGGCCTTCACGGCCCGGATTCACGCAGTGCTCCACGCACTAGAGCATGAAGGCGCATTGCCGCCAGATACCGCGCGCGGCAATGTCAGCGTGGAGCCGCCGCGCGATCCATCGCATGGCGATCTCTCCACCAATGCCGCGATGGTGCTGGCCAAGGCGGCGAAGAGCAATCCGCGCGCGCTGGCCGAAAAGATCGTCGCACACCTCGCCCGGGACCCGATGATCGAGAGCGCCGAGATCGCCGGGCCGGGTTTCATTAATCTGCGCCTCGCGCCGAGCAGCTGGATCGACGAGATTCGTGCCATCGCGACGCTGGGCGATGCCTATGGCCGATCGGACATGGGCGCCGGCTCGCGCGTCAATATCGAATATGTTTCAACCAACCCGACCGGTCCAATGCATATGGGCCATTGCCGCGGCGCCGTGGTCGGCGATGCACTGGCGAGCGTGCTCGAATTTGTCGGCCACGAAGTAACCCGCGAATATTACGTGAACGACGCTGGCGGACAGGTGGACACGCTCGCCCGCTCGGCATGGCTGCGCTACCGCGAGGCGCTGGGCGAGGATATCGGCGAGATTCCCGCAGGCCTCTATCCCGGCGACTACCTTAAGCCTGTGGGGGAGACGCTGGCCGCGGAATTTGGTGACAAATATCGGGCTGCGCCCGAAGATGAATGGCTGATACCCTTTCGTCAGCGCGCGGTCGCGGCAATGCTGGACCAGATACGCGGCGATCTGAAACTGCTCGGGATCGAGCATGACGTGTTTTCTTCCGAGGCGGAATTGCAGGCCGCGGGCAAGCCCGAAGCGGCAGAGGCATGGCTGCGCGAACACGACCTCGTCTATGATGGCGTTCTCGAGGCACCCAAGGGCAAGGCCCCGCCCGAGGATTGGGAGCCGGTCGAGTTGCCGCTGTTCCGCTCGACCAGATATGGCGACGATCAGGACCGCCCGATTCGCAAGTCGGATGGCAAATGGACCTATTTCGGGGCCGATCTGGCCTATCACATGCAGAAGGCCGAGCAGGCCGATGCCTTGATCGACATCTGGGGCGCGGATCATGCCGGTACGGTCAAGCGCATCAAGGCTGCGGTCGCGGCGCTGAGCGAGGGGCAAGGCAAGCCCATCCCCTTCGACGTGAAGCTGGTGCAGATGGTGCAGCTGCTGCGCGACGGAGAGCCGGTGAAGATGTCCAAGCGTTCGGGCAATTTCGTCACCATTGCCGACATGGTCGAGGAGGTGGGCAAGGACGTGGTGCGTTTTACCATGCTCACCCGCAAGCCAGAGGCGCAGATGGACTTCGACTTCGCCAAGGTGGTGGAGGCGTCGAAGGATAATCCGGTTTTCTACGTGCAATATGCCCATGCGCGGATTTGCTCGATCCTGCGGCGTGCCGCGGAGGAGGGGCTGGCGGTGTCCGACGCGCATCTGGACCTGCTGGGCGATGACGACCTGACACTGATCAAGCAGGCCGCGCAGTTCCCGCGTGAAGTCGAAGCAGCAGCGCGGGCACGCGAACCGCACCGCATCGCGTTTTATCTCTACGATCTCGCCGCAGCATTCCATGCCTTCTGGAATCTGGGCAATGACGACCAGCAAAAACGGATCATTGTGGCACAGAAGGATGATCTGACGGGGGCCAGGCTTTTCCTCGCGACGCAAATCGGGCAAGTTCTGCGGGTTGGTCTGGCCCTGATGGGCGTGGAGGCTGTCGAGGAGCTTTGAGACATGGACTTGCCGCGCGACGGCGAGGATGAGGCAGGACGCGGAACTTTCTCGACCGAGGAACAGCTGAGGCTGACCGAGGATGACGAAAGGCTCCCCTGGCTCGAATCGGATGAAGATTATCAGCAACCGGGCATCGACCCGTCACGCATCATTGCCTTCGCGCTGATCGGCGTGCTGGCGCTGGTGCTGATCGGCGGAGCGACTTGGTTCGTCACCTCAGCGCGCCAGGATAGTGACATCATCCCCGATGGCAGCACAATTGCTGCGCCAGAACAACCATACAAGACTCGTCCCGCGCAGTCTGGCGGTACCGAGGTGGCGGGGACGGGCGACACCAGTTTCGAACGAGCCGAAGGTATCGATGCCGAAGGCCGGATCGCCGCCACCGACACGCCTGCGCCTTCCGGTACGATGCGACCGGAGCCCGCTCCTACGGCTTCTGCTTCCGCCGCGCCCGCTCCTGCGATGTCCGGCGTGCCGGTGCAGGTGGCCGCCTATACCCAGCGCGATCAGGCAGAGGCGGGTTGGAACACGCTTGCGCGTCGCTATGACGTTCTGCAAGGCATGCGCTATCGGATTGTCCAGGCTGTCGTCGATGGGGCGACCGTCCACCGCTTGCAGGCCATGGCTCCCAGCCGGACAGAGGCAGACAATCTGTGCCGGGCGATCAAGCAGGCGGGCGGCGACTGCCAGGTAAAGGGCTGACGGAACACCGGCGGTGCCAGGCTTGACGGCCTTTCACGCTGCTTTTCCCCGGACCGCCCGAACCCCCTGCTTGCGCGGCTGCGCGCTTTCATGCAGCCTCCAGCGCGATGATACCGGCTATTTTCAGCCCCTCGGGACTTGCCCTGACCGATGCCGAGCGCGGCTTCTTCGCCGAGGTCGATCCGGCGGGCTACATATTATTCGGTCGCAATGTTGAAAGCCGCGAGCAGGTGCGCGCCCTGACGGACGAATTGCGCAGCCTGCACGGGAGCGAAAATCTGCTGATCTCGATCGATCAGGAGGGCGGCCGCGTTGCGCGAATGAAGCCGCCGGTCTGGGACGCCTATCCGCCCGGCGGCACCTTCGCCAGTCTGTGGGATGTCGCTCCTGCCAGCGCGATAGAGGCGGTGCGCGCCAATGCCGAACTGATTGGCCGCGACCTTGCCGAGGTCGGGATCAACGTCGACTATCTCCCGCTGCTCGACGTTCGGCGACCCGAGGGGCATGACGTGATCGGCGATCGCGCGCTGGGCAGCCAGCCGATGCAGGTGGCCGCGCTTGGCCGCGCGGTGCTTGACGGGCTTGCCCGCGCCGGGGTGACGGGCTGCATCAAGCACATTCCCGGCCATGGCCGCGCTGTGGTCGACAGCCACAAGGATCTGCCGATTGTCGAGGCGAGTGATGAAGAGCTGGCCGTCGATATTTCGCCCTTCGCTACGCTTTCTGGCGCGCCTATCGGGATGAGTGCGCATGTCATCTACACCGCCTGGGATGCGGACAATCCGGCGACACAATCGCGCTTCGTGATCGAGGAGATCATCCGGGGGCGTATCGGATTTTCGGGCCTGCTGCTGACCGACGATATCGACATGGAGGCGCTCGATGGCACGGTTCCCGAACGCGCCGAGAGAGCGATCGCGGCAGGTTGTGACGTGGTTCTCAATTGCTGGGCAAAAATGGATGACATGTCCGGTATCGCCGCGCGCCTGCCGGCGATTTCGGGTGCGGCGGCGGCACGGCTGGCCGCGGCAATTGATGGCACGCAAGCGACCATGAACGGCCCCGAGCGTGCCGAACTCCTCGCAACGCGCGACGCATTGCTCGCCAAGGCAGGGCACATGGCATGACCGAGGAGCACCTGATGCTTGGCACGCCAGAAGCTCCCGATTCGGGCAATTCGGGTGAGGATTGGGACGGCATTGCCACGCGACCGCGCGATGACGATGCGCTTTATCTGGAGCTGGAAGGCTGGGAAGGACCGCTCGACCTGCTGCTCGATCTGGCGCGGCGGCAGAAGGTCGATCTGAAGGCCATTTCGATCCTGTCTCTTGTCGACCAGTATATCACCTATATCGAGCGGGCCGAGGCGCTGAAGCTGGAGATCGCCGCTGACTATCTGGTGATGGCGGCATGGCTCGCTTACCTCAAATCCTCGCTGCTGCTGCCGCGCGAAGAGCAGGAAGATCCGAGCCCCGAGGAACTGGCGCTCAAGCTGCAATTGCGGCTCCAGCGGCTGGGCGCGATGCGCGAGGCGGCAGCGCGGCTGATGGCGCGCGACCGGCTGGGCCGCGACGTCTTTGCGCGAGGAAGCCCTGAGGGGCTAAAGGTGCTGCACAAGAATGCCTGGCAGTGCGAATGGCTCGACCTCGTGCGCGGTTATGGGCAGGTAAAGCTGCGCAATGAGCCGGTGGTGCACATGGTGCGCGAGCGCCCGGTGATGACGCTCGACGCGGCGATCGACAGGGTCTCGGCGATGCTGGGCGTCACCCTGGAATGGCTGGAACTGCGCAGCTTTCTGCCGGGCGGAGCGGAGCCGCGGCTGCGGCGTTCGGCGCTCGCTTCCAGCTTCGTCGCAGCGCTCGAACTGGCGCGGCTGGGCAAGGCAGAATTGCGGCAAGAGGAGATTTTCGGACCGATTCACCTCAGGCGACCCAAGCCGTGAGCGGCAGGGAGGGCGATGCCCAAGAGATCGACGATCTTGTCCGCGCGGTCGAGGCCTGCCTTTTTGCTGCGGAGGAGCCGCTGACCGCAGAGCAGATCAGTGGCCACCTGGGCGGCGCCGAAGTTCGCGAATCGCTGCGCGAACTGGCCTCCCATTACGAGGGGCGCGGCGTCCAACTGGTCGAACTCGGACGACGCTGGCAGTTTCGTACTGCGCCCGACCTTGCCCATCTGCTCCGGCGCGAGAAAGAACAGGTCCGCTCGCTCAGCCGAGCGGCGACCGAAGTTCTGGCAATAATCGCCTATCATGAGCCCGTCAGCCGCGCAGAGATCGAGGCGATTCGCGGTGTACAGACCTCGTCCGGCACTCTCGACGTGTTGATGGAGGCAGGCTGGGTGCGTGCAGCCGGACGGCGCGAAGTACCCGGCCGCCCGGTCATATTCGCCACCACCCCGGAATTCCTCAGCCATTTCGGGCTGAAAAGCCGCCGCGATCTTCCCGGAATCGACGAATTGAAGGCCGCCGGCCTGCTCGATCCGGTAGATGACGCTTTCGAGGCGCTGGTAGGCGAGCAGGAGAGCAATTCCCCCGCCGACGCGCCAGATACTCCTGAAGACGCGACCGGTGACCATACTTCGCTGGAAAACCCTCCACAAAGCGCCTAGAAGACGCCCGCATCAACTCGGAGAATTTCTGTGGGTAGTATCGGACCGTTCCAGATCATCATCATTGCCGTGGTGATCCTCATCCTGTTCGGGCGCGGACGGATCTCGGAAATGATGGGTGACTTCGGCAAGGGCGTGAAGAGCTTCCGCAAGGGGCTTGCCGAGGACGAGGAACCGAAAAAGCCAGCCGCGCAGATCGCGCACGAGAACACTTCGGCCTCTAGCCCGGCGGCAGAACCCGTCGATAGCGCGAAGAGCGAAAAGACTTCCGGCTGACCGCGCTGGTCGCTGCCCCACGCACCGGCCCAGCTTCGAAAGGCAACGCAAATGCCGGATATCGGCGCCAGCGAATTATTGCTTATCGCGGTGGTGGCGGTGCTTGTCATCGGCCCCAAGGACCTGCCGCTCGCCATGCGGACAGTAGGCCGCTGGATCGGCAAGATGCGCAGGCTGTCCGCCCATTTCCGATCGGGCATGGATGCCATGATCCGCGAGGCGGAGATGGAGGAAATGGAGAAGAAGTGGGCCGCGCAGAACAAGCGGATCATGCGTGAACATCCCGATGCGGTGATGGAACCGCTCGAAGACTCCGCGCCCTTACCGGAAGATAAGGGGGCACCAGCAGATCCGGCTTCTGCCGAGGCGAGACCAGCGTCGCCATCACCCGCTTCTCGTCCCGGCGGTGATCCCGCCAGTACGCAGGGCGGCATACCGCCTGCAAAGGACTAAGCGGTGGCCTTCAAGATCAAGGATCTCGACGATTCGCAGGCGCCGCTGCTCGAACATCTGATTGAGCTGAGAAAGCGCCTCGTTCGCGCGGTACTGGCGCTCGCGCTCTGTTTTGGCGCGTGCCTTTATTTTGCCGATGACATTTTCGGCCTGCTTGTCCGCCCGCTGACCGATGCCTTCCCAGAAGGGCAGGGCAAGCTCGTCTATACAAAGCTTTACGGCGCGTTCTTCGTCGAGATTAAGGTGGCGCTGTTCGCGGCCTTTTTCATCAGCTTCCCGATTATCGCCAACCAGCTCTGGGCGTTTATCGCGCCGGGACTATATGCGCGCGAGAAGAAGGCCTTTCTGCCCTTCCTGATTGCCACCCCGCTGCTGTTCACCATGGGCGGTTGCCTTGCCTATTTCGTGGTTATGCCGCTGGCCTTCCCCTGGTTCCTTGGCTTCCAGGGAGAGCTGGGCGGCATGCAGGCCGAGGCGCTGCCCGAAATGGGCGAGTACCTGGACCTCGTCATGCGTTTCATCCTCGCCTTCGGGATCAGCTTCCTGCTGCCCGTCCTGCTGATGCTGCTCAACACGGCCGGACTGGTGACGCGCGAGCAGCTTGCCGGGTCGCGGCGCTACGTCATTGTCGGCGTGTTCGGCCTTGCGGCGGTCATCACCCCGCCCGATGTGGTTTCGCAATTGCTGCTGGCAGCCCCACTGTTGGTGCTTTTCGAGGGCTCGATGGTGCTGATGCTGCTGGGCGAGCGCAAGCGGGCCAAGGAAGCGGCACGGGTTGAGGCGGAAGAGGCCGCCGGGGATGACGCGGACGAACGGCCGGTGCCGCACTTCGGTGAGGTCCGCGAAGACTAGGTTTTGCGCGATGGATGGCTCGGCACTGGCTGTACCCAGCATGCGATCTGGTGCTCACGAAAAGAAAACGGGGCCGCAATGGGCCCCGTTCCTTCGATCAGATATGATTGCCAGCGACTAGGGGCTGGCGGGCTCAGGATCGTCGCTGTCGTCGAAAGCGATAACCAGTGCGGCGACCACGGCGGCAAGTGCCAGAAGGCCGATGATGAGGCCGCTGCCGCCACCGCCGAAACCTTCCGCCTGCTCAAGATCGGATGCCTGGCGGGCAGCCGTGGTCTCGGCAGAAGCAGCCTGCGCAGCAATGGGGGCCGCAACCAAGCTGGTGGCGACGATGGATGTGGCAATCTTATTCAGCATCACGCGTGACACTCCCTGAACCTGCTACTCCCTACGCCCTAAACGGCGCAGGTTTCAATTACGCGACACTCTTATTGCATGAGGCGCCCAGGTTTTCCAAGTATTTTCGGGCCATTCCGCGGTGGCAATTTCAGAAAGCCAGCTGCACCCGGCTTGCGTCACTGTTTTATTGCATGGACGCGCTGGCCCGCCACCCATGTCTCCACCACGCTTATCTGGCGCAGTGCCTCGGGCGTGGCAGAGAGCGGGTCTGCATCGAGAACGACAAAATCGGCAAATTCGCCCGGGACGAGCGTTCCGAAATGCCCTTCGGCAAAGCCGGCCCATGCCGCATTCGCGGTCCATGCAGCGAGCGCGGCCTCGCGGCTGATGGCCTGTCCATCCATTTGTCCGCCTGCAGCTTCGTCGCTCGTGTCCGCCCGCCCGAGCGCTGCGGCGATCCCGGCAAGAGGGGCGGGCGTTGCGGTCGGCGCGTCTGAACCGAAGGCCAGCGTCGCCCCGCTACCCGCGATGCTGGCCCAGCCGTTGGCACCCGCAAGGCGGCTTGCGCCGACCCGCGCTTCGACAATTGGTCGGTCGGAAACATCGCGGAGCGGTTGCATAGAGGCGACAATGTCATGCTTTGCGAACAAGGCCATGTCGGCGGGATCGACCATCTGCGCATGCTCGATCCGCCAGCGCCGGTCCCCGGAATAATCTCCGGCCAGTTCGTCGATCGCCAGCAGCGCCTCCTCGTTAGCGGCATCGCCTGCGGCGTGAATCGCGACCTGGAAATTATCGAGCGCGGCACGACTCATCAGATTGCGAAGCTGGGTGCCGGAAATGCGCGGCAGGCCGCGATTGCCCGGTTCGTCGGCGTAGTCGGCCTTGAGCATGGCGCCACGCGATCCAAATGTACCGTCGAGCACCAGCTCCAGCCCGCCCATTCGCAGGCGGTCGGCGTAAAGCCATCTCGTGGGCCCGGTGCCGCCGATCAGCAGCATCTCGTCCACACTCGCGGCATAGGACATGATGCGCAGCCTGAGCCGTCCGGCATCGCCAGCGCGGCGATAGCTCATCCAGTCCTCTATCGTGGTGCCCATGTCTGCGACCGCGGTCACGCCATGGGCAAACAAAAGTTCCTGTGCGAGGTGGAGGGCGAGGTCGCGATCTTCGGCAAGGGGCGGGGGCAGGGCGGCCTCTACCAGTGCGCTGGCGGTGCCGATCACAACCCCCGCAGGAGCCTTGCCGCCCGCGGCGCGAATGATGCGTCCTCCCACCGGCTCCTTCGTGTCGGCGGTTATATTGGCGGCGGTGAGCGCCCGTGAGTTGGCCCAGCCGGCATGGCCGTCAATGCGTGTCAGCCAGACCGGGCGGTTGGGCACCACGGCGTCGAGCTCGGCGGCCGTGGGAAAACGCCCCAGACCCTCTGTCCCCCAGGCCTCCTGGTCCCAGCCGAAGCCGACTACCCACGGGCGATCCGGATGGCGCGCCGCATAGGCGGCAATCCGGGCGAGCGCATCATCGAGCGAGGTCGTGCCTGTCAGGTCGAGCGAAAGCTGCGCAAGACCGAGATCCATCAGCTTGACATGCGAATCTATGAAGCCGGGCATGACCACGCGGCCCCTGCCGTCCTCGCGATAATCGACCTTCACCGTCGGCTTGTCGCCGAAGTCGAGCAGTTCGACCACGCGGCCTTCGTTGTCGATGACCATGGCGGCGAAGCGGTCGACGCTGCCGTCGCGATGGATCGATATGCCCTCGACATTGTCGATGAGGGTGGTGGCGCTCACCGGAACGGCAGCCATGGCGATTGCGAAGAACGCTGCGAGGAAGCGGATCATGCGCGCCAACTGCCCTCTGGTTCGTGAATAAGCAATGATCGGTGCGACCTCGCACCTGCCTATAGGCACGCCAGAAGCGGCGAAGGCTTTTCTTCCTCTGCGCTTTCCGCGATAGGCGCAGGTCATGGCCGATGCACCCACACTGACTGCCCGATTGTCGATCGACGACGTGCGCGCCGCCGCCGGGCGGATTGCCGGTTCTGTCGTGCGAACCCCGACGCTGCACTCAAGGACGCTATCGCAGATTACCGGAGCCGAGATTTACCTGAAGTTCGAAAACCAGCAGTTCACCGCCGCCTACAAGGAACGCGGTGCCCTGAATGCCCTGCTACTCTTGACCGATGAGCAGCGGGCACGCGGTGTGATCGCGGCCAGCGCGGGCAACCATTCGCAAGGTCTGTCCTATCACGGCTCGCGCCTCGGCGTACCGGTTACAATAGTCATGCCGAAAACCACGCCGACTGTGAAGATCATGCAGACCGAGTCGGTCGGCGGCAGGGTCACGCTGGAAGGGGAGACTTTCGACGAGGCATATCAGTACGCGCGCAGCATGGAAAAGCAGCTGGGCCTGACCTTCGTCCATCCCTTCGACGATCCCAACGTTGCGGCGGGACAGGGGACGGTGGCGCTCGAAATGCTGGAAGATGCGCCGGACCTCGACATGATCGTCGTGCCCGTGGGTGGCGGCGGGCTGATTTCTGGCGTGGCTACGGCGGCCAAGGCGATCAAGCCCGATATCGAGATCATCGGCGTGCAAACGGCCGAATATCCGGCCTTCTACTCGCTCGTCACTGGTAAGATTCTACCCAACGGGACAACGACGCTTGCGGAGGGTATCGCGGTTAAGGAGCCGGGCCAGTTCACCCGCACCATCGTTTCCGATCCAGCGCTCGTCGA
>Ga0207880_1000674_pt1 | contig 11255 bp, 13 predicted proteins | sample MalvirmetagMSP91_FD_184226 | JGI IMG/M metagenome (GOLD analysis project Ga0207880, IMG submission 184226) | Marine viral communities from the Deep Pacific Ocean - MSP-91 (SPAdes) | ecosystem: Environmental > Aquatic > Marine > Oceanic | place: Pacific Ocean | collected 2011-04-27
GCGCTGGAACTGGCGAGCGATCTGCGGATCGGTGGCGCCCAGATGATGGATTAGCGAGATTGTCTCGCGATTGGTGACGAGCGAGTTGCGCACCGCCAGCCACACCGCCGCCACACTTGCCGCGGCAAGCAGCCCGACCAGTCCTGCGGCCAGCCATTGCAGGGCGGCGATGGCATCGAAGACCGGTGCCAGCCAGCCCGATTGGGCGTCGACCCGCGCCGCCGGGGTCTGCCGTTCCAGCAGGGCACGGATGGACTCGACGCGATGGGGCGTGGCTTCGCCGTCCAACTGCACGTCGATCAATGCAGGAGTAGGAATCGCACCATCGGTGGCGACCGTTTCGCCCAGCCACGGTTCGAGCAGGGCGGCCAGTTCCTCGTCAGGAACGCGCTGGACCTGTGCGATGCCGCTGCGCCCTTCGAGCAGCGTCACGACTGTCTGTGCTTGTCGTTCACGGTCCTCGGCGACGCCTTCGATGACCTGCACGGTGAGCCCGCCGGACAGGCTTGCCCGGGCGCTGCCTGCCGCATTGCCGAGCGCTAGCCCGCCAGCCACGGCGATCACCGTTAGCGCGATCATTATGGCGATCACCCAAGGCATCGGCCCGGCTGTGCGGTCTTGCCGCAGGATCGGTGTTCGACGCCCCGACCTTCCATGAGGCGAGCGTTCAGGCACCGGCTCAGTCTCTGGCGGAGCTTCAGCCATCTGTGGTTCTGCAGGCTCGTTCATTGCGCCATGACTTCGCGCCTGGGTGGATAGCGCAGCGCGCCGGTGGGATCGGAGAGCCGCCCCTTGTCCAGCCGCATGATCAGCGAATCCGGCACCTTGCGCAGCAGGTGCACGTCATGCGTGGCGACCACCACGGTTGTGCCAAGTCGATTGAGCGCCTCGAATAGCCGCAGCAGCTTCACCGCCATTTCCGGATCGACATTGCCCGTCGGCTCGTCAGCGACGAGAATGTCCGGGCGCGCCACCACCGCGCGGGCAATGGCCACACGCTGTTGTTCTCCACCAGACAGCGTCTCGGGCCGCGCCTCGATGCGCTCGGCCAGGCCGACCCAGTCGAGCATGTCGAAGACCGGCTGGCGCAATTCGTCCTCGGCCACCCCGGCCAGGCGCAGAGGCAGGGCGACATTGTCGAAGGCGGACATGTGCCCGACCAGGCGGAAATCCTGGAATACCGTGCCGATGCGGCGGCGAAGGGCCGGCAGACGATTACGGGCTAGGGTGATGAGATCCTCGCCGAACATTCGAATAACCCCGCGCGAAGGTCGCTGGGCAAGGTAGAGGAGCCTCAGCAGGCTGGTCTTGCCTGCGCCGCTGGCCCCGGTCAGGAAGTAGAAGCTGCCGGGATAGAGTGTGAAGGATATATCGGTCAGCACCTCGCGGTCGGTGCCATAGCGCAGCCCGACATTGTCGAACTGACAGATGCTTTCGATGCCCCCGCTCACGGTTTTCACCTGTCGCGCTTCGCGGGTTCGAACGCAAGCAAAGTAAGGTAACGCGGAACGAAACGGTCCATTCGTGCGCCTATAGCTACTGTTCGATGTGGAAAAAAGCCGTCCGGAGCACAGGTGAGTGTTGCTACAGCTTGTTGCGCGGGATCGAACGCCGTAGGATTCCGGTTACGATGATACTGGAATGCCCAGCCTGCAAGACGCGCTACGTCGTCCCCGACACGGCTATCGGAATCGATGGACGGACCGTGCGTTGCGCCAAATGCCGTCATAGCTGGTTTCAGGAAGGTGCTTTGCCGACGGCGCCGCCGGCTCCACCGCCGGCTCCACCGCCGCCGCCACCCGCGCCGGCCCCTCCTGCAGTGCGAGAGCCTGCGCCCGCACCGGTGGAAGAACCGCAAACTGCAGCTGATGAGGGCAGTTACGATCATCGGCGCTTCTTCCGCGGTTCCGTCGAGCGCGCTGCCGAGGACGCGGAGGCTGTGCCGGTTGCTCCTGTCCCTCCTGCCCCTCGGGCTTGGTCCGCGCCCCAACCACAGGGCGATCCTGTCGTGGATGCGGAGCCCGAACCTGAACCCGAACCAAGGACCGGACCGGCCTTTGACTATGTTTCTCCGCCCAGGCGCGAGGAATATGTCTCGGCACCTCCTGCAGGCAGTTTCGATGATGAGCCCGTCACACGGCCGCGTCGCAATCCGCTCAAGCTGTGGACCTGGGCGGCGACGATCTTTGCGCTGCTCGCAGCCGGTGCCATCCTTGCAATTACGACCTATGGCCTGCCTGAGTGGGTTCCCGCCAGTTCCGGCCCCACCTTTGCACGGGCCAATCCGGCGCTCAGGCTGGATTTCCCGCCCGACCGGCAAGAGCGTCGCCAGTTGCCCAACGGCACGGAATATTTCGGCGTCAACGGCACGATCACCAATGTCGGCGAAAATGCCGAACGTGTACCGCCGATCCTCATCGTGCTTCGCGACGAAGCGGAAGAGGTCGTGTTCAGCTGGGAAGTCGTCCCGCCGCAAAGCAGCCTGGCCCCCGGCGAAAGCGTGAATGTCACCGAGGCGGTGACCGACGTACCGGCAACGGCGCGCTTTGCCGATATTGGCTGGAAGCCAAGCTGACACGGGCCTGGCCTGGCGGTTGCCTGCCAATTTCATGAAGTGACGATGGGCGCTTGCAGCGCTTCGGGGGCTTTGCTAGGGGCGCGTTCCTGTCTGCCGGGCCGCCATTTGGGTGGCCCTTTTCTAGAGTGCGGTCGTGGCGGAACTGGTAGACGCGCAACGTTGAGGTCGTTGTGGGCGAAAGCCCGTGGAAGTTCGAGTCTTCTCGACCGCACCAATTACTCCCGGAAGCGATCCGGGCCGGGATCAGTCCCGCATCAGGCTAAGCTGGAATACGGCGTGTTCTGCGCGCCAATTGGCGTTTGAACTGCCGATCTCGCGCCCGTCGGCAAAGAACCAGCTGCCCTTCACCTTCACGCCCTTCGCTGCCAGCAGATCACGGAAATCCTCGATCGTGAGGTGGTGAATGTTCTTCGTTTCGTACCAGGTCTGAGGCAGGTGGCGCGACATCGGCATCTTGCCGGTTCGCAGCAGCGACAGGCGCATGCGCCAATAGGCGAAATTGGGGAAGCTGACAAAGGCTGTGCGCCCGATGCGCAACAACTGGTCTAGCAGCCATTCGGGCCGCTCTGCGGTCTGCAGCGTCTGGCTAAGGATCGCCACGTCGAAGGCGGCATCGGGATAGTCGGCAAGATCGCGATTGGCATCGCCCTGCACCACGGACAAAGCGCGCCCGACCGCCTTTTCGACCGCCTCGGCGTCAATCTCCATTCCGCGCGCATCGCAATTCTTTTGCGATTCCAGCGCCTGCATCAGGTCGCCTTCGCCACATCCGACATCGAGCACGCGCGAACCCGCCGGGACTTTCTCCGCGATCTTGGCGAGGTCGGGGCGCAGGTCGAAACTGGCGGGGCCGCTCATCTGTCGAGGAATCCCTTCACCACCCGGTCGAGCGCGGGCACGTCGAGTAGAAAGCTGTCATGCCCATAGGGCGCGGAAAGCTCTACGAAACTGACCGGCGCGGCCACGGCATTCAGCGCGTGCACGACCTGGCGCATGTCGGCGGTGGTGTAGAGCCAGTCGGTATCGAAGCTGACGAGGCAGAAGCGCGTGTCGCGTGCGCCCGCACCGTCCCTAGGCGCAAAGGCATCCGCAAGCCTGCCCCCATGTTCCTCGGCAAGGTCGTAATAATCCATCGCCCGGGTGATATAGAGATAGGAGTTGGCGTCGAAACGGTCGGAGAAGGCAAGCCCCTGGTAACGCAGATAGCTTTCGATCTGGAAGTCGGCGTCGAAGCCGAAGCTCTTGGCGCCGCGTGTTCCGTCAGGCCGATCCTGCAGGCGTCGTCCGAATTTCTCGGTCAGGCCGGCCTCGGAAAGGTAGGTGATGTGGGCGGCCATGCGCGCCACGGACAAGCCCTTGTCGGGCGTTTCGGGCGCGGCATAGTAGTCGCCATTGCGCCATGCCGGGTCGGCCATGATAGCCTGTCGTCCAACTTCGTGAAATGCGATGTTCTGGGCCGAGTGTCGCGCCGTAGTGGCGATAGCGACAACGGCACGGGTGCGGCCAGGGAAGTTTGCAGCCAGGCTCAGAGCCTGCATTCCGCCCATCGATCCGCCCACGACCGCATGCAGCGTCTCGATTCCCAGCGCATCAAGCAGAGCGATCTGCGCACGCACCATGTCGCGAATGGTGATTACGGGAAAACGCATCGCATAAGGTGCGCCGTCCGCCGCCGGGCTCGCCGGACCGGTCGAGCCCATGCAGCTGCCGATCACATTGGAGCAGATCACGTGATAGCGGTTGGTGTCGATAGGCTTTCCCGGCCCAACCATACGCTCCCACCAGCCCGGCTTGCCGGTGACGGGATGGGCAGAGGCAACGAACTGGTCGCCGGTCAGCGCGTGAAAAATCAGGATGGCGTTGGACTTGTCCGGGGCCAGCTCGCCATAGGCTTCATAGGCGACCTCCACACGATCCAGCGACCTGCCGCTATCGAGCGATAACGGGACCGGGAGTGCGATACGCTGGAAATCCGAGGCAAGGATGCTGGCCATTACCCACGCGAATTGGGGGAGGGCGCGCAGGCTGTCAATCGCCGGGCGAAGTCGCTATGGGCGCGGGCCATGAACACGCAGTCCGACACGCCGGCAGATATTGTGCCGCACTCAGGCTCCCCGCGGATGAAACCGTGGATCGCGAGCATCCACGCTTATGTGCCCGGCAAGGCGCATGGCGAGGACGGTCGCCCTCTGGTCAAGCTGTCGGCGAACGAGAACCCGCTCGGCACCAGCGAACAGGCCTTGGCGGCCTTGGCACAGGCCGCAAAGCCATCCGACTACCCCGATCCCGACAGCAAGGCATTGCGTGCGGCGCTCGGCAAAGTGCATGATATCGATCCGGCGCGGATCATATGCGGCACCGGCTCCGATGAATTGCTCAACCTTGCAGCACAGGCTTTTGCCGGGCCGGGGGACGAGGTCGTGCATGTGCGCTATGGTTTCTCGGTCTACGAAATTGCCGGAAAGCGCTGCGGGGCGCAGGTCGTGGTCGCGCCGGATGCCGATTACGGCACCGATGTCGATGCGCTGCTGTCCTGTATCACCGAGCGGACGCGCGTGGCCTTTCTCGCCAATCCGAACAACCCGACCGGCACCTATCTGCCGCGCGAGGAAGTGGCGCGCCTGCATGCTGGCCTGCCATCTGACGTACTGTTCGTTCTCGATCAGGCCTATGCCGAATATTTGCCCGAAGGATTGGACGACGGCGGGCTGGAGCTGGCCGCCAAATATGACAACGTGTTGGTAACACGCACTTTTTCGAAGATTTATGGTCTTGCGGGGGAGAGGATCGGCTGGGCCACCGGCGCGCCCGATCTGGTCGGCGCACTCAACCGTATCAGAGGGCCTTTCAACGTCACCTCAGTCGGGCAGAGAGCTGCGATCGCCGCGCTGGCGGACCAGTCCTTCATTGAAACGAGCCGCCAGTCAAATGCCACCGAGCGTGCGCGTTTCGTCACGGCGCTGGGCGGGCTCGCCAATCACGGCCTCCGGGTGGTGCCGAGCGAGGCGAATTTCGTGCTCGTCCTGTTCGAGGGGACGCTTCAGGCGAAGGCCGCGATGACCGCGATTGCACAGGCAGGCTATGCGGTACGCCATCTGCCAGGGCAGGGCCTGCCAAATGCCTTGCGAATCACGATCGGCACGGCGCAGCAGATGGACGATGTCACGCAAGCCCTGCGCGTGGCGGCGGAGAATGCCCGATGAGTTTCGAAAAGGTAGCGATCATCGGACTTGGCCTGCTCGGCGGCTCCATCGGCCTCGCGGTGCGCCAATATCTGCCTGAAACCAGAACAGTGGGCTATGATGAAAATGCCGATGTTCGTGGCCGCGCGCGCGAATTGCGCCTGACGGACAGCGTCGCGGATACGCCGCAGGAGGCCGTGAGAGGTGCCGATCTGGTTATCCTGTGTGTCCCTGTGGGACGCATGGGCGAAGTCGCAACGGAGATTGCCCCAGCGCTGTCAGCTGAAACAATCATCAGCGATGTCGGCTCCTCCAAACAGAGCGTCATGCGGGCCCTCAAGGCCGCTCTGCCCGACGCCATCATCATCCCTGCCCATCCCGTTGCGGGCACGGAACATTCCGGGCCGGATGCCGGGTTTGCCACGCTCTTCCAGCAGCGCTGGTGCATCGTCACGCCCGACGAGACCGCTGGCGAAGAAGATATCGCCAGGCTCATCACCTTCTGGGAAGCGCTGGGCGCTCTGGTGGAGACGATGAGCCTAGATCATCATGACCTCGTGCTCGCCGTCACCAGCCATATTCCGCACCTGATCGCCTATACGATCGTGGGGACGGCCAGTGATCTGGAGAAGGTCACCCGCAGCGAAGTGATCAAGTATTCGGCCGGGGGCTTTCGCGACTTTACCCGTATCGCCGCGAGCGACCCGACCATGTGGCGCGATGTCTTCCTTCAGAACAAGGACGCAGTGCTCGACGCGCTCGACGCCTTCCTCACCGACCTGGCGCTCATGCGCGAGGCGATCAAGGCGGGCGATGGCGAGATGATGTTCGACACGTTTAGCCGCACCCGCGCTATCCGGCGCAGCATCGTCGCCCTGGGCCAGGATGACCCGCGCCCCGACTTCGGGCGCAAGGATCACGAGTGATCGCCTAGGGGCATTTGCCTAGGTGGGCGTGCCCTCCATCGAAACCCTGGTTGGTTAATTTCGGTTTGACCAAACAGGGGAAACCGCAATGTCCAGATATTCCTTGGCAGCGGCATCGGCGCTTATCGTCCTGTCGATGCCGAATGCCGCCAATGCGCAAGCAACCGTTACGCTGACCAGCGGTCCGTTGATCGATGTCTGCATACTGGAGGCGACCAGCGGAGGTGTTCTAACCCGCAATGGCGAAGGCACCCTGCTCGGCTCCGAAGAAAGCGGGGGAAGCCCGGGGACGCTGACGGTTGTTGCGCTCGGCACCTCGCCGACGCTCACATTCCAGGCACCGTCCATTTCCACGCCGGGGGGTGACAGCACGACCACGGGTGAAATTGCCTATTCCTCGATCGGCGGGGCCGATCAGGACTATACCGACGCCTTGAGTACGGCGAGTGCCGGCGCTTTGCTCGATACGTTTACAGTGCATGGTCGCCTGCTCAATGACGATGGGTTTCTGGCAGGCACCTATCAGATCAGCACGGTGGTGACATGCTCGCAATGAGGAAATTGCGCCTCGTCGTCGGCCTGACATGCCTCGTTGCCGGGGTGCCCGCACTTTCGGTGGGTCTTGGCCCGCTTTCGAAGGAGGGCGTTACCGGCAGTGCTGCCAAGGCGTTCTACCTGACGCTGCTCAACCCCTATGACGAGCCGCGCAGTTTCAAGGCGCGCGGCTACGATCTCGACGGGCACATGCTCGAGCGGGTGCAGGTGCGCCCTTCCACAATACGCATGGCGGCCAATAGCGAGCGCCGCATCATCGTCATCGCACGCGGCCTTGAGCCCGGTGAGGACTTCACATTCCGCGTCTGCGCCGAACAGGCCGGACCCAACCAGGGGACAATCCATGCCCGTGTCTGTTCGCGTCTGCGCGCTCGCCGTATTGGTGCTTCTGCTACCTGAAGCATCCGCAAGCGCCACCGACGGTGTCTATCTGCCCAGCGCTCCGCGTGGATCGGGCGGAGAGGATTCGATCGAAACGGCGGGTGGCACGCGCTGTCGCCAGTCCATCAATTCCAATGGTGCCTATTTCGACATGGGTGCTGCTGCCAGCGCGGCCAAGCCTTTGCCTGACACAATATCGCCCAGCTATTCCAGAGATCGCGACCAGGAGGCGCTGGTTTATTTCCGTATCACCATGCCGATCGGCCGAAAGCCGGAGCGGATCGATTGCTCGCGACTATATGAAATGGAGATTCAGCGCCTGCGTGAAGAACTGGAATTGCTGAAAATGGCTGTCGAGTAGGAGACCACCTACTCTGCTGCCTGCGTCTCCTTGGCGGCAAACTCCAACGTCGCGAGGAAACGCTCGGCATCGAGCGCGGCCATGCAGCCGGTTCCGGCGGCAGTCACCGCCTGGCGATAAGTGTGGTCCATCACATCGCCGCAAGCGAAGACGCCCGGAATTTCGGTCTTGGGTGTGCCGGGTTCGACGATAAGGTACCCGCCTTCGTCCATAGGCAGCTTGCCCTTGAACAATTCGGTCGAGGGAGCATGGCCGATGGCGACGAAGGCCCCGTCGACCTCCAGTGTGGAGAGTTCGCCCGTCACCGTATCGCGCAGCTCCAGATGACCCAGCGCGCCATTCTCGCCCGCCACGAAGCGTTCGACCGTCTTGTTCCACAGCGTGGAGATCTTGTCGCTTGCGAACAGCCGGTCCTGCAGGATCTTCTCGCTACGAAGTTCGTCGCGGCGGTGGATCAGCGTCACGTCATCGGAGTGGTTGGTGAGGTAGAGCGCCTCCTCGACCGCGGTATTGCCGCCGCCGATCACCGCCACCTTCTTTCCGCGATAGAAGAAACCGTCGCAGGTCGCGCAGGCCGACACGCCCTTGCCGCCCAGTTCTGCCTCGCCCGGCACGCCCAGCCATTTGGCCTGTGCGCCCGTCGAGATCACGAGAACGTCGCCCACATAGGTGTCGCCGCCATCCCCTTTCGCGGTAAAGGGCGAGCCATTGGCGAGATCGACTTCGACAATCGTGTCCCAGATCATGCGCGTACCAACATGCTCGGCCTGCTTTTGTATCTGCTCCATCAGCCAGGGGCCCTGGATAACGTCCGCAAAGCCGGGATAGTTCTCGACATCGGTGGTGATGGTCAGCTGCCCGCCAGGCTGCAGACCTTGCACCACAATCGGTTCCATTCCGGCGCGCGCACCATAGATGGCGGCGGAAAGCCCCGCCGGTCCCGACCCGATGATGAGCATGCGGGTTTTGTGTATGGTCATGCGCCTTGCCCTGCTGCAGCCTGAATGATCGGCCCGAACTAGGCAGCGCCCACGGCCATTGCAAGCAAGCGGTTCTTGGGGCGGTGGAAGGAAGGGCTAGAGCGCCGATCCGGCGCTTGTCGCCAGGACGATTGCCGGCATCATGCCCAGCAGGCTAGCCCCGCCGAAACTGCGCGCGCTGATCGGTGCCGCGGCGCACCCCGCCGTCACCAACAGGCCCGGCACGCCGGCCAGACGCGCGCCCGCAACGTAAACCGGACCTTTGCGCGCCAGATGCTCCTGCACGCCGGAAAGCCGCTGGCCGAACCGCCTTTCCATCCGTTCACGCAGGAAATGGCGTGAGGCGAGAAACAGCAAATGGCTGCCGACCAGGGCGCCAATTGCAATCACGAGGATGCCGCCAACGCCCATCAGCATGCCGCTGAGAAAGGAAAGCGGGGTCAGCGTTCCGGGGACCGAGAAGCTCACGAACATGATTGTCATCGCGGTGAGCACGAGGGGAACCAGCAAAGTGCCTTCGTGCAAGGCGGCAAGGCCAAGCATCGTATCCATGGGCAAGAGGCTCGAAAGCAGGTCCATCAATCCTTCAGCGCGAGTCGGTTGATCCGGTTCCCATAGCAAAAGGGGTGCGACCAAAGTGTTACCATGCGGGCACGAAGTTCACTTCTGTTCAATCTGCGCTGGCGCCCTTGCAGGTCTGGAGATCGGCCTGCGTATTGATGTTGGGCGGGGGCGAGGCGAGAGCGACAGCGCGCCCTCTCACAGCCTCGGCAAAGGCGAACATGGAATGGCGGCCGTGGCCCTCGAGGATGGTCGACGCACTACCTGCCGCGCTGGCGGGCCAATGGCCGATTACCGGCTGTTGGGCGACATAGGCGGGGGCGGGTGAGAGCAGGTCCAGAAGATCCGCCGGAAGCCCGGGGGAATCCACTCCGCAGGTAAGGATGCTGGAATAATCGAGATCCTGCGCGTGGCGCAGCCCCGCAGCGATGCCAGCCAGCGGCCCCATACCCGGACGCGGCCAATCGGGGATGCACGGGGCAGGGCCGGTTTCGCGGCCTGCGATCACTACCAATTCGCACCAGCCGGACAGTGCATCCACCGCACGGCTGAGGAGGGTGCGCCCCTCCAGCTCTGCGAGTGCCTTGTCACTGCCGAAGCGTGTCGACATTCCGCCCGCCAGGACCACACCGAGGATCACGCGGCTGTTCCCGACAGAGGGGGATACATTCGACGGTCGGGGCTGCGTCCCGCTTCGGACGCTGTGCTGGTACCAGTTTTCATCGGCAGGACGCTCCAATGGGGCTTGTCCTGCATCAATCGGCAAACTGACTGCTTATTGCCAGTGATATTTGGATCAAGCCTTGCTGGACCCCGATAAAATCCTGCGCTCAGCAGTTTTTCCTGGGCTTGCCGTTGGGCAGCGTCCCGCAATCGGTGCTGCCGCCAGTATCGCCGCCAGTGCCGGTACTTCCGCCAGTGTCTCCGCCGCCCGAATTACTGTTTCCGTTCCCGTTTCCGTCACCATTGCCATTGCCATTGCCATTGCCATTGCCATTGCCGGTTCCGGTGGAGCCGCCGCTGGTACTGGCCGTGCCGGTGCCGCCGCCGCCAAAACTGCTAAGTCCGGGGGTAGACTACGAGTCGTAGGTCGCTTGCGCGCCAAGGCCGACCGACTGGGCGGTGTTCGAGCCAAGCATGAGCGATGCCGCGCCAAGACCGACGCCGCAAACCATCACGATCATTGCGTATTCGGCCGGAGTGGCACCCGAACAATCCCGAATAATGCGCATGGATCCCCCGACTTGTGCAGCGAATATGCTGCAGTAGACGGTTTTATGCTTACCAGATCCTTGCCGGATTTTCGAAATGACAAATGCTGTTCAAGCTTATCCCGAAACGGGACAGTCGCAGTATGTAGTGGATAAGTTGATTTCGAAGGGGCTGGCCGCGGCGGCTCTTCCCCTCCGAAATCGGTATGGCGATCAGCGCGCCTCGGGCGCGTCTTCAGCGGCGTCGTAGGGCAGTCCGCCCAATCGCGTCACCAGCTTGGTGTAGGCGTCGAGATAGGCCAGTACGATAATCTGTCCGATCTCGGTATTTTGGTAGCTCGACGCTCCGGCACCGCCCCAGCCGCCATGACCCCAGAGGCCACCGCGTGCATTGAAGCCAATATCGGATTTGCGCGCATATCCTTCGGTCAGCGCCTCTTCGACCGTGGTGCGGGCATTGACGACCGAGAGAACAACCTGCGCTTCGCCCTTCTTTACATTGATGCCACCCATCAGCCGC
>Ga0207880_1000686_pt1 | contig 10971 bp, 10 predicted proteins | sample MalvirmetagMSP91_FD_184226 | JGI IMG/M metagenome (GOLD analysis project Ga0207880, IMG submission 184226) | Marine viral communities from the Deep Pacific Ocean - MSP-91 (SPAdes) | ecosystem: Environmental > Aquatic > Marine > Oceanic | place: Pacific Ocean | collected 2011-04-27
TTTACTCACCATCTACTTTGATAATTGAAGATGAGGATTCAGGTTTAAAAACCTATTACTCAAACTATACCACTAATCCCGAACATGTGGAGACGACTCCTTCAATAATTGAAAACAAAAAACAATTACCACCAAACATTGAACCTGCTGAGGAAGAACAATGAAATCACTAGAACTTTACAAAAAATATATTGCCGGTTTTATCTTGGACCCTAATAATAACACAGCTGAAGGGAACTCTCCTTTTGGAAATGGAAAAATTCACTTTTCATCATCCGGCGAGTTTAACTGTGATTCAAGCAATAACTCAGGTAACATAACCGACTTTGTCTCGCTTATGAATCCAAACTTATCTCCTGCTGGAGTTGCGAAAGTCATTGAAATAGAATCCAAGATATATCCAAATTCATTAAAGAATACAGATAAGTTACTTCTTTCATTTAGAAGAGATATAAAGCTACTGAAAACGGCTTCATATAAATTGGGTGTTCCAGACAGCTTCTTAAAAAAGGTTCCTGTGCGAATGGAAAGTCGGGGCTTCAAATACCATTCAATAGACTATAAATCTCCGAACCAAACTCCGTTAACTGTGTCTACTTTTAACCCTACGAATCCTTTAGCTCGTTCTTTTGGTATTCCAAGATTTCCAAACAAAATAACTGATACAATATGTTTTACTGAAAACCCAATTCAAGCACTTTGGATTGAAGAGTTATTTGGCTGGACTTCTATGATATGGCCCAAGTACCAGGATCTTGAAAACTATAACTATCAAGAGTTACTAAAAAATAAACAGGTGATCATAATTCATGGTGAGTTCAACTACGCATACGCTGATAGCTTTCTTCCTTTTCAGGAAGAAATTCGGTCCACCATAAACAACTTTTCATCACTCAATTATCGAAACCTTAGTAATGGCCAACCATTCTTAGAATGGATAAAAGAAGCCGAGAATCAAACACTTTTGAAAGAAGATCTCAAAGCTTCAAAATATAAGCCACCTATAGCTCAAGCGGTCTACAATCAAAATATTCACCAAAATAACTTCCAAACTATACGGTTTCCATTGGATACAGCTTCAGGCCACTTTTTTTATGGAATAAATGATGGACGGCTAGCACAATCTTGGCCCCTTGACATACTTGACCTTGATCAAGCGGCGATTAATTTTAGGATTGAAATTAGGCTCCCTAAAGTTGTCAATCGCTCCGTGAAGTTAGACAAACAAACTGTTATTAACATAAATGATGGAATCAATCAATTAACTCCATTCAGAACTTACACTCATTTAAAACAATTAATCTCTGACCATATTTATTTCGGAGACAATCAGTATGGGTTAGAGATCGTCACACTTTGGATCATGGCGACTTACGTTCATAGACTATTTCAGGCTTTTCCTTATTTACATATACAAGCTCCATTTGCATCTGGTAAAACTACACTGCTGGAAATTATTTCAGAGTGTGCTTTCAATGGTGTTCTGGCATCTAGAATTACTAACGCTCATATGATGAATGAAGTCGATGAAACTGCCTGTACCCTATGCCTAGATGAATTTGAGGAAGATAGCTCAACTCAATCAGATGTCACCACTCAAATTCTTAATGCAGGGTATAAAAAAAGCGGTACATATATGAAAATGAGCTCTAAGGATGGAAAAATATTAGAGCTTTACAGTCCTAAGGCATTTGCCAGTATCTCCGAAATTAAAGCCTCAGCCTTGAAATCAAGAACCTTGAAAGTCCCACTGCAAAGAAAACCTGATCACCAATTCTTAGCTACCTGGGATTTATTCGATGTGAAAACTATTAACAAAGTCAAAACAATTGCTGAAGGTGGCTATGCACTTGGTTTATTCCATCACTCTAAGATTGAATACCTTATTGCGAGATTTCCAAAACAATTGTTGCTACCAAATGGAATGAGCTTGACAGGAAGAAATAAAGAACTTGCAATGCCGCTTATCATTTTATCTCAGCTTTTTGATCATACAGGTGATCTAGAACAAACTATTTTAAAGGCTCTACAACTTACTTTGTTTCCAGATCAAGAAGAGCAACTTCGAAAAATAAAACTCTTAACGAATCAGCTAAAAGAATGGGCTAAAATCCCGGATATTATTCGACACAATCTTACTAGTGATTACTTATATCTTGCAAACAAACATTGGAAAAATACTAGCCTGTTGCATGAGTTTGAAGGTAAGAAAAATGCTCTTTATGACTGGCTTAAGAGTTTGGGCGGGGCAATTAAAATTGAAACACAACATATTCCAAAATATGGAAATGAAAGCTGTCTCCGATTTCCATTGGATCTAATTTTGAATGGAAAAGAAATTCGTGAATGGTTTCAGAAATAAATGGTGATTTCAGATGCTTTAGAATCGTTTCTAAATTTCTAAGCATCCGAATTCATTCTAACAATTCAAACCTATATAGCAATTGTTTTCTATTTCACTTGACAAATACTCGCCGATAGTGAAGATTATATATGGATGAGTTAATTAGAACATCCAGTAAAAGTAACAGAAAATAAATATAGGAGAGAAAATGGATAATAAATTCTATTTCCAATTATGAAGACATTTACCGATTTATACGGTGATTACAAACGAGAGAATTCCCTTTAAAACTAACACTGAGTTTGTAGGCGATACGGTCAACCGGTTCCCGGAAACTGGAACATTTAGAGAAATGACATCCAAATTCAATGAAAATGCAGAATCCTACTCAGGGATTGCCATTGTATGGGACTGGAGGCTCGCCGAAATGTTGAAATTACAACTTAAACGAGAAGGAGAACGATATTCAGTCGGGGTTTATGACTTTATATCCAGTACGGTTATAGCTAGTGATTCTACGGATACCTCAGAATGGAAATATTATGTAGAGCTAGAAAATCCTATTAAGCCAGAAGAAGTTGATGATGACGTAATTTTTAGTGATGCTATCCAGCAGTTTGAATACCAAGGAGTTCACTACCTACTCTTTGCCGGCAAGCCTTTGGTTGACCCTGATGGCTCAGATGAAAAGTTTATTAAACAAAAGCATGAAAAGCTCATAAATAAAATCCATGAGAATACCGACAAGCTGGACTTTTTTAAGCTGTATAATTGTGGGGAAGGATCATATGATGATTTTCATTCTGCAAGGTGGGGTCTGCTTCAGATTATGTGTAAATGGACCAACTTTGATATAAACTTGACCCGAGAATTATTCGAGGGTTCTTATTTATTTCACCCGGGATGGACGCTAAAAAATAAAGATGGAGTGACAACTTTAGATCAAGCAATTTACAAGATTCTTTCTAACAGGCCGATATTCCACAAAAACGAAATCGAAGGTTACATTAAGTTTCATTACAAACTCAGATATAATGTAATTACTGGAAAACCTGAAATTAATACTAACGGCGAGTTTATAGAGCTTGATGATTATGAGTTTAACTCGATCCATCGCCAGATTCAAAATGCAGGTGGAAAAATTACCGCTCAAGGATTAAAACAGCTTGTGACATCAGATTTTGTCGAGCCATATGATGCTTTTACGGAGTATTTTACGACGCTCTCTGAATGGAATGAAACTGATACTGATTGGATCAGTGAGCTTTCTAGTAAAGTTCAAACAACAAACCAGGAATATTGGCAATGGTCATTTAAGAAGTGGATTGTTGGAGTGGTAGCCTGCGCACTTAATCCGGAGTTAACTAATCAGCAGGTTCTTGTATTATCTGGGAAGCAAGGATGCGGTAAAAGCACCTTTTTGGAAAGCCTACTCCCGTCAAAACTAACTGGGTACTTGTTTTCAGGGGCGCTTGATCCCTCTTCGAAAGATTCACTGGCTCATTTAGCGGAATGTATGCTTATAAACCTAGATGAGCTGGACTCGCTAACCCGAAAGAAAGAAGCCGAGTTGAAACAATGTATCACTCAGTCTAACATTAAATACCGTCGTCCATATGGGTATTTCGCTCAAAATTACATTCGGCGAGCTTCCTTTATGGCAAGTGTAAATCACGAGTCAATTCTTTCTGATAGCTCAGGTTCCCGAAGATTTCTAGTTCATAAAGTCGGTCTTATTGATTATCAACATGAATTAGAGATGGATAAAGTCTATGCGCAAGCTTACTCGCTTTATAACTCAGGTTTTCAGTTCTGGTTTGATGGTAAAGATATATCTAAAATCAACGAGCAGAATAGTAAGTTTGAGTTGCAAACACCTGAGGAGGAATTACTTCTCAGTAAATACAAGCAGGCAGATCTTAACGATCCGATGTGTGAGAGCGTAAGTGCAACTGAAATGCTTCGCCGATTATATGGAGGTGCACTACCTTCAAATTCCACATCGGCTGTCATTAAACTAGGTCAAGCTCTAGCAAAGCATGGATTTAAATTTACAACTTCAGGCGGGCAAAAGAAGTGGCGCGTAACCAGTCATATTCCTAACCGATAGGAAAAATTGAGTAATAGGTACCTACCATGGTGGGTAGTGTAGGTATAGTACTACCCACGATATTACCCACTGGCTACCAATGACTTAAAGGCCATGGTGGGTAGTGTAGGTAGATAAAAGTTACTTATAGAAATAATTAAAAAGGAGAAGTATGGAATGAATAATTATAAAGTGTTGCCATAAAACACCCCCCTACTACCCACCATTATTATACAGGTAAGCCCCCAACAGACACAAAACAAAAATTAAATTAGTTAAGGATTATGAAGAAAAAACATAGTTACCCCAAAAGCAGAAAAAGCAGAGATACTTCTTATTCTCAGAAACATAAGTTAATAAAGCAATATGGACTGAAGCATATTAAGATGGTCTGAACAAAATATGGAATGTACAGAGGTGCTAAAGAGCTCCAATGTAGTCCATATGTGATTCGATATATCGTACACAAACAAGGATGGACTCGTTGCGCCTCGCAAGCTCCCATTATATTGGAAGGAGTAAAACGAGGTAGCAGATCTCCCGACTATTATAAAAGCCTTGATTTTTCAGGGATACCAGAAATACAAACTATAAAGAGAAATAAAAATGGATAATTCATTTAGTAAAAAACTAAAAAACACAATAACAAGAGCAGCTTGTCATAATCAAGAAGTTGAATTCCTGCAATGGGTGCGGGATAATCCAGAGGATGGTTGAACTTATGTAGAAAGCATCGCATCCTGGCTGGATTCAGGAAAAAGATTCAAAATGGTTCGAGATTTTAAAGATCTGGAATCAGCGATGCAAACAGATGACTACTTTGAACCTCGTCACTATCGAAAAGTAGAATCTACGTTACAGTACTGGCTAAAATACCATAAATAATCAAAGCCCCGGGTTAAGAGCTCGGGGCTTAGTTAAATCCAATCTTTAGGTTTTTATATAATACACCCCCCACCTTTTAGAAACGGGGTACCCTACTTTAAAACCTACCCCCCTGGTAACAATCTCTAAATTATTTTTTGGTAATTTTAAAAAGTACCCTTTAGGATTTTTTCAATCTAAAAGAGAGATAAACTCTCTTACATATGTCCCTCCATTTGAAGAGACACAAAGCCATCTTTTGTAAGGATTATATGATCTTCGACAGGTATCGATAATAGCTTCCCGATATCTTTGAGCCTTTTTGTGAGTGCAATATCTGCTTGGCTTGCTTTAAGCACTCCTGAAGGATGGCAGTGTGCAATAATTATTGACTGAGCTTTACCAAGTAGTGCAACTTGAAATACCGTTGAAGGTTCTACAATGGTAGCTGTACTTCCTCCAATTGAAATGCGTGACCATCCAAGCACTCTTTTTCCATTATTAAGTAACACTACTACGAATTCTTCACGGAGTTCAATAGTGTCCATATCCCATATAGATCTTAAATAGGCATTAGCTTTTTCGGGATTAGTTATGATTGGTAATGTATTAACTGGTATCGATGACTTATATGCTAGACTGACTTCAGCAATTAATGGCATAATGATAAATTTAGTTAAGAGTTATAAAGGGTTTTCCTTCACTACTCTTATACCTTATTCAGGGTGATTTTGAGATCAATTTTGGTATAAGAACAATGGCAATGATGCCATTGAACTCATAATTCAGATCCTATGAACCTTAAACCATTTTGCTTTCCCATTGTGGAACGAACCGTTGCTGTCGACAACGCCAAAGCACCTATCATCGACTTAGAAGATCAGCAAACTTACCTGCCTAATGGCTATAAAGCCATTGTCAGAGAAGATACTAATGAGGTTATCAGCATTGTACGTGATACCTATAAAATCGTGACGAACTCAGAGTTAATTGATCAATTACTTCGCCAGCTTGCTACGTGTGGTGAGTCTTTCAAGATAGACGAATCGCACTCTTTTGTAAGTAATGAGCGAATGAGACTTCAGATTACTTTTCCTGAACTCCGGTTACGGGATAGAGAATCTGATATAGCCCTTTCTGCCTTTATTCATAATTCGTATGACCAGAGTGAAGGTGTACGCTTCTATTTTGGTGCCATCCGTGCAATCTGTAGTAATGGGATGGTATTCGGGCAGATACTATCAAAGTATTACTCCCGACATACCAAGGGCTTTTCATTTGAAGATCTTGGGGAGAAACTCGCCGAAGCTAGAGAATACTTTCCTGAAATTCAGGAGCGAATCAATCGTCTGGAAGTACTACGAGTTGATGAGCAACTGGTTGAAAACGTCTCAGAGAAAATCTCTAAAAGACTCGCTCAGGAAGCTATTGACCAAGAAGAAATTGGTCGAATCTCACAGTGGGCGCTCCTAAACCGATTAACTAATCGAATCTCTCATGAGATGGAACCGCATCTGCAAGCACGTTATCAGGATAAAGTTTCTAAAGTCTTTGCCCTATGACCCTACCGAAACTGATCATAAAAATTGTGATCATCATAATTACAGGAGGAAAGAAATCATGAACGATCCGAATAAGCTGATTAACGCTAGTGCGGAGCTGGTGAAGGAATTACTCAAGTTTTTTCTACCACCACCGCCCGACAAAGATAACAAGACCAACAAGCCTGCTGACTAACCTCAGTGGGCTTTTTTATTTAAAACATTTTAAACCAATAACCCATGACCAAACTATTAGATAATATCCCAACGAAAGAATGGGTATCAGATCGCCAAAATTATTTGGGCGGAAGTGAACTTGCAGCCGCTTTTGGAAAGTCTAAATACCAGACTCCATTAAAACTCTGGATGATTAAAACTGGTAGGTTGGAACCGCAAGGTTCGACCCCTATTACAGAAATGGGACATATATTAGAACCTGTAATTGCTGAAAAATTTACTGCTACAACAGGCCTAAAAGTGCGCAATATTTCTGATCCGTATGAGCACGCTGAGCATAGTTTTCTGAGAGGTAATATAGATCGTCAGATAATATCTTCAGAGCTTCATGATTCTCCCGGTGTACTCGAAATAAAGAGTACCAGCTCCATGCGCTTAAAAAGCGAAGAAAATCTGTATCCCCTTAGCTGGGAATATCAGATTCAGTGGTATATGTTTTTGACTTCATATAAATATGCTTACCTCGCTGTTATGGAAAGAAACACAGGGATCTTTCATGAGCCTATACTTATTCAAAGGAATCAAGAGCTCATAGATGAACTCTTCGAGAAGGCTGTTCAATGGTGGAACAAACATATCCTTACTGATATCCCACCTGAGCCTATCAATAATGAAGACATGCTTATTCTCTACCCCGATAGCGAGGATGGCAAAACATTGGAAGCCACCCCTGGTTCATATGGGCTTTATAATGAGCTCTGTAAAGTGCGAGATCGAAAGTCTGACTTAGAGAAGATGGAGGAGTATCTACAGATTCAACTTAAGCAGAAGATAGGAGATCATGAGCTACTTCAATGTGGTGGTAAAAAATTGATCGGCTGGAAAAGCTCCACGCAAAACAGACTCAACACTCCAGCTTTTAAACAAGCTCATCCTGAGCTGTACAAGCAATTCTTAAAACAAACATCAACCAGACGGTTCACCGTCTATTAATACAGGAAACTATTATGTCATTAATCATAAAAGAAGATCCATCAGAGTATCCATTATGCCCTGATGGGTTACATAGCGCAGTAGTTGTTGACGCTGTAGATTTAGGAAATCAATCATCCCCTTGGGGTGAAAAGCATAAGCTTAGCCTGGTCTTTGAAACCCAACTTATGGACGAAGAAGGAACCCACTACATTCTAGCATCTCGTTATAATTGGTCGTTACATGAAAAGAGTAATCTCCGAAAAGATCTAGAGCGACTACTTGGAAAGAAGTTTACTTCTGAAGAGTTGCTGGAAGGGTTTAATCTGGAATCGTTGGTCGGAATGAGTTGCAATATCTTAGTGGTTCACAATGAAACCGATGATCGAACCTATGCTAATATTGAATCACTTCTTCCCTACAAGGATGAAAGAGGTAGATTAGCCAAGGATGGATTAGCTCCTTCCGGAAATTACGAGCGGGTAATACACAGACCTGATTATAAGACCCCGGAAGAATACTCAACCAATGGAGTAACAGCTTAAGAGAGGCCTTAGGGCCTTTCTTTTTATATTTCTAACTGCTTTTCAATTAAAGAGACAATATCAGATGCATTTAACTTTAAAGAAGGGGCAACTTTTATTAGTATATCTAATGATGGAAGTCTTTCTCTTCTTTCTACTTTATCTATCATGCTTCGAGTGACTCCAGAGCTCGCCGCTAGTTCTTCCTGAGAAATATCTACTTCTTCCCTTAGCCTTCTCAGGACTACAGATGTTGCCTCTAATAATTCTGCATCGTACTTCATAACAATAAGATGCAGGGAAATCCAATTTGCAATTGCTCACAACTGTGTGCAAATTAATCTCCAACTAAACCACCTCACCATGAAACAAAGGAGAACTACACTTCAGCTACTGATACTATACTTCGGAGTTTTGGTAGCTTGCGAACCTTCAATAGAAGATGTTCAACAACAACTCAATCAGAGTGAGTATGGAAAGGTATACTCATTCATTGAATCTAAAATTGAAAATGGGGAAGCTGAATTAGCTCTTGACCAGAAGCCAAAAGCATTTGAGCTAGGAGTTTTAGGACTGCTTTTTAACAAAACTTTTAAATCCGAAGAAACCGCAATATTGATTACAAAGAATATTTCGATTTTTAAAAATCCTTCTACCGTTGATAACTATCTATGGAATGTAATTGTAGATAATAACTTTTCTATTCCTACAGGACTTCATGAATTTTTAGTTAATCACTATCTAGACGAAGCTATTCTTTACGGTCATACAAGGACTGAAATAGATTCTGTGATAAAAAGTGATCCATCGTTTATACCCTATCTAAACTCAAGATTAAGAAAAACAGCTATTCTGAATTTCGATCAAACAGCGGAACTGATAAAACTCGCCGAACTGGGAAATTTTAAAGAACCGTTGCAAATATTAACGAGCATTAAAGAATTAAAATCGTCCATTGAATCCATTCATGATAAAAAAAATATACTAGAGAAAGAATCTGGACTATCAGAGTTCCAATGGCGACTGAGTGATGTTAATGTGAGTCTTAAAAACCTTGGGTTTGACAATGAATCTGATGTTAGTAACTCATTTATATTTAGAGGCTATATGATATCATTTATTAATAGAATTGGGGCAGGAACAAATATTAGGGAGCTTTATGAAGTCCGTTCGACACTTGGGGATACATACGTACTTGCTACAATTGAAACGACTTTTCAGTCTAAAGGGACATTTTCTCTTAGAGTTGTCAGAAAAGAAAGTTTTCCTTGGAAAATCAAAGAAGAGTTTGGAGGATTTACCAGAGATATACCACTACTTTTAGAAATAACCCAGAAACAATGGGATGATTCTATAGAAAACCAAAACGAACTACGACAGCTTACTTCCTTGAAGCGCATTTTGGAAGCTAGCAAACAAAAGGCTGAAAGAAGTATTCAACCACAACTTCAAGAACTAGAGAAGGAAAAAATACGGAATCAAAGTGCTATTACTCAGCTTCGTAAAGAGCTGAATTCATGGCTGAAACAAAACATATAAAAGGAAAACTAAAAATGGAATTATCATTAGAAAAGAAAATTTTGTGGACTTTAATTTGGATTCTTCTGGGAATTTCATTCATGTTTGGATATACATATGAACCTACAACAATTGGTAATACTCCTATAGTAGACTTACCAATGTCTATTTATGAAGCAAATAAACTTGGTTCAGAATATATTCTTAAACCGGGAAGATATTGGCACGAAAATGTGGGAGCATTTGCTCTTTTAATGATTCCACTTAGTGCTATTTGGATTTGGTCAGCTTTTCAAGATAAAATAAAGAATAAGCCTGTAAAACGCAGAAGTAGAATGTTTTAAAGAGAAGTCTCCTGCTTCTCTTTTTTACGTTCAAATATTCAAATAAATTTTTATTTTCAAATCTTCCCTGTAATCTTTATTCTATAGCTTAGGTTTCAAAAAAGGGGTTTAAATGTGCGGACGATATCATCTTTCTTATAAAAAACGTTTAGAAATAGATGAATTTTTAGCCATTGTGGATAGAGGGGATTACCGAGCTCCCGGAAAACAAGGTGAGCTTGAATTTGGAAACTACAATGTAGCGCCCACATCTGTAATGCCTGTTTGTCGAGTAAATGAAGAGGGCAAACGAGTATTGGATTCTATGTACTGGTGGTATATGAAATGGTTGCCTAAGGACGGTAAGCCGAACTACAAGTATTCTACTTTCAATACAAGAGACGATCGTATTTTAGACAGTAAAATGTGGAGGAAGGATTTTAAAGAGAAGCAGATCCGATGCATTGTTCCTATGAATGGATTCTATGAATTTACCGGGGCGAAGGGAAGTAAATCTGCCCATTACTTCTATCCAAAGAGTACAAACTTTTGGGGAGCAGCAGGAATCTATTCTAAGGTTAGCCCAAATGAAGGAATGAGTTCCTTTTCAATTATCACC
>Ga0207880_1000687_pt1 | contig 10964 bp, 11 predicted proteins | sample MalvirmetagMSP91_FD_184226 | JGI IMG/M metagenome (GOLD analysis project Ga0207880, IMG submission 184226) | Marine viral communities from the Deep Pacific Ocean - MSP-91 (SPAdes) | ecosystem: Environmental > Aquatic > Marine > Oceanic | place: Pacific Ocean | collected 2011-04-27
CCCGCCGTTTCAAGCCAGTCAGCCGTGCGCAGCGTGATGACGTTGGGAATGTTGCCGGCCAGCCATTGCTGCGATTCCTTGGCGGCGGTGTCGCTCTGGTAGACCGCGCCGACGTACAGGCTGATCAGTCCATCCAGGGCGCCTTGCTGCAGAACGCCTTCAAACCAGAATCGGGTCTGTAGGCCTTTCTGGCGGTAGATGGCCCGGATTTCGACGATAATCGGCTGGTCCTGGGCCGTGAACTCAATCCGGTCGCCCACCGTTAGCCCGAGTGCGTTGGCTTCACGGTCTTCCATCGCCATGTAGGCCGGCTCCCCTTCCGGGGCCGGAGTGCTCCACCAATTGCCTTTTACCAGCTCAAGGCCTTCCGGATTTCCCGCCAGGTAGGTGAGCTTGTATTCGTCACCCATGGCTTCGCGCCTGGCTCGGGGGTCGTCAGCGAGCGCGTCTGCGATGGGCTCTTCATTGATGGCGGCCATTCGGGCGCGAACCAGTGGCAGAAGTTCCGTTCTGCTGGACGGGTCCAGCGATTCAAGGCCGGACGTGAGCGGCTCCATCTGGTCCGGGAACACTTCGTAGAGGATCAGCGCGGGGGATTCCGCCGGGATCGTGGTTTCCAGCGCTCGCATGAGTGTGGTGACCATCAGGGTACAGGCCACCACCAGGGTCAATGCGGTGCCGAGCGACAACAACGTTGCCCTCAGTGGCGAATCCGGCCGGTGGAGATTGGCGAGCGCCAGCCGCCGGGCGAACTTTCGGTCGGCAAAGCCACTGTTTTCCAACGCTTTGGCGCCTCGCCGAAGCCCTTTGATGATGCCCTCCAGCAAGGCCCAGAGTACGATCACCGCCAGCAGAAACAGGAATCCCAGTTGCGGCGACGGCAACCAGAACAAGGTGGCGCTGATATAGATCGCCAGCAGCACATAGCTCGCGACTCGCCATGTGCGGGGTTCGTTGCGGGCGGCCTGTACCTGCCCCCGGAACAGCCCGGCCGGTGACGCAGCAAGGGCCCTGGCCAGGGCCGGCAGCGCGAACACGTAGGCGGTGAGCACCGCAAACAGCCAACTCAGCAGCAAGGGAACAAACCACAGGGATAACCAGCCCCCTGCCCCGTCTGGCCCGGACAGCGCGTAGGCGTCGCCCGCGAGGGATATCGCCACCGCGGAAAACCCCAATCCGATTCCGCCACCGATCAGGCCAGCCAGGCTGCCCAGCAGTCCGATCTGCAACAGGTAAATGGCCACCAAGGGTTTTCGGCGCAGGCCCAGCGTCTGCAGGGTGGCGATGGTACCCAGTTTTTCATCCAGGTAGGCGTGTATGCTGTTGGCGACACCGAGGCCGCCAATAAACAGCGTGGTGAAGGCAATCAGGATGAGCGCTGTGGCAATCTGGTCCAGCCGTTCGGCGATGCGTTGGCTGCGCTCGGCGAAGGTAGTGGTGTCCCAGCTTGGTTCCGGGAATGCCTGTTCGAAGTCCGCCAGCCACGTATCCAGGTTCTGGTCGGTCTTAACCCGGTATTCGTAGTCCACGCGGCTGCCTGGCCGGATCAGTTCCGTCGCCTCGACCGCCTGTTCGGAAATCATGATGGGCAGGCCACGCCAGTTGGCATTCAGGCGACGGTCCGGCTGTTTCTGGATCAGGCCGCTGATGCGAAAGGTGGCCGCGCCGATTTCGATCTGGTCCCCGATGGTCTGGCCCAGGCGCTCGGCCAGCAAGGGGTCAATTACGGCGCCCCATCGGCCATCCTTGCGTGCGGTTAGCTCGGCACGCGACTGATCCGGCGTTAGCTGCAGCTCACCGTAGAGCGGATAGGCCTCATCCGGAATCAGGATCTCAGCGCGAAAGAAGCCGTCACCGCTTTCGCCGCTAACAATAGTGTCGAACTCCCGAACCAGCGAAAGGGTCCCGGTGCGTTCCACCCAATCGATCACGTCATCCGGCAACGGCTCACTGGCATCCAGCTCCACATCACCACCCAACAGCATGCGGGTATCCGCCAGCAGGCTCTGTTCGATCACCCGGTAGAGGCTGGCCGTAGCGGCCACCAGGGTAACGCCGAGGATAAGGCAGGCGAGAAAGACCTTGAGCGCAGAGATGCGCGATCGCAGATCGGTGATCGCGAATTTGAGCATCCACAGCGGCTTTGTCTGAGCGTTACGCTTCATAAAGGCGCCCACCATCCATCCGGACCCGGTGCTGGCAGCGCTCCGCGACACGTTCGTCGTGGGTCACCAGCACCAGGGTGGATTTGCTTTCCTTGTGGAGGTCGAACAGCAGCGAGAGTACTTTTTCTCCAGTGGCATGGTCCAGGTTGCCGGTGGGCTCATCGCCCAGCAGCAGGCTTGGCTGGTGCACCAGTGCCCTTGCGATCGCGACACGCTGTTGCTCACCCCCGGAAAGCTGTCCTGGATAATGCTGCAGCCGGTGGGTAAGGCCGACCGCCTCCAGCATCGAAAGGGCCTGCTCGCGGGCATCCGACTGCCCGGCGATTTCCAGCGGCAGACTAACGTTCCCAAGTGCCGTCAGGCCCGGCAACAAATGAAAGGACTGAAAGATGATGCCAAGGTGTTCGCTGCGCCAGTCGGCCAATGCGTTGGCATCCATCTCGCCCAGGCGCTGGTTGCCTACGAGGATCTCTCCACTGGTCGGGCGCTGGAGCCCGGATAGCAACAGAAGCAGCGAGGTTTTCCCGCTTCCGGAGGGGCCGGTAATCGCCAGTGTGTCGCCGGGCGGAATCGTGAGCGAGGCGTTGTTGAGCACCGCGACGGCACCGGACTCGGTTGGGTAGGTAAGGTTAATGTCACTTATCTGAACGCTGGTGGACACGAAGGCACCTTTCTTTTTTAATAACAGAATGTAGCTTGCACGGCGATTATGACGATAGCTGGCAGCCGCGCAGAAGTTGGAAAGTGATTCAAAGTCATTGAGAGTACGAGCAGTTTTCCAGACTAGCGCACTCTAAAAAAAGGGCCAGACGAAGTTTTACACGACTTTTGCAAATATGGGAGAACGCTATGGCAGGTGGTTGGTCCCGGGATGGCGCCGTTCAGGATCAGATCGACGCGAGCGTTGAGGATGAAGTTTGCACTTGGGTGTCCCGGGATTCCGACCAGGGTCTAATCAGGCGATCCCAAGACCCTGCTCCTGCTTTGGTGTGACCCCATATTTCTTCTTGAATGCCCTGATGAAGTAGGACACGTTGTCGTACCCCACCTCCAGTGCTGCCTCTGTTACACTCAGGTTCTTACCTGTCAGGAGCTCCCGGGCCCTCTCCAGACGTTTCTCGATGATCCACTGGTTCGGCGTCGTGTTGTAGGTCTGCTTAAATTCCCTAATGAACGTCGACAGGCTACGTCCAGTCAGCTGAGCATAATCGTCCAGCTTCAGGTTCCTCGTGTAGTACTCCTCCATGAAGCTGCGAATGTCGCGCTTGCCGACAGGCTTGCTGAAATGGGTCAGGGCATTCAGGAAACTGTGGCTACGATCCTGAATGGCCAGCAGGTGAAGGAGTTCCAGCAGCTTGATTTCAAGTAATGCGTGGCTTTCGTGGTAGTCGCCATAGACCCGTTTCAGGGAGTCGATGAAGCTCAGGATCTGGGTGTTGGCGGGCGTGGTGAAGAGCGAACGGGCGTCCGACGTGTTGTGATGGTAATCTGGTGCACTGCTTCGCAAGTACTTTTCAATGATCCGGTCATCCAGGAAAAACAAGATGGCCTCAAACTTGCCGCCATCATCCGGCACATAGTCGGATACCAAGTACAGGTCCTTGGGGAGAAAGAGCATGTGGTTCTCAGGAACCGTGGTTCTTGATTGATCCGGGTTCTCGATGATCTGTCTGCCGCGGACGATATAGACGATCAGGGCCGTCGATATGTATTTCTCCTTCTGCAGCAGGCTCCGGTTGAGCGTTTTGTGCAGCACCGACGAATGGCCATCGAACAGCAGCGGTCGCAGATTCGGAAGCGAGTATAACGCCTTGGGAATAACTTCGAGGATCATGGGCAAGCACCTCCCTGTGCTGAATTAATATGCAATCCGATAGGAGCTATCCTATTGGTCTCACAAGTTTATATTAAAAATGCATATAATTCATCGAGCTTCAGTACAGGAGAAGGTGATTTTGATCTTTCCGCGCCTACAATTGTACGAGAATATTTTCTATCCAATGCTTTACTCTATTTTCATCGTAAAGGTCTTTTAGGGTTGAAATATAGGTCGAGGCAACTGTTCACACTTCCCTTAGGGTTATCGCCTGAGTCATAGGCCACACTTACATCATCCCTGTTTATTTGTATGTGAATATTGCCAGAGGTACGTTTCTGCGTCCGACGCACACGCATACATTGATCGTTATCAAACAGTATTTCTAGTCCATTTTTTCTATTAATGTAAAAATATTTCCAAATGCGAAAAAATAATTTATTTCGCGTTTTGCGATTTACAGCAACCATGTTCTATTGTAATTATTTAAAAGCAAATAAAACCAAATATGCAAGAAGGGATTAGAATGCGTTTTATGATTTTTGATCTTCGACCCAGTTGGTTGAGTGCTGCCAAGTCGGTTGTATTCGTTGCAGCCTTGATGGCTTCTTTAATTTCGCATGCCGACAACACACAGGAGAATAAGCCAATGAATGTCATTATTACTTTCGACGTCAAGGAATCGAAGCTGGATTCATTCAGGGACATTATGTCCGACGTCAAGTCCAACCTCCCTCAGGTAGCAGGGTGTAACTGGGTGACTGTCTACAATGATGTGGAGAACCCTGCGGTCTTTACTCTCGTAGAGTCCTGGGACTCACAGCAGGCACACCAGAGCCACATTGAGTCGGTTGTCCAATCGGGCGACTGGGAGTTCATTGCCGGGCACCTGAAGACGGATCCAGTCAGCAGCTACTTTCAGGAGTACTGAACAGTCGATTGTCTATAGGTATTGATTTGCACTGAGGCCATTGACCCTCCCGCCAAAAAGCATCGGTTTAATCACTCCGGGGTCGGGCTAATCAGTGCAACTCCTTTATTTCCCATAGGCGACTGCAACCCGTGTTCGCCATCCGGAAAACTGATGTACGATATCCGGTGTAGACCCACTCTCAGATCGGAGAACGCTATGGCAGGTGGTTGGTCCCGGGATGGCGCCGTTCAGGATCAGATCGACGCGAGCGTTGAGGATGAGGTGCAACGCGCACGCAGCCAGTTAGCGCGCGGCGAAAGCGCCACCCATTGTGACGAGTGTGACAGCCCAATTCCGGAAGCCCGCCGCAAGGCGATACCCGGGGTTCGGCTTTGCGTTGCGTGTCAGTCTAGTCTTGAAAAACACGAAACGTCTCATGGTGGTATCAATCGCCGTGGCAGCAAGGATAGTCAACTCCGCTAGTTCAAGAAATACGGCATCCGTAAACATGAAGCTGGCGTGCTTTTCCCGCTTGAAAGGGACTCTTCAAAGAACCCGCGTAGTGATGAACAGTGAGCCTGTTCTCAGGCAACGTGGTTACAGCACCAACGAGGTTGCAAGGAACAGCATCAGGCCCATACCGATAATGTCGGTAAAGGTCGTCAGAAAGATACTGCTGGCGGTAGCCGGGTCGGCACCGAAGCGTTTCAGCATCAATGGCACCGCTACCCCGAAGATCCCGCTGCCCATGCAGGCGCCGACCATGGCAATGAAGATAACGAGGCCGAGCATCGCCGGGTTGGCGGAATCGGTGGACAAGGCGTAAGCAAACATGGCGATGCCGGCAATGACGCCTACCGCAGCACCATTGAGCGCGCCCAGCAGAATTTCCTTGCGCAGTAATCGCCTGATTGGATAGTCATTGATTTGCCCCAGGGTGATCCCCCGCAGAGTAATCGCCAGCGCCTGACAGCCGGTGTTGCCACTTTGCCCGGCAAGAACCGGCAGGAAGGCGGCCAATGCAACAATCTGGGCAATAGTGCTCTCGAACATGCCGACCACAAAGGCGGCGGCGAACGCGGTAATCAGATTCACCTGCAGCCAGGGATGGCGCATGCGGAAGGCCGCCAGCACCGGTGTGTTGATCTGTTCCTCCTTCGCCACACCGTATTGGGAGCCAGCCTGGGCACTCAATTCCGACGCGATTCGTTCGTAGAGTTTCCAGCCCCGCACCTCGCCCACAACATGTTGCTGCTCGTCCACCACCGGGTACATGCGGTAGTGTCGGTAAAGCACCTCGCTGACCGCTTCTTTCACCGGTGTGTCTTCCTGAAAAGCGAAGGGCTCAAGCACCATGATGGAGGACAACGCATCAGAGGGCTTGGCCAGAATCAGGTCCCGCATGCCCACCACGCCCACCAGGCGATCACTTTCAGTCACGAAAATGTAACTGATTTCGGAAACGTCAGCGCTTTTTACCATGAAGGTCAGCGCCTCGGCGACGGTATTGCTGGCCGGTAGCGTTGCTATTACCGGCGTCATCAGTTCACCAACGGTTTCTTCCATGCCGGATAGCACTGCCCGGGTGGCTGCATCGTCCGGCGCGGCCATGTTGGCCAAGTGAGAGGCAATCAATTGGGCCTGTTCCGCAGGCAATCGCGAAAGAATGAACTGGACATCGTCTGAAGGCGACTGAATCAGCTCTTCAGCAGCATCGAGCGGATTGAGTTCCCGAATACGCTCAATCCGCTCGATCAGTTCCATATTTTGGGTCATTTCGCGCTCCGGCATCAGTGCTTGTTATCTGACTATAGCAACACTGAACGATCAGCACCGGTTGGCGTGCCGCAGCCGGAGCGTTCTTCTAGTGCAGACGTAGCAGCCGGTTCAGGCCCCGGATCATCGCCCGCATGAGGTCTCGACGCGCCCTGCGCTGATCCCGCTTCACTTGCTCAAGATTGACGCCTCCCATCCCATCGCGATATCTGAGCGGTATGCTGCTCCGGTGCAACTCTTTTGCATTACCGTCTGCCGGCTCGCGGAAAGCCAGCGAATTGCCACCGCTAAGGTAGGTCTTTTCTGCTGAGATCAACATGTCTCTATCCTCCCTGGCGCCGCACCTTGTGGCGGATCGCACTGGTTGTCGTATGAGTTCAGGTACATGCTAAACTTGTTCTAAACTGCAAACTATTCCCTAGAATCGAGAACAGACTTTGCAAAAACGAACAGATAAACAACCCAAAAAATCGCCCACCGCCTCCGCGAGAACACGGAGCAATCTGGCGTGGAATGACTTTGAACTGGTGCTCGCCATTGCTACTTCTGGCTCGCTCTCTGGCGCGTCTCGGGCACTGGGCGTGAGCCACGCTACGGTGTTCCGGCGGCTGGGCGATGTTGAACAGCGCCTTGGGGTGATTCTCTTTGAGAGGGGCCGCACAGGTTATCGGCCAACACTGGCAGGGGAAGAACTCGCAGACACGGCAAAGGTCATGGACGAAGCTGCCCTGGCCGCCGAACGCAAGGTAGCCGGCCGTGACCTGGAGCCCAGTGGCGAGATCTGGACCACCACAACGGACTCTCTTCTGATGGGCGTGCTGGCACCGTTGTTCACGCAGTTCCGGCACAAATACCCAGGCATTGTGTTGGATGTTGCGGTGTCCAATCAGTTGTTCAATCTCACACGTCGGGAGGCGGACGTGGCTATACGTCCCTCCAACCGTCCACCGGAAAACCTGATTGGCCGGCCACTGACAACCCTCGGCCAGGCTGTCTATGCTCACAAAGACCTCGGCCTGACGCCGGGAACCTCCATAGAGGCCCTTGCCAATGAGCCCTGGATTGGCGCCGGGCCAAGGCTTCAGGATTCTTCCGTGGACCAGTGGATGGATAACCACGCGCTGAAGCAGGCCTGTGTTTACCGTGTGGATACCCTGGTGAGCATCCTCAGCGCCATTCGCTCCCGCATGGGGCTGGCCGTGATGCCCTGCTATCTCGCGGACGAGGACCCGGACATCGTTCAACTCACCGACCCCATTCCAGAGCTGGAATACGGCCTGTGGTTTCTGATGCATCCGGACCTGCGAGGCGTGGTGAGGATTCATGCGCTGATGGATTTTCTGACAGAGGCCGTCCGCGCCCAGAAAAATCGCCTGGCCGGGCGTCGTTTGTAATAACCGGCTACGCTGATGTCATCCATGGAAAGAAGGCACAAAGACAATGCAATGCGCTCTGATCTATGACTTCGACGGTACCCTCGCCAAAGGCAACTGCGCCGAACACGGCCTGATGCCGGCCTTGGGTTTGAACGAGCATTCCGACTTCTGGCCGGAAGTGAATCGCAAGAACCGTGAGCGGGACGGCGATGAGATACTCACCTACCTCGGCGAACTGGCCAAGCGCGCCCACGATGAGGGCAAGCAGGATGAGCTGAAACCGGAGAGACTACAGGCCTACGGAAAGTCCATCCCCCTGTTCCCCGGGGTCGTGGACTGGTTTGACGCCATCAACCGCTTCGCCAGCGACCAGGGTATTGCCCTGAGCCATTACATTGTCTCCAGCGGGCTGGAGGAGATGATTCGCGGCACGCCGGTGGCAAAGCATTTCAAGAAAATTTTCGGGTGCCGTTATCACTATGATGAAGCCACCGGGCATGCAAAATGGCCTGCCGTGGCCATCGACTACACCACTAAAACCCAGTACCTGTTCCGCATCAACAAGGGCATCGAAAACAGCTGGGACAACGTCACCATTAACGAATACATTGAACCCGGTGAACGCCCCGTGCCCTTCGACCACATGATCTATTTCGGCGACGGTGACACCGATATCCCGGCAATGAAAATGGTGAAGGCGCAGGGCGGGTGCAGTCTAGCGGTGTTCGACGGTGACAAATGGGGCGACGGCAATACCCAGAATAAGATCGAAAAGCTTATCTCCGAAGAGCGGGCCAACTACGTGGTACGGGGTGATTACACATCCGGCAGCCAGCTGGATGTAACGGTTCGAGGTATACTCAGGCTGTACAAGCGGAAGCATGGCTAAATGAACGCGGAGAAAGCCGCCGACTGATACTGAACGGGAAACAGCAGCGTGATGCCAGAATTGAAAACCGTCGGCCTCTTTTTAGTGACCGCCCTGGCCGAGATCGTCGGCTGCTACCTGCCCTATCTGTGGCTGCGGGAAGGCAAGACCATCTGGCTGCTGATCCCCGGCGCCCTGAGCCTGGCCGCGTTCGCCTGGTTGTTATCGCTGCACCCGACGGCCGCTGGCCGGGTGTACGCAGCCTATGGTGGTGTTTATATCTTTATGGCGATACTTTGGTTATGGGCCGTGGATGGCGTTCGGCCAACGGTCTGGGATCTGGTGGGCACGGCTGTGGCTTTAACAGGCATGGCCATCATTATGTTTGCGCCCAGGGGCACGTAACGCACTGAGGATATGATGGCGGGCATGACCAACACCACCGTGAGTAAACCCATTTTCTGGCGCGATGCCCGACTGCCCCATGTGGAATTACGCAAGGTCAGCGACGGACGCCAAGTCTGTTATGCCCCTCACAGCCATACGCAATGGTCCATTGGCGCAATTACCGGCGGCGAAAGCACCTATCAGTATCGGGAGGATCTTTTCCATGTTCGCGCTGGTGATCTGGTACTGATGAACCCGGAGTGGGTTCATTCATGCAATCCCATCGACAACCAGCCCTGGGCCTACCTGATGCTGTATGTCGATACCGGATGGCTGACAGATCTGCGGTTTCGGGCCGGGCTGCTGCCAACCCCACACTGGCAGGACATTGCCACTGCAACCCTCTCGGAGCCGATCTGGTATGAACGCTACTGCCGCATGGCAGAGTGTCTTCTGGATGCTCAGCGTGACCTTCTCGACAAGCAGACCGAAGTGGTGGAGTTCCTGTCAGACCTGATGCATGAGTTGGCCCGGCAACCGGTGGTTCAGCAACCAAAGGCGCCGGATACCCTGACTGAGCTGGCGCGCTATCTGGACAACCACATGGCAGAAGACGTATCGCTGGATACGCTCTGTGAAATTTCCGGTTACAGCGCTGGCCACCTGATCCGGGCGTTCCGGCAATATTTCGGGCTTACGCCCCACGCCTATCTTCTCAACCGCCGCATCCAGCTAGGGCGCCTTGAGCTCGCCAACGGCACCCCTATCGCCGAGGCCGCACTGAACGCAGGCTTCGCCGACCAGCCTCATTTCCAGCGCACGTTCAAACGGCTGATGGCGGCAACGCCGAATCAGTATCGACAGTCCTCAACCAGTCACCAGATACAGGCAACTGATCGCAAGCAATAAAGCCAAAGTCCGGTTGATGGTCACCAGCACCGCAGGCCGCTGCACGTATCGCCGCAGGAAAGCCCCCGCATACACCCAGCACGCCAGGGACAACCAACAAATCGGCAGGTAGAGCGACGCAAACAGCAGGATCTGCTTCAAGTCGTTGGCGCTGGTATAGGCGCCGATGCCAGACGCCGAGGCCAGCCAGGCTTTGGGGTTCAGCCACTGCATGATTGCCCCGGTGCCGAAGCCCGGCGGCTTATCAACACCTGTTTCCGGTAGCTGGCCGCTGTCCATGGCCAGTTTTATACTCAGATAAAGCAGGAATGCGACACCGCCCCATCGCAACAACGTCTCCAGCATCGGCACCATGGTCAGCAGCGAATAGAGCCCCAGCCCCACGGCAACGAACAGAGCGATGAAGCCCAGGGTTGCCCCGGTTACGAAAATCAGCCCCCGGGAAACCGGATAGCGGGTGCCACTGCTCAGACAAACAAGGTTGACCGGCCCCGGGGAAATGGACGCCGCCAACGCAAACGCGGACATGGGCAGAATCAGGGAAAGGCTCATGGATGGTATTCTCCGTTCAGGTTATGAGCGGAGTTTGCCCCGAACACCGAAGCGGGTATTGAACAAAATTGCGGTTCTCTAGTACGGAATAAATTCCGCCTCATCCCCAACCACCTTATCAAACCGCCCTGCCCGCCAATCGTCCTTGGCCTGCTCGATTCGTTCTTTCCGGGACGATACAAAGTTCCATTCGATAAACCGG
>Ga0207880_1000689_pt1 | contig 10958 bp, 7 predicted proteins | sample MalvirmetagMSP91_FD_184226 | JGI IMG/M metagenome (GOLD analysis project Ga0207880, IMG submission 184226) | Marine viral communities from the Deep Pacific Ocean - MSP-91 (SPAdes) | ecosystem: Environmental > Aquatic > Marine > Oceanic | place: Pacific Ocean | collected 2011-04-27
TAATCAGGATAGTTAAAAAATTAATAGTATGGATTAACCGCTTTGGTTATTATTGATGAACAGTTATACTTAAAAAAAGTTCAAAAAATTCATCAATCTTTTTTCAAAGTCCCCAAGATACGGATATTTCTAAAAATTCAATGATTAAGACTCCTAAAAAAATTTCGAAAGCTAAAGCGATTGAAATTTATACTTCACTCCTTCTACCTCGTCAGATCGAGGAACGCATGCTGAACCTTCTCAGACAAAATAAGATCAGTAAATGGTTTTCAGGAATTGGTCAGGAGGCCGTTGCGGTTGGTGTCGCTCTTTCTTCCAAAAACGAAGACTTCATCCTGCCCATGCACCGGAATCTTGGTGTATTCACTACTCGTAAAGTTCCATTTTATCCACTGTTCTGTCAACTTTTTGGTAAAGCGGATGGATTTAGTGGTGGACGAGAACGCTCTTTCCATTTCGGAACTCTGGAGCACAACATAGTGGGCATGATCTCTCATTTAGCTGCAATGATGCCGGTTGCTGACGGGCTCGCTTTAGCTTCAAAGATTCGAAAAGAAGATTCTGTTGCTTTCTCTTTTTGTGGTGATGGTGCGACCAGCGAAGGTGATTTTCATGAAGCACTGAATTTAGCAGCCGTCTGGAAACTTCCAGTTGTGTTCGTTATTGAGAACAACGGATACGGACTTTCAACACCGACAAATGAGCAATTTGCCTGCGAAAAACTTTCTGATCGTGCCAAAGGATATGGAATGAAAGGCTTTCATATCGATGGGAATAACATCCTTGAAGTAATGGAAACCGTTGAAAAAGCCCGAAAACTGGCGTTAAAGGGTGAGCCCGTTTTGATAGAAGCTAAAACCTTTCGCATGCGTGGACATGAAGAAGCTTCCGGAACCCATTACGTTCCTGATATTTTATTCAAAGACTGGGCTGAAAAAGACCCGATTCTAAGGTTCGAGCAATTCTTAGAAAACGAAGGTTATGCAGACCAAAAAGAGTTTGAGAAGATAAAAGAAGAAGTAAAAGCTTCTTTCAAAAAAGATCTGGATAAAGCTTTAAAAGCTGATGAACCGGTTTGGAACAAAGAAAAGGAATTGGGAGCGGTTTATGCAGAAGCACCGACTTCAAAACCTGCTCCCAGCAACGGAAAAAAAGTAGAGCGCAGATTTGTAGACGCCATTCAGGCCGGATTGAAGCAAGCGTTTGAAGAAGATGATTCTACAATTATTCTGGGGCAGGATATCGCAGAGTATGGCGGAGTGTTTAAGATCACTGAAGGCTTTTTAGAACAGTTTGGGGTCGACAGAGTACGCAATACTCCGATTATTGAATCGGGTGCCTTAGGAGCCGCTTTAGGACTTTCTTACGCCGGAATGAATCCTGTAGTGGAGATGCAGTTCTCTGATTTCATTTCTTGTGGATTCAATCAGATCGTGAATAACATTGCAAAATCTCATTACCGATGGAGTCCGGCCGTAAACATGACCATTCGTGCTCCACATGGTGGTGGCGTTGGTGCAGGACCTTTTCATTCCCAGTCTCCGGAAGGTTGGTTTATGCAAATTCCCGGTTTAAAAGTTGTGGTTCCGGCTACGGTCGAAGATGCTCAGAATTTGCTGTATAGTTCCATGTTCGATCCGAATCCGGTATTATTCTTTGAGCACAAAAAACTGTACCGAAGTATTCGGGAAGATGTTTCTGAAAAAGCCGTTTATGAACCACTCGGGAAAGCCAAAGTTCGCAGAGAAGGAACTGATGCAACAATCGTTACTTACGGAATGGGCGTTTGGTGGGCGCTGGAAACTGCAGAAGAACTAGCCAAGGAAGGAATCTCACTGGAAGTGATCGATCTGCGAACCCTCCTTCCTCTCGATCTGGAAACTATCAAGACATCTGTTGCAAAAACTCATAAAGTGTTGCTCTTACAAGAACCTTCTTTAACCATGGGTCCAATGGCTGAAATTTCAGCGCTGATCTCCGAACATTGCTTTGAAGAACTGGATGCTCCTGTAATCAGATGCGGCTCTTTGGATATGCCCATTCCCTTCAACAAAGCTCTGGAAGATGAGTTTTTGAAAAGGAATGTTTTTGAGGAGAGGATTCGAGAGTTAATTAAATACTGATAAAATGAATATACCTGATCCAATTATATCAACTTTTCTACAACCCTTTAAATCTTCTTTTGCTAAGAGTTTAAAAAATCTAAAAGATGAAGCAATATTTTTGTTTGATAATAACATTAATCCTTACTTGGATTCCTATTACAGAAAGCTGAATTTTGGGAAAACATTTTTACACAGAAACGATAAAATTGAATTTTATAAGCTTTTCTTTCCAATTAATCTTACGCATAATTCTAACAAAATAAATACTCAGTCATTAGAAGAAGTTTTTTTAAAATCTAACTGTATTGCGATAATTGGTAGTGCTGGTAGTGGAAAAAGTATGCTTCTTAAGCACTTTTTTCTATCAGCAATTAACAAGGGGTATCGAATCCCAATTTTATTAGAGTTAAGAAAATTATCTGAAAACAAACTACCAATCAAAGAATACATAGTAAATTTTCTTTTAAATAGTGAAATTGCACCTAACGAAGTAATCTTGACTAAATTACTTAAAAAAGGAGATTTTATTTTCTTATTGGATGGATTTGATGAAATCTATTCAGATAAAAAACAGATGCTCATTGATGATATTGAGAGTTTTATAGATTTATTTAATAAAAATAGATATGTAATAACATCGAGACCTGGTGCCAAAGTAGAGATGTTGCCAAGATTTATTAATACTGAAGTCTCTAACCTGACTAACAACGAAATTAAAAAATTTATCCATCAACAAGTCAATTTTTGGGACAAAGAGGAAGACTTTTCTGAAAAAATAATATCTACAATCTTCTCCAGAGAGAATTCTGAGTACAGAGAGTTTGTAAAAAACCCCCTCTTGCTATCTATGTATATATTAAGTTTTGAAAGCAACCCTGAAATACCGAAAAAAAAACATTCCTTTTATTCAAATGTTTTTCAAACATTATGCATTAGACATGATAGTATTTCTAAACATGGATGGGTCCATGAGAAAAAATCTGGGTTATCTTATGACGAAATTGAGGATTTACTAAAAGTGTTTTCCTATATCTCTTTCTTTAAAGGTAAATTCGAATTTGAAGACTCTTATTTGAAAGAAATACTTAAAACTATTAAAGAAAAAAATACTCAATTCAACTTCGACATAATTAAACTTATAGAGGACTTGGAAGTATCTTTATCTATTTTTATTAGAGATGGATTAGACTATAAATTTCCTCATCGATCTCTTCAAGAATATTTTACAGCTCTATTTATCAAAGAAAAAGCAGATGATCTAAAAAAGAATATCTATCAAAATCAGTTACCAAACATTTCACTTTCACTTTTCGATAATGCAAATAACTTATGGCATTTGTGTGATGAAATTGATCCGAAATCATTCAAAGAATATTTCATACTTCCAAACTTAAAATCTTTAATTGATGATTCAGATCAAATAAACGATATGAAAGAACTAATGAATAAACTCGAGTTAACTTATGTATTTGAAAGAAAAAAAGTAAATGGATTTCACTATCTCGATAACACTCACGGATTTAATCTTTCATTATTGATTGCTGATATACTTCGTTTTTCGAGAATAGAATTTTATACACTTAAGGAAGCTAGAATAAAAGCTGAAGATTTGAAAAAAATTGAAACGAAAGATTATGACGATGATAAGATCTTTTCTATTTCGTTCAAAGAAATCTATAACAACCCTAAGATTTTCAATTTAACAACAGACGTAATAGATAGAAGTTTAAAAAAACTCAAAGAAGATCTAAAAGATAAAATTAAATCCTTGGAGCTCGAATTAAAAAATCTATCTAATTTTGATCGTGAAATAATGAGTTTAGTAGAAAAAGATTAATTTTAGTAATTATTTTTTTTGTAGTGTTAATACTATTTAGTTTTTATAAAGTAAACTATAAATAAAACAACCCAAATCGAGCCCAGGACAACTTCTTAACCTCTCTCCCAAGTTCCTGCTTGGGAGAACAAGAAGGAGCTCCTGCTCCAACTAAATCTAGACTTGAACCGGGAGATCACTTCGCTCCGCTCGTGAATGGTTCAATGATACAAATCCTAATGTTTCATTTTTATTGAAACATATTGCATTGTTTCATTTTTTTTGATACAATACAACATGCCTAAAAAACAACATAGCTATCCCATATTTATGGGAGATGTAGTAAACAGCTCCGATTATGACGGAGAAGAGCTCAGTAAAGGACTGAAAGAACTTGTTGAAAGTTCAAACAAGAAGTTCGGTAAAGCCATCCTCTCTCCTCTTACCATTACCTTGGGGGATGAATTTCAGGGAATACTGAACTCGATATCTACCGGAATAGACCTGCTTTTTCATCTTGAAGAAGAATTACTTAAAGTAGAACCTGATTTTAAACTTCATTACGTGCTTCTACTGGGCGAGATCGAAACGGAAATAAATCCCGATATAGCCTATGAAATGATGGGTAAAGGTTTAACCGAAGCTCGAAAAATGCTTTCTTCCAAAAAGAGAAATCGCAAGCGTTTCCGAATTAAACTTCAGAATAAAGAACAAACAGAGCAGCTTTCAAGGATATTTGAAGTATTGGATACGATCATCCTGAACTGGAAAAAAGAAGATTATCCTTTGATACTGGATATGATCAACAACGACAACAATAGTGAAGTGGGCGAACTTCATGATAAAAACCGCGATCAGATCTGGAAAAGACGAAAAACTTTGATGATCAATGAGTATAATCTGCTAAAGGATTTCATCAAAACATACATCAAATAACTATGATTGGAGATATGCTCGTTGGTTGGTTAGTGATGGAATTGTTCGCTAATATTTCGATCAACGTTATTCTGGGACATTCAAATACGAGCTGGGCATCTTTTGGTAAAGGCGTGTTGGAAAGGATATTTCTGTCTGTAGGTATTCTAGCAGGCTACCCACACGTGATCATCGCCTTTGGAGCATTGAAAATAGGTACACGTTTACACGAGGACAAAAACTCCAAAATCTCTAACGATTATTTTCTCGTTGGTAATTTTATATCACTGTTAGCAGTTGTAATATACGTGTATATCTGCTTCAATTATTTTGGATGGGGATAAAGAAACAACATAAAATATATAACTCCGGTTGATTAATGAGTAAAGCAGAAACAGCAAAAGCTGAAGATTCGTTAACAGATTATCCCTTAGAGCCTTTTTTTAATGACAGCCACGATCTGTTTTGTATAGCAGGTTTTGATGGTTTTTTCAGAAAAGTCAATCCTGCAGTTAGCAGAGTGCTGGGTTTCTCAGAAGAGGAACTTTATTCCCGATCTATAAAATCTTTTATACATCCACTGGATCAGGAACACACCTGGAAATACAGAAAAAGACTTATCAGCGGGTTAGGGTTTAAGAAATACGAGAACCGTTATCTTACTAAAAGCGGCGAAACGGTTTGGCTTTCATGGACTTCAATTCCGGTAGATCAATATGGTGTGGTTTATGCAGTAGCAAAAGACATTACTCAGGCAAAACAGAGAGAAGAAGAACGAAATGAGTTAATTACAAATCTGACTCAGATCAATAAAGAACTGAAAAATATCACTTATACAACTTCTCATGATCTTAGAACACCCGTGAGTAACCTCATGTCTGTGTTTAGCTTATTGGATTTAAGTAAGATCCAGGATGAAGAAACTCTAGAGTTTATAAATATTCTAAAGTCTGCAACAGACCAACTTCGAAACACTTTGAACGATTATGTAGATATTCTGAATAAAAAGAATTCGGTTTATTCTGAAATATCAATTAACAGCCTTAGTGAAACGGTTGAAGAAGTAATAAACTCAGTTAACGCACTGATTAAAGAAACAAACACTGTTATAAAAACCGACATTTCTACGGATATATCTATTCCGTTTAACCGGGGAAATTTAAAGAGTGTCATACTGAATCTGCTAACTAACTCAATTAAGTATGCGCATCCGGAAAGGAATGCAGTTATTACAATAAAGGCGGTAGAAGAAAGCAATAAAGTAACCTTAACATTCAGCGATAACGGTATCGGTTTCGACAGCGAAGCAAATGCTGACAGGATTTTTGAGCTGAACCAAAAATTTCATGATCATGAAGACAGTAAAGGCGTTGGGCTTTATCTTGTACATAACCATGTAACAAACATGGGCGGCAAAATTTCTGTGAATAGTACCATCAATAAAGGCACTACTTTTACTATTACTTTCAAGAAATAGAAGATCTTAGACTCAGCTCTCCTTAAAGTTTCTGATTCAGAATCTATTGCTTCATTAAGAGTTCAGATGTAGATTCATGAAACTTAACATCCGAATAATGAAAAAACTTGTTCTACTACCCTTTCTAGTGCTGATCAGCTATTCTTCTGTAAAAGCCTATCAAACTGAAGATCTAAAACATTCCCTTCAAGAGCTTTTAGATAATGCTATTGAACAAGATTCTACCATCCCCGGAATTCTTTTGCATGTTGAAGCGCCTGACCTGGATCTCTTCTACTCAGCTTCTTCCGGAGTTTCTGATCTTTCAACAAGAGCTCCTTTACCCGAAAATGGTACAGCCCGAATTGCCAGCAATACCAAAACCTATGTAGCAGTTTCTGTGTTAAGGCTTTGGGAACAAGGAAAACTTGAACTTGATGATCCTATCATTAAACACATCTCCGATAAGCACACTCAAATTCTTAAAAGTGATGGATATGATCTTATTAAAATTACTGTTCGACACCTGTTAACACATACTTCCGGATTATTTGATCATGCCGGTTCAAACACGTACATCGAAAAAGTATTTGCTGATCCTTCATATGAGTGGACCAGAACTGAACAAGTTCAGGGATGCGTTGATTGGGGCGACCCGTTATTTGAGCCGGGTGAACAATTCAGTTACTCTGATACCGGATATATTCTTCTTGGAGAGATCATCGAAAATGTAACTGAAAAGTCTTTAGGAGAAGCTGTTCGTGAGCTCATTAATTTCAAGAAACTTGATTTAAGTGCCACCTGGTGGGAGAAAATTGAACAAAAACCCTCAACAGCACCGGACAGAATACATCAATACTTTCGAGAAATAGATACTTATAGTTTTGATCCATCTTTAGATCTTTATGGTGGTGGTGGATTGGTTGCTAACGCCAAAGACATGGCCAGATTTTATCAAGAATTATTTACAGGAAACGTTTTTGAGCAATCTTCCACTCTGGATACTATGATTACAAAAGTGAGTTTCCCAGAAGGTTATGCTCCTTCCAGTGATTACAGAATGGGAATCTTTTACTTCAACTTTAACGAAATGGACATGTATTCTCATTCAGGGTTCTGGAGCACTCAGGCTACTTACATTCCTGAATTAAATGCTTCGGTTTCTATTATCATTACTCAATTCGCAAAAGGGAGATTGATAAACAGACTTTTGATTGAGACTGCTGATTTGCTAAATGATCATTAAAGAAAATCAGGTCTATTTTTAGATCATTGTGACACTAATTCACCGGACGTGAACGTCCTACTAGCTTAAATTCTCCGGCTTCAAAGTTTAAGCAAGTAGAGCCTTTAGGCTCGCTGATAAGCCTCAAAGCCATCTTGTGTGAGTTTGGATTGTTTTGAAAAAGATTAAGCCTCAATAAAAATTTAGATTTTCAGCAATCAATGGAAATCAATCTCATCATCCTAATTCACCGGACGTGAACGTCCTACTAGCTTAAATTCTCCGGCTTCAAAGTTTAAGCTAGTAGAGCCTTCAGGCTCGGCGAATTAACCCAAATCGCTTAGAAAGAAGAAAGAGTAATCTACCTACCCTGAAAAGTCTCTCCGCTTAAGATCCATTCCGGTTCCCCTACTCCTTTCAGGTAATAATCAAAATATTCCTTCATTCGGATCGCGTAATCTAGTTTGTTCGGAAATTTCTGTAAATGATGCGGCTCATCGTGATATTGAAGAAAGATCACATCTTTGTTGTAACGCCTCATAGCCAGATACATCTCAATGCTTTGATACCAAGGCACAGCTCCATCTGCATCACCATGTTGGATCAGCATTGGTGTTGTGATCTTATCCGCAAAGAATACAGGAGAATTCTCAATGTATTTTTCCGGGGCTTCGATCAAACTCTGTCCAATGCGACTTTGGGTTTTCTCGTACTGAAATTGTCTTGCCAAACCGGATCCCCAACGAATACCGGAATAAGCACTGGTCATATTACTAACCGGAGCTCCGGAAACCGCAGCATCAAAAATATCCGTTTGAGTAACAATAAAAGCTGTTTGGTAACCACTCCAGGAATGTCCGTGTAAACCAAGTTTATCTTCATCAGCTATACCCAATTCTATAAGCTTTTGAATTCCTGGAACTAAACTTTTGGTGGCTGCAAATCCCGGTCTCCCAATTTCGAAGCGAATATCCGGTAGAAATACTACGTAATCGTCGCTGACATATTGAGCAAAAACAGGCCTGTGATTGGTTTTAGGCTCATTAAAATCATGTAAACGATCCGTATAAAAGCGATAGTAGTACGTCATGATCGGATATCGCTTATTCGGATCATAATTGTCCGGTTTGATTACAATTCCCTGAATGTAAGTCCCATCAAGACTTAGCCAATCCACTAATTCAGCGCTTCCCCAATTCCATTTCTTTTTAAGATCCATGTGGAGTTTAGAAACCTGCTTTGTCTTTTTAAACTTCCAATCGTCAGAAACCCAAAGGTTTGGAAACTCGTCATAAGCTTCTCTTTTGAACAAGATCTTATCAGATTCATCTGCTTTTGATACAAATGTAAACTTCTTGTCTTCTTCCAAAAGCTTTTTAACTCCTTCCTGATTTATTTTCGCAGAATAGAATCCAAAATTCTTTTTCAGATCGTGATATGAAGTAAGCAGAAGATCATCACCATTTCCGAACATGTTATCATCGCCAAGAGAACGTACTCTGAAGATCCTTTTCTCCTCTCTACCCTTCCCATCCGTGATATTTCTATGATTTCCCCTGATTAATGGAATCTGCCAAACGTCATATTTATCGTAGATCAATGCAGCGTCACCACCATTTACCCAGCCTCCAATTCCATAACCGGGAACTTGCGAAGGATAGTCATGATCTTCATTGTAAAAAGGAACATTCAGATTTTCCGTGATATTTCGAGTTTGTTTGGTATCTACATTATAAACATGCCAGTTCTTGTCATTGTAATAGAGCACTCTGTGACCTTTAGGAGTAAGCATTGCGCTACTGTTTGAGATCCTTTCTGCAACCTTTGTTCTTTCTCCGGTTTCCAGATCTACCAAGTACCAATCCTGAAAAAATCCTTCGTGCGTGATATCCCGGAGATATGGTTCGTCAGAACTCCCCATTACATAATTGTCGCCATCAGAAACCTGAATGAATGGCATGTCTTGATCTGCTAATTGGATCCATTTATCATCATTTAAATGATAAACTGCAGCATACGTTCTGTTCTTTCGGCCGTTAAATGTTGCAATTTCATGTGTTTTGATCCTTGGATCATTTCCGTGCCACAGATCCATTCCTCTGTCTTCAATGATCTCATCCACCGCATAAATATCAATTTCTTCATCTTCTTTGTCTTCTTTTTTGGTGATGAGATCTACCATATCTCTAGGCATCAATCCAAAAAATAATCTTGGATGACCGAACTCATAACTTTGTTCAAATTGAAGATCGTTATTACTTCTTAAAGCCCATCCATCTTTAACATCTTCGGGTGTGATCAACGTTTTAAGTTCATTATCAGAAACATTCCAAACGTGTAAACTTGCATCGCTGTCAGTATAACTGGAATCAAAACTCGCTTTGGTAAAAGCAATCTGAGGAGCTTTATTATCCCAAGTCAAATTCGAATAGTATCCATCTTTTGATGAATGGATAGTAACCTTATCATCAGTTTCAAGATCCTGTATGTAAAGTCCGTTCTTTTCTCCGGATGTATCGATCACCGAATAAGCAAAGTAATTCGACAAGGTATCGAAGCTCATTTCTGACACAAAATCCAGCTCTGCTTTTTCATTATTCTCCAGATCCCATAAAATTACAGATGTCCCAAGTTTCTTATTCTTGTGCTTCAGGTCTGCTATTTCCTTAGATTGATATCTACTGAGCGCCAACCAGTTACCGTCGTTAGATACTAAATAAGATGATATGCTATCTACCTGCATTATTTCACCGGTATCAACATTAAGGATTGAAAGTCCGCGTTTAGGTTTATCTTTTTTCGCTTTCAATTCTTCGACTAATGGAACATTTCGATAAGCAATTACCCAATTTTCGTTATGAGTAATTTGAGGATTAGACCCCAGAGTAATTTCAAATATATCTTTTTTTGAGGTATGCTGAACTACAACTTTTCCATCGCCCCTGTCAGGCCAAACACCATAAGCGATCCAATTTCCCTGACTTGAAATAACAGGCGAATTGATGTCTTCGAATTTCATAACATCTTCGAAGGTCAGTTTTCCCTGAGCGGAAATTATGTTAGTAAAAAAAAGGGTACATATAATACAGAGTGAGGCAGAAATGCGAAATTTCATCAGTGCTTAGTTAGTTAATAGATCTAAGCCTGAAAGAAATTGATTCTTTGTGTCTAATCAAAATTACATGGAGTAAATTTTAGCAATAAAAAAGACGATGGGCGTTACTTTGTCTTTAAGCGAATCAGTTTTCTGATTTTGCTATTCGATCATTCAATCTGTCTAAAAATCCATCCTTAGCTTTTACTTCCTGAAGCATACTCAAAAGTCTTTTTCCTTCTTTCGCCGAGAATGCAAGTTCACGAAGATCATCATCATGAACAAGCACCTCTTCGAAAGTGTCTCTCTCGACCAGCTCTAAATTATCTTCAGCGTAATCAGCTATA
>Ga0207880_1000694_pt1 | contig 10860 bp, 9 predicted proteins | sample MalvirmetagMSP91_FD_184226 | JGI IMG/M metagenome (GOLD analysis project Ga0207880, IMG submission 184226) | Marine viral communities from the Deep Pacific Ocean - MSP-91 (SPAdes) | ecosystem: Environmental > Aquatic > Marine > Oceanic | place: Pacific Ocean | collected 2011-04-27
ACGCGGCCTCTGTCGCCAGCGCGATACGCCACAGACGACGAAGCTCTCGCACTTTCTCGCCCCCCAGCCGCGCGCTGGCCGGGATATTGGCGGGCGCGGCAAGGCGGGCGAGGGGGTAGGCAAACATGCTGGGCACCGCCTCTATACTCAGAGTCTGCGTATCGAGTACGGCGACATCATCACCCATATCGACAATAAGGGTTTTCGCCCTATCGAGGAAACGCACGGCCTGCGTCAGTTCGCTCTTCCGTGCAATCGCGATCGGCCTTGGCAGTTGCTTGCCGGTCAGTAACGGGCCGACGAGCATCGAATTGGCCGCTTCAAGAACCTGCGGCGAGCGGCATATCTCGTAGATTAGCAAGGCCGCTTCCAGCGCGCCGCCATCGTCGATCAGCGCGATCGAGAAGAATTCTCCTGCACTCAATTCGCCTTCAAGCGCATCGGCATAGACATATTCCACCGCCGGTGCGGTCGGCCCGTTGCGCGGAATTTCCAGATGGTGCGCAACCATGTCGGCCACGGCGTCGCACAGTGCGCGCTGATTGTCGTCGAGTTCCATATCCATGGTTCAAGCCGCCCTTGGCAGATTAAGATAGCGGCCCGAGATCATGTTGAGCTGAACTTCCGCTGCGCCTGCCGCAATGCCCGAGGTGATCGCCGCGGTGAAATGTGCGCGCAGCATGCCGTCGCCGTGCTGAGCCAACAGGTCGCGAAGATAGGTCGAGGTGATGTTGGCGACGGCGTGATCGGCCTGGATCATCGCGTGGCGCGCCACAAAGGTGTCGGCACCCGGTGGATTGTCCTTCTCCCGTCCATCGATCACAAGATAGACCAGCAGCCGTCCCGCCTCGACAAGAGCGAGTGCATTGGCACATTGCGCGCGAACGCCTGGATCGTCGAACAGTCCCCGCTTTTTCAGCAGCACGACGATATGGTCGAGTGTGCGCCGCGAAAATTCGTAGCGCGCCGCACCGATCCTTTCGTAGGCGATGATCGTCGTCACCACGTCCCAGCCTTTGCCTTCCTCGCCCAACCGGCTGTCTTCGCTCACGACAACGTCGGTCAGGAACATTTCGCAAAAATCGTGCGGGCTGTGCAGCGCCGGGATCGGCCGCACTTCGAGGCCGGGGGTATCCATGGGCAGGATGAAACAGGTTACACTCTGCTTGGAGCCGCCGTCCAGCTTGGCGAGGAGGAAGCATATGTCTGCCCGTGCAGCATACGATGTCCAGACTTTAGAACCGTTGATTTTGTAGCCGCCTTCGGGAAGGTGTTCGGCGCGGGTTGCCATGTTGGCCAAGTCGGTTCCGGCCTCCGGCTCCGAAAAGCCTTGGCACCACAGCAATTTGCCCTGCGCGATAGGCAACAGGTATTGCTGCTTCTGCGGCTCGGTGCCGAATTGCATGATCGCGGGTCCCGCCCAGTTGGTGCCAAGGTAGAGCGAAGAGCGCGGCTCTCCGCGGCTCCACATCTCTTCGCTCAGGATGATGTGTTGCCAGGCGCTGGTCGCCTGCCCGCCATAAGCATGTGGCCAGTGGCGGACGACGAGATTCTGCTCGGCAAGCTTGGCGTTGAAGACGGGGGCATAGGCCATCAGTTCCGGCCCGGCGGGGCCATCATAGGCGAAATCGTTCCACCAATTGTCAGGCAGTTCGCGTTCCAGAAAAGCGACGACCTCCGCCCGAAAGGCCGCGTCCTGTTCATCCCAACCGAATTCCACGTTATCACTTCCCGTTTCTTGGTGTGCCTACTGCGCCCGATAGTCGATCCGGCCGTTGTTGAGCACGGTGACGCCGCGATTGGCCACGCCGACGCGGAAGGATCCTTTGCCCGGTGCATCATGCCAAAGCTCGACCGTGAGGGTGTCGCCGGGAAAGACCGGCGACGAAAAGCGTGCGTCGAACCGGATCAGCCTGGTCGGGTCGGCTGCACAGAGTTCGGCAATGAGCTCGCGCGAAACGATGCCATAGGTGCACAGGCCATGCAGGATCGGTCTCTCGAACCCAGCGGCTCGGGCCAAGCCGACATCAACATGCAGCGGGTTGTAGTCGCCCGAGAGGCGATAGATCAGGGCCTGATCGGGCCGGGTGGCGACCTCTTGTATAAGGTCTGCCGCCCGGTCTGGAATAGGATGAGGACGCGGCTGGCCATCCGTGGTGCCGCCGAAGTTTCCGTCCGCCCGCATGAAGACGCTGTTGCGTGTTGTCACCAGCCGCTGTCCGTTTGCCGCGTCGGTCAGTTCCCGGCGCATCAACATGACGGCGCCCTTGTCTCCCTTGTCGAACAGGGCGTCGATATGGGTCTGCGCCTTGACCGTGCCGGATTTCGGCAGAGGGCTGTGCACCTCCAGCCCCTGTTCGCCGTGCAGCACATGGGTCATCGTGATGCCCGTTGCCGGATCGAGCATCCACAGCGGATCTTGCGCAAGCGTCGTGGCCATCGCCGGCAAGGTCTTGAGGTCCTTCTCGTACACCAGATCCAGCTCGGCTGCGCTCATGCCTGCGCCCACGCCCAGCGCGTACAGGATCGTGCGCGACTGGTCATAGTCTTCGACAACCGGCTCGAAAGGCCGATTGCAGATGAGATCCGCGTTGACCGGCATGGCTCTCCCTTTTCGCCATGCTCTCTCTCATCGCATGGCCCTTCATTGAATCCGCGAGATTACGGCTTTTCCAGAATATGGACCGCCGACACCGTCCCCAGGCCGACGACATGGGCCAGGCCAAAGCGCGGGCGCTGTACCTGCCGCTGCCCGGCCTTGCCTCGCAGTTGCGTGGCGATTTCGTAGAGATTGGCAATGCCGGTTGCCGCGATCGGATGGCCTTTCGACAGCAGTCCTCCCGACAGATTGACCGGGATACGCCCGCCGAGCCGCGTTTCGCCTTCGTCAATCATTCGTCCTGCTTCGCCTGTTCCGCACAGGCCGAGGTTCTCGTAATGCAGCAGTTCGGCCGTCGCGAAACAGTCGTGCAGTTCGACGAGGCTCAGATCCTCGGGCCCAATTCCGGCCTGTTCGTAGGCATCCTTGGCGGCAAGCCGGGTAGCGGCGTTTATATCCCACATCGCCGCGTTGCGCGGGGTGAAAGGATCTGATGCGAGAGCGGAGGCGCGCACCTTGATCGCCTGCGCTTGGACGCCGCGCTTCTTCACTTCCTCTTCGCTCATCAATACGGCGGCGGCGGCACCATCGACGTTTACCGAACACATCAGCTTGGTGTTGGGATAGGCGATCATTTCGGCCGCCATGACGACTTCCAGCGGCGTCTCTTTCTGATACATCGCCTTGGGATTCATCGTCGAATGCCAGTGGTTCTTGACGCTGACCTGAGCGAACTGTTCGAACGTCGTCCCGTGCTCGTGCGCGTAGGACTGGCCGGCCTCTGCAAAGACAGCAGGCATCGACCCGGATCCCAGAATGCCTTCGGGGTCGATCCCCTCGGCCAAGCCGCCGCCACCCAGAAGGCCGCGCGGCATGACTTCGCAGCCCACGGCCAGCGTGATTTCCGCTCCGCCTGCCTTGATCAGGTACATGGCTTCGCGAAAGGCGGTGGCTCCCGTCGCACAGGCATTGCGCACGTTGGCCGATGGGATGCCCGTCTGTCCGATCTGCTTCTGTATTTCCTGCGCAATCATGCCGGTGGGATCGAACTGGTTGCCGCAATAGAGCGCTTCAACATTGTGGATCGAGATTCCGGCCTCGTCCATTGCATTCAGGGCGGATTCCGCTCCGATTTGCGCGGGCGTCGTGCCCGGAAAGCGACCGAACTTCAGCATGTCGATGCCAACGATATAGACGTCTCTCATGATCCGCTCCCACCTATGCCGGCTCGAAGAAATAGCTGATGTAGCGATTGCCCTCGGCATCGGTTCTGCCCGCATCGTCGAGTACAAGACGGACTGGCATGTCGAAGCGCAGCGCATCGGGTGTCGGATCGACCTTGCGTAAATTGCCTTTGAGAACGGTTCCGTCCGTCATATCGACGATTGCAGACACGAAAGGCACCTCGACACTCGGGTATGAGCGGTGCACGATCGAATAGCTGTGCAAAGTGCCGTCGCCCGCCACTCGATAGGATTCCAGGGTGCCGCGCTTCCCGCATGACGGGCAGGCCAGCGTTTGCCGGGTTACATGCGCGTCGCACAGCGAGCAGCGCATCGCTTCAACATAAAGGTCCTGCCCGTCGCCGATGACGATTCCCGGAACGGCTGGCTTCCAGTCGGCCATCAGCCGCGCGACCCCTTGGCGCTCAGTTCCCAGTGGCGACGCATCATCCTGATCGCCCGCTCGGCAAGGTCTCGCGGAATTTCGGGATAGACGACCGGCCTGCCCTTGTTGGGCAAGGCGATCGTTGCCGTCGAGCGAAGTGTCTCGTCGCCGCGCTGGTTGGTCATCCGGACATCCACGTCGACGAGGTTGCGCCCGTCTTCATGCCGTTTGCCGGTGACTTCGCCGGCGATGAACTGCGTGTCGCCTGTGTAGTTGAACTTACGGATCTCGTCATGCAGGTGCAACACGACGCCGTCGTCCCCGGCCCAGTCTGTCAGGTAGTGATAGAGATAGTTCTCTCGCATGACACCGTAATCGTAGGCCATCGGATTGCCGATCGCCTGCGCCCACTTGGGATCCCAGTGCAGGCGCTGGGCCACATCTGGGATGCCGTACTCATTCTTGACGTAGAAAGCGGGAATGCGCTGCCGGTTTTTGTAGGCGATGCGCCCGACGCTGGGGCGGTAAGGCACGAAGCCATAGCCACCGGCATGGAAGCAAACGACATCGGTCACCGTAAGCGGGCCCTTGGCCATTTTGCCCATGCTGTCGCCGACGGCAACATCGTCGAAATCGCGCAGGGTGGATCCGCGCACTTCCTCTGCCGCGTAGATGGCATCGATCTCGCTGATATCTTCATCTGAATAACGCGCCGGTTCGATCTTGCTGTACTTGCCCTTAGACCGGGCTGTCTTGCGCTCGGCCAGAACCTGCAGAATGCGGTAGACGGCGACTACCTCACCGCGCTGGTTCACCTTGACGTCGCGCAACACCTGGATGACCGAGCGACCGGAAAACTCCGATGCCTTGACGTCGAGCCGTTCCTGCCCGCGAAAGCTGTATAGCGTGTCGCCGGGATAGATCGGACGGTACCAGTCCCAGGTGGAGCCTGAGACGAAGGCGTGGATGCCGCGAAATAGGCTTTTGCGCGCCTGCTTCACCCAATCCGGCGCGGGGTCGCCCTGCATCGGCGCATTGATGATTCCGGCCATCATGCCGGGCGCGATGACGTCGCCCCAACGGGTGGTTCGTGCATAGCCCCGATCGCAGTGCAGCGGATTGTCGTTGCCGGCGCCGTGCGCGAAATTGCGGATCGCGTCGACCGTGGCCGTCTGGACATATTCGGCATCGCGTGAGGCCTGATCGTATCCGGTCAGCGATTTCGCCCGTTCGACATCGTCGTCGCTGATCGTCGCACTCGTCGCACGGTCCAGTTCTTTCTGGTCGATTTCGTCCTTGGCAACCGCATCGCTCATGTTTGCCGCCAGCTCCCTTGTCAGTGTTGTTGTAAAATTAGTATACTCATTATGGTGAGAGCGCAAGCGTTTGGCGGGAGGGCACAAGCCGCGCCTTCGTGGCTCCGCCGCGTTCCGGCAATTACCGTCCGCGCGGCAGACCCAGGACGCGTTCGCCGATGATATTGCGGCGAATTTCCGAGGTCCCGCCCGCGATCGTCTGCATGACCGACCGCAGGTAGTGTGTCGTCCAGCGATGCGGCGAGGCATCAAGATCGAGCATGTCGATGCCCATCAGATCGGCGGCAAGGCGGTAGATGCGCTGCATCGTTTCGGTGTGATAGAGCGCGATGATCGTGCCTTCCGAACCCGGCACCAGATCGCGGTGCGCGCGGCTGACCGAGGCATAGCTCATCGCCTTGAGCGCGGCGACTTCCGCGCGGGCATTGGCAAGGCGAGCCGCAATCTCGTCGTCCTTAATGGCCGGGCGCACGCCATCGGGGCCGGTGCGCCCGTGCGCCAGTTCGACCAGTTCCTCGACCACGCGGCCCATCTCGATTTGTTCGGCCAGCGCTGCGGTGCCGCGCTCGAAACCGAGCGTCGCCATCGCCACGTTCCAGCCGTCGTTGATGTCACCAACCACGTTTTTGAGCGGGATGCGGACGTCGTCATAAAAGACCTCGCAGAAATCGGCGGGGCCGTGCATGCATCGGATCGGCCGAATAGTGATGCCGGGCAGGTCCATCTGGCCGATGACCCAGGTTATCCCCTTGTACCGGCTGTCGGCATCGGTGCGCACGAGTAGTTCCTGAAAAACCGAATATTGTGCAAGGCTGGTCCAGATCTTCTGCCCGTTGATCACCAGATCATCGCCGTCGATCATGGCGCTGGTTCGCAGCGAGGCGAGATCGGAGCCGGAGCCGGGCTCGGAAAAGCCCTGACACCACGGTGTTTCGCCCTTCAGGATTCGCGGTAGGTAGAACGCCTTCTGCGCCTCCGTCCCGCGGGCGATCAGAGTGGGGCCAGCATGACTGAGGCCGACAAAGAAGGTGCCCAGATAAGGCCCCTGTGCATGGGCATATTCCTCAAACCAGATCAACTGCTGGATCAGCGTCAGTCCGGCCCCGCCATATTCCTTGGGCCAGCTGATCCCGGCCCAACCGGCATCATATTGCTTGCGCTGCCACGCCTTGTCGAACGCCAGCATATCGGGGCCATCTTCTGGGCGGCGGTCCTTGGGCACGTTCGTCTGAAGCCAGTCGCGCACTTCGGTGCGAAACGCGCGTTGATCGGGGGTAAAGTCGAGATTCACGCGGCATCGTCCAGTGCAAGATGAGGGTCAGCAAGGAGCAGGAGTTGCTGCTGCCTTCGCGATGTCCCACCAATCTGATCGTAGACGTGGGCGCGCTTCAGGAAGTGGTGAGCATCGCATTCCATGGTAAAGCCGATGCCGCCGTGTACCTGGATTGCCTCCTTGGCGCTGATTAGCGCATATTGCCCGCCCAGCAGCTTTAGCGCCGTCGTCTGGAACGCGGCATCGGGTCGGTCCAGCGCAGTGGCGACGGCGGCATAGTTCAGCAGCGATCCGACGGCATCGGCTCGCACGCACATGTCGGCGCATTTGTGCTTGATTGCCTGGAACGCGCCGATTGGCTGGCCGAACTGCTCGCGCATCTTGGCATAGTCGCTCGCCAGATCGCGTGCCCCGTCACACACGCCCGCCAGCATTGCGCCGGCAAGCAACGGCAGGCGCGCGCCAAGACCATGCTCGCGACCCGCGAAAAGCCCCGGGTCGGTGTCGATGGATGCGGTGTGGATCGCCAAGGCGTCGACGGCAGAGGCGACCACGGTGTCGTTTATCGCGGCGTCTCGTGGGACGAGAGCGGCATCGCCCGCATCGTTCACCACCAAAATCCAGTCTGTTCCTTGCGGATCGTAAAGCTGGAAGCTGCCGCAAACCCGCTTGTCTTCACCCGCAAGACCGCGGTGCTGGGCGAGCGCAACGCGGGTGTTGCCCGCGACGATATCGGCAGCCAGCGCGTTTTCGCCCAGTACGAACGCGACGTTCGCGCCGATTGCGGAGGCGATCACACCGGGGCTGAGCAGGTTTCGGCCCAGCTGACGGAACACCAGTGCCTCTTCGACGGGTCCGAGCCCGCTGCCACCGTCCGCTTCAGGAATGGAAAGCCCGAACAGGCCTAGTTCGCCCATCTGCGTCCAGCGTTCGGAATCGCTTGTGCCTCTTCGCAGGCGGCTTACCGGCATGGCATCGTCAAGAAAGCTCGCCACGCTATCGACTATCATCTGCTGTTCGGATGATGCGATGAGGTTGACCATTAAGAGTTCCGCTCGCGATGGGTTCCTGCGGTTTGCGTCACCGCCGAGGGAAATTTGCCAAGGTCATCGGCAAAGTGGCGGGTTCGCGAGGGAACCGGTGAATTTCTTGTCGCCCCGATTTGACGGCGTGGCATTGCATAGGAGTAATAGTATGCTAGTTTCAAGTTCTTTCGTGGGTGAGGATTTTCGATGACTGTACAGGGACCAGCGGGTTCGACAGAAACCATCGAATATGAAGGGCTGAAGCTCACGTTCGACGGGCCGCTTGCCACACTTACCCTGAATGACCCCAAGCGTTTGAACGCCCTGACGCCGACCATGGCGAACGGCGTCGCCGATGCTCTGCTCGAACTCTCGAAGCCGCGCCGGCGCGTCCGCGGCCTCTTGCTCACGGGCGAGGGCCGGGCTTTTTGCGCAGGCGCCAACCTCGCTGCCGAGGCGGGGTCTGCAGGAAAGGGCGGCAAACGACACGCGCTGACATCGCTGGAATCTGCCTATCATCCGATGCTGCGCCGCTTGCGGGCGCTGCCGATCCCGTTGGTCGCGGCGGTTCATGGCCCATGCGTGGGGATTGGGCTGGCGATGGCACTGGCCGCCGATCACCTTGTCGCGTCCGATGCTGCCTATTTCCTCGTGCCCTTCCGCAACTTGGCTTCGGCCCCTGATTCCGGCCTTACTTGGCTATTGCCGCGTCTCGTCGGGGTGAAACGCGCACAGCGCATGATCTTGCAGGCAGAGCGGGTGCCGGCGGATCGCGCGCTCGAATGGGGCTTGGTCAGTCAACTGGTTTCCCAAGACGATTTCGCAGTACAGTCGCACGCAGCGGCGATGGGTTTCGCGAAGGGCCCGACCGTCGCGCTCTCCGAAATGAAGAAGCTGATCGCAGGCTCTGCCACATGGGGCCTCGACGAGGCGATGGAGGCAGAGGCGCTTGCCGTTGCCACCACCTCGCGGACCAAGGATAACCTGGCCGCGATTCGGGTGTTCGGCACGAAGGACAAACCCGTTTTCACGGGTGAATAGGCTGTCAGGGGTTAATGCTCACGCATCCGCAATCCGACCCAGCCACGCGACTTTTCGAACATCAGCGTCATCGCTCGCTCGGCCGATCCCCTGTCGTGGGTGCAGATTGCGTCGACGAGACGCTCATGCATCACGACAAGCCATGGCATGCGCGATTCAACCACTGGCGGTAACGCGCGCAAACCATAGCGCAGCAGGATGCGGATATAGAGCGCCAGCACACGATTGCCGGCGCGATTGGCGATTTCGGCGTGCAGCATGGACGCGAGGAACAGGAAGTTCTCGGGCGATGCGCCGCGTATGCGATCGAGTGCACTGTGCAGCGCTTCGCAGTCGGCCTCATTGGCGAGCGCGGCCAGCCGCTCCGCCGACAGGACTTCGAGAACCGATTGCGTTTCCCACAAATGGGACGGCAAGACGCCAGAGGAATCGAGATAAGTTCCGACCACTTCTTCCGTATAGGTCGTATCGACCCTGTCGATGATGATGCCGCCGCCCACTCCGCTCTTGACGCGAACGATGCCATGCAGTTCGACTTGCCTGATCGCTTCGCGCAGCGTCGCACGGCTCACCGAATACCGCTCCTGAAGGGTGGCTTCCTTGCCGATGTTGTAACCGACTTCCCAGTTTGCCGTCTCGATGTCGTTGATGATGGCCAGGGCGACGCTTTCGGCCAGTTTGGGATCGCCGTTTCCGGAGTTCCGCACGGGAGATTTCATTTCCGGATCCGGCTGTGACGTGGCAATCGTTGCCATCGCAAGCAGGCGGCGCTGCGCTTCGCTGGCTACCAGTCGTTCCGCCTCGTCCGCGTCCCGGCGAAGGATGGCCGCCACCAGTTCCTTGTGAAATTGCTTCGAAAAATCCCAATGCAGTGACAGTAGGGCGGGTTCGCGACGTAGATAATCCTGAATGTCGTGCGTAACGGTGTTGAGTGTCTGGATGAAGAGCGCCAGCGACGGATTCCCGGTAAGTTCCGCGATCGCGACGGGTGCTTCCATGTTCGCAGTGATCAAGGCCTCGAAGCGCGGCTCCGCGTCGAATTTCGCCAGCACGGATTGCAACGCATCAGCCGCTGTTTCATCGCATCGCTCGCTGGCCAGGTGCACCGCCGTGCGTTCAAGATGTTCGCGTACTTCGTGCTGCTCTGCCAGGCTGACGCGCGTCAATTCGAAGAACGAGCTCATCGCACGCTCTACCGCGCCCTGTGCAGGGGCGCTGACCACCAGCCCGCCGCCGGCACCGCGCCGCATTTCTGCCGCGCCGTGCCGTTCGATCTGACGGATCGCCTCGCGCAGGGTCGCGCGCGAAATGCCGTAACGAACCAGAAGCTCTCGTTCGGTGCCCAACACCTCTCCGGCCTGCCAGCCCCGCTCTATAATCTCCGACAGGATTTTTTGTGCGATGACCTCACCAAGCTTGCGCCGACGGCTTCCCCCCGGCTGCTCCTCCCCTGGTGCGGCCGGCATGAAAGAGAAGCTTTGATCGTCGGAGCCTGATGCAATGTTATGGGACGTGAGATGCAACGCGAATTTCCTAAGACTGGTTAGATGAGGCATAGCACGGCACTCTAAGCGCACATAGTCACCGCCACAGTTCCGCAATAACCCTTCGCAACAAGGCGCTGTAACCGCAGACGTGAGGCGTGGTGGGCTCCAGAAAAAGAGCCGTGCGTGATGTATGAGCGAACGATACCGCGCCGCAATCACCGGTCGCTCCGCACTCGCGCCGCCAGCAATTCAATCGGGTAAGCTGGGGAAAGCGGGGATCGCGCACGCCTCCCGATATTCAGCTTCCAGCCTGTCGACCAGTTCGGCCGTCGTCGGAATGTCGCGGATCAGCTCGATGCCCTGGCCCGCGCTCCAAAGGTTGACCCACGGCTTCACACCCTCCGGCAAATGATCGTACCCGATCTTCTGGCGCGGTTCCGGCAGATTGTCGGGGTCCAGCCCGATGCGCCGCATGGATTCGGTCATCCAGTTGGCGGCAACACCGGCAATC
>Ga0207880_1000698_pt1 | contig 10786 bp, 6 predicted proteins | sample MalvirmetagMSP91_FD_184226 | JGI IMG/M metagenome (GOLD analysis project Ga0207880, IMG submission 184226) | Marine viral communities from the Deep Pacific Ocean - MSP-91 (SPAdes) | ecosystem: Environmental > Aquatic > Marine > Oceanic | place: Pacific Ocean | collected 2011-04-27
TGTGCGGAGAAAGACTCCTTGTCCTATGTGCTGGAGAATCTGGAAGAACTCGTCGTCAAGGAAGTTCACGGCTCCGGAGGCTATGGCATGCTGGTCGGGCCCGCAGCGAGCAAGAAGGAAATCGCTGCCTTCCGAAAGAAGCTTCAAGCCAAGCCATCCAATTATATAGCCCAGCCCACATTGGCCCTTTCGACGGTGCCTGTGCTGACGAAAGCTGGCCTGTCACCTCGCCATGTCGACTTGCGCCCATTCGTACTTGTTTCATCTGATGGTGTTGAGGTGACGCCCGGCGGATTGACCCGCGTTGCCATGAAAAAGGGATCGCTCGTTGTGAACTCCAGCCAGGGCGGGGGCACCAAGGATACTTGGGTCCTGAAGGAGGGCTAAGTCATGCTGGGCAGGACTGCATCGGGTCTGTTCTGGATGGCCCGACTTCTGGAAAGAGCCGAAAATACCAGCCGCCTTGTCGAGGCGGGCTTCCGCATGGCGCTCACCCGGACCCAACCGGGCGAGGAGGAGTGGCGATCTGTGCTCGTCACTGCTGGCTGTTGTGATGCCTATCTGGCGCGTCATGACACAATCACGGGCGACAAGGTTGCCGATTTCGCTCTGCGAGATCGCAGCAATCCGTCCAGCGTGATGTCAACGCTGCATGCGGCGCGAGAAAATGCCCGCATGACCCGCACCGCGCTGACGCGGGAAATGTGGGAAGCGATCAATGACTTCTGGATGGCCGTGCGCGATGCGTTGAAGCGTGCGCCATCCGAGACGGACCTGCCAGAAATCTTGACCATGATCCGCCAGCAGGGCGCGCAGGTAAGAGGCGCGACCACAGGCACTATGCTCCGCAATGACATCTATAATTTTATCCTGTTGGGCATCATGTTTGAGCGCGCTGATAATACGGCGCGCATTCTCGATACAAAATACTACGTCCTGCTACCGTCCAGCGCCTCGGTCGGCTCGTCGCTCGACAATGTGCAGTGGGAGATGATCCTGAGGTCGGCTTCGGCAGAGCGGTCTTTCCACTGGCTCAATGGCGGCAATATCACGCCGCGAGCGATAGCCGATTTCCTGATCTTCGACACACGTATGCCGCGCTCGCTGGCCTATTGTTACGACACGATCACCCACCAACTGGATTGTCTGTTCCGGCAATATGGCCAACGGCTGGGGACCCATGATCTTGCCGAGTCTCTTGAGGCGAGCTTGACGGCCACGACGATTGAGAGCGTGTTTGAAAACGGATTGCACGAATTCCTGTCGGACTTCCTGAGGCGGAATGCATCCCTCTCGGCGCAGATCGAAACAGATTTCAGGTTCGCGGAGTGATGACATGCGACTGACCGTAGATCATTCATCAACCTACACATACGAACATGGCGTGTCCTATGCGCTCCAGCAGGTTCGCAAACGGCCGATCAGCCTTCCGTCGCAATCAATCCTGTCTTGGGACGTGTCGATTGAAGGGGCGCACTGGGAAACAAGCTATACCGACCATCATGGAAATCTGGTGGATCTGATTCAGTTGGAGCCGGACGTCATGAGCGTGTCGGTCAGTGTAAAAGGTGAGGTCGAGACGCATGACACGTCCGGTGTCATGGGGGGGCACAGTCAGCTTGTGCCGCTCTGGCTTTACCAGCGACCGACCGAACTCACCATGCCGGCGAAAGGATTGCGGGCATTGGCGGGCAAGTTCAGTCGAAGCCCGTCACAAGATATTGGCGTCCTGCATGAGTTGATGGTGGAAATTGCGGACAAGGTTGCCTACCGGACCAATGAGACAGACTCGCGCACCACGGCAGAAGATGCGCTGCAGCAGGGGCAGGGGGTCTGTCAGGACCATGCGCACATATTCATCACGGTCGCGCGCCTGCTTGGCTATCCTGCGCGTTATGTCAGCGGATACCTGATGATGACGGACAGGGTGGACCAGGACGCCGGCCATGCCTGGGCGGAGGCTTGGGTCGATGGCCTTGGATGGACGGGGTTTGATGTTTCCAATGGTATTAGCCCGGACGCGCGCTACATACAGGTAGCGACTGGCTTGGATTACAGCGACGCGGCCCCCATCAGAGGTTTGGTCTATGGCGCGGGTGCGGAAAATCTCGTGGTTTCCATTCAAGTCCAGCAGTAAAGTTAGTCGAGATATTGATCGGAGAATCATCAAGTGACGTATTGCGTTGCGCTTCGGCTTGACCGGGGGCTCATCTTTATGTCGGACACTCGCACCAATGCGGGCATCGACAACATTTCGAAGTTCCAGAAGATGTTCACATGGGAGGTGCCCGGCGAGCGGGTCATCACCATTTTGACTGCGGGAAATCTCGCCACCACGCAGGCCGTGATCAGCCTGTTGGATGAGCGCCTGAAGGCGCCGGAAGAACGAAACCCCAGTATCATGGCAGCTGATACAATGTTTCAGGTTGCCAGATTGGTCGGAGACACGGTGAAGGAGGTCATCCGCACGCAGGGCGATGGAGGGCCGGAATCAGAGGCGGCTTTCGGCGCGACGCTCATCGTGGGGGGACAGATCTCCGGGATGGAGCCGCGTCTGTTCCTGGTCTATCCCGAAGGCAACTTCATTGAGGCCAGCGACGAAACGCCTTTCTTCCAGATTGGCGAGACCAAATATGGCAGACCGATCCTGCTGAGAGCCTTCAGCCCGGACATGACGTTCGAAGAAGCGGTAAAACTGCTCTACGTCTCATTTGACTCAACACTCAAGGCAAACCTCTCGGTGGGGATGCCGCTTGATCTGCAGACGATTGAAAAAGACATTTACAAAGTCACTGAGAAGCGACGCGTCGAAGAGAATGACCCCTATTTCACGGCGATCTCTTCGCGTTGGGGAGACGCGCTGAAACTGGCTTTCAACTCGCTGCCCGACTATGAATTCTGACTTGGCCTAAAAGGTCGGTTCCGGGACATGGTTGCGGTAGAGCCTCTTGGCGAGCTCGACACGGGCCAGTGCATCCAGGCCCTCAATGTCTGCCTTCAGAGTCGCGTTCAACAGGGGGCGAATGCCGATCCGGTTGGCGACCTGAATCGCCAGGCCGGGACGGGCATTGAGCTCCAGCAGGAGCGGCCCCTTGGTCTTGTCCAGTACGATGTCGGCGCCGAGATAGCCGAGCCCGGTTACATCATAGGCCTTTGCTGCCATTTCGAGCATTGTGTCCCAGTGTGGCACCGAGAAATTCCGCAGCGGGTTTGCCGTGTCAGGATGGATGTCAGTGGTTTTGCCATTCTGCATGCCGCTGAGTGTCTTGCCGGTCACAAGATCCAATCCGACACCAACGCCGCCCTTATGGAGGTTTGCCTTACCGTCAGATTCTGCGGTCGGCAGACGCACCATGGCCACGGCAGGAATGCCCCGCACGACAATGATCCGGATATCCGGTACGCCGCCGAATGAGATCGGATTGAAGATTTCGTCGAACTTCACCCGGTACTCAAACATCGCCACATCCGGTTGGCCGCTTAGGCTGTACATGCCCGACAGGATGTTATTGACGTGGAAACGGATGTCTTCGAGCAGGGCGCGCTGCCCATTGGAACGGCGCCAGCCGCCACGCATTGGCTCCATCAGCACTTGAATCCCATTTCCCTGAGAGCCATTGGCGGGCTTGATGACCACGCCATCCGGCTTGTCGAGATAGGATTCCAGATGGCGCATGTGGAACGGGTTGGCGATCACACCATAGAGTTCCGGTGTGGGAATATTGGCTGCGTTCGCAAGTCGCTTCGTCTCGCGCTTGTCATCAACCAGCCGGATCAGTCGCCTCGGATTGAGCTCATTGACGAGCCGGACATTCCGCTCGTTGATTCCGAGCAGTCCGGCACGTCGCAATGCCCGATAGCGTCCGATCATTTCCGGTCATCCAGTTCACGGAAACGGATCAACTCGCTGAGGCGCAAGCCGGTATATTTCCCCATCAGCAGGCAGATCGCCATGATCACCAGGAGCAGTTCAGGGAAATTGAACATCAGATATTCGACATGCGTGTTGGTCATCACCAGATACGATGCTGCCGCCACCATGAGACTGCCAATACCTTGCTTGATGGCCTCTGTAGCCGAGTATTCTTCCCATGCGATCGACATACGCTCGATCGTCATCGTCAGAATGACCATGGGGAACAGCGAGATCGATAGACCGATGCGCTGACCGTTATTCGCCATGATCTGGGCGATCACAGCCATACAGATAACAATGAACACAACCACCGTCGCCAATCGCGGCACCAGCAACAGCTTCAATTTCTCTAGATAGAAGCGCACAGCGAGGCCCAGCGCGATCAGTGCGGTGAACAGGATCACGCCATTCACAAGAGCGGTTTCACGGAACGCAATTCCGATCAGGACGGGCATGAACGTGCCGAGTGTCTGAAGGCCGATGAACTGACGCAGGAAGACCAGCATCAGAATGCCAACCGGGATGGTGACGAGCACCTGATAGACCAGCTGAGTGGTAATGGGCAGTCGGTTGAAGGAGAACCATTGCATGGCCGAGCCTTCTGCTTTGGCGACGCGCTGCATGACATCCGCCACGTCTGCGTTTACCGGCTGCAGGCTGACTTGCAGGTCCAGGTCCGAAATGCCTTCCGCGCGAATAAAATCATTCGTGCCATGCCAGATCGTGAAAAATTCTTCGGGGTCCGGGCCGGGGAAGTAGCGTCGATCGGCTCCATCGGCATGGTATTCAAGCCAGTGACGGATTTCGGCCCGTCGGCGTGCCTGGTCCATGTAAACACCATTAGCGACCCGCGCTGGAATTCCCTGACTTGTCAGCACATCACGTGCGAGTGCAAGGCGGGCGATCTGACGGGTGAGTGTGGGAGACAAGAGCGCTTCCACTTCATCGACATCGCCGTCCACGAATATCTCTTCCAACACCAGATCGGCGAGAGATTCATCGTCAGCGGATCGCCGGCGCAGATCTGTCGACCAGACCAGGAAGGCTTGCCGTTCAAGGTCATTCTCGGCTTCAGGCGCGGCGCGGCGCAGCTTGCGCTGCATGCTTTCCGGCAAGGGGCTAGCGAGCGTTTCGCCGAGCAGGCGCGCGCGGTAGCGGAGCACTTTCCGGTCATTCGGATAGCGGTAAGTCCAGATCGCGGTCCGGCCATCACCCTCGCGCGCATTCAGGCGCAGGCCGAAGGCGCCGTTGTAGAATTGCTCCTGAGACACCCTGCGGTTTTCACTGTTCGACGGAATATAGGTTTCCAGTCGGACGGGTTGGTTGCTCGTGTCGAAATCGAGGTAGATTTCGAAATCCCATGTGGTCGTCCGTTCGCCGGGCGTCAGGGGATAGTCCAATTGCAGAACTTTGGTTGCGAATATGCCGAGACCGATAGCGGCCAGAACCAGCGCAAGTAGTCGGGTATGTGTAAAACTATTCACTGTCTTCTTTTTCGCAGCTGCCTTCGGCGATGAATGTCGAAGAGGAATCAACAAGCACGCGGGATGCCATGAACTCGCGGCCTACCAGGAAGTCGTACTCGAAATCCTCGCGGTCAGCCAAATTGACTTCAGCGAGTCCACTGACGCCGCCGATGCAGAGCGGCAAGTGGATGACGGGACGCCGGATGGTTCCGCCGGTTTTCAGCTTGATCAGCGCGAAGCGACGGACATTCTGGTCATATCGCACTGTGCGACCATTCTTGCCGACCAGACGAAACCGGACCCAGTCATCCTTGCCAGATTTATTGTAGATATGGACGTCACGGGCAAAAACAGAGCTTGAATCAGCGCCGGTATCCAGCTTGCCCTTCATCTCCAGGCCGAGCTTGCCGACATAAACATTCTCGACATAGCCCATCACTGCCGGTTCGCTTGAGCGGTCGCGACTGTCCGCAATGGCGGAAACTATGGGCAGTGAAAGAACGGCCGTTGCGGCCAAGACGTGTCTCAGATACTTCACGAGAATTCGTTCCTCTTGCCTCAGGATCGGCATTTTTCGTCACCTAACATGCAAGGCATGCGGGCGATAGCTATCCGATCACTAGGTGGTCCCAAAACGGGACGCAAGGATGATTGAATAGTTCCCTTAACAGCCCGATTCCGCCTGAAAAACCTGATTTCGTGGCATTTCTATGGTGAATGCTGGGATCGTCTGTGGCCTTGCCTTTGCACCCAAATAGAATGGCGCTTGGCAGGTGTGCCATATCCCGACATAAATTAACCAAGAATAGAATTTGAAAAAATATCTATTTCAGGTTGCGTTCATTGGCTGCTGCTTTACAGTAGTTTCTGGAGGGAGAGAGCTGAGTCTGTCTCACGGAACACAGTAGAGGGTTTTGACACGTCTTAGGAGGTGCGTTTCCTTTATCTGTGTTCAAATGTACGAGTCACGTCCGTCCTCGAAGAAATCGGGGTCAGCAAGCAGGAAGGCTTTATGAGTCTGTCGGTGGATCAGGTTCTGGACCGTGTTCGTGAGAATGTCGGGCTATTCGTTCGCGACGGTTCCCTGCGAGCGGACGAGCAGGGCGCTCGTTCTGTCACACTTCCTGCAATTTATCCTGAATGGTTGGGGGATGCAGCCTTTGCGCAAGCGCATGGCGCGCGCTTCAACTATGTCGTCGGCGAAATGGCCCGCGGGATTGCGACGCCGAAGATGGTGATAGAAGCCGTTCGCGCGGGATGCGTTGGCTTCTACGGCAGCGCGGGGCTGAAACCTGAAACCATTGAAGAAGGCGTGCGCGAGATCAAGGCTGGTATCGCACCGGGGCAAACTGCTTGGGGCGCGAACCTGATCCACTCTCCGCAACAGCCGGGCTATGAAGCGCGCGTCGTCGATCTGTTTCTGGCAATGGGAGTCCGGCGGGTGTCAGCTTCAGCCTATATGAGGCTTTCGCCAGACATCGTCCGTTATACAGCGCTCGGTCTCACACGCAGCGCGGACGGCAAGGTCCAGCGCGCCAACCACGTATTTGCCAAGGTCTCTCGCGCGGAAGTTGCCACCCAGTTCATGCAGCCTGCGCCCGACAAAATACTGAAAACGTTGGTTTCTGAAGGGAGCATTTCTGCCGAGCAGGCCGAACTTGCTTCGAGAGTACCAGTAGCGCTGGATATCACCGCTGAAGCTGACAGTGGCGGTCATACAGACAATCGCTCTGCCGCTCCGCTCTTTTCGTCGTTGTCCCTGGCGCGAGACCGTGTCGCTGCAGAAACAGGCATAGACGCAAATGCGATCCGTATCGGCCTGGGCGGGGGTATAGCGACGCCACATGGCGTGGCCGCAGCATTTCAGATGGGCGCAGCATATGTGTTGACTGGCTCCATCAATCAGGCCGCCGTAGAATCCGGCTTGTCTGAACCTGCGCGACAATTGCTGGCCAAGGCAGGGCCGGCTGATATCGGCATGGCTCCTGCGGCCGACATGTTTGAGCAAGGCGTCGAAGTGCAGGTGCTGAAGCGCGGTACGCTCTTCGCGATGCGGGCACGCAAGCTGCACGCGCTCTACAAGTCTGGTATGTCTTTTGAAACCATGGACCAGAAAGATCGCGACTGGCTGGAAGGCGTGCTCGGGGAATCCTTCCAGAGCGCTTGGGAGCAGACGCGGACCTTCATCACGGAGTCGAATCCAAAGGAGGCGGCCCGCGCCGAAACCGATGGCAACAAGCGGCTCGCGCTCGTTGCGCGTCGCTATTTGTTCATGGGGGCTCAATGGGCGCGTGATGGTGCTCCTGACCGCGTTTCCGATTACCAGATCTGGTGCGGCCCGGCGCAGGGTGCGTTCAATGAATGGGTCGCTGGCACATTTCTGGAGCCCATCGAGAACCGCACAATCCGCCAGATCGCCCTGAACCTGATGGAGGGCGCGACGCGTCTGACACGCGCCGGACAGATGCGCGCCTGTGGGATTGGCGTGCCACCCTCAGCGTTCTCCTACACGCCTCGAAAGTTTCTCTGATACGATGAATGACAAGGCCAGCAGATCATGAGCTCAAAAGCTGCCACTCCGATTGCCATTGTGGGCATGGGCGCAATCTTCCCGGGCCGGGGAGACGTGACCGGCTTTTGGCGCGATATTTTCGAAGGGCGGGATCTGTTGTCCGACGTGCCAGCAAGCCATTGGCTCGTGGATGACTATTATGACTCCGACCCGCTGGCGAAGGACAAGACGTACGGTCGGCGCGGTGGGTTCATTGATCCAGTTGCCTTCGACCCCCTGACGTTCGGCATCCCGCCCAAAACGATGGAAGGGACCGACACTGCGCAATTGCTGGCACTGATCGCGGCCTATGCGACCTTACAGGATATCGAGCGGGACAGTGAAGGCCGGATCGACAAATCCCGCACCAGCGTGATCCTCGGCGTGGCGTCGGCGACAGAACTGACCGCTCATATGGCAGGCCGTCTGCAGCGCCCGGTCTGGGTCAATGCGATGCGCGAAGCAGGCATGCCAGAAAGCGAGGTTGTCGCACTCGCTGAGCGGATCGAGAACCATTATGTCGAATGGCAGGAGGCGACATTCCCCGGCTTGCTTGGGAACGTCGTGGCAGGGCGGATCGCCAACCGCTTTGACCTGGGCGGCAGCAACATGGTCACCGATGCCGCCTGCGCCTCCAGCCTGTCAGCCCTCAGCATCGCCCTGCACGAACTTCGCGCCGGAGACAGCGATACGGTCCTGACCGGAGGTGTCGACGCACTGAACGATATCCTGATGTATATGTGCTTCTCGAAAACACCGGCCCTGTCGCCGACGGGCGACTGCCGACCGTTTTCGAATAGTGCCGATGGTACGATGCTGGGGGAAGGTATTGGCATGCTGGCGCTGCGCCGGTTGGACGATGCCGAGCGCGACGGCAACACGATACATGCGGTAATTCGTGGATTGGGTGGCGGCTCGGACGGGAAGGGGACGGCGATCTATGCACCGGTTCCTGAGGGACAGGCCCGCGCGCTTAAACGTGCCTATGTTCAGGCCGGATATGGTCCGGAAGCTGTCGACTTGATGGAGGGGCATGGCACAGGCACCAAGGCTGGTGACAAGGCAGAACTGGACGGCCTGCATCTCGTGTTCGGTGAAGTCAAATCAGACGAACCATGGTGCGCGCTCGGATCCGTAAAATCACAAATGGGGCATTCCAAGGCGGCTGCTGGCGTTGCGAGTCTCGTCAAGACCGTCAACGCGCTCAGTCGTAAAGTCCTTCCGCCCACGATCAAGGTTGAGGAGCCCGCGGATGTCATCAAGGAAAGCAGTGCTTTTTACCTGAACACCGAACCCCGTCCCTGGATCACGACAAAGAAGCGACCGCGCCGGGCATCAGTCAGCTCATTCGGGTTTGGTGGAAGCAATTACCATGTGACCCTGGAAGAATATGTCGGCAAAACCGCAATACGGCCGTACCGGGTCTTTCCGGCGGAGCTTTTCCTGTTCAGCGCAGACACGCCCGACGCCCTCGCCACAGCAATAGAAGCCAGCGCATCCGGCGTGGATGACGCATCGCTGGCGTACGCCGCTTCACAAACACATGCGGGCTTCGAATCGAAAGCTCCAGCACGGGCTGCGATCATTGCTGAAACCGCAGACGATCTCAAAACCAAGTCGGAGAGTCTCGCAAGCCAGATTCGGGCAGGGGAGGTAGGTATTCGTCCGTTCAAGGCCGATTGCTTTGCCTCATTCGATGCGCCTGTGGATGGCAAGATCGCCTTCATGTTCTCCGGTCAGGGCAGCCAATATGTCGGAATGGGCTCTGATCTGGCCATGGCGTTCCCGGAGGCTCGGGCAGTATGGGATCAGGCAGCCAGCCACAAGCGCACGGGCAAGCTGAGGCTCGACAAATTGTCCTTCCCGCCAGCGGCTTTCGATCAGGTTGATTTCGGCGCGCAGACCCAGACACTGACGGAAATGCAGCATGCCCAGCCAGCCATCGCAGCGGTGGCCTTGTCGCAGCTGGGCCTTCTGTCACAGCTCGGCTTGCAGGCAGACATGGCCGCAGGCCACAGCTTCGGTGAGATCATGGCTCTGCATCTGGCTGGCGTGATGGATTCCGACACGGCCCTCACGGTGGCTGCGGAGCGTGGTGCGCTCATGGCCAAGGCGGCGGGCAACACCAAGGGCGCCATGTTGGCAGTCCAGACCGATTCCGCGACAATAGCACCGGTATTGAAGAAGATCGGCCAAGGCCTCGTACTTGCCAATGACAATGGGCCGGACCAGGTCGTTCTGTCGGGTGCGCAAGACATTGTTGAAAAGGCAAGACTGGAGTGCGAAGCGCTTGGCCTGAAGGCTCGCGTGCTGCCGGTGGCGACAGCGTTCCATTCGAAGATTGTTGCCGAAGCCGTGCCGCCTTTTGCCAAAGTGCTTGCAAAACAGAAACTGCGCACGCCGAAGCTTGATGTCTTTGCGAATGCTACGGCGCAGAAATATGACGCCAAGGTCGCAGATCTTCCGGACTTCATATCCGATCAGCTAATCCAGCCGGTTCGTTTCCGTGAACAGGTTGAGGCGATGCATGCGGCCGGAGCCCGCGTGTTCGTGGAAGTCGGCCCTGGCGGCGTGGTCACGGGGTTGGTCGGCCATATTCTGGCTGGCAAACCCCATCTTGCGATCTCATTGGATCACAAACGCCGCAATGGCGTGAACCAGTTCCTCCTTGCCATCGCAACGCTCGGCGTCTCAGGCATCGACCTCGACTATGCCGGCCTGTTTGCAGAGCTTCCGGCCCAGCCGCCAAAGCCCGCGCCCTCCAGGCACGCCGTGAAGATTTCCGGCGGCAATTACAACAAGCCTTACCCTCCGGCGAATGGTGCGGCAGGCCGCGCTCCATCAAATCCGGAA
>Ga0207880_1000700_pt1 | contig 10776 bp, 8 predicted proteins | sample MalvirmetagMSP91_FD_184226 | JGI IMG/M metagenome (GOLD analysis project Ga0207880, IMG submission 184226) | Marine viral communities from the Deep Pacific Ocean - MSP-91 (SPAdes) | ecosystem: Environmental > Aquatic > Marine > Oceanic | place: Pacific Ocean | collected 2011-04-27
GTCGTGGGGGATCTGGGCATGAGAGTCAGTAACGTGTACTCCGGTGTGTAAATTTACGAACTCTCCTCCCGTGAGACCTGTCGCAAATGTCGGGCATGCTACCGGAATAGCTCTGAAAAACCATGGGTAAATGGTCTAGGTGAATTGATAAATGTCAGTTTTGCGCCAAATACCTATGGGTACCGGTCAACGCCAGCGCGAGTGCTTCTGGAGCTTTCGTTGCAGGGTACGTCGATGCATGTTCAGGGCGCGGGCGGTGGCAGAGACGTTGCCCTCGTTTTCGTTGAGAACCCGCTGGATGTGCTCCCACTCCATTTCCTCGACCGAGGGCGGCTCCGCCCGGAGATCCGGCGGTGCATCAATCGGCTCGAATCCGGCCAGCAGCTGGTTGACCGTTACCGGTTTGCACAGATAGTTCACCGCGCCGCGGCGCATGGCTTCGACCGCCGTGGCGATACTGCCGTAACCGGTCAGCACCAGGATTTCCAGATCCGGATGCATGTCCAGAATCTCTGGCAGAAGCTGCAGGCCGCTTTCGCCGGCCAGGTTCAGATCCAGTACGCACCGGTGAAAGGTTCCCTCCAGCAGGGCGGTTTTTGCTTCCTGATGCCCGTGGGCAAGCTGTGCTTCGATGCCCTGGCGTCCGAGTGAGCGCTGAAGCACCTGCAGAAAGGCGTCGTCGTCATCAATAAGCAGCCACGCCTGTTGTTTGCTCACGCCTGTTCTCCCGCTAGGCCGTTGGTCGCTGCCGTTATCGGCAGCTCTATGATGATGGTGGTACCGTCCGCACTACCCCGGGCTTTCAGTGTGCCTCCAAGACGCTGGATGGTGGCGTTGGAAAGGAAAAGGCCAACTCCGAGCCCATTCTCCGAACTGACTACCTTGTCCCCGAGCGTACCTTCCGGGGTGGATTCCAGGCCATCACCATGGTCCTCGACAACCAGTTCCAGCCGGCCATCGGCACCCTCACTGGCTGCAACGGCGACCCAAGACGGGCTGGCTGTTACTGCGTTGGCCAACACATTCAGAACGGCCTGATCAAGGGTGGCGTCCACGGCAACCGAGCAGTCCGACATAGGCTGACGCCATTCAATGGCGGCACCCGGCCAAAGCAGGGTAGCGGATTCCCGAAGACGTGCCACCCAGTCCCGGGCTGGCAGGGTTTCCAGTTGCGCGGTCTTGGCCTGCACGGCCGCCGAAGACAGCTGTTGCAGGTGGGTCGTGCACAGGCCCAGTTGACTTTCCATCAGTGCGAGGTCGTCGGCAATGGGGTCGCCGACCGGGGCAGCGGATTTCATTTCCTCCACCAGCAGCGTCATGGTGTTCAGCGGCGTCCCCAGGCGATGTGCCACTGCAGCAGCCGACAGTCCGAGGGCGATGATCTGCTCATCTCGCAGCCGGGTTTCCCGTATCTGTGCGAGCTGGGCCTGTTGCTGGCGCAGGCGACGTGCCAGGGCACCGACAACCAGCAGCAGGATGGCAGCGGTTGTGGCGAAGGTCACCCACATGCCGACCAGATGTAACTGGGCCAGGTTGGCGTTGTGATGTCCATGGGTGACCGGCGTATGCCAGATCACCAGGGAGGTGTAAACCGCAACGCCGGCGACGGTAACGGCAATGCTCTGGCCCAGTGGCACCAGCACAATGGCAACGGCGATAGGCAGCAGCAACAGGGAAACCAGGGGGTTGGTATAGCCTCCCGTCAGGTAAAGCCAGACTCCGATCAAAAGCAAATCGACAATCAGCACCAGGCTGACGGCCTGTGTCGAGCGCGGTGGGCGACGGGTAAACCAGAGCCAGGCCAGGGTTGCCATAACCCCATAGGCTAGGGGCAGGATAACCGCTTCAGCCCGATGGGCCAGGGTTACCATGGTTTCCGCCACGGCGATCGAAATAAGCTGCAGCGCAACAATAGCCAGACGCATGCCCAGCAGATAGCGGGCAGTCTGTTGAAATCCGGTCTGTGAGTGGGTCAGCCATTCCATAGCGGGCATTCTAGCGTTTTTTTCCATCGGGATACGCGGTAATACCTCCGAGGGGATGCGGCATTTGGTCTCAGGCGCTGGCGCCGGCTGATGTTTATGATTGGCGCCAACTATCAGAGCTGGTCAGGATGAGGTTGTATGGCGACGGTAATTGGAACGCGTTTCATCGGATTGTGTGCTGCGGGATTGGTTTCCTTGCCCGCCGGAGTGTTGGCCCAGGAGAGTTCTCCCGACTTGCCGGTCATTCATGTTACTGAGGGGCAGAGCATAGAAGAGGCCTCGAGTACGTTGGCTTCAGAGCCCGTTGAACGTTTGTCCTCTGATCCCTCAGTGTCGCTCTCCCGAATGGGAGGTCGCGGCCTGGAACCGGTGATTCGTGGTCAAAGCCAGGAGCGGGTGGATGTGCTTCTGGACGGTATTCGCGTTGAAGGGGCCTGCCCGAATCGCATGGACCCGCCGACCAGTCGCCTGAGTTCGGCACTGGCACCCTTGCTCGAGGTGCGCACCAGTAACCAGACCCTTCGCTGGGGCCCGATCACCGGTGGCCAGATTATTGCCACCACAGCAGCGCCAGTCTTCGATGATTCCGCCACCACAGGTCATTTGACGGTGGCCGGCGCGGACAACGGCAATGGCAAACTGGTCAATGGCAGTGCCGCAGTGGGGAGTGACAGTGCCTGGCTTCGGCTCGCAGGCGGTTACGACGAGGCGGACGATTACGAGGACGGCGATGGCAACGAAGTGCGCAGCGCCTACAAGAACTCTGAGGCCCGCCTCGATGCCGCGTGGAAGGCGGATAACGGGTTCTATATCAAAGGCCTGGTAAGCCGTCAGGAGGAGCGGGACGTGAAATACGCCGGCTCCGGCATGGATGCGCCGAAAACCGATACCGACATCATGCGACTGGAGCTGGGCTCGCCCGTGGCCAACGGCAACTGGAACCTGCTGGCCTGGCAGGCCGATGTTGATCACATCATGGATAATTTCAGTCTCCGTGAGTCCATGATGAAAATGCTGACCGATTCCGAGACCGAAACCCGGGGCCTCCGTCTGACCCTGGATCAGAGTCCGGATGCCAGAACAGACTGGGCCATTGGTGCGGATGTCGAGACCAATAACTCGCACGCCGAACGGTTTGGCGGCGCGAATCTGGATATGCTGACGTCGGTACTCTGGCCCGACGTGGATCGAGACCGTTTCGGCCTCTTCGCTGAGCGCTTCTACCGGGTAACCCCGGCGTTAAAACTGGGTGGTGGCGTGCGCTACGATCGCGTGGAAATGTCCGCTGGGGCCGCCGATCAGGTGTTTGGTAGTGGCATGATGGCCATGTCTGCCGCCGATGCCTACGAGGCGATCTACGGCACTACCAACACCGATGCGAGCGATGACAACTTCAGTGGCTTTGTAAGCAGCGATTGGCGGTTTTCCCCCATCCAGTCGCTGGTGGTTACGGCAAGCCATAGCGTCCGCAGCCCGGGCGTGACTGAACGCTACATTGCCAGCTGGAACAATATGGATCCGGCAAGACGCTGGGTAGGCAACCCTTCTCTCGACCCTGAGACGCATCGCAAGGTGGAAGTGGCGATGCCTGGCCAGAGCAACGGCTGGCACTGGCGCCCGGCCGTGTGGGTGGATCAGGTGGATGACTTCGTCCTGCGCACGCGCAATGTGGATCAGGTCAGCGTCTACCGCAATATCGATGCGCGGCTGATGGGTGTTGAGGCTCAGCTTGGGTGGAGCAACGGCACCTGGAGCACTAACAGCAGTCTGGCCTCGGTACGAGGTGAAAACCGTGACGAAAACAAACCCCTGCCGCAGATTCCGCCGGTGCAGTTTATTCAGACCCTTGGCTGGCAGCACATGGGCCATGGCGTTGAACTGGAGTGGGTGCTGGCCCGCCGACAGGACCGGGTGGACCTGGAATCCGGCCAGGATCCCGGCACCTCGCCAGGCTACGGCGTGCTGAACCTGTCCGGGAGCCACCCGCTCGCCGACTATCTGAGCATCAGCTGGGCAGTGGATAACCTGTTCGACAATACCTGGGCGCCCCACGTTAGCAGGGCCAATACTGATCCATTCAATCCCGAAGCCGTAAGAGTTAATGAGCCTGGCAGGACCCTGCGTGCCGCACTGACAGCCAGGTGGTAAGACCTTGCATGGCGGTTACCCGCTTCTCATAGCCGGCGGGTGACATTCTTGCCCCGAGTGGAAACAACTCCTCCACCCGGGGCTTTTTTATGGTTGATTAAAAATTGCGCTATCTCAATTCAGGAAGCGGCGGGCTGCACTATGCTGGCCTCATGCAGATCTGAACCAGTGGCCATCAGCCGCTGAGGCTGTGTTTGGCTTCTTGAGGTTCCCGGAAGGAACCTGTCTGCACAATGCGATTCACGAAAGGAGACGCATCGTGACTGAAGACGAAAAATTGCCAGAAAACCCTGAAACCGACCTTGCTTCCCGATTCCCCACCGCCTACACCATTCTTTTCGGCCTGATTATTCTGGTGGCCGCGCTGACCTGGCTTATTCCGGCCGGGCAGTACGAGCGCGCCATGAATGAAGAGGTTGGTCGGGAAGTGGCAGTTCCGGGCACCTACCAGACCGTTGATCCGAATCCTCAGGGGTTCGTTGATGTCCTGATGGCACCCACAGCCGGGTTCTACGACCCCGACAGTTACGTTGCCAATGCCATCGATGTCGCCATGTTTATACTGTTCCTGGGTGGTTTCCTCGGTGTGATGAATGCGACCGGAGCTATTGATACCGGCATTCGCAGCGCGATGCGGCATCTGAAAGGCCATGAGATCTGGATGATTCCGATACTGATGGTGCTCTTCGCCATCGGTGGCACCACCTACGGGATGGCAGAGGAGACCCTGGCTTTTTACGCCATTCTGATTCCCGTGATACTTGCGGCCGGCTACGACGCCGTTACAGGCGTTGCCATCATCCTGATCGGAGCCGGGATCGGCGTATTGGGCTCAACCATCAACCCGTTCGCCACGGTGATTGCAGCCAATGCTGCTGGAATACCGTTCACCGACGGCATCGTGCTGCGTTTCATTCTGCTGATCGGCGGCCTGTTGATCTGTATCGGCTACGTTATGCGATATGCCCATCGCGTAAAAACCGACCCCTCGCGCTCGGTGGTGGCAAAGCAATGGGCAGCGCACAAGAAACTGTTTCTGCAGGGAGGTGACCAGGAGATTCACAGCGCCACCCTGACAACCACCCAGATTATTGCACTGGTTATCTTTGCCCTGACCTTTGCCGTGATGATCTGGGGTGTGTCATCCCAGGGCTGGTGGATGGCCCGGATGGGCTCTCTGTTCTTTGGTGCAGCCATTGTGATCGGCATCATCGCACGACTGGGTGAAAAGAAACTGACCGGCAGTTTTGTCGATGGTGCCCGGGATCTCCTGGGTGTTGCGCTGGTGGTCGGCCTGGCCCGCGGCATTGTGGTGATCATGGAACAGGGCATGATCGCCGATACCATCCTGCACAGCGCCGAAACCTCGCTGGGTGGCCTGCCGGAACTGGCCTTTATCAACCTGATGTTCTGGATCGAGGTGGGCATGAGTTTCTTCGTGCCGTCGTCCTCTGGCCTGGCCGTCCTGTCCATGCCGATCCTCGCGCCGCTGGCGGATTTTGCCAACGTCGGGCGGGATCTGGTGGTGACTGCCTACCAGTCTGCCAACGGCCTGGTGAACCTGATCAATCCCACCTTTGCGGTGGTGGTTGGCGGGCTTGCCATCGGGCGCGTGTCCTACGATCGCTGGCTGGCCTTTATCTGGCCCTTGCTGCTCATTCTGACCGTGTTTATCACTGTGGTTATCAGCGTCGGCACACTTTTGTGACACCCGCTGTAACCCTGCGACAAAAGGAGTTTTGTCATGTCTGAACAAACACTTGGAGTGCACTCTGAGACCGGGACTCTGCGCCAGGTCATCATCTGCCGGCCGGGGCTGGCGCACCGGCGGTTGACGCCGTCCAACTGCGATGCCCTGTTGTTCGATGATGTGTTCTGGGTCAAGCAGGCCCAGAAAGATCATGACGTGTTTGCCAGCGTGATGCGTGGTCGGGGCGTGGAGGTGCTGGATGTCAACGAGTTGCTGGCGGAAACGCTGGCCAATCCCGAGGGACGTGCCTGGATTCTCGATCACCGGATCAACTGGAACCACATCGGCGTGGGCATGGTGTCGGACCTGCGCGCCTGGATGGATGAACTGCCCGAAAAGGCGCTCGCCGAATTCCTGATTGGTGGTCTGGAGGTGGGGGATCTGCCATTCGATCCCGTTGGACTGTTCGGCAACCACCTCGGGCGTTTCGGATTCGTGCTGCCGCCGCTGCCCAACTTCCTGTTCACCCGGGATAACAGCGCCTGGGTGTATGGCGGGGTTACTCTCAACCCGATGTATTGGGTTGCCCGCAAGCCTGAGACCCTGCTGATGGCCGCTATCTACCGATTCCACCCGAAATTCGCCGGCAAGGTGAACGTGCACTGGGGCGATCCTCTGGAAGATCATGGCCTGGCAACCCTGGAGGGTGGGGACATCATGCCGCTGGGGAACAGAACGGTTCTGGTAGGCATGGGCGAGCGATCCTCTCCCCAGGCCATCGGGCAACTGTCAAAAGCACTCTTTGATGGCGGAATGGTGGATCGGGTAATCGCCTGTCAGCTGCCCAAAACCCGGTCGGCCATGCACCTGGATACCGTGTTTACCTTCTGTGGGGGCAACGTGGTCACTGCCTTCAAGGAAGTGGCCGATGCCGTGATCTGCTACGACCTGCGCCCCGGTGAGGGAGCAAAAACACTGGCGTTCAATCAGGACTCGCGGCATCTGTTTGAGGTGGTCGCGGAGATTCTCGGTTACCCGGCCCTGGAGGTCGTGCCAACCGGCGGTGACACGCCGGAAGAGCGCGAGCGGGAGCAGTGGAACGACGGCAACAATGTGCTGGCCCTGAGCCCGGGTGTTGTTGTCGGTTACGACCGCAACGACGATACCAACGCGGCGCTTTCGGCGGCGGGCATCGAAGTTCTGGCAATACCCGGCGCCGAGCTGGGCCGTGGCCGGGGCGGCGGTCGGTGCATGAGTTGCCCGACCATCCGGGACGCTATCTGACAGCCAGGGAGAAACGCTATGGCATTCAATCTCAAGAACCGACACTTCCTTACCCTGCGGGATTTCAGCCCCAGGGAAATCGCTTTTTTGCTGAAGCTGTCTGCGGATCTGAAGACGGCCAAGTACGCGGGCACCGAAGTGCCCAAGCTCGAAGGCAAGGACATCGCCCTGATCTTCGAGAAGAATTCCACGCGGACCCGGGTCGGGTTTGAAGTTGCTGCCTTCGACCAGGGGGCGCGGGTAACCTACCTGGGGCCGACCGGAACCCACATTGGCCATAAGGAATCGGTTAAGGACACCGCCCGGGTTCTTGGCCGGGTTTACGATGCCATTGAGTATCGGGGGTTCGGACAATCGGTTGTGGAAGAGCTGGCACAGTACGCCGGCGTGCCGGTCTACAACGGGCTCACCAATGAATTTCACCCCACCCAGATCCTGGCGGATTTTCTGACCATGCAGGAGCATGTGGAAAAGCCGTTGCGGGATGTGGCCTACGTGTTCATTGGCGATGCCGCCAACAACATGGGCGACAGCCTGCTGATTGGTGGCGCCAAGATGGGCATGGACGTGCGCTTGTGCGCACCAAAAGCCTGCTGGCCTGGCCAGGCCGTTCAGGACGAGGCCCAGGCGCTGGCGGCTGAAACCGGAGCCCGCATCACCATCACGGAGGATGTTGACGCCGCCGTTGCGGGAGTCGATTTCGTCTATACCGATGTCTGGGTCTCGATGGGCGAGCCAAAGGAAAAATGGGCCGAACGGATCAAACTGCTGATGCCTTACCAGGTGAATGCGGCCCTGATGGCCAAAACCGGCAATCCGCGGGTTCGGTTCATGCACTGTCTGCCGGCCTTTCACAACACCGAGACGGTGGTGGGGAAGGAGATTCAGGAGACCTATGGCATCGACGCCATGGAGGTGACTGAAGAGGTCTTCGAAAGCCCCGCCTCGATTGTTTTCGATCAGGCCGAGAACCGCATGCACACCATCAAGGCCGTCCTCGTGTCGACCCTGGGAGGCTGACATGCTGGTTGTGGCAGCGTTGGGGGGTAATGCCCTTCTGAAACGCGGGGAGCCGCTGACTGCAGAGGTCCAGTGCAACAATGTGCAGATTGCGGCCCGATCGCTGGCCGCGGTTGTCCGGGCCGGCCACGACCTGGTGGTTACCCATGGCAACGGGCCCCAGGTGGGGCTGCTGGCTTTACAGGGCGCCTCCTACAAACCGGATGAGGCTTACCCGCTGGATGTCCTGGGAGCGGAAACCGAGGGCATGATCGGCTACATGATCGAACAGGAGCTGGAGAACGCCCTGGAACATGACCGGCCTGTCGCAACCTTGCTGACCCAGGTCGTGGTGGATCCCAGAGACCCGGCTTTTGAAAAGCCCACCAAGTTTGTGGGCCCGGTCTATGACCGTGAAGAAGCAGAGCGCCGGGCAGCCGCTGCGGGCTGGAGCATTGCGCCGGACGGCGACAAATGGCGCCGGGTGGTGCCTTCTCCTAAGCCCCTGGAAATACCGGACATGCGCGTACTGAAGTTGCTGCTCGACCAGGGCGTGGTTGTGGTGTGTGCCGGGGGTGGCGGAATACCGGTGCTGCGCAGGGACGACGGCAGCATGGTCGGCATTGAGGCGGTCATCGACAAGGACGCTGCGAGCTCCCTGTTGGCCAGACAGCTTGGTGCGGATGCGCTGCTGTTGTTAACCGATGTTGAGGCGGTCTACCGGGACTTCGGGACCGACCGGTCGACGGCGCTTTCGGAATTGACAGTGTCAGAGGCACGGGCCCTGGAGATGCCTGCCGGCTCCATGGGTCCGAAACTGCAGGCCGCCTGCGATTTTGCCCAGGCTGGCGGGATCAGCGGCATCGGGCGCCTCCAGGATGCCGTGGCTATACTTGAGGGATCGGCGGGCACTCGAGTGTCGGCCAAATAAAAGGCATTTGTCATGAGGCACAACGAGTCTCTGGATACCTTGCAGGATGCCGGTAAAGGTACCGTGGTGGCCATCCGTGGTGGTGTGGTGAGCGTCAGGTTTCCGGAGCCGGTACCCCAGATACGCGAGCTTCTCTATGCCGGCAAGATTGCGCTTGAGGTGGCCGCGCTTGAAGACCGGGGTGTGGTCCGCTGCATGGCACTGGCTCCGGTAAAGGGGCTCGGCCTGGGTATGCCGGTTCGGGCAACCGGCTCACCGATCACGGTGCCGGTGGGTGATGCCATTCTCGGAAGGATGCTGAATGTGTTTGGTGCGCCGGTCGACAATCAGCCTGTGCCGGCTACCAGCGACCGCCGCGCGATTCATCAGCTCCCACCCCTGCTGGAAGATCGCGTGGTTCGTAGCCAGATCCTCGAAACCGGCATCAAGGCCATTGACCTGTTATCGCCTATAGAGCGTGGCGGCAAAACCGGTCTGTTCGGGGGTGCCGGTGTCGGCAAGACGGTGCTGATTACCGAACTGATCAACAACACCGTTCAGCAGCACAAGGGCGTTAGCCTGTTTTGCGGCATTGGTGAGCGTTCAAGGGAAGCGGAGGAGCTTTATCGGGAAATGGGTGAGGCTGGCGTGCTCGAGAACACCGTCATGCTGTTCGGCCAGATGAACGAGGTTCCAGGGGTCCGGTTCCTGATCGGCAAGACCGCTCTGACCATGGCGGAATATTTCCGCGATGAACAGCATCGGGATGTGCTTTTGCTGATCGACAATATTTTCCGCTTTGTCCAGGCGGGCTCGGAAGTCTCCGGGCTGCTTGGGCGTATGCCTTCCAGGGTTGGCTATCAGCCCACCCTGGCGACCGAGTTGGCCGAGCTGGAGGAACGAATCACCTCCACCCACAGTGCCGCGATTACCTCGGTTCAGGCGGTGTATGTGCCAGCGGACGACTTCACGGACCCTGCCGCCGCCCATATCTTCTCGCACTTGTCCGGCTCTGTGGTGCTGTCCCGCAAACGGGCCAGTGAGGGGCTTTACCCGGCAATTGATCCCCTGGCGTCTTCATCGGTCATGCTCACACCGTCGGTGGTCGGCCAACGGCATTACGACATTGCGCGGGCGGTGCGAAGAACCCTGGCCGAGTACGAAGAGTTGCGGGACATCATTGCCATGCTGGGCATCGAGGAGCTCTCGGCGGCTGACCGAACCACCGTAGCCCGTGCCCGCCGGCTGGAGCGCTTCCTGACCCAGCCGTTTTTTACCACCGCCGCGTTTACCGGTGCCGAAGGCAAGCGGGTGACCATTGCCGAGACCCTCGATGGTTGTGAAGCGATTCTGGAGCAGACCGAATTCGATCGGGATGAGAGTGAGTACTACATGATTGGCGCTTTGCCAGAGGTGGTCGCATGACGCTGGCTGAAGCAATGGACGTCACTATCCGGCTGCCGACCCGAATGCTCTTTGAGGGCAGCGCCCGCAAGCTGTTCGCGGTCGCCGAAAATGGGGCCTTCGGAATGCTGCCCAATCACATCGATTTTGTCACCTCGTTGGTGCCGTCGGTGCTGATTCTGACCCTGGAGGACGGCCATGAGCAAATCTTCGGTATCGACGAGGGCATTCTTGTGAAACAGGGGCACAAGGTGGATGTTGCGATCCGGCGCGGCGCTCCGGGCACGGATCTGGCCACCCTGCAGGAGAGTGTCCGCAAGAACTTTATTGAGGTGGATGAAGACGAACGGGTGGCC
>Ga0207880_1000712_pt1 | contig 10655 bp, 9 predicted proteins | sample MalvirmetagMSP91_FD_184226 | JGI IMG/M metagenome (GOLD analysis project Ga0207880, IMG submission 184226) | Marine viral communities from the Deep Pacific Ocean - MSP-91 (SPAdes) | ecosystem: Environmental > Aquatic > Marine > Oceanic | place: Pacific Ocean | collected 2011-04-27
TCGGCAAATATCTGGGCTTGCCGTCCCGCTTCCACAGTCGCGCAAAGATGCCGACGATCTTGGCATTTCTCTGTGCCCCCAGGCGCGCATAATCAGCTGCGAACTCCTCGCCCGGCGCCATTCTGTCGGCATAGAGAGCCAGCATCTCAGCCTCCAGCGCGGGCGAGACGTCGCGCCGCGCATCCTGCAACAGCGAGACCAGATCGTAGGCCGGATGACCTACCAGCGCATCCTGAAAATCGATCAGCCCCTGCTCGCCGCCCGGAAGCATCATGATATTTTCCGCGTGGTAATCGCGCAGGACGGTCACGCCGGGCCGCTGGCGTTCGAGCAAGGGTTCGAGCACTTCGCGCCATGCCGCTTCCAGCCCCATGCCGTCCACCTCGAGACCCGCCGCCACACAATACCAGTCCGGCAGAAGCGATGCTTCGCGCAGATATGTTTCAAGGTCATAGGGGGCGAAAGGACCGGGTGGACTACGGTGCAGTTCCACCAGCGCCTCGATCGCGCCGGCATAGATCGCCCGCTCCTCTTCGGGATTGGCCTCGATCCAGTCGCGAAGATGATGCGGACCGAAATCCTCGATCAGCACCAGCCCGCGATCGGGCTGCTCGGCATAGATATGCGGTGCACGCAGGCCGTGTTGAGCCAGCCATTTGCCGACATGGATGAAAGGGCGCGGATCCTCATTGGGCGGCGGCGCGTCCATCAACATGGCGCTCTCACCGGCGCGGCGCACGCGGAAATAGCGACGAAAGCTGGCATCGCCGGGCAATGGCTCAACGTCGGCCTCGCCCCATCCAGCGGCCTGCAGGAAATCGTCAATGCCCAATGGCAAGGCAGGCGGCGTGTTCGGGGGTGGGTTCGCGCTCATCCCCACCGCCCTAGCCAATCCGTTCCCGGTTCGACAATCGCCTTGCGCCCCTTCCCGACAGATTCAAGCCGAATGGCGAGACACTGCGCCTCATGGTCAAAGCCGCCCGCATGGTCGGGCCATTCGGCAATCAGCGCGGCGCCATCACGGTAATCTGCAAGCCCAAGCTCAATCGCATCGCGCGGATTTTCGAGCCGATAGAAATCGGCGTGAACCATCGGCAGACGTACGAGCGGCGGATCATAGGTCTCGATGATCGTGAAGGTGGGCGAAGGAACTTCACCCGCATAGCCAAGTGCAGACAGAATCGCGCGTGCCAGCGTGGTCTTGCCTGCACCCAGTCCCCCGGACAGCGCCACCACGTCCCCTTCACGCAAAGAACCCGCGATCCGCGCGCCGAGCGCATCCATCGCCGCAAGGTCAGGCAGGTCGATCGTCACGGCAGAATAATCGTGGCGGTGGTACCCAGTCCCTTCTCGGACTGGATGTCGAGCCGCCCGCCGTGCGCCTCGACCAGTTGGCGCGCCAAAGGCAGGCCGAGGCCGCGCTTGCCGGTCTTGCTCTCCTCACCAGGTTTTTCGAGCCGATAACCGTCCATGGCGCGCGCGAGTTCGGATGGCTTCATGCCCCCGCCATTGTCTGACACAACGATCCGCACACTATCGCGCTTTCGCGCCAATGCCACGAGGATGCGACCACCGCCCGGCGTCGCGGCGATGGCATTGTCGAGCAAGTTCCCGATCGCCCGGCCAAGCTGGCGACGGTCAGCCATAACGCTGCCCGCGCCCTTGTCTCCGCGCAGGTCGAGCGTGAGGTCGCATTCTTCGATCGCCTCCTCTCTCTCCAGCACGATATTGGTGACCAGGTCAAAAAGCTGGACTTCCTCGGTCGCCATGGGGAGCAGCCCGGCCTCGCTCTGGGTCAGGTCAAGCACGCTCTCGATCTGCCGGGTCAGACGTTCGACCGAGGCGATGATCGCCGCGACGTAATCCTTCCCCTGTTCAGACAGTTCGCCTGCCACGCCGCTCTGGAGCAGTTCTGCGAAGCCGCCGATCGATGTCAGCGGCGTGCGAAATTCGTAGGACATGTTGGCGAGGAAACGCGTCTTGACCGCGTCGGCTTCTTCCAGCGCCGCATTGCGCTCGCGCAGGGCCTCTTCCGCACGCGTGGAATCGGTCACGTCGAGTACGGTCAGCAGGCCGTTCCCGTCGGGCAGCGGAACGCCGGCAAATTCCAGCACTCTGCCATCCTCCATCGCCACGCGGCCGCTGCGCTGGCGTCGATCGAGCGTGGCGGCACGAACGATCTCGCCAATCGCCCGCGTCTGCCCCGGCCTGGCAAGCTTGTTGCCGATCCGTCCAAGCAGCGCATCGATATGAGGGTGGGCGTCGAAGAAGTCTTCGTCGATCTCCCAGATTGCCGGGAAGCTGCGGTTCCAGAGCTGAACCTTGCCGTCGGGCGCGAATACGGCGAGCGATTCGAAAAGCGAATCGAAGGTTGCCGTTCGGGTCCGCAGCAAGGTGTCGCGGGTGGCCGAAAGTGCGAGTTGCTCTGACCGATCCTCGGCCACCAGCACCAATCCACCATCGGGCATCGGCTGAGCCACGATCCGAAGATGGGTATTGTCCGAAAGCGACCAGCTATCCTCCACCGAAGCGCCAGCGGTAAACCACAGTCCAATCTCTCGCCGCCATTGCGGAAAATCGCGGGTCTCGGGCAAGCGGCCACGATCGCGGGCAAGATCGAGGAAACGGTCGAAATCGGGCGGGTCACTCTGCAATGAGGCAGGCAGGCCGAATGTACGCAGGAAGGGCCGGTTCGCAAAGGTAAGCCGCCGTTCTGCATCGAATTGCGCCACGCCCATGGACAGCTGGTCGAGCATCGAGCGCTGCGCTTCGCGAAATGCGCGGAAGGTCCGCCCCTGCTCCTCCATATCCTCTATATCGATTGCGTATCCGGCGACCCCCTCCTTGCCGAGAGGCAGGTCGCTCACCCTGAGCGAGCGGCGCTGGCTGCCGACGGTGGCCTGGACAATCCGCTCCACCGGCGAGTCATTGCTCTGCGCCTCTCGCGCGGCCTGCGCAGAGGAGACTCCGTCTACCGTCTCGATCAGCTCGATCTGCTGGCTTACCGCATCATGGGCGCTGGGCGCGCCGACCGCCTTCACGTAAGCCGAGTTGACCAGCCTCAGCCGCATATCCGGCCCGCGAAACCACATCGGCATCGGGGCTGCCTCGATCAGTCCGACAAGGGCGCGAAAATCCCCTTTTGCCCGCTCCGATTCGGTGCGCATGCGCGAAAGCTCGTCATGGCTGTCGGAGAAGTCGAACCACCACAGCACCGCCACACCATCCGAAGCGACAACGGGGTCGGCAAGATGCCCGCGAATGGCAAGGTTGCGCGCGGAGCCGCGCGGGGTCACCACCATCCGGAAAGGGGCGGCGGTCTTCTGTGTGCGCCGCACGGCCTGGCGCAATTCTTCCAGAGCATCGGGGGAAAGCCCCGAATCTTCGGTCGCAAGTTCGGACAGGAAGCGCGGATGCCTCTCGAGGCCCAGCCACGCGGCGAGCCGGTCCGGTCCCTCGACGGAGAAATCGGGCTTCACCAGCATGGGTATGGCCGGCGAATCCTCGATCATTCGCGCCAGTCGCCGCGCCGTGCCGCGCGCAGTGCGGGCCTGCCGTGCGCGCTTTTGCGCCGCCAGCACTAGCCAGACAGCGCCAAAGGTCCAGCCCGCCAACAGCAGGCCGAGCAGCACCAGACCAGTCGGCGTCAGTTCCATGCCCCGTCGCTATTCGTCCCATCGGCCCGATGCAATGGGGCCGGACAAGAGCTGAACAGATGTAAGGGGCCGTAACGCCCCTCGATCAGTAGCGATAATGTTCCGGCTTGTACGGCCCCTCGACCGGCACACCGATGTAATCGGCCTGCTGCTTCGAGAGCTGAGTTAGTTTCACGCCCAGCTTGTCGAGGTGGAGCGCGGCAACCTTCTCGTCCAGATGCTTGGGCAGCACATAGACGTCCTTGCCATAGTCGCCCGAGCGGGTGAACAGCTCGATCTGGGCCAGCACCTGATTGGTGAAGGAGCAGCTCATCACGAAGCTGGGGTGGCCCGTGGCGCAGGCCAGGTTTACCAGTCGGCCCTTGGCCAGCACGATGATTTCCTTGCCGTCCGGGAACTTCACCAGGTCGGTGCCGGGCTTGAGTTCGGTCCAGTCATAATTGTCGAGTGCCGAAATCTGGATCTCGGAATCGAAATGGCCGATGTTGCACACGATCGCCATGTGCTTCATCGCCTTCATATGCTCCGCACTGATGACGTGCTCGTTGCCCGTGGCGGTGACGAAGATATCGGCACGCTTGACCGCGTCCTCCATCGTCACGACCTCGTAGCCTTCCATCGCTGCCTGCAGTGCGCAGATCGGGTCGATCTCCGTCACGAGGACGCGTGCGCCGCCATTGCGTAGCGATTGCGCCGAGCCTTTGCCGACATCGCCGTATCCCGCAACGCAGGCGACCTTGCCCGACAGCATGACGTCGGTCGCGCGGCGGATCGCGTCGACCAGCGATTCGCGGCAGCCATAAAGGTTGTCGAACTTGGACTTGGTCACGCTATCGTTCACGTTGATCGCCGGGAACGGCAGCTTGCCCGCCTTGGCAAGATGGTAAAGGCGGTGGACGCCGGTAGTCGTCTCTTCGGATACGCCCTTGATCGCCTTGACGGTGGCTGTCAGATAACCGGGCTTGCGCTTCAGAAAATCCTTTAGCGCGCGCTGAAACTCGATCTCTTCGACATTGCCGGGCGCGGGAAGCTCTTCTCCGGCCTCGACCCGCGCGCCCCACAGCGCAAACATGGTGGCATCGCCGCCATCGTCGAGGATCATGTTGCAGGTACCGTCCGGGTTCTCGTCACTCGACCAGTCAAAAATGCGCCCGACATAATCCCAGTAATCGGCAAGGCTCTCGCCTTTGACAGCAAAGACGGGAATATCCTGCGCGGCAATCGCGGCGGCGGCATGATCTTGTGTCGAATAGATATTGCAGGTCGCCCAGCGCAATTCGGCCCCAAGCGCCTTCAAAGTCTCGATCAGCACCGCAGTCTGGATGGTCATGTGGAGCGAGCCAGTGATGAGCGCACCCTTGAGGGGCTGCGCATCGCCATATTCATCGCGCACCGCCATCAGGCCCGGCATTTCCGTTTCGGCGATGCGGATTTCCTCGCGTCCGTAATTGGCAAGGCCGATATCGGCGACAACGTAATCGGTGAAGGTGGTGGAGGCCACGCGCAATTCTCCTGCTATGTAGGGGTTAGTATCGCCGGGGCTCCATGCGACACCGATGTTGCCAGTCCCTCTAAAGGCGCAATGACTGCTCGTAAAGCCATGCCTTTTGACTCATCGTGGTGCAGGCGCTTGCAAGCTGCCGCACAGCGCCTATGTCCGGCCCAGACAGCCAATCGAGGAGAAGGCGATGACGATTTCCAAGGGCGACAAGCTTCCTGAGGTGACTTTGGTCAAGGCGACGGCGGACGGGCCGGAAAAGGTCGAATCGAAGGATTATTTCGCGGGCAAGAAAGTGGCCCTCTTCTCCGTTCCGGGTGCGTTCACGCCGACCTGTTCGGCAAAGCACCTGCCCGGTTTTGTCGAGAAGGCCGGCGATTTGAAGGCCAAGGGTGTGGACGAGATCGCCTGCACGGCGGTGAACGATCCTTTCGTGATGGGCGCGTGGAACGAGGATGCCGGCTCTTCCGACATCACCATGCTGGCTGACGGCAATGGCGACTTTGCCGAGGCGCTGGGCCTGACGATGGATGGCAGCGGCTTTGGCCTGGGTAAGCGCGGCCAGCGTTTCTCCATGATCGTCGATGACGGCGTGGTGAGCGAACTCAATGTCGAGGAGCCGGGCGACTTCAAGGTGTCGAGCGCCGATTACATGCTTGGGCAGCTCTGAGCGTCGACATTCACAGGTAACGAAAAGGGCGCCCGTTGCGGCGCCCTTTTTTGTTCACTCTGCCCGGCCTCTACCGAATCAATCCACCCATTGCACATCGACGCCTAGCGCATCGATGTTGGGCACGAAGTTGGGATGCGCGCGGCGGATCGGGTCGGCATCGAGGATCGTGCTTTCACCGTCGATGCTGGCTGCCACCATCAGCAAGGCAATAGCCACGCGGATTATGTAGGGACTGGTCACCGTCCCGGGGACCAGGCGATCGCCGCCGAAGGTAATAAGGCGATGGGGGTCGCACAGAAGCGTATGCGCGCCGAACAGTGACAGCTCGGTGTGCCATGTCAGACCGCCCTCATAGACCTTGTTCCAGAACATCACCTGCCCCTCGGCCTTTACGCCCAGCGCGATGAAGATCGGCAGCAGGTCGGCCGGGATATAGGGCCAGGGCGCGGCCTCGACCTTGACTGTCAGATGGCTGGTGAAATTATCCTTAACCACCAGCTTTTCCGGTGCAACGAGGCGCGACCACCCGTCCTCATGCTTCACTTCCGCGCCGAATTTTTCAAAAGTGCGGTCGATCAGCATGAAATGATCCGGTCGCCCGTTGCGCACGGCGATATCGCCGCCGGTCACCGCGGCAAGCGCAAGGAAGGTAGCAATCTCGTGGAAATCGTCGGCAAAGGTATAGTCGACGCCGGTGAGCCTGTCGGTTCCCTCGATGCCAACCATCGAGGTGCCCTTACCCATCAATTTTCCGCCCATCTTTTCAAGAAATGAGCACAGTTCCTGCACGTGGGGCTCACATGCGGCATTGACGATCTGGCTGGTGCCCCTGGCCGTCAGCGCGCTTATGATGAAGTTCTCGGTCGTCGTGACCGAAGCATATTCGAGCCACATACGCGTGGCCTCGGCCTTGCAATTCTGGCGAAAGACGATGTTCTTGCCCTCATGGCTCACTTCGGCTCCGAAAGCGCGAAACACCTCCACATGAGGGTCAATCTCGCGGGCGCCAAGTGTGCAACCCTTCACCTCATGCTCCAGACGTGCCTCACCCAACCGCGCCAACAGGCCGGGGATCATCATGATCGAAGCCCGCATCGCCTGTGGCAAGGTCGCTTTCGCGCCCACTGGGATGGTCGAATGGTCGATATGAAGTAGCTTGTCCTCCGGCTTCCAGTCGACCGTGCTTCCCAACTCGCCAAAAAAGGTGACGATACGCTGCACGTCGGTGATTTCGGGTACATTGCGCAAGGTGATCGGCGCTTCGCTCAGCAGCGTCGCGCACAATACCGGGAGCACCGCATTTTTGTTTGCCGAAGGTTCGATGCGTCCCTTGAGCCTGGGGCCGCCGCGCACGAGTAGCGCCGTCATGAATATAAGTCCTTCAAAACAGGAGATTGCAGCAAACGATTTGACAACGAGGTCAATACCCCATCAACTTGAGCACTTCCTCGCGGCTCTTGGAGTCTTCGCGAAAAGCGCCCATCACCTGACTGGTGACCATCGTAACCCCGGGGGTGCGAACGCCGCGAGCCGTCATGCACGCATGGCTTGCCTCGATCACTACCGCGACGCCGCGCGGATTGAGATGTCTCTGGATGCAATTCGCAACCTCGGCGGTCAGGCGCTCCTGCACCTGCAAGCGACGCGCAAAACCATGCAGCACGCGCGCCAGCTTCGAGATGCCAACCACGTGGTCGGTGGGCAGATAGGCGATTGCCGCCTTGCCGATGATCGGCGCCATGTGATGTTCGCAATGGCTTTGGAAGGGAATGTCTTTCAGCAGCACGATTTCGTCATAGCCGCCCACTTCCTCGAAGATGCGGCTGAGATGGATCGCCGGGTCTTCCTCGTATCCCTGGCAATATTCCTTCCATGCGCGCGCCACACGTTTCGGAGTGTCGAGCAACCCCTCACGGTCAGGGTCGTCCCCGGCCCAACGGATCAATGTCCGGATGGCATCTTGTACATCATCGGGCACTGGAGGCTTGCCGCGGGGATCGTCCTCGTCGGGACCAATCAGGCTGCTCATCTGTGTCGCGTCTTTCTCTTCAATTTGGTCATTCCCTTTGCCAATAGGCTGCCACGACGAAAAAGGCCACGCCTGCGCTTCGATGTGCCGGGAATCACGTCCTCGGCACGATCGGGATTGAGCCATTCATTATCCGCCATGAACTGCTCGATCTCGCCCTGTTCCGGCATTTCGAAGCGACGCAAGTGCCTGCCGTCCCTCTTGTCCAGATATTCGATCATCGCCGCCATCGAGCCATGAGCTTCGAGTAATTGTGCCACCTCATCCGTAGCTATCCCGCAATGTTCGGCCAGCAGTCCGTGGCGGATAGCGCGGATCGGCTCTTCACAATGCTCATTGGCCTTTCGAGCGCAGTCGATGAAAACGTCGCACTCGCTGTCCAGCCCCATCGATCGCCCGTTGAAGTTGGCCGAACCTACTCTGATGATCCGGTCGTCGACTATCAGCAGCTTGGCATGGACGTAGATCGGCGTTTCGCCGGAATAGGGCACATAAAGGTGGAAGCGGTCATGTGCATCCAATTCCTTCAGCGCATCGACGAGCCGCGCGCGTGCTGGGTCCATCGCCACACATTCCAGCCAGCCGTCGGCGCTTTCCGGGTGAACGACAACAACTTCCGGCGGATCGGGTTCGAGCATCCGCTCTGCAATCGCCTCGGCAATATCGCGTGAGGCGAAATACTGGTTTTCGGCATAAATGAAGTGCCTGGCGCTCGCGATCTGATTGATGAACAGTTCGCGGATTTCCTCAACCTGCGGATAGCCGTCGTATGCCGCAGAAGTACGCGCGATGCCGATTTCGACATTCTCGAACTGCGCCTCCAGCTCGTCGGGCCAGGCGCTACCCGGTTGCGGATCGAGCACGCCAAGCTCGCCACCGCCCGCCTTGAGCCACCGGGTCCGCCCCAGTTCGTCGAGCGCGCCGGCCACCTCACCTTCCATCATCATGGTCATGTCGTGCCAGGGTCCGTAGCGACGTCCACCCGGCTTGCCACGCTGTGGATCGTCTTCCACGTGTTTGCGCGTGTCCCATCGATGGGCGGTGAGGTCGATACCCCCGCACACGGCAAAGTCGTCGTCGATCACCACGATTTTCTGGTGATGGCAGCCGCCGACCGGGTGCGAGTTGTCGAACTTGAAGGCGATTCGCTTGTGCGGCATCCAGCGCATAATGTCGGCGAGCATGTACCCGCGCGCAAACCACTTCAAAAACCCGACACTCCATTTCAGGATCTTTATGTCGAGTTCCTTATTGTGCCTGGCAAGCCAAACGACGAAGCTGCCAAGGCGGCTCGGATAGGTTTTCCGGCGTCCTTTCTGCCACCAGCGCCGGCCCTTGCTAAGATGGATCCGTGTGTCGAAATCCCATCCGATGAGCAGGATACGCCGCTTTGCTTTCACCATGGCCTGCTGGATCAGCGCAAAGTAATCCTCCCCGTCCACGACGAGGGAGGCCCGCCTGGCCTTGCCGTAACGCCAGACACCAGGTTCGACCGATTCCGGTTCCAACCCGGCCACTTTTTCAACGTCTGATCCCAATATGCCCCCCTGCAATTATGGGTCGAGTGGATGCCAGGCTATTCCTTGGCTTCTTCCATCTTCTCAGGCGTGACCTCGGCCTCAGCCTCTTCAGCCTTCTTGCGGCGATCGAAGACCGAACGCATGTGTTCACGGTCTTCAGCGGTCAGGTGCTTCTCGAAATCGGGGAAGTGCTCTTCTTCCTCTTCGTCGATGTGGTGACGATAGCGGTGATCGAGTTCCTTGAATTTGGCCAGCCAAGCGCTCGACGACATGTCCGTTGCAGCAAGATCGTTCAGCATTTCCTCGATCTCATGATGTTCGGCAACCGAATGGCGCGTTTCATCGGTCGTAGGCGGCTTGCGTAACATTGTCGAATAGAGCGCCTGTTCCTCGGCCGAAGCGTGACCCTTCACCTCCTTGGTGAAAGTTTCGAGCAAGCTGATGCGCTCATCACTTTCGCCGCTCGTATCCGCCATCCTGGCCAAGAGGTCGCGGTGGGTTTCATGATCCTGCTTGAGGCGGTCGAAAATATCGTCGGACATCGGGCAACTCCTGCAAATCGGGGTATGTCCGATGAACAGGCGAACAGCAGGGATTGTTCCGGTAATGCCAAAACCAAACGAGGCCATTCTTCATTTGAAGAATGGCCTCGTTTGGCGCGCCCGGAAGGATTCGAACCTCCGGCCACCTGATTCGTAGTCAGGTACTCTATCCAGCTGAGCTACGGGCGCGCGAGAGGTGGCCACATAGGCAGGTCCCCCAAGCTTGGCAATAGCTAGAAGTCCAATCTTGTCAGCAAGCGTCGATCCATAGGCGCAAGCGGTAACCCTTCAGCCTCGGCAACGGTGTACCAGCCCCAATCCTGCCCCTGGCAGGCCCGCACCTCTCCGCTCCAGCGAGCGCAAGTGTAAAGCATCAGGACAACCGGCCGATCCTCACCTTCCTCGTCCAGCAGAGAGGGGCGCAGGTCGCGTTCGGCCAGTTCGATACCAAGCTCCTCCGCAATCTCCCTTATCAGGCCCGCCCTCGGTGTTTCGCCGTTTTCCAACTTGCCGCCGGGAAATTCCCAGAGCCCACCATGATGCTTTCCCGGCAGCCGGCTTTGTAGCAGCAAACGGCCGTCGGGATTGCGCAATGCCACAGCGACCACGGGCTGGAATGTCGGAATACTTTTCACCTCGGTTAGCCGTCTCAACCTTTCGTTAGGGTCTCGGTGCGAAAATCTTAACGTTCGGAGCAGTCACAGGGGACATCCGATGAATATGTTCGAGTCAATGAA
>Ga0207880_1000714_pt1 | contig 10652 bp, 6 predicted proteins | sample MalvirmetagMSP91_FD_184226 | JGI IMG/M metagenome (GOLD analysis project Ga0207880, IMG submission 184226) | Marine viral communities from the Deep Pacific Ocean - MSP-91 (SPAdes) | ecosystem: Environmental > Aquatic > Marine > Oceanic | place: Pacific Ocean | collected 2011-04-27
GGTTTCCGGATAACGTTCCGGTTGATACAGGAACGCTGTGGAATCGTTCGGGTCGATGTAGCGGTTCTGTCGGTAAGGGTTCTGCAGGAAGCCCTCATCCGTAACCACCTCAAGATCCAGGCCTACCAGGCTGTTGCGGGTGACGACCTGACTCAGTCCGAGCTGATAGTTCCGACGATCAGCTTCCTCGCTGAAGGAATCGTTGCCAACCCGGCCCACTTCATCCCAGCCGCTGGCATAGCCCATGGTTACTGTGGACATGCCCCCGAAAAACTCCTGGCTGAGCGAGAAGTAAACGGTGTTGGCTTCGTAATCGTTTTCGGAACTGTTGGTGAAACCCAGACTCAAAATGGACTTATCGTGCAGGTAATCGACACCAAAGGTGTACTCGTTCCGTTCTTCCTCGTAGGGGCTCGCCGTGGCCAGAACGTCCACAGAGGCAGCCGAAACGGAGTCAACATAGTACTGGCCGGAAAACGAAACCGACGAGCCAATACCCTTGCGCACCAAAACTGAGGGGCCATCGATGACCATGCCACCACCGTCATAGCGGTGGTAGAGAACATCCACGTTATCCACTGGCAAGGTCGCCGCAATCGCCTGTTGCCCGGCCAACATCAGCACGAACAGAGCGCAGACGGAGCGCACTAACCTTTTGCCGTCAGTTACAGCCACAGCCACCCCCAGAACCGCCTTCTGCTCCCCGCGCAGACTCCCGGACCTGATAGACGTGATGCATGTAGGAATCCGCCTTGCCATGGCGGCTGAGACTCATGACCGGATCCGCCAGATTATCCCGTTCATAGGGTTTTACCCACGGCTTGATTGAGCTGCATCCAGAGATCGTGAAGGTCGCGACCAAAAGAGCAGAGGCAGTGAAGATCGACAAATTACGCATAAACGTTCCGTCCGAAAATTATTCGCGCACCAGCTCGCGAATCTGCTGTTCGTACTCGTCTTCGTAACCCGGCTGATAGCCGTAGTGGAGATACCGGGCATTACCATCGCGATCGATCATCACGGTCGTTGGCATAGCCTGGACTTCATAAAGCTCGCTCACCGAACTCTCCGGATCGTAGAGGATCGGGTAATTCACGGGTACCTTGTCCAGGAAGCGATGGGCCTCTTCCCGATTCTCATCCACATTGACCGCCAGAATCGTGAAGCCGAGATCCTTGTATTGGCTGTAAAGCTCATCCATCAGCGGCATTTCCTGGCGGCAGGGACCACACCATGATGCCCAGAAGTTCAGCATCACCACTTCACCACGATGGTCCTCCAGCCTCAGGTTTTCGCCGGAACGGCTTTCCAGGGTGAAATCCGGAGCTGGCACATTGATGGCCTCGGCGCCCGCCATGGGGCTAAGACAGGCCAGGACGCCCGCCACCGCCAGTGATTTTATGGATGCTTTCATAACCATTGCTCCTGTAATCAGAAAAAGACCGACAGGCCAGTGCTGACCTCTGTGTTCATGGAGGTTTTCTCGGCCCCAAGAACATCTATTCGGTAGTAGTGCTGTCTTACGCCAATCTGAACTGCAACGCTGTCCGTCAACAGAACCTGATAGCCCGCGCCGGCATTCAGGGTAAACCGGGTGTCACCCGCAAAATCGGTAGCGCCGGCACCCGCAATCAGATAGAAATTGGTGTTGAATGCGTAGTTCTCGGTGAGGAAGGCCTCGCCCGGAAGCACGTTGTAACCCAGGTTGATGTTGTAATAGCTGTAATCCCGCTCGCTGTCGGTAAGCACCTCCACGTTACCGGCCAGCTTCTCGAAACTGGTTTCTCCACCCTCCGCGAAGCCGACTCCGGCCTCGAAAAAGAAGGACTCGCTGAGGTGGTAGGTGAGCTTGCCGCCATAAAGCAGCGACGACTCGAAGTCCTCGATATTGAGCACGCCCACAAAAGCGCCAATTTCAAAGTTCTCGGTGTCAATCAGCGCCTCGGTGACCGGCACCGGGGTAACATCCGGCTCGATCAGCGGCCGATCATCCTGGGCCTGGGTTGCTGTGGCTATGCATAGCCCTGCCCCGAGACACAGCGTTTTCAGAAAAAGATGCTTAGTCCGATTTTCCATTCTGTCGCTTCTTCGTTGGTGGACCGGGTAGTGAACACTTTGTAGTCCTTCACTTCGGCACGGATGAAATATCGATCGGTGATGTAGGCGCGGATGCCAAGCCCTGCATGGCCAATGCTGTTATCCCGTTCTTCGGGCTGAGCCAGAGTGGCCTTGGGATCAACCCAGATATGCCCGACCCCCAGGGTAAAAAAGGGTGATACCCGCCAGTCAGGAAATGGCTGATGCACCAGATTCGCATTAACCATTCTAATTTCCGAGGCGCTGCCCAGAATCTGAGAAGCCCAAAGCTCGGCGGACAGGTTTCTGGTCATCCAGAAGCCGCCGTAGCCTGCCGTGACAGCGGCACCATCAAACTCCCCCATCATCAATCCGGCTTCCACCCGCCGGCTTTCAAAAGCCTCAAAATCCGGCACCTGAAGATCCACACGATTACCCGTGGCATCCACCGTCTGCGCAATATCCGCAACCGCTATCCAACCCTCCCGGCCACGGGTATCCGTCACTTTGATCCAACTTGTCTTGCGCTGGAGAATGGTCAGCCATTCCCCTTTTTCGCTGGTATGAAAAACCGGATAGCCCGTTGCCGGTCCGGTTCGCCAGGACACATAGGGCTCCGCCACCTGCACTTTCAATGCATCGTCTTCAGCCTGCCCCCACAGCCAGCCAGCCCAGCTCTGGGCCGGCAACAACAAAAGAAACATAAGAATGGCGATGGGCATGGTGCGAGTTTCAGTCCTTGGATCAGTCTTCCGGAGCGTCGAACGGATTGTTGAAATACTGGCCGCCAATATCCAACCACTCTGCAATCAGTCGCAGTTCGGCGGGCGAGAGGAAATCCCTGTGTGAACCGTCGTCGGCGAATACGTCGAAGAAACGACTGGCACGGGCACCGTTGACGGACATTGAAGCCTGCACCGGCACTGTTACCAGGATGGGTTGTTCATCTCCGTTGGCGTCCAGAATGGGATTGCCTTCTTCGTCCCTCAAAACCTCCCCGGAGTCCACGAGCACATCAATCAGGGCGCCGTTCACCAGTTCCTGCTCACTGTCCGGGAAGAGCAGTTCTCTGTAGGCGTTGAAGTGTAGCGGTTCATCGGGTGACGGGCCATCGCCCAGATCCAGCTGTCCAGCCGGCACTTGCTGAGCGTCCGCCGCATCGGTGTCCGTATGGCAACTGGTACAGGTGTAGTCATCCACGACCGCCATGGTGTCCGGGTCCAATACCTCCCGATTGACGCTCCACAGCGGATGAATATGCTGCTCGTAGTTGATCACAATCCGGCAATTCGGCGCCCAGTCGGTGGCACAAACGCCGGATATCGGCGGCGGTGTCTGCAGATCGGCATAGGCGTAGGCAAAGCTGTCAGGCTTGGGATCCACGGCATCTCCGGACCATTCATCGGTATAGATCACATCCGGCGTCGGCCGGCGAATCTCGTTGATGCGGGCAAACACCTGAGCCATGGTTTCACCCATGTCGGCAAACAGAGCCGGGTCGGTATTCGGGAACGGAAGGCTGGTGGTTGCGGCCCCACCCCACACGGACGATGGACCGGCATCCGGTCTGCCATGGGGTGTCGGACTGTTCGGGTTGTGGCACCCTGAACATTCAAGGGTCTCGCCGGGGCGCACCGTGAGCCAGTTCTGGTGCCGGTTGCCCATAGCGCCACCAACACGCTGGCCTTTCTCATCGAGAATACTGATGGCAAATGCAACATTGGCGGGCACCGCCACCTTCACTGACCCATCGGGCTCTATCGGCACGTAGCCCAGTATCTCCCGCATTAGCTGAGCCCGGCTGCGGCCAAAGGCGCTGTTGTCGAAATCCCGGACGTTCTCATCGGGGATGGCCACGGGCTTTTCCAGTCGAAGGAATCTGGCCGGGCGATCTTCCGGCGGCGTTTGCAGCGGATCAGCCATTGCAGCAATACCAGTCGGCGTGGTGTCCACTCCATCGATATCATAGACGCTTCGAATGTGCAGGACGCCGTAGCCGGCATCGCCGAGGGCCCCCTCATCACCCGTGAACTGGGATTCCGGGATGAACCCTTCCAGAGGCCGTTCCTTCATCAGGACCGCCTCATCAAACTGAACGCCCTCTACCGGCGGGACCACCGGCCGCTGGGTTTCGCTGTTGATATCCAGAAGCCACAAACCGTAGACGGGCTCTGCGGGTTGATAGTCTTCGGATTGCAGGCGATCTTCCGTGCAGTTCACAATCCGGTCCGTCGCTGTTTCACGCAACCGGCAGGGCGTCCAACTGACCAGGTAGCGGTTGGTACCATCAAGCAGTGGTGAAACCGATGCATAACTGCCTTTCAGCGACAGTTGGCCATCCAGGCCCACGCCGGGCACTAGCGAGCGCTGGCCCGAACCTTCGGTGCCATCGAGACGAAGATTGGCCTCAACAAATTGGTCAACATCGACTTCCGCCAACACAGACGCGTAATCATCCGTTTCAAACGGCCTTAGCTGCACCAGCAGATTGCCGCTGTCTGATTTGCGTGGCTGCAGGTACTGTATGTCGTTCGCTTCTGGAACCGAATCGTGGGAGTGACGACCGAAAAGATAACTCAGGCCAGTGCCGTCAGGGTTGACGCGGTAGAGGTTCACACCGTTGTTCCGGGTTTGGCCGGCATTATCCCAGCGGCTGAACACAATGGTGCCATCATCCGCCACCATGGGGTCGAGGTCGTGGCTCTGATTGAAGGTGATCTGTTCAATGTTCTGACCATCGTCGTCCATCACATGCAGAACAAACCCGGGGCTATCACCCTCCTCGTCCAGACCGGAATACTGGGGTTTGCCTTCATCAAGCAGCACCGCCTTGGAAATCCGCTGACGGGTTGACGAGAAAACGATTCTGCCATCAGGCAGATAGGCTGGCGCAACGTCCTGCCCGGCCCCGGCGGTAACGTCCGAATCGATGATCCGGCGCAGGATGTCGGTACTAACGTCGTATTCCCAGATATTCCAGGTTGGCTGATCCTCGTCGTCTGCGTCCTCGATTTCCGGCGCACGCATGGCAAACAGCAGTCTGGAGCCGTCGTGGGAAACGTGGAGATCTTTCACGTCGTAACGCAACTGACCATTGTCATCAAGGAATTGCGGCCCCGCGAATGCTCTTGAGGCAATATCCCGCGTCTCGGCGTCCGCAGTGGCACTGGCCTTCAGAAACAGCCGCGCTCCGGGGCGAAAAGCGCTCGGGTCGGCCAGGTTGTCCTCGACCAGGGCCCCGGTGTTTTCGTCAAAAAGCAGAGCCCGTTCGACATAAGCCACAGGGTTCTCGACGACAACCGGATCGGCCTGCTGACTGTCGCTGCTCGAAAGACAGCCAGACAGAGCTGCAAGCGAGCCGAGTGCGACAGCCAGGCGAGTACTGCGGGAGATGTTTAGAGTGGGCGACTTAATTTCCAACGTGAGAAACCCTGTTTCGGATGACATTCCATGACATAAATTAAGTCGGTTCCGAGGGTAGGCTCCAAGGCTTTTACGTAACCTAATGTAATAACGTGGCCTACAGCTCAAAACGAAGGATATAGCAAGCCGTAAACTTTTAACAAATGTCAAAAGGCATTAATGTGCGATTGCTAACGATCACCGAGGGATAGGACATGACCGGCCGGAACAGGATCAGAAGCCTGATCAGAAAGGCTTGCAGTACCGCAGTTCTCGTTGCACTGGTTTTTGGGCAGACCAGTCTTGTTCAGGCCGGTCCCAGGGAGCAGGCCAAACGAATCTACGACCGGATTGCCGGCGTTCCGCCTTCCGCCGATGTTCTCAACGCTATGGAAAGTGACATCGTTTCGGGCAACACAATTGACGCCGCGTTCACTGCCATGGAGGACAGTGCATTCTACGACGTAACCCTGAAGAATTTTGCAGCCCCCTGGACCAACGAGGCGATGTCAAAGTTCGTGCCCCTCAATGATTACATTGCCACGGTGATCGGCCTGGTGCGGGACGGGGAAGACTTCCGAAAAGTTCTGTATGACGATGTTCTTTACATCGGGAATCCATCCCTGAACCTGCCAAACTACTCCACCAGCAACAACAACCACTATGAATCCCTCGAGAACAGTGGAGCCAGCCTTAAGGACAACCTGGAGCGGGTAAACCAGTCGACCTATACGGGCCTTCCTCCCTCGGCCACCGCCGGCGTCATCACATCAAGAGCTTCCGCCCGGGCTTTCTTCAGTGCCGGCACCAACCGGGCAATGTTCCGCTTCACACTGATCAATCATATGTGCAACGACCTGGAGCAGGTTGCGGACGTTACCTTGCCCACGGACCGCATTCGCCAGGATGTTTCCCGCAGCCCGGGTGGTGACAGCCGGGTCTTCCTGAACAACTGTGTGGGGTGCCACACCGGCATGGACCCCATGACCCAGGCGTTTGCCTATTACGACTACGAGTATGATGCCAACACCGACCCCGATGGAGAGCTGGGCAGGCTGGTCTACAACGCCATTGGCGAAACAGATCCAGAAACCGGCTCCAGGGTTCAGGCCAAGTACCACATCAACTCTGCAACCTTCGAGCAGGGCTATGTCACACCTGACGACAGCTGGGATAACTACTGGCGCCAGGGCGCCAATCGCCGACTGGGATGGGATCCCTCACTCCCGGGTTCCGGCAGCGGTGCCAAGAGCCTGGGTATGGAATTCGCGAATTCCGAGGCCTTCGCAGAGTGCCAGGTCAAGAAGGTGTTCGAGAATGTCTGCCTGCGACCTCCCTCCGACAGCGCAGACCGTTCGCAGGTAAGCAGTATGGTTGCCAGCTTCGCAAGTCAGGGTTACGACCTGAAGCAGGTATTTGCAGAATCCGCCGTGTACTGCATGGGGGAGTGAGGACGCTATGAAAACATTTAAAGGAATTTCAATGAGCTCCCTCAAATCGGTCCTTGCCATCACTGTCCTGGCCCTTCTGCTTTCTGCCTGCGGGGGCGAATCCACGGAACAACTGCCGAATACCTCCCAGAATTCCGGCACGGTTACCTACAACGGGCCTGCCCCCTCGACGGATGATGTGGCCAACTTCAAACGCACCGTGTGGGACAACCTCGTCACCCAGGATAAATGCGGCGCGTGTCACGGCTCCAATGGCCAGGCACCCACGTTCGTCAATGAGCAGGACGTTAACCTTGCTTACGCACAGGCGAATTCTATTGTTAACCTGTCTGATCCATCCCAGTCCACAATGGTGACAAAGGTAGCAGGTGGCCATAATTGCTGGCTCCAGAGCACGTCAGCCTGTGTGGACATTCTCACCACCTATATTTCCAACTGGGCAGGCGGGTCAGAAGGCTCTGCCAAAACCGTGGAACTTCGCGCTCCAGCGCTCAAAGAACCGGGCGCCACGGTTGCCCTGCCAAGCGACACTGGCCTGTTTTCCACCACGGTATACCCCGAACTCAGACAGTATTGCAGCGACTGCCATGCTGATGGTGGCCAGACCCCTTACATTGCCAGCGCCGATGTCACTACTGCCTACGATCAGGCGAAAAGCCGTATTGATCCCATGAATCCGGGCGCATCCCGACTGGTTGAACGTCTGCGCTACGACTTCCACAACTGCTGGGACGACGACTGCGAAGCCTCAGCCGATTTGATGGAACTGAAGATTCTTGAAATGGTCCAGGATCTGAGCGCCCAACCCGTGGACCCGGCAATCGTTGCTAGCAAGGCACTCAACCTGCAGGCAGACGGCCTGCTCGCAAACTCCGGCGGCCGGTTTGAAGACAACGTGATTGCCCTGTACGAATTCAAGTTTGGTGAAGGCCAGACTGCCTTTGATACCAGCGGCGTATCGCCAGCGCTGGATCTGACCCTGAGCGGAAACGTTGACTGGGTTGGCGGCTGGGGCATCGACCTTGGCCCGGCGGGCGAAAACGAGCAGGGCTTCATGATCCCCGCGGGCAAGGCCCAGGGCAGCACCACCGCCAGCCGGAAGCTGCACACCCTGCTGACCGCCTCCGGCGAATACAGCATCGAGGCCTGGGTCGCCCCGGGCAACATTACCCAGGAAGATGCCCGGATCGTGACCTACTCCGGCTCATCCACCACCCGCAACGTCACCCTGAGCCAGTCGCTCCAGCGTTACGAGGTACTGCATCGCAGCACCACCAGTGACGAAAACACGCCTTTCGCAACCCAGGACGCCGACATGCTCCTGCAGGCAACGCTCCAGCACGTAGTAGTTAACTACACCCCGGCGACCGGTCGCCAGATCTTTGTGAATGGCGTTCCAACCGGCGATGTTGATCCGGACGACGGCGGACTACTGACCGAATGGGACGACAGTTTTGCCCTGGTCCTGGGCAACGAGACCGATGGCAACTCGCCCTGGCAGGGCGCGATCCGGATGGTCGCCATCCACAATCGGGCGCTGACACCGGAACAGGTCCAGGCCAACTTTGAGGTGGGCGTGGGCCAGAAGTTCTACCTTCTGTTCGGGGTCTCTCACCTGATCGACCTGCCCGAGAGCTTCATCGTGTTCGAAGTCAGCCAGTTCGACAGCTACGCCTACAGATTCACCAGTCCCTTCTTTATCAGCCTTGATGACTCCGTCGAGCCATCAAATATTCCGCTGCGTGGCATGCGACTGGGTATTAACGGCAAGGAGGCAACGGTGGGACAGGCCTGGGCCAATCTGGACGTTACCCTCGACAGTGGCAGCTATGAACCGGGTACTGGGCAACCTCTCTCCTCCCTGGGCACCATCATCGCTCTTGAGAATGGGCCCGGAAACGATGAGTTCTTCCTGACGTTCGACCAACTGGGCGGAAACAACTTTGCCCGCTCCGAACCCTCGCTGCCGCCGCAGCCGGAACCCGCTGACCTGCCGCCATCATCGCAGATCGGTCTGAAGACCTTTGACGAGATCAACGAGTCCATGTCGCGTATGACCGGTGTTCCCACAACCAACCCGGATGTATTCAACACATACACCACCGTAAAACAGCAATTGCCTACGGTAGAGACTATTCAGGGTTTCCTGTCCTCTCATCAGATGGCGGTAACCCAGATGGCCATCCAGTATTGCGATGCCCTGGTCTCAAATGCGCAGCTTCGGGACCAGATGTTCCCAGGGTTCGATTTCTCCGCCCCGGCCGGCACCGCCTTCGACCTCGGTGGCAAGAGCCTGGTTACCGGGCCATTGCTGTCGCGCTTTGTAGGCAGCAACCTGGCATCACAGCCTGGTGACAGCGCAATCGAAACAGAGCTCAGCGAGCTCATGAATAGACTGACCAGCTGTGATGCAGGGTGTGAGCCTGACCGCACAGAAACAGTCGTGAAAGCAAGCTGTGCCGCCGTGCTTGGCAGCGCCACCACCCTGGTTCAGTAGAGGAAGCCGATCATGTTTATACGCAAATCCCGTAAAAAGCCTTTGGCCAACGGCAGCCCACTACTCCACGACGATCACGGCAAGCCACGGACCCGGCGCGAATTCATCGCACAGGGCCTGATGGCAGGCTCAGCGACGGTGTTCGGTGCTTCCCTGTTCAGCCTGTTCGGTAATCCGAGAACAGCATCCGCGGCGCTCTCTTCGGATCTGGAAACGCTGAAAGCAAGCTGTGGCATCGCGGTTCAGGGTGCCGGCAAGATTCCGTTTATCTGCTTTGACCTGGCAGGAGGCGCCAACATTGCCGGCTCTAACGTGCTGATGGGCAAATCCGGTGGGCAAATGGATTTCCTGAGCACCGCGGGCTACAACAAACTCGGGTTACCAGGTGACATGCTGCCGAACGACCCGGCGTTCGTGAACACTGAGCTGGGCCTGGCGTTCCATTCGGACAGTGGTTTCCTGCGGGGCATTCTCCAGAGCACGAGTGCCGGCACCCGAGCTGGAATCGACGGCGCCATTATTGCGGCCCGCTCGGAAAACGACACCGGAAACAACCCCCACAACCCGATGTACGGCATCCATCACGCGGGTGCCGACGGCTCCCTGCTCTCCCTCATAGGGTCCCAGAGTTCGGAATCCGGCGGTAACTCGCTGGCACCGATGAACCTGATCAATCCGGAGGTTCGCCCCACCAAGATTGACCGGCCATCAGACGTTACCGGCCTGGTGGATGTGGGCGACCTGATCGGCATTCTGGATCAATCAGACGCGGTCGCCGTGATGGAATCCATTCAGCGCATCAGCGACGCCAAGATGAATCAGGTCAACACCGGCATCTCTACAGACGACGTCGTCAAGGATCTGGTTCGTTGCGGCTACATCAAGAGTGCAGACCTGGCAGACCGCTTCGGCAATCCGGCAGAACTGGATCCAGAGCTGGACCTCGAAATCGTGGGCCCTACCGGCATTTTCACCCGCGATGAGTTCAATAATAACCGTGAGTTCCGCAAAACTGCGTCTGTCATGAAGCTGGTGCTGAACGGCTACGCGGGCGCCGGCACGATCACCATGGGCGGCTACGACTACCATACGGGTGAGCGCGGAACCGGCGAGCGTCGTGATGAACAGGCCGGTCGATGTATGGGCGCCTGTCTGGAATACGCCGCCCGGGTAGGAATGCCATTGATGCTCTATGTGTTCAGTGACGGCTCGGTGTCGAGCAACGG
>Ga0207880_1000715_pt1 | contig 10638 bp, 11 predicted proteins | sample MalvirmetagMSP91_FD_184226 | JGI IMG/M metagenome (GOLD analysis project Ga0207880, IMG submission 184226) | Marine viral communities from the Deep Pacific Ocean - MSP-91 (SPAdes) | ecosystem: Environmental > Aquatic > Marine > Oceanic | place: Pacific Ocean | collected 2011-04-27
CTTGACGTACTCAAGGAGCATGCGCCGCAATATTACGAGAACACCGAGGACGCCTGATACAGTTCTTGATATTCTCCAAGTGAATGAGGGGTCGCCGGATTGTCCGCGCGGCCCCTTTTCTTTTCACGCAGACTTGGACCGGTAAGCGTTGCAGCCTGCCGCGTGCGACTTCCCATCACTCTCATATTCAACCACCATACCATTCCACAGATTGGGAACTGAGATTAAACATATGCGAGCGCGGTGTTGCTCCCCAATACTGATCTTTCCCGTGGCGCTGACAGGTTGCCTGGCCCAGGCCGCGCTCGATGTCGCCACCGCACCGGTGAAGGTTGCGAGCGCAGGCGTCGATGCGGTGACGCGCAGCCAGTCAGAAGCTGACCAGCAGCGTGGGCAGGAAATTCGAGAGCGCGAAGAAAATCTGGGAAGGCTGCAGCGAGATTATGACCGGCTTGCAGCCAGTTGCAGGATTGGAAACGACCAGGCGTGTCGTGAGGCCGTCGAAGTACAGCGCGAGATCGACGTGGTCCTTCCTACAATTCCGCGAGAGCCTAGCCCGAACTAGGCTGCCGCGCGCTTCAGGCGATCGTTGATCGCAACCCCAATTCCGGTTGCCGGAACGGGCGCAACGGCAACGCGAGGCATCTCGGATTGCACGGCAAGATGCAAACAGGTGTAAAGTTGGCGTGCAGCTTCAGCCAGATCAGCCGCGGCCGACAGGGTACAGTTTCCCTTGATCGCCCCGAATCCGATCATGAATTCATTTTCCATCGCTTCGGTCGCATTGAGTCGCACCGGCTTCCCAGGCGAATAATGGCTGGCGAGTTGCCCGGGTGCTTCTATCCGCGTCGGCGTCGTTGCATCTATGCCATTGACGCCTTCGTCGCCGACACTGGCTGGCCCCGGGCGCAGTCGCTCCCACCGCCCATCTCCGCCCCATTTGAGAATGGTTGACTCCACACCCTCCTCGCATGGGCCCGCATCGAGTATCAAATCGACCTTTCCGTTCAGCGTGGCGAGTACATGAGCAGGCGTGGTAGGGCTGGTGAAGCCGCTGCGATTTGCAGAAGGTGCGGCAAGCGGGACGCCGAGTTTCGCCAGAATGCTGCGCGCGACCTCGTGACGCGGCACGCGAAGCGCCACACTATCGAGTCCCGCTGTAACGGCCTTTGCCAAGGGAGCTTCCAACCGGCGCGGCAGGACGAGCGTGACCGGGCCGGGCCAGCATGAGCGGGCATAGGCGCGCACGCCTTCGTCTATTTCGGCAAGCGCTTCGGCTTGTTCGATATCAGCAAGATGGACTATAAGTGGATTGAAGCTGGGACGTCCCTTGGCGTCGAATATGCGCGCAACGGCCTCATCGCTGTCGGCTCGCGCTGCAAGGCCGTAAACGGTTTCAGTCGGAATCGCGACCAATCCGCCATCGCGCAACATCTGCACTGCTTGCTCTATACCATCTTCGTCCGCTGGCAGTACGATTGTTGCAGGCTTGCTGGTCATCGCGACGCGCTATAGTCGGTTGATCATGCAAGACCAAGTTGATCGCATGTCTATCGCGCTTGAGCGTATCGCGACCGCCCTAGAGGCGCTGGGACCCGGGGAGGATATTTATTCTGACTGGCGCAGTTCCCCTGCCTACGTCTGGAACGGCGTAGCGAGACCCGTAAATGCGCTTGAGGCTCCCCCGCTTGATCTGCTGCGCGGAGTCGATCGTCAGAAGGATATCGTCTGCGATAATGTGACGAGGCTGGGTAGCGGACATGCGGCGCATGACATGCTGCTTTGGGGATCGCGCGGCATGGGTAAGTCTGCCCTCGTGCGGGCAGCGACACAAGCTGCGCAAGCTTCCGGCTGCAATCTAGCCCTCGTACAGGTCTCCCCGGAGGCTCTTGAATTGCTGCCCGTGCTGTTTTCTCAACTGGCCAGAGTCGATCGACGTTTTCTGGTCTATATCGACGATCTGGGGTTCGCCGAGGGCGATGGCGCTGCTCCTCGCCATTTACGCAGTTGGCTGGATGGCGGGGTTCAGGCCCGTCCGGGAAATGTTCGCCTCGCCGTTACGTCCAACCGCAGGGCGATTGTTCCTCGTCATGGTGGAGAGCAGGACGACCCTCTCAATCCTCGCGATGCGGTGGACGATATGCTGGCGCTCGCCGATCGGTTTGGGCTATCGCTCGGTTTCCACGCCTGTTCGCAGGAGGATTATCTGGAAATCCTGCGGGGCTACTGCGAAGCCTATGACCTTCCACTCGATGAAGCGGATGCGCTAGAGTGGTCGAAACGCCGCGGGGCGCGCTCGGGACGGACAGCGTGGCATTATGTAACTGAGCTCGCCGGGCGAGCAGGAAGGCAGCTTTAGCTCCCCCGCCTTTTGCCCGCTATTGCGCTCCGCCCATCATTTCCATCATACTTTCGGGCGGATCTTCGAAAGCCCGCGATGGATCGCCGCGCAATTCGCGCTGAGGCGGGAGGCTTGCACCCTGATTGCGCTGAGGAGCCGCTGCACCTGTCGCACCAGGTGCGACCACGCGCCAGATCGTATTGCCCGCATCGTCACTGACCAACAAAGCCCCTGTTGCATCCCACGCAACCCAGGTAGGCCGACCCTTGGCCTTTCCGTCGGACAAGAAGCCGGTCAGAACCGGCACTGGTTTGCCCGTCGGATTTCCACGCTCATCGAAGGCCACATACACGACGTCGTAGCCGGAGGGCGGACGACGGTTCCAAGAGCCATGGCGAGCAATGAACGCCCCCTGCCCTATGCCGGCGCCCATGCGCGATCCCTCTCGGGTGAACACGAGGCCCAGCGCAGCGACATGAGCACCCAGGGCATATTCAGGAGTGCGGGTATATTCTGTGAGGAACTCGGGCACGCGCTCCTTGACGCGATCGTCGAAAACGTCGTTATAGTAGACCCAAGGCCATCCGTAATGAACACCGATCGGCACATTGGTCATGTAATCTGGAACAAGGTCTGGCCCCAGTTGGTCACGCTCGTTGACTGTGGTCCATAATTCACCTGTCCAGGGGTTGAAGGCCAGTCCATTAGGGTTACGCATGCCCGCCCCGTAGATGCGGCTGACACCGCTATCGATATCGAGTTCGTGGATAGACGCGCGGCCCTCCTCAATATCCATTCCATCTTCGGCAATATTGCTTGCTGAGCCCACCGCGACATAAAGCTTCGTTCCATCGGCGTTGAACAGAATGTTGCGCATCCAGTGATTGCCCGCAGAGGGGAGGTCGAGGACTTTCGAAGGCTTGCCCGCCAGCGTTGTCGCACCCTCTTCATAGTCGAACCGGAGCAGGGCGTCGTGATTGGCGATATAAAGCTTGCCGTCATGCCAGGCGATACCGGACGGCGAGGCCAGGTCATCGCGGAGAACATGCTGTTCGTCGGCAACGCCGTCAGCGTTGGTGTCGCGAAGCAAGACGAGCTTGTTTGGTGAAGGCACCGCAGCCCCCGCTCTTTTGAAAAGGAGGCCCGCGACGAAGTTCTTCAACGCACCACCCGAAATCTCGCTAGCCGGGCGGTTAGCAAGGGTGACGAGGATGTCACCATTCGGCATTGAGTATAGCACTCGTGGATGCTCAAGCCCATGCGCAAAACGGTTTACCTGAAGGCCCTCGGCGGCTTGCGGAGCTTCATCCTCATTCCAGCGCGAAACTTCCGCAACCCCGACGGTCGGTATCTTCTCCGCATCAGGCTCCGCGAGCACCGGATCAGTACCCGAGGTCTCCTCAACAGATAGTTCCGCCGTCGAACCGCGCATGGCCCACCAGAGAAACAAGGCCACCAGAAGTAGCGCGACCAGCAGGGCAATGAGGATCTTCCTGACGATTTTCATGGGCACCTGAGATAAGGGGAAGAGGTACGTGCGGCAATCGCTTTAGCGTCGGAGCAGAGTGATCTATCGCCAGGCTAGAGTTGCGCGGCGCAACTTTACAACGAGGCGCCCTCGGGCACAGAGTACCCAAGTACGATATCAGATCGCGCCGCCGGTTAGACGCTGGCATACGAGGTCGAGCTGATCGAGGCTTGAGTAGCGGATTGTTACCGAACCTGCGCGCGGATCCTTCTCGGTCGCGATCCTCACAGGCAGTCCGAGAAATTCCTGTAAGTGCTTTTCTACGGCGGCAATGTCGGCATCCGCACAAGAATCTCGATTATCATGACCGTTGCGAGACTTCAGCCTTCCATCACCTGAATCGGGACGTCGCGAAAGCTTTTCGACCTCACGCACAGTCAGCCTCTTGGCAACAGCCAATTCAGCGATCTGCGCAGCATTTTCACGCCCGATCAACGCCCTCGCATGCCCCATGTCTAGGCGGCCTGCCTCGACATGATCGAGGACGCTCGTCGGGAGAGCGAGTAATCGTTGGAGATTGGCGACGTGGCTGCGAGATTTGTCGACCAGTTCCGCGATTTCAGACTGGGTCATGGATTCGAGAGCGGCAAGACGCTGATAAGCGCGCGCTTCCTCCACCGGGTTGAGATCCTTGCGCTGAATGTTTTCAATCAGCGCTAGAGCCATGACGTCTCGATCTTCAAGATCGCGAATTAATGCAGGTATTTCATGCACTTGCGCCTTTTGAGCCGCACGCCAGCGTCGCTCGCCAGCCACCAGCTGGTAACGCCCGGGCCCTCGCCGGCGGACAATGACCGGCTGAATCACCCCGCGCGAGGCTATGGATGCGGCCAACTCGGCGAGCGCTTCCTCGTCGAAGTTGCGGCGAGGCTGGTCGGGGTGCGGCTCGATCGAAGATACCGGCAGATTGGCTAGGCCGGTTTCAGGAATTCCACGTGGACGTTCATTGCCGGTGCCGCGCGACTCGCCAGATCCTGTGACCAAAGGCTCTTCACGCCGGGTCTCGCCAAGGAGAGCCCCCAGTCCCTTGCCAAGTTTGCGGCGCTGCGAGGATTTCTCCGGAGCGTTCACGCGGCCTTCCTTTCCTCGGGCAGCCGACCGATCAATTCACTCGCCAATGCGATATAGGCCCGGCTGCCAGGACAGGTCTGATCGTAGACCAATGCGGGTAAGCCATGGCTAGGCGCCTCCGAGAGACGAACATTGCGCGGAATAACGGTCTCGAACACAAGATTCCCCAGACATTCGCGAACATCGTCCGAAACCTGATCGGTTAGTCGATTGCGGCGATCAAACATGGTGAGCGCAATCCCGATAATGCCCAGGTCGGCATTGAAACGCTGTTGGACCTGCTCAACCGTTCGCAAAAGCTGGCTCAATCCTTCCAGTGCGAAGAACTCGCACTGAAGTGGAACCAGCAATGTATCTGCAGCGCAAAGTGCGTTCAGCGTGAGGAGGCCCAGCGACGGCGGACAGTCAATGAAGCAGATGTCATGACCACGATGCGCCTCCAGAGCCAGTCGCAATCGCTTGGTACGCTCTTCCACATTGACGAGTTCGACCTCAGCCCCGCTCAGGTCGACTGTCGCAGGAACCAGGTCCAGACCGGGTATAGTCGAGCGAGCGGCACAGTCAGCGATCGAGCGGCCATCGATCAGAACATCGTAGCTCGACAGTTCGCGCTGGTTGGCATCAAACCCGACACCTGTTGAAGCGTTGCCCTGTGGATCGAGATCGACAAGGAGAGTTTTCCACCCGCTCGCAGCCATAGCGGTGGCAATATTGATCGCGCTGGTGGTCTTGCCCACGCCACCCTTCTGGTTCGCTATTGCGATCGTGATCATCGTGGTTTTCCTCGTCCGATAAGGAGGCCGGCATCCGGATCGGTTGCCGATCGTTCCACGTGGAACATTTTTTGCACCCTCGCGGGTTGACCGGCCAGTTCTTGCGCTGCCGAGCGCCCTTTCGGCAACAGCCAAAGGGTGTCTGGTGTGGAAAAACGGGCAGATAAAGCGATGAACCGGTCCAGAGGAGCGAAAGCTCTGCCTGAAATAACGGTCGCTGCGAACGTTTCCACATTTTCGAGCCGCGATCCAAGAACCTCGCAGTTCGGCAGATCGAATTGATTGCGCACCGATTCGAGCCACGCAATTCGCTTCTTGCGCGATTCGACCAGACGTATCGGAATATTCGGCCGCGCCATGGCCACGATTAAGCCCGGGAACCCTGCACCGGTCCCCATATCGAGCCACATGAGCGTTTCACGTGGAACATGCTCAAGTAATTGGAGCGAATCGGCTATGTGTCGCTGCCAAACAGACTCGAGGCTGGATGACGATATGAGGTTCTGACGCGAGCTCTCCTCCAGCAAGACTGGCAGAAAAGCATCCAGACGCTTCATAGCAGCGGAATCACACAGGCTGGCACAATAGGCCCGGGCATCAACTTCATTTGCGATCATGCCGCACGGCGCCGCGCGTGCACAAGCAATGCAGCAAGTGCGGCCGGCGTGATACCGCGCACTCTGCTTGCAGCTGCAAGATCGCCAGGACGAGCAGCCGACAGTCGTTCGATCATTTCCCGAGAAAGACCTGGCACCTGGTCATAGGGAAAATTGCTATCCAAATGCACATCCTGACTAGCTCGAAGATCGCGCAACTCAGCGTCCTGCCGCGCGAGATATGGTGCGTAAACGCAATCCTCAGCAATCTCCGCCGCAAGTTCGCTGAGAGGCTTGCATCCCGCTGGTAGAAAACCATGAATTTCCGGCATTGAGACGGCGGGGAAGCGTAACCAGTCACGCAAGGGCGCGCGCCCTTGGTCGGCTCGCACATCGATGCCCTCTCTCACCAGATCCTGAGCTGAGACCTCCAAGCTCAGGGCTTCTTCCCATTGAGAACGTTCTTTCTCTCGCTGCTCAAACCAGCGTGCCCGGTTTGGCCCCACGCAGCCTGCCGCCAAGGCCATGCCGGTTAACCGGGTGCAGGCATTGTTGGCACGTAAGCGCAGGCGATACTCGGCTCGTGCGGTGAGCATGCGATAGGGCTCGCTCACACCATGTAACGTGAGATCATCCACCATCACCGCCATGTAGGAATTGGTGCGGTCGATAGGTGCAGGCTCGCGCCCCAGAACGTCAGCGGCTGCGTTCATTCCAGCTACGAGCCCTTGCGCTGCAGCCTCCTCGTAACCGGTGGTTCCGTTTATCTGGCCGGCACAGTAAAGTCCTGGAATTACGTGCAATTGCAGATCGTTACCGAGTGCGCGCGGGTCCACGTGATCGTACTCGACCGCGTAACCCGGCACTGTCATCTCCACACTTTCCAGACCCGCGATGGTCCGCAGCATCGCCAACTGGACGTCAGCAGGCAGAGAGGTGCTGATCCCGTTCGGGTAGACCATATTCGTCCCGAGCCCTTCGGGTTCGAGAAAAATCTGGTGGCCGCCGCGATCTGCGAATCGGTGAATCTTGTCTTCGATCGACGGACAATAACGCGGCCCTGTCGCGTCGATCGCGCCGGTAAAGAGCGGCGACCGGCTGAGGTTATCGGCAATTATCGCGTGACTGCGGGTATTGGTGCGGGTGATCGCGCAAAAAATCTGCGGATTCATTCGCCGTTCGGTCAGGGGGGAAATCGTCCACGGGTCGGAATCGCTGGGCTGTTCCACGAGCTGCGCCCAATCGATCGTTCGGCCATCCAATCTAGGAGGTGTGCCCGTCTTGAGCCGAGCCATGGGCAATTCCGCATCGCGAAGCTGCTGCGCGAGGCGATAAGCGGCAGATTCACCAATCCGGCCCCCTTGCACGCGCTCCTCCCCACGGAATAGCCGTCCTCCCAGAAAGGTTCCGGTGCACAGCACCACGGCCCTTGCGTCGATCCGTGATCCATCGGCCAATATCAACCCTGCTACCCGGCCTGCTTCGAGCGCCAGTGCCGCACCCTCCCCCTCGATGACTGTCAGGCCATGCTGTTCCGCGATCATTCGCTGGATTGCGCGCTTGAAAAGGCTCCGATCAGCCTGAACGCGAGGGCCCCAGACCGCACTCCCCTTTGATCTGTTCAGCATGCGATAGTGAATTGCCGCTGCATCGGCCGCACGGCCCAGCAAGCCATCGAAGGCGTCGACCTCCCGTACCAAATGACCCTTGCCCAGCCCGCCAATTGCCGGATTGCAGCTCATCGCACCGATCGTCTGCGCATCAAAGGTTACCAGCGCGGCGCGCGCACCCATCCGCGCAGCGACCGCCGCCGCCTCGCAGCCCGCATGGCCTCCTCCGACAATAATCACATCGAAGCCGTTCATTACGCCCGTCGCTTAGAACCCCAGCGTCGGGCGGTCAAAGCCCGATGCACTGTTCCACGTGAAACATGCTATTTGCCGATGCAGAATCGGCCAAAGACAGCGTCCAGAACATCTTCAGTCGATGTTCGACCGAGAAGCGCATCGAACGCAGCACGGGCAGACCGCAAATTCTCGGCAACGATAAGGTGGTCAAAATCCTCCGATGCCAGCGCAAGGTCCGATTTTGCCTCTTGAATCAAGCCTCGCTGCCGCCGGTTCAGGACCGCCTGACCCGGCACTGGCATGCTCGAACGCGCTACATCAACGATCGATCTAACCAGCGCAGCAAGACCCTCACCGGTTACGGCTGAGATAGTGAACTTTGCCCCTGGCTTGCGAACCCAATCAGCTAGATCGCATTGCGCGGCAATTTCCCAGCAACCCGGGGGGCCCTGACCTTCCAGGCCAAGCCAAAGGACCAAATCCGCAAATTGCAATTCCTTCCGCGCACGTTCGATCCCGATTGCCTCTATCGGGTCCAGCGTGACGTCATGCAGCCCGGCCATATCGACCAGGGTCAGCGGGACCCCATCGATCGACACGGGACGTTCGATCACATCCCGCGTCGTCCCGGCAATCGGTGTGGCAATCGCTGCCTCAGAGCCAAGCAATGCATTGAAAAGCGTAGATTTTCCGGCATTTGGAGGCCCGGCGATGGCGATGCGAAATCCCTCGCGCAACTTTTCGGCTGAAGGGGCATCAAGCGCGCTCCCCATATCTGCAGCAAGCCTCTGCAACTGTTGAAAGAACCCATCGGGCAGCGATGCGACATCGTCCTCATCGTCGAAATCGAGCACCGCCTCAAGGCTGGCCGATAAAGCGAGAACCTCTTCACGCCAAGCCTCCACCCTGCGAGAAAGCAAGCCACCTGCCTGACCCAAGGCAACACGGCGCTGAATCTCGGTTTCCGCCGTGAGAAGATCAGCAAGCCCCTCCGCCTCGGCGAGATCAATCTTTCCATTCATCAGTGCGCGCCGGGTGAATTCACCCGGCTCGGCAGCACGCAAATCCGGAAGCTTTGCCAGAGCATTCTCGACGGCAATAATAACGGCACGTCCACCATGCAGGTGTAGCTCTGCCAGGTCCTCGCCCGTCACCGACCCGGAAGCAGGAAAAAAAGCAACCAGCGCCCGATCCAGCAATTCCCCCTCTGCGTCATGTAAATTCGCGAGTTTGAGCGAGCGCGGTGGAGGCACTTGCCCCACTAATTCTTTGAGAGCCTGGCACGCGCCGGGGCCGCTGATCCTCACTATCGCGATAGCCGCAGGCGGAGAACCGCTCGACAGCGCGAAAATCGTGTCCATGGCGACGGAAGTGGTATTCGCTATTTGGAGCCGGGCTTCTTTCCGCCATCCTCAGGGGCCATCATACCCGCCTGCGAGACGGCAACATCCATGAAATTCTGGAAAAGCTGCAGGCCGAATTGTCCCATCGGCGCAAGCTGCTTGGCGTATTCCTCCAGCTGGCCGGTACTGGTCACACCCTTCATGGCCGAGGAAATCGCATCCATATAGGCCGCATTCGCCTTCTCGACGTCGGGGAGCCCCATGAACCGGCGTGCTTCTTCCGGCGAGCAATCGATTTCGACATTGACCTTCATCTCATGGGCACCTTTCGTGTACGGCGACGTATGACATATACTTGTTTCAGTCAGCCGGGAGGACAGTACTATGGGCGACACCACGAAAATTTCCACCCTCGAAGGTGATGCCGAGTTTAAGGCCTATGTCGCGCGACCAGAAGGTGCGGCGAAAGCAGCGATCGTCGTCATTCAGGAGATTTTCGGGGTAAATCCCGGAATCCGGGCCAAATGCGACGAACTGGCAAAGGCAGGATATCTCGCTGTCGCTCCCGACCTATTCTGGAGGCTTGAACCCGGAATTGAACTCGATCCGGACGTGGAAGCCGAGCTTCAGCGCGCATTCGGCCTGTTTGGCAAGTTCGACCAGGACGCCGGGATCCGTGATATCGAGGCAACGATACACTTTGCCAGAGGTGAAGTTTCGGGCGGCAAGGTCGGCGCGGTTGGATACTGCCTCGGCGGTCGCCTCGCTTACATGACGGCGGCGCGTACGGATATTGATGCGAGCGTGGGGTATTACGCGGTCGGGATCGATGGGTTGCTCGGCGAAAAGCACGCAATTGCCCATCCGCTGATGCTACACATTCCCACCGAAGACGGTTTTGTCGATGCCGAGACCCAAAAGGCGATGCATGACGGTTTGGACGACCATCCGAAAGTCGTCTTGCACGACTATCAGGGTCTCGACCATGGCTTTGCCACGCAGTTCGGCAAGCGCCGTGACGAGCAAGGTGCCCAGCTCGCTGACAAGCGAACCATGGAGTTCTTCCAACAGCATCTCGCCTGAATGGATGCGCAGTTCCCTCGTTTACCTGGGGGAACTGCGCATCAGTTCAGCACTAA
>Ga0207880_1000717_pt1 | contig 10633 bp, 8 predicted proteins | sample MalvirmetagMSP91_FD_184226 | JGI IMG/M metagenome (GOLD analysis project Ga0207880, IMG submission 184226) | Marine viral communities from the Deep Pacific Ocean - MSP-91 (SPAdes) | ecosystem: Environmental > Aquatic > Marine > Oceanic | place: Pacific Ocean | collected 2011-04-27
GCCGCCAATAAGCTTCCCAATTTCGACGAGATGCACGCGCCTGACGGCACGGTGCGCTCTGCCTATTCCGGTTACCAGAAGTGGCTGTCTGAACAGGACAGCGCCTGGATGCATCGCAAGGGGTTTGAGGCCGAGAGCTTTTTTCGCCGCACTGGCATCACCTTTAACGTCTATGGCGAGGATGACGCCGAAGAGCGGCTGATCCCATTCGATCTGGTGCCGCGCATCATAACCGGCGGCGAGTGGCGGCGCTTGTCGCGCGGGATCGAACAACGCGTGCGCGCGCTGAATGCGCTGATCCACGACCTCTATCATCGGCAGGAGATCATCCGATCGGGCCGCCTTCCTGAACGATTGTTCCGCGACAACAAGGCGTGGCTTCCGCAGATGGTCGGCTTCACGCCGCCGGGCGGTGTCTACACCCATATTGTGGGCGTCGACCTTGTTCGCACCGGTCCGGACGATTTCCTAGTTCTCGAAGATAATGCGCGGACCCCATCAGGGGTCAGCTACATGCTCGAGAATCGAGAGACGATGATGGCGATGTTCCCCGAGCTGTTCAGCCGGATGAACGTGCGGCCGGTCTCGGACTATCCGCGCTGGCTCGCCAACAGTCTTGCCGCCTGTGCGCCGCAAAGCGTGGAGGGTAAGCCGACGCTCGCCGTGCTGACGCCGGGCATATACAATTCCGCTTATTTCGAGCATGCTTTTCTTGCGGATCAGATGGGCGCTGAACTGGTCGAGGGCAGCGATCTGCGCGTGATCGACGGCAAGGTGCAGATGCGCACCACGATGGGTTATCGGCCCATCGACGTGCTCTACCGCCGCATGGACGACGAATATCTCGATCCGCTCAGCTTCAACCCGAATAGCGTGCTGGGTGTGCCAGGAATCATGGATGTCTATCGGGCTGGCAATATCACCATTGCCAATGCGCCGGGCACCGGTGTCGCCGACGACAAGGCGATTTATTCCTTCATGCCCGAAATCGTAGAGTTCTACACAGGCGAAAAGCCATTGTTGAACAATGTCGAGACCTGGCGCTGCGCCGACCCCGACAGCCTCAAATATGTGCTGGAAAATCTGGAAGAGCTGGTGGTCAAGGAAGTTCACGGTTCGGGCGGATATGGCATGCTGATCGGCCCGACCGCCTCGAAGAAGGACATCGCGCAATTCCGCGCCAAGCTGGAAGCGGCGCCCGAAAACTACATAGCCCAACCGACCCTTGCGCTTTCGACCTGCCCGATCTTCACTCGCAAGGGGCTTGCGCCACGCCACGTCGACTTGCGTCCCTTTGTTCTTTGCTCGCCGAACGGCGTTGAGATCACGCCCGGCGGATTGACCCGCGTTGCGCTCAAGAACGGATCGCTGGTGGTCAATTCGAGCCAGGGCGGTGGCACCAAGGATAGCTGGGTTCTGGACGACTGATGGCGGAGTTTCTCTCATGTTAGGGCGCGTCGCCAACGGCATCTTCTGGATGTATCGCTATCTGGAGCGGGCAGAGAACACGGCGCGTCTGCTTGCCGCCGGACACCGGATGACACTGACACGCGGTAGCGATGCGGCGAGCGCCGAATGGCGCTCGGTCCTTACCACGCTCGGCCTGCTGGGAGCTTACGAGAAGCACAACGAAGGCTATGCGGGGGCGCAGGTCTGCGACTTCGTGCTGCGTCACAAAGGTAATGACCAGAACGTGCTGCAGATGTTCGAGCGTGCCCGCACCAGCGCGCGGGCCTGCCGCTCGGCCTTGACGAGCGAAGTCTGGGAGGCCGTCAACGAAGGCTGGATGACTTTGCGCGAGTTGCTGGCGCGCCCGGTGCGCGACGCCAATCTCAATACCGTGCTCTCTGCGATCCGGCGTGAGAGTACGCTGGCACGCGGCGCGACCCACGGGACGATGCTGCGTAATGAGACCTATTCTTTCGCGCGCGCAGGGACATTCCTCGAGCGCGCCGACAGCACGGCACGTATCCTCGACGTCAAATATTACCTGCTGCTACCATCCATCTCTTATGTCGGAACTGCGCTCGATACCGGCCAGTGGGACAATGTGCTGCGCTCGCTCTCGGGCGATCGTGCCTATCGCTGGCTGAATGCCGGAAACATGGATGCGCGTTCCATCGCGGATTTTCTTATCCTGGATGCTCGGTTCCCCCGCAGCCTGGTATTCTGCTATGCTGCCATTCGTGAAAACCTGACAGCGCTGGCCCAGTTGCACGGGCATGAAGGCAAGGCGCATGAAAATCTGCGTGATGCCGATGTGCGGTTAGCCGGTCGAACCATCGACGACATTTTCGATCAGGGGCTGCACGAATTTCTGCTCGAATTCATCAATCGCAATCAGTCCATATCCAGCGCTATTGCCGAAGATTACCGTTTTATCGCCTGATCATTACTCCGGGAACACGGCACCACACACTCATGCGACTTTCGATCCGCCATTCCACCCGATACCGCTTCTCTGAACCGGTCGCCTACGGCATCCAGCGACTGCGCCTGACGCCCAAGAAGACGCAGGGGCAGAATATCGTTGACTGGACGATGGATTATGAAGGGGCGCAAGAGGAACTCACCTACGATGACCAGAACTTCAACCACGTCACGCTGATCTCTGTCGAAGAGGGCGTGCGCGAAGTGGTCGTGTCGTGCAGTGGCACGGTCCAGACTGAAGACCATGCGGGGGTTATCGGTCAGCATGCCGGGCATCTGCCGATCTGGGCCTTTCTGGGAGCGACCGAGCTGACAAGACCGGGCCCGAAGATCCGCAGCCTTATCGCCAAGGTGGAGCGCAGCCCCGAGGGAATGGTGCCCACGCTTCACAACCTGTCGGCCGTGATCCGGGAGGCGGTGGATTACGGCGTGGGCGACACCGATGTCGGCACAAGCGCCGAAGAATCGGTCACGGCGGGGATGGGGGTATGCCAGGACCATGCGCATATCTTCATCGCAGCGGCGCGCGCTCTCGAGATTCCGGCGCGCTATGTGTCCGGCTATTTGATGATGGACGACAGAATCGACCAAGAGGCGACCCACGCCTGGGCAGAGGCTTATGTGCAGGGGCTGGGCTGGGTGGGGTTCGATATTTCCAACCAGATCAGCCCGGATCCGCGATATGTCCGGGTGGCTACAGGTCGCGATTACCGCGATGCCGCCCCGCTGACGGGGATAAGTTTCGGTGCTGTAACCGAAGATCTGACGGTCGAACTTGCGGTCGAGCAGCAAAGCGTAACACAATAGCGCACATCACATGGCGCCCTGCCCGATCGCGGGCAGGGCTTGAACGGAGATTATCGCGGCGATGACCTATTGCGTGGGAATGGTGCTCGACAAGGGCCTCGTCCTGATGAGCGACACACGGACTAATTCCGGCGTCGACAACATCTCTGTGTTTCGCAAGATGCATCACTGGTCTGTTCCCGGCGAACGGGTCATCGCGCTGATGACAGCCGGCAATCTGGCCACCACACAGGCGGTAATCAGCCGGCTTGAGGAACGCTCGAAGCACCCGGACGACAGGGTAAACTCGCTGCTCGAGCTGCCGACCATGTTCCAGGTGGCGGTGGAGGCGGGCAAGCTGCTGCGCGAGACGGTGACCGACACCCAACAGCAGAACGGGGCGCAGGGTCGCGGGCGTTTCACTGCCTCGATGATCCTGGCCGGGCAGATCAAGGGGATGGAGCCGCGGCTCTTCCTCATCTATCCGGAAGGCAATTTCATCGAGGCCAGTTTCGACACGCCTTTCTTCCAGATCGGCGAGACGAAGTATGGCCGTCCGATCCTGATCCGCGGCTACGACCGTACGATGAGCTTCGAAGATGCGGTAAAGCTGCTGATGGTCAGCTTCGATTCCACGCTTAAGGCCAACCTGTCGGTGGGCCTGCCGCTCGACATGATGGTGATAGAGCATGACGGGTTCGAGGCGCTGCACGAACGGCGCATCGAACATGGCGATCCCTATTTCGATTCCATATCGTCGAGCTGGGGCGATGCGCTTCGCACGGCCTTCCAGTCGCTACCCGATTACAGCTTTGTTACCGAAGAGAAGGCTCAGGGTCGCGCGAACAAGTAGAACCCCTTAGGCAGCTGTTCTATAAGGGAGAATTCGCAAGGGAGTTTGCGGATTTTTGATCCAGTTCGGAAAGCAGGGCTTCGCGGAATCCCGCGGTCTTCATAGCTGGAGACGCTTATTTTACCTCCGGATCGGTGGTTTCTGGCCATGCGCCCCGATCGGGTTCGCTGCACCAACTGTGGTCATGACAGACCGACTCATCCTCCATATCGTCGGCGGCGACAGCCGCTCCCGCGCCGAGCAGTCCCGGCTCGTCCTGTCGCTTGGCCACCACGCCGAGGTCTACGCCGACGTTGCCGAAATCATCGACCAGCCGCCGCGCGAGGGAGTGATCGTGGCATGCGATGAACTTGTTGATCGCGGGGTGGGTCGCCTGCTCGGACAGCTCGGGGAGGCAGGCATCTGGCTGCCGGTTGTTGTCGCGTCGATAGATCCCGATGTCGATGATGTGGTAAGGGCAATCCGCGCCGGGGCACTTGATTTCCTGCGCCTGCCGCTTGACGCACAGGAACTCGCCCGCGTTTTGCAACAGGTCGCCGCCGATGCCGGTCGCCATGCAGAAGCACGACGCCGACTGATCGAGGCGCGGCAGCGGATATCAGCGCTCAGTAAGCGTGAACGTGAAGTTCTCGACTGGCTGAGCCAGGGATTGTCGAACAAGGCCATTGCTCGCGCACTCGAAATAAGCCCGCGCACGGTCGAGATTCACCGGGCCAACATGATGGACAAGCTTGGGGCAAGCCACGCTGCCGAGGCTGTGCGGCTCAGGCTCGAAGCTGATTATGAAGAACCGCTGATAGGCGACCGGACTGTGGGCGCTTCGGGGCGATAGGGGCAAATATGCTTCTCGCCGAACAGCGGGTTCCCATTACTATCGGCAGAAGCTCTTCCGATCGCTCACGCCTTCGAGGTGAAAATGATCTTCATGATCGGCATTGTAATCCGGCCCAAGGACAGTGCCGAAGCGGCGACAGGCGCTCTGTTGCACGGTTCGAAGAAACTGGCGCTCCTCGGCTGTACCGCCTGACCAATCCTCCTTCACTACGACTCGTCGTCCGTCCTCCAGCACGAAGGCGGCCACGTCGATAGCCTCTGCTCGCGAATGAGCCGAGCGCCGGCCCGAGCCTGCGACATTGCGGCAGGCATAGCTGCCCATCGTCTCGATCGAGCGCAGCGGGGAGCCGAGCATCACGCGTGCGGCGCGGTCGACGCCAAATCTTGCCCAGCCGGCAAAGGCATTGCTGACGGGGCAGGCCACTGGTCCGAGATTGGTGGCAACTGCGGAGGACTGGTCGGTAGCGATAGCGTTCAGTTGAACTGTTCCGATCATGCTGCACCCTGCACCGGTGTAGCGGTCGGGCAATGGTGTGAAGCTGTTCCCGGCTTGGCCGAGCGCAGCAAAGCATTGCCGGGTATCGGGATTTTGCGAGATCGCATTCGTTTGGGGGCCCGGTTTTGGAGCCTCCCCACGATCTGGTGATGAGGAACAGGCCGCGAGGACAAGCGTAAGTCCCGCGATGGAAAGGATGCGTTTCATATGGTCGTCAATCTAGTCCAACTTATCGATTGTTTCGACCGTTGCCTCGAAACCTTCCGCCGCAAATTGTGCACGTGACGCTTGACTGCCCGGGCCAGAAGTCTAGTGGCCGCTGCGGGCCACGCGGTCCCAACGCCGCGCGTGCTCTCTGTAAGGAGAGTCTTAAATGACTGATACAAATATGCCTTCGCGCAAGCCTGCGCGTCCGTTTTTCTCTTCCGGTCCCTGCGCAAAGCCGCCGGGCTGGTCCGCCGACAGACTGGGTACACAATCGCTCGGTCGCTCGCACCGCTCGAAGATCGGCAAGGCGCGCCTCCAATATTGCATTGACCTAATGCGCGAAGTTCTGGGCGTTCCCGACACACATCGCATCGGCATCGTCCCCGGCTCGGATACGGGCGCTGTTGAAATGGCGATGTGGACCATGCTGGGCGAGCGCGGCGTAACCACGCTGGCCTGGGAAAGCTTCGGCGAAGGCTGGGTCACAGACGCACTCAAGCAGCTCAAGCTCGATCCAACGGTGCTGCGTGCCGATTACGGCGACTTGCCGGATCTGAACGCAGTCGACTGGTCGAACGACGTCATCTTCACATGGAACGGCACGACTTCGGGCGTTCGCGTTCCGAATGGCGAATGGATCGCGGATGACCGCGAAGGCCTTTGCATCGCCGATGCCACCAGCGCCGTGTTCGCGCAGGACATCGCTTGGGACAAGGTCGATGTGCTGACCTTTAGCTGGCAGAAAGTGCTGGGCGGCGAGGGCGCGCATGGCGTGCTGATCCTCGGCCCGCGCGCGGTCGGGCGGCTGGAGAGCCACACCCCCGCATGGCCGCTTCCGAAGGTCTTCCGCATGACCAAGGGCGGCAAGCTGATTGAAGGCATTTTCAAGGGCGAGACGATCAACACCCCTTCCATGCTCGCAGTCGAGGATGCGATCTTCGCACTCGAATGGGGAAGGTCGCTGGGTGGCCTTTCCGCCATGCAGGCGCGTGCCAATGCCAATGCTGCCGCACTCGATGCACTGGTGCAGGAACGCAACTGGCTGGGCCATCTTGCCGCCGATCCGGCCACACGTTCGAATACCAGCGTGTGCCTGACGGTCGAGGGCGCCGATGCCGACTTCATCAAGGCATTTGCCAAGCTGCTTGAAGAGCAGGATGCGGCCTATGATATTGTCGGCTACCGCGATGCGCCTGCAGGCCTTCGCATATGGTGCGGCGCCACCGTCGACACCGCCGATATCGAGGCGCTCGGCCCGTGGCTCGACTGGGCATACGCCCAGATGACCGCCACTGCCTGACTATCCCCGTCACCCCGGCGCCGGCCGGGGGCCAGCCGATACCACATGATGGATTCCCGCCAATTACGGGAATGACGAATTCGAGGAAATTTCCATGACCAAACCCAAAGTCCTCATCTCCGACAAGATGGATTCGAATGCAGCGCGTATCTTTGAAGAACGCGGCTGCGATGTCGACGTGAAGCCCGGCATGACCAAGGAGGAACTGATCGCTTGCATCGGCGAGTATGACGGCCTTGCCATCCGTTCGGCCACCAAGGCGACTGCCGACGTGCTCGACGCGGCGACCAATCTCAAGGTCATCGGCCGCGCCGGGATCGGCGTCGACAATGTCGATATCCCCCATGCCTCGGGCAAGGGTATCGTGGTGATGAACACGCCGTTTGGCAATTCGATCACCACCGCCGAACACGCGATCTCGATGATCATGGCGCTGGCCCGCCAGATTCCCGAGGCCAATGCGCGCACGCAAGCGGGTGAATGGCCGAAGAACGACTTCATGGGTGTAGAGGTGACCGGCAAGACGCTCGGCCTGATCGGCGCGGGCAATATCGGCGGTATCGTCGCGAGCCGTGCGCTCGGCCTGAAGATGAAGGTCGTCGCCTATGACCCCTTCCTGACCGAAGAGCGGGCGATCGAGCTGGGGATCGAGAAGGTCGATCTGGGCGAACTGGAAAAGCGCGCCGATTTCATTACCTTGCACACCCCGCTGACCGACGAGACGCGCAACATCCTTTCACGCGAGCGGCTGGAACGCACGAAGAAGGGCGTGCGGATCGTCAATTGCGCGCGTGGCGGGCTGATCGATGAGCTGGCGCTCAAGGATCTGCTCGACAGCGGTCATATCGCCGGGGCCGCGCTTGACGTGTTCGAGACCGAGCCGCCCGCCAATGACCACCCGCTGTTCGGCACCAAGAACTTCATCTGCACGCCGCACCTTGGTGCCTCGACCACCGAGGCGCAGGTCAATGTCGCGCTGCAAGTGGCCGAGCAGATGGCCGATTACCTCGTCAATGGCGGCGTCACCAATGCGCTCAACGTGCCCTCGCTGAGCGCTGAGGAAGCGCCGAAGCTGAAGCCCTATATGGCGCTGGCCGAGAAGCTGGGCAGCATGGTCGGCCAGCTTGCCCATGGCAATCTGACCAAGATCAGCATCGAGCGGTCTGGCGCAGCCGCCGAGCTCAACGGCAAGCCGATCGAAGCCGCCGTGCTCGCCGGGCTGATGAAGAACTATTCGCAGAGCGTGAACATGGTCAACGCGCCCTACCTTGCGAAGGAGCGCGGCATGGATGTGCGCTCGATCCGGCATGAGGGCGAGGGTGTCTACCACACGCTGCTGCGCGTGACCGTAGGCACCAGCCAAGGCGATCGCTCGGTGGCCGGAACGCTGTTCGGCAACGAGAACCCGCGCCTGGTAGAGATCTTCGGCATCGGCATCGAGGCCGAGCTGGCCGGGCATATGCTCTACATTGTCAACGATGACGTTCCGGGCTTTATCGGCCGGGTGGGTACGCTGCTCGGCGAGAACGGCATCAATATCGGCACCTTCCACCTCGGACGCAGGTCCAGCGGTGGGGAAGCAGTGCTGCTGCTCTCGGTCGATCAGAAGCTGCCCGCTAACGTGATCGATCTCGCCTGCAAGCTCGATGGGGTCAAGACGGTGAAGGCGCTATCGTTCTAAGGGTCTGTCAATCTGACGACACTGGGGCTAGGGGCGGCAGCTGATGACTGACAAGACATCCGACCTGCTGCCCGAAGGGCTTGAAGACCGTTTGCCGCAGAGTGCGGCGGCTGCGTCGCGTATTGAAAACGCGGTCATGGGCGTGCTCGCATCGCACGGCTATGACCGTGTGCGGCCGCCCTTGATCGAGTTCGAGGGCAGCATGGCGCGCCGCATGGACGGGCTGAAGACCCGTAACCTGTTCCGCTTTACCGATCCGCGCAGTCTGCGCACGCTGGCCTTGCGCGGAGATATTACCGCGCAGGTCGGTCGCATTGCCGCGACCGGTCTTTCCGAGGCGCCGCGCCCGTTGCGGCTGTCCTATGCCGGCATGGTGGCGCGCATGGTCGGCGACCAACTTGATCCACGCCGCGAGGCGCTGCAAGTTGGCGCAGAGCTCGTCGGCAGCGACAGCGTGGCGGCGGCCAGCGAGGTCGTTGAACTGGCGATTGTTACGCTGGAGGCGGCGGGCGCGACTGGCATTTCGGTCGATTTCACGCTGCCCGATCTGGTCGAGACGCTGGCCGACAGTGCTTTCCCTCTCGATGCCCGTCAGCGTGAGGCGGTTCGCGGCGAGCTCGATGCCAAGGATGCAGGTGCGTTACGTGATGCGGGGGGCGAAGCCTATATTCCGCTGCTCTACGCGGCCGGGCCCTTTACCGAGGCAGTGACGCGATTGCAGGCGGAAGATGCAAGCGGGGCACTGGCGAGCAGGATCGCCGCGCTGGAAGAAATCGCAGCGCGGGTAGACGGTCGCGCACGGCTTACGCTCGATCCGACCGAGCGGCACGGCTTTGAATATCAGAGCTGGTTTGGCTTCACCCTTTATGCAGAGGGATTGCGCAGCGCGCTGGGGCGCGGCGGCACCTATCTTATCGGCGGAACGGGCGAAGCGGCGACCGGTTTTTCCCTGTTTCCCGAACACTTGGTCGAAGCGGTCAAGGCGGATGAGAAGCTGGGCCGCAAGCTGTTCCTGCCTATTGCCCACGACCGCGCTCGTGCCAACGCGCTGCGGGAAGAAGGGTGGCGTACCGTCGCAGCTCTTTCGTCCCAGGACGATGGTGTCGTACTGGGTTGCTCCCATGTCCTTGATGGCGATGAAGTCAGACCGCTGAGTTAACTCGCCCGTTCACCAGACTGCGCGCCGTCGCGGAGGATGACGCTCCTTGGAAAGAGCGGGTTGCGCCCCGGTGGATAGCCGTTCGAAAAGGTGGACGTGGGCGATTCTCGCTCCTAACGCACGCGCTGTTTTACAATCCGCCAAACTGCAGGACTATCGCATGGCCAACGTTACCGTGATCGGCGCCCAGTGGGGCGATGAAGGCAAGGGAAAAATCGTTGACTGGCTGGCGGACCGGGCCGACGTGGTGGTGCGCTTTCAGGGCGGCCACAATGCCGGTCACACTCTGGTCGTGGGCGACACCACTTACAAGCTCAGCCTGCTGCCCTCCGGTATCGTCACCGGCACTCTGTCGCTGATCGGCAATGGCGTTGTCCTCGACCCTTGGGCGCTCAAGGCCGAGATTGAAAAGCTGCAAGGGCAAGGCGTTGCGATCACGCCGGAAAACTTCGGTATCGCCGATAATTGCCCGCTGATCCTGCCGCTACATCGTGACCTGGACGGTCTGCGCGAGGCGGCTGCGGGGCAGGGCAAGATCGGCACGACCGGTCGCGGCATTGGTCCGGCCTACGAAGACAAGGTCGGTCGCCGCGCCATCCGCGTTTGCGACCTGGCGCACCTGACCGAGCTCGACCCGATGCTCGACAGGCTCTGCGCGCACCATAACGCGCTGCGCGCTGGTTTCGGCGAAGGGCCTGTCGATCGCGAAGCCTTGCTGGCCGAGCTGACCGCGCGCGACGTGACGCAGGTGTGTTTCTGCGGTGCCGTGGCGCGCCCGTCCTTCGATCCGTCCAAACTGGATGCGGCAACGCTGCCCTTGGTGCCGGTGTTCCAGAAAGCCCTTGCCGCGGGGGACGACGGTGCCTTGCGCGCCTTGGTCGATATTT
>Ga0207880_1000724_pt1 | contig 10527 bp, 7 predicted proteins | sample MalvirmetagMSP91_FD_184226 | JGI IMG/M metagenome (GOLD analysis project Ga0207880, IMG submission 184226) | Marine viral communities from the Deep Pacific Ocean - MSP-91 (SPAdes) | ecosystem: Environmental > Aquatic > Marine > Oceanic | place: Pacific Ocean | collected 2011-04-27
ACTACCGCCCTCGCCCCCCTCCCGCCGCAACAATTCCTCCTTGATTGCCGTGCCATAGGCGTAGCCGCCGGTGCTGCCGTCGCTGCGGATCACCCGGTGGCAGGGGATCAGCACCGCGACATTGTTGGCGCCATTGGCTGATCCCGCTGCGCGCACCGCCTTAGGCCTGCCAGCCGCCGCTGCCAGCTCCGCATAGCTGCGCGTCTCGCCCGCCGGGATGCGGCGCAGTTCCTGCCATATCCGCTCCTGAAACGCGGTGCCGCGCACGTCGAGCGGGATGTCCGGGTCGCTGCCCGGCACTTCCACGGCGGCCACCACCCGGGCGAGCAGAGCGGCGAAGTCTGTGTCGCCTTCCGCCAGCTCCGCCTCGGGAAATCGCGCGCGCAAATTCGCTTCGCTTTCGTTGAAGGACAGGCGGCACACGCCCTTGTCCGTCGCCGCGACCAGCATCGGACCGAGGCTTGTCTCAACCACCGCAAAGGCGATCCGCACGTCGCGCCCGCCATTTTTCCATGCGCTCGGGCTCATGCCCATCTTCCCCTCCATCGCCGCATAGAAGCGGCTCGGCGCCTCATAGCCTGCATCATATATTGCGTGGCTGACTGTCTCGGCACCGCCAAGCGCATCGCGCGCCCGCTCTTCGCGCAAGGCGCGGCGGTATGCGGCTGGGGAGAGGCCCGTCGCGCGCTTGAACAGGCGCTGGAAATGGGCGGGCGAGTAGCCGGTTATCCTCGCCAGCTCCGCCAGCGACGCACCCTCGCCCGACTTGATCGCATCCAACGCCGCCAGCACCGCCGCCGTCTCACACGCTATTTCGTCGGGGCAGCAGCGCTTGCATGGCCGCAAGCCCGCCGCGCGCGCCTGCTCACCACTGGCAAAGAAGCGCACATTCTGGCGCATGGGGTGCCGTGCGGCGCAGGACGGGCGGCAATATATTCCGGTCGAAAGCACGCCGGTGACGAATTGCCCGTCAAACCCCCGGTCGCGCCGCATGACCGCCGCCCAGGCCGCTTCGTCGGGAAGGAGTGCCTTGTCTTCCATGAGACAGAACCTAGCCAATTCATGCACGGCCTGCATCCCGCGGCTTGCGGTCAATCTCTTGCGGTCCTGGTGACGCACTCATAAACACGCGCCCGATGAACCGCATCTTCCTGTTTGTTGCAGCCCTGATCGCGCTGGCCGCGCCCGCTCCCGCTTTCGCCGACCAGGCGGATATAGAGGCCGCGGCGCGCGGCGTCGTGCGGATAGTGGTGATCGGACGCGACGGTGAGGACATCTTCGCCGTCTCGCACGGGAGCGGCTTTGCCGTCAGCTCCGAGACTATCCTCACCAATGCCCACGTCGTGCGCGAGGCGATGGATGACAATCGCCTTACGATCGGCATCGTCCCGTCGGATGCAGGCAATGCCGTATATGCACGCGTTGTCGCAATATCGGATCGCAACGATTTGGCGCTGCTCGCCACCACCAGCCCATTGCGCCTCACGCCGCTGACCATCGCAGGCAATCCCGAATCGGTTTCCGGCACCGTCACCGCCATCGGCTATCCGATGAATGTCGATATGGCTCAAGGGCTGGAGATGGAGGATATCTTTCACGCCCAGCCCCCCGTCACCAGCCAGGGCTTCCTGTCGGGTCGTCGCCCGAGTCGGGAATTCGACACGTTGCTCCACACCGCGCCTATCGCGCGCGGCAACAGTGGAGGCCCACTGGTCGATAGTTGCGGACGCGTACTCGGCGTCAATTCCTTCGGCGCGGAGAGCGCAGGCACCGATGCGGAATTCTTCTTCGCCGTTTCTACCCGCGAAATCCTCCCCTTCCTGCGCGCAAACGGGGTTTCCGCGCGAATCAACGCTCTCCCGTGCCGCTCGATCGACGATCTCGAGGCGCAGGAGCGCGCCCGTGAGGCTGAGCGTCAGGCTGCAGCTGCGGCCCAGGCTGCCGAAACAGAGGCCGCCCTCGCCCGGCGAAGCGAGGAACTGCGCCGCCAGTTCGCCTTCGCAGTGATGGACGAACGCGCCAATGCGATGGGCCTCGCCTTCCTGATGCTGGCGCTGGGTACTGGGCTCGGGGGATTGGCCTTCCATTTCCACCGGCAGGGACATCTGCGTGAGCGTGCCTTTGCCGGGGCCGCAGCCTTCCTCGCCATCGCCATCGCGCTTGCCGCCTGGGTCACGCGCCCCGGCTATGGCGAGATAGAGACAAGGGTCGAGGACAAGCTGCATGAGGAACAGCAGGGCAAGGATACCGGCCCGATCACCCTGCCCTCATCTGCTGGGACCATGACCTGCTTGCTCGATACGTCTCGCAGCCGAATCGTCTCGGCCCCGTCAGAGGAATTGGCCTTCGAATGGACCGATGCGGGTTGCGCCGACGGACGCACGCAGTTCGGCAATTTCGGCGGCGACTGGATGCGCGTTTTCGTTCCGTCGGACGAGGACGTGGTATCGGTAAATTCATTCGATCCTGATACCCGCGAATATGTGGTCGAACGCTATCTGCTCGATCGCGAGGCGATGACCAAGGCACGCGCCGGTCGCGGTCAGTATGAGGCGCCGCAATGCGGGGCCGGGGACCAGGCTGCAAGGGAACTGGGCGACGCGCAGAACCTGATTCTCTCCGAGCTTCCGGATCGGCCCAACGAACGACTTGTCTATGCCTGCTCCTTGCCCAAATCCGAAGCTGCCGTCGAAGAGAAGCGCGGTGTCGGCGGCATTTGACCCGGCGCGGCTTGCATCGCTGCGCACCCGATGCTAGGCGCGCGCCATCCCACTGGGACGCCGCTTTGCGCGCCCCTTCATAGTGGGTAAAATCTGACGTCTTTGTCGATCCGAAGGGACCATTTACGCGTGGAGCTTTCCGCCGGTATTAAGGCCAGCCTGCCAGGGCGCTATGCAGCCGCCTTGTTCGACCTCGCCAGCGAAGCGGGGACGGTGACCGCCGTCGAATCCGATCTCGGGAAGCTCGACGCAGCACTGCACGAATCGGACGAATTACGCGCGCTGATCACCAACCCCGAAATTTCGCGAGAGGCCCTGGGCCAGGTCATGAGCGGCCTGGCCGAATATCTGGGTCTGGCGCAACTCACTACGAATTTCCTGGGCGTTCTTGCAGAGAATCGCCGGCTTTCGGCGCTGTCCGACATGATCCGCGCGTTCTTCACCATTGCCGCCGCCCAACGCGGCGAAGTTGCTGCCGAAGTAGCCAGCGCCCATGCGCTCACCGATGCACAACTGGTCGAACTGGAAAAGCGCTTGCGCGCCCGCGAAGGCCGCACCGTAAAGCTTACCTCGCGCGTCGATCCGGCACTGCTCGGCGGGCTCGTCGTCACCATCGGTTCAAAGCGTATCGATTCGTCGATCCGCACCCGCCTCAACTCTCTCTCGCAGGCTATGAAGAGCGCCTGACCGCCCATTTCCGAAAGGCATAAATGATGGAAATCCGCGCCGCAGAAATCTCCAAGGTCATCAAGGACCAGATCGCCAGCTTCGGTACCGAAGCGGTGGTCAGCGAAGTCGGCTCCGTGCTGTCGGTCGGTGACGGCATCGCCCGCATCCACGGCCTCGACAGCGTGCAGGCCGGCGAGATGGTCGAATTCTCCAACGGCGTTCAGGGCATGGCGCTGAACCTGGAAGCCGACAATGTTGGCGTCGTTATCTTCGGCTCGGACGCCGAGATCAAGGAAGGCGACAGCGTCAAGCGTACCGGCACGATCGTCGACGTGCCCGTCGGCAAGGGCCTTTTGGGTCGCGTGGTCGACGCTCTGGGCAACCCCATCGATGGCAAGGGCCCGCTCGAGAATGTCGAGCGCATGCGCGTCGAGCAGAAGGCACCGGGCATTATCCCGCGCAAATCCGTGCACGAGCCGGTGCAGACCGGCCTGAAGGCACTCGATGCCCTGGTTCCCGTGGGCCGTGGCCAGCGTGAGCTGATCATTGGCGACCGTCAGACCGGCAAGACTGCTGTCGCCATCGACACTTTCATCAACCAGAAGACGAACAACGCGGGCGATGACGAGAGCAAAAAGCTCTACTGCATCTACGTGGCGGTTGGCCAGAAGCGTTCCACCGTCGCGCAGATCGTGCGCCAGCTGGAAGAAAATGGCGCGATGGAATATTCCATCGTTGTTGCCGCAACCGCCTCCGAGCCCGCCCCGCTACAATACCTCGCGCCCTATACCGGCGCCGCCATGGGCGAGTTCTTCCGCGACAACGGCATGCATGCCGTAATCGTCTATGACGACCTTTCCAAGCAGGCCGTGGCTTACCGCCAGATGTCGCTGCTGCTGCGCCGCCCGCCGGGCCGCGAAGCCTATCCGGGCGACGTTTTCTATCTGCACTCTCGCCTGCTCGAACGTGCGGCGAAGATGAACGAGGAAAACGGATCGGGCTCGCTCACCGCGCTTCCCGTCATCGAGACGCAGGCCGGCGACGTGTCCGCCTATATCCCGACCAACGTGATTTCGATCACCGACGGTCAGATCTTCCTGGAGACCGACCTGTTCTACCAGGGCATCCGCCCGGCCATTAACGTCGGCCTGTCTGTCAGCCGCGTCGGCGGTGCCGCCCAGACCAAGGCGATGAAGAAGGTCGCCGGCTCGATCAAGCTAGAGCTGGCGCAATATCGCGAAATGGCAGCTTTCGCCCAGTTCGGTTCGGATCTCGACGCCTCCACCCAGCGCCTGCTGAACCGCGGTGCGCGCCTGACCGAGCTGCTCAAGCAGCCGCAGTTCTCGCCAATGCCGATCGAGGAGCAGGTGGTGTCGATCTTCGCCGGTACCAACGGCTATCTCGACACGGTCGCCGTGGATCGCGTGACAGAGTATGAGGCCGCGATGCTCAGCTACATGCGTTCGGACCACGCCGCCGTGCTCGCCGAGATCCGCGATACCGGCAAGTTCGAGGATGACACGCGCGACAAGGTCAAGGCCGCGCTCGACACCTTCGCCAAGCAATTCGCCTGATTCCAGGAGACTAAGGAGCCGCAATGGCGAGCCTCAAGGAACTCAAGGACCGGATCAAGTCGGTCAAGTCGACGCAGAAGATCACCAAGGCGAAGCAGATGGTCGCTGCGGCGAAGCTGCGCCGTGCGCAAGCCGCTGCCGAGGCCGCCCGCCCCTATGGCGAGCGTCTTGCCTCGGTGATGGGCTCGCTCGCCGCCAAGGTCGGCAAGAGCGACAGCGCGCCTAAGCTGATGGCCGGCACCGGTGGCGATCAGCGCCACCTGCTGGTGGTGGTGAACACCGACAAGGGCCTGTGCGGCGGTCTCAACGCCAACATCGTGAAAGAGGCCAAGATCCAGGCGCGCAAGCTGCTGGGCGAGGACAAGGACGTGTCCTTCTACCTGGTCGGCAAAAAGGGCCGCGCCCCGATCAAGCGCGACTTCGAAAAGCTGATCGGCAAAGGTTACGATACCAGCGCAGTTCGCAATATCGGCTTTGAAGAGGCGGAGGCGATCGCCGCCGAGCTGATCGAGATGTTTGACGAAGGCAAGTTCGACGTCGCGCACCTCGTCTATCCGGTGTTTCAATCGGCACTGGCGCAGGAGCCCACCACCGTTCAGTTGATCCCCGTCCCCGCCCCGGAAGTTGCCGAGGACTCGGGTGCCGTGGTCGAGTATGAGCCGGACGAAGAGGCGATCCTCGCCGAACTCGCCCCGCGCTACGTCAAGACGCAGATATTCGGCGCGCTGCTCGAACGCGAGGCATCGGAGCAGGGCGCGTCGATGACCGCGATGGATAACGCCACGCGCAATGCCGGCGAACTGATCGACAAGCTGACAATCCAGTACAACCGCAGCCGTCAGGCCGCGATCACCACCGAACTTATCGAGATTATTGCGGGCGCCGAAGCGCTCTAACCCCTGAGGAAAATACCATGGCCACCGCTCCCGTATTGAACCAGAGCCCCAACGGCACCATTGCGCAGGTTATCGGCGCGGTCGTCGACGTCGCATTTCCGGGCGAACTGCCGCCGATCCTGACCGCGCTCGAAACCAAGAACGGCGACAATACGCTGGTTCTCGAGGTCGCACAGCACCTTGGCGAGAATACCGTACGCACCATCGCCATGGACAGCACCGACGGCCTGACCCGCGGGCAGGAAGTCATCAACACCGGCGCGCAGATCTCCGTTCCGGTCGGCCCCAAGACGCTGGGCCGCATCATGAACGTCATCGGCGAAGCGATCGACGAGCGCGGCCCCATCGGCGCCGAGCGGACCGCCCCGATCCATGCCGAGGCACCGGCCTTCATCGATCAGTCGACCGAAGCAGCGATTCTGGTCACCGGCATCAAGGTCATCGACCTGCTCGCGCCTTATGCACGCGGCGGCAAGATCGGCCTGTTCGGCGGCGCGGGCGTAGGCAAGACCGTGCTGATCCAGGAACTGATCAACAACATCGCCAAGGGTCACGGTGGCGTGTCCGTCTTCGCAGGCGTGGGTGAGCGTACCCGCGAAGGCAACGACCTTTATCACGAATTCCTCGATGCGGGGGTTATCGCCAAGGACGAGAATGGCGAGGCGACCTCCGAAGGGTCAAAGGTGGCGCTGGTGTTCGGCCAGATGAACGAGCCTCCGGGTGCGCGTTCGCGCGTCGCCCTGTCGGGCCTCACCATGGCCGAATATTTCCGCGACGAGGAAGGCCAGGACGTGCTGTTCTTCGTCGACAACATCTTCCGGTTCACGCAGGCGGGTTCGGAAGTGTCGGCGCTGCTCGGCCGTATCCCTTCGGCAGTGGGCTATCAGCCGACGCTGGCCACCGACATGGGTAACCTTCAGGAACGCATCACCTCGACCACCAAGGGTTCGATCACCTCGGTGCAGGCGATTTACGTTCCCGCGGACGATTTGACCGATCCGGCGCCTGCTGCCTCGTTCGCTCACCTGGACGCGACGACCACACTGAACCGCGCGATTTCGGAGCTGGGTATCTACCCGGCGGTCGACCCGCTCGACTCCACCAGCCGCGTGCTCGAACCGCGTGTCGTTGGTCAGGAACATTACGAGACGGCTCGCAAGGTCCAGGAGACGTTGCAAAAGTACAAGAGCCTGCAGGATATCATCGCCATTCTGGGCATGGACGAGCTGTCCGAAGAAGATAAGCTCACCGTGGCGCGCGCCCGCAAGATCCAGAAGTTCCTGTCGCAGCCATTCCATGTGGCCGAGGTCTTCACCAACATCCCCGGCCAGTTCGTGCAGCTGGAAGACACGGTGAAGTCGTTCAAGGCGGTGGTCGAAGGCGAATATGACCACCTGCCCGAAGCGGCCTTCTACATGGTTGGCGGCATCGACATGGTGATCGAGAAGGCCGAGAAGTTGGCCGAAGAGGCGTAAGCAGAATGGCTCTCCACTTCGAACTCGTCACGCCGGAAAAGCTGGTCCTGTCCGAAGACGTCCATATGGTGGTCGTCCCCGGCGCCGAGGGCGAGTTCGGCGTGCTCGAGGGCCACGCGCCCTTCATGTCGACGATCCGCGACGGCAATGTTCAGGTTTACAAGACCGCCGGTGCGGCACCCGAAACGCTCGCTGTCAGGGGCGGCTTTGCCGAGGTTGGCGCGAATGGACTGACTGTGCTGGCGGAGCATGTCGAAGGCTGACGGGCCTCACATTCCAGGACTACGAAGGGAGGCGCGCCAGATGGTCCGCCTCCCTTTTTGTTGGTTCGCTAATCTTGGAACCTGAAGGTCAGATCGTTAAGCGCGGTTGCGGCATAGGGCATCACCCGCATCACGAAGGGTTGATTAGTGGACTTAGGCAGCACGGCAGTTGACACTAAACCAGATCGGCAATGGCGCTTTCAACGCGGCGACTGGCTGGCGACGGCGTTCATCCTTGTTACTGCGCTCATCGTTCGCGGCATCTGGATAGGGGACCCGGCCTCGGATCTCGACGAGCAGCTGTATTCCTTCATCGGTTGGCGGATGACGCATGGGGAACTTCCCTATGTCGACTGGTGGGACCGCAAGCCCTTTGGACTGTTTGCCATCTTCGCCCTCGCCCATGCTATCGGAGGTCCCGAATCGGCAGCCTATCAGCTTCTCGCTCTCATTTTCGCCTTGGTGGGTGCAGCGGTGACCTACGATCTGGCTCGCCGACTTGTTGATCCGTTCGCAGCCGCCTTTGCAGCGTCTCTGGGCCTGATCCTCACGGCAGGTTTCGGGGCACAGTCTGGAAATTCCGAGGTTTTCTTCGTCCCGCTGACGCTGATCATGCTGTGGCTGCTATCGCAACCTGATCACCGGCATTCGAGTCAGCGACGAATCTTGGCCATGCTGGTCGGAGGCCTGGCCTTGCAGGTCAAATATACCGTCCTGCCTATTTGCATCGCGTTCGGGATCGTAGCTCTCTGGCAGGAATGGCAACGCAATCGGCAGTTCGCCAACCTTGTGAGGAGTGCTTTTCTATTCGCACTCGCTGGCCTGATTCCCACAATTCTCGTGGGCTTGTTCTACCTGGCATCAGGTTACTGGGAAGACTGGTTCTTTGCTAATTTCGTATCGTTTTTCGATCGTCTTCCCGCGCCCTTGGGCAGATGGACACCGCGTTACATCGCTGCAAGCGCCCCGTTCCTGCTGATGTATGTTGGCGGCCTTTATGCGGCCAGGCGTTTCGCTCCGCCCAAGGACCCGGCGTTGTACATTCTCTTCGTGGTATACGGCCTTGCCACGATAGGCGGTGTGTTCTTGCCGAGCACTGTCTACCTCTATTACTTTGCCGCCTTTGCCGGACCTGCGCCGCTGCTGGCGTTACCCCTGCTCGACCGCCGCGGACCCGGGGGGCCCTTCCCTGCCATCGTCCTCTTTTTCCTGTTCGCGTTCATGATCAACGTGCCTGCGCGGACAGCTCAGAGCCAACTGCAAAGGACGTCAGTCGTAAGCTTCGCTGAGGCGATAAGTCCCCATGTCGATTCTCGCTCGCGCTGCATGTGGATCCACGATGGACCCACAGTACTTTATCGTCTCACGGGTAGCTGCGTCCCGACAAAATTCGTCTATCCAGACCATTTGAACAACGCCCTTGAAACTCCGGCTATCGGCATCGACCAGACTGCTGAAGTAATACGGATACTGGCAACGAGACCGCCGGTGATCGTAAGTGCCGACCACGCAGTGACTGTCCAGAACGAGCAGGCACGCGCAATCGTCCAAGACACTCTGGCCCGAGACTATGTGCCGTTCACGAAGGCAAAGGTGACCGGCCGCGCAATCACCGCGTGGGTGCGCCGCGAACCCTGAGCTTACGCGCGAGTTCAGTTTAGAAACCCGCGCGTTTCTATCTTGGACGCCCGCAATGCTGCGGCGAGCAAGAACGATTAGCCAAGAAATACCGAGCATGCTGTCATCGCGAGATGGCAGGCAATAGATACCGCACTGGCCCTTTCCAGGCCTGTCGAATTTAGGAAATTAATAAGCTTTCCCTCTTATTCACCATCTCTCGCAAGGCACTCTTCTCCATATGGGCTGAAGAGACAGTCATCAGATTGGTTCAGTTGAGGGGCGGTAATGAGCGCATTCGGACGCAAGAACGGGGCTGGCGGTATGGCTCCCGGCGCTCGCCCCAGTTTCGGCGTCGCCAAGCCGATGCACGGCGGGGCAGGCCCCGCACCGTCCAAGGGCGGCTCCAAGATCCCCGGTGAGCCGGGCGGCGAGCAGTTTCCGCCCATTCCTGCCGAAACCGGGGACGGAGCGCTCCCTGGCGATCCGACCCTTGCTGCGCCGAATGGCAATACACGCCGCGAAGACGCCATGTCGCGGCTCGAAGACCGCGCCAATTCCATCAACGAAACTTCCAGCGAGCCAGGCGGCTTTGAGGCCAGCGTCCACAAGATCAAGGAACAGGTCCTCCCCCGCCTGCTCGAACGCGTCGACCCAGAAGCTGCAGCAACGCTGAGCAAGGACGAACTGTCCGAGGAATTTCGCCCGATCATCATGGAGGTTCTGGCCGAGCTGAAGGTCACGCTCAACCGGCGCGAGCAGTTCGCGCTGGAAAAGGTGCTGATCGACGAGCTGCTCGGCTTCGGTCCGCTCGAGGAATTGCTCGGCGACCCTGACGTGACCGACATCATGGTCAATGGCCCCGAACAAACCTACATCGAAAAGAAGGGCAAGCTGACGCTCGCCCCGACCAAGTTCCGCGACGAACAGCACCTGTTCCAGATCGCTCAGCGCATCGTGAACCAGGTCGGTCGCCGCGTCGACCAGACGACGCCGCTGGCCGACGCCCGCCTCAAGGACGGCAGCCGCGTCAACGTGATCGTCCCCCCGCTCAGCTTGCGCGGCACCGCGATCTCGATTCGTAAATTCTCCGAGAAGCCGATCACCATCGACATGCTCAAGAACTTCGGTTCGATGAACGACAAGATGGCGACTGCGCTGAAGATTGCCGGGGCCAGCCGCATGAATATCGTCATCTCGGGCGGTACCGGTTCGGGCAAGACGACCATGCTCAATGCGCTGTCCAAGATGATCGATCCGGGCGAACGCGTGCTTACCATCGAGGACGCGGCCGAACTGCGCCTGCAACAACC
>Ga0207880_1000728_pt1 | contig 10432 bp, 6 predicted proteins | sample MalvirmetagMSP91_FD_184226 | JGI IMG/M metagenome (GOLD analysis project Ga0207880, IMG submission 184226) | Marine viral communities from the Deep Pacific Ocean - MSP-91 (SPAdes) | ecosystem: Environmental > Aquatic > Marine > Oceanic | place: Pacific Ocean | collected 2011-04-27
GATTTCCCGGATGCGGTCGTTGCCACCCTGCCCTGGCAAACCGCGCACGACTATCCCGCAGCGACATCGCAGGAAACCCAGTCCTACAGTCTGAAGGCGGAATTCGACACCGACATCGGCACCTTCACCTCGCTCACCGGCTATCAGAAGACGACGTCGCCGACGCTGACTGACGGGGACGGAGCCTATTCGCCTCTCTGTACCGCCGCCTTCCGCTGCGTCAATCTGGACTTCGATTTCGCCCTGCCTGAGGTGATCACCCAGGAAATAGTCTATTCGTCGCGCAAGTTCGGCGCCGTCTCCTTCGTGGGCGGAGTCTATGCTTATAGCAAAAAGGCTACCACCAACGTCCTTCTCAACGACACGGTATTATTCACCGATTCCGAGCTGCTCAGCCGGTCCTTTGCCGGATTTGGCGAACTGACATTCGACATTTCCGACCGGCTCAGCGCCATAGCGGGTGTTCGCTACACATTTGACGCCGACCAGCAGCGGGGACGGAATTTCAGCACGGCGTTCCCCTACTCGCCCTGGAACCGAAACGACTGGGACGCGATCACCAAGCGCTTCAGCCTTCGGTATCGGGCGACCGACGAGATCAACCTCTACGCGACTTATAGCCAAGGCTATCAAGCCGGCGCACTGACTACCTCGAACTTCAACACGCCAACCGGGGCCCTGATTGCGCCCCTCGCAGGCGTCCGGCCGCAGTTTCTGGACGCATGGGAAGCCGGCGTGAAGTTCAATCAGCCTGGCGTGAGTTTCAACCTGTCCGGCTTCTACTACAAATATGAGGATATTCTGGTGCAACGCTTCAGCGGCACCAATCTCGAGTTCACCAATGCCGCGAGCGCCGAGCTATATGGGATCGACACAGACTGGGGAATCAGGCTCGTGGACGGGCTCGATTTCAAGGGCGGAATTTCGTGGCTTCCGCGCTCGAACTATGTCTCGTTCCCCGACGCCCCGATCTACATCGCAACCGGCAACGTCGCCGTTCCTGCAACCGTGGATCTGTCGGGATCACGGCTGATCCGCTCTCCCAAACTGACAATGTCCGTTGGCCTAGACTATAACAGGATTGCCCTTGGTGGGCTCTTGAATGCGAATGCGAACTTCTATCACAGCTCGTCCTATTCAACTCAGCTCGGTAATGAAAACGACCAGCAGGGGTATGAAACCATCAACGCGTCCATTAGCTTCAGCCCTGGAGAAGGACCACTGAAGCTCACGCTATTCGGTCGGAACCTGACGAACGCCGCCTACATCACCGGTACGACAGCAAGCGCCTCTGCCTATCGCGACTATTATGCACCGCCCCGCGAGGTCGGTCTCACGGTCGCTTACAGCTTCTGACGAATTTCAGAAGGGCATTGGCCGTCGCGGCTTGTCCGCGGCGGCCTTTTTGCGGTTGCGTTTGCCGCAATGTGCCGAGCCAGCCCGAGGTGCTGTCGGATATTCGAGCTAGCAAGACGCGATGTGATCCAGCCGGGGGACAACATCAGGGCGAGCAGGTCATATGCCGCACCAGTAGGCCGGACAGATGACCGCACCCGACAAATCACATAAGCAACTAAATTTAGCCCCTTGCAGCGCAGAGACCATCCAGATCCAGTACCGGCTTGATGGCCTCAGTCGTGCAGCCGAGGGTTCAGATCCCCGTTCTTGCAGGTGCAACTACGGGCGAGATGCGGATCAATAAACGCGACTGACCGAGCGCCACTCGGCGACGACACGTCCTATCGTATTGTCGCGCGGACCTGCTTGATGTCGCCCGAATAGATAAAAGGTACCGCATAATCCGGAGATACGGGCGTTCCGACATCAGACCCGATGTCAAAGCCCTCCGACAGCGACAAAACATCGCGCGGCAGCGGCGACGGGATAAAGGCAGTCCCCAATACTGTCGTCCCGGTGCGCATCTGGATATTCGCGCCACCTTCGCTGCGATCCAGTTCGATCGAAACGGTAGTCGTGCCCTCGGCCAGCGGCTTCCCAACGATCCGGACAAGATCGCGCGTCAGGTCAAGGTCGCGCCACACAAAGACCGGTTTGCCGTCCCTGATGTACAGCGCCATCCCGCCCGTTTGACCACCGTAAGCCATCAATGCGCCGTGATCGCCGGAGGCGAACTGGAATGTTGCGTCCAGTGTGAACGATCTCAAGTGAATCGGCGGCGCATTTGGCGAAGGAATTCGTGAAATCGGGCCGGAATAGGTCCATTCCATATCGCGAGCCTGATATCTGCGCTCGGCCCGCTCAGCCATTGCTTTTCGCGCCTCGCCCGCAGTGATGAGCGGATAGACATCGAACCGCTGTGCCTCGCGGTCGAAGGTCTCCAGCATCTCATCCAGCTTCTGCGGGTTCGACGCAGCCAGATCGTTCAGCTCGTTGAAGTCCCTGTCGACCTGGTAAAGCTCCCAACCGCCAGTCGAGGCGCGGCCCTGAGCGTCATAGGAGCGCTCCTGCGTGCGGACACGGCGCGAGTTGACTGCCTTCCACCCGTCGGCCCAGATCGCGCGGTTGCCATAGAGGTTGTAGTACTGAACGCGTCTCGGGCCACGCGACTGAGGGGCCGCGAAGCTATTAGCGAAGCTAATCCCGTCGAACGGCATCTGAGGCTCGCCATTTACGATCGGTGCCGGCTTTACGCCTGCCGCGTCGAGAATCGTCGGCGTCAAATCCGCAACGTGATGGTATTGCGAACGCAGGCTGCCGTCGCTCGGGATGCCCCGGCCCCATGACACGATCAGTGGCACGCGCGTGCCGCCTTCGTAGGCGGTCTGCTTGTAATACCGGAACGGCGTGTTGCCTGCGACCGCCCAACCAAGCGGATAGATCGGATAAGTCTCGGGACCGCCCCATTTGTCGAAATAGCGCAAAGCCATTTCGAAGGTGGGCTCCATCGAGTTGAAGTGGGCATTCTCGTTGTAGTGGCCGTGCGGACCGCCTTCCGCCCCCGCGCCATTGTCCGACGTTATGACGATGATCGTATTGTCCAGTTCGCCACGCTCTTCTAGCCGTGCGAGGATCCGGCCAAATTGTTCATCGGTATGCGTCAACTGGGCGGCAAAAGCTTCCATCTCGCGTGCATAGAGTCGCTGCTGATCCGCGCTCAGACTGTCCCACGGCAACATGCCATCGGTCCGCGGCGGCAGTTTGGCATCCTGTGGAACGAGCCCCGCTGCCTTCTGGCGCTTTAGGATTTCTTCGCGGGCTGCGTCCCAGCCCATGCTGAACTTGCCCTTGTATTGATCGAGATAGGCCTGAGGAGCATGATGCGGGGCGTGCACGGCGCCGGTCGCCCAATAGAGCATGAAGGGCCGACGCGTGGTGCCGGCATCGCGCGAATCGATATAGTCGATCGCGCGATCCGCCAAGTCCTCGCTCAGATGATACCGAGGGTCGGTCGCTGGCGGCACCGGCTGTTGATTCTGCCAAAGCACCGGGCTGAAATGATCGGCATCGGATGCCAGGAAGCCATAGAACTGGTCAAATCTCTGTCCGCTCGGCCAATAGGTGAACGGGCCGGCGGCCGATGCGTCCTCTCCCGGGAGATGATCCCATTTACCGAGCGCGTATGTCGCGTAACCGGCCAACCGCAAATTCTCAGCTAGCGTGCCTGCGGAGCGAGGCACGCGCAAATCGTAACCCGCAAACGGCGCAGCCGCGACCTGATGCCCGCCCACATGAACCGTATGCGCATTACGTCCGGTCAACAGCGCTGCGCGTGATGCCGAGCAGATCGGGGTCGTGTGATAGTTGGTATAACGCAGCCCCATTCGCGCGACGCGATCGATGTTCGGCGTGGCGACCAGCCCGCCATAGGCACCGATCTGGGCGTAGCCAAGATCGTCAATCAACCACACTAGCACATTGGGTGCGTCCGGGCGCGCCGCCGGCCGTTCCGGCCAGACCGGCGTCGGCGTGTCCGCGGACGATTGCGACGATTGCTGTTCCTGCAGCTGGCCCTGCTCCGAGGCTGAAATTCCCGGTCCGACCAAGACGCACGTCAGTGCGAATAGTGGGCCGAATACACCAAGGGAGCGCCTACGCGTGACGACTTATTTCCGCGTCATAGAATGCGACCTCCATCCAGAATGAGCGGTTGGGCGTTAAAGAAGCGAGAGGCAGGCGACATGAGCCAAAGGACTGTATCGGCGATGTCGTCCGGTTGCGCGATCAGTGCCTTCTCCTGAGCGGCGTTGAAGGCATCGGTCCCGATCGTGCTTTCCAGCAACGAAGTCGCGACGCCGCCCGGACAGATCGCCGTCACTCGAACGTTTTGATCCATATATTCCTTGGCCGCGGTTCGGGTAAGGCCGACGACGCCGTGCTTGCTCGCGCTATATCCGACACCTGAATTTATCGACGACGCAACGCCAGCCGTCGAGCTGGTATTGACAATGACTCCGCCGCCGTGACTGGCCATGTGCTTCAGCTGGTATTTCATGCACAGGAAAACCGATGTAAGGTTGATCGACAGCAGTCGAGACCATTCCTCCAAATCCAGGTCCGCCGCCTTCTTCCCCTTCGTGCCTCCAATACCTGCATTGTTGAAAGCCAGGTCAAGTCTGCCGAAATGATCGACTGTGAAAGCCACGGCAGCGGCGACCTCCTGCTCGACCGTCAGATCACATGTCCGGGCGACAACTGTCCCACCCTTTGCCACGATCGATTCAGCCATGTCGGCCGCCGCATCTCCGTCGCGGTCCACGATCACAACCGACGCCCCCGCCTTGGCCAGCGCGGCAGCAACAGCGGCTCCAATTCCTCGAGCACCTCCCGTCACGAATGCCACTTGCCCCGCAAAACTAGTCATCAAAGTTCCCTATGTCGTTGCAGATCGAAATGCAGGACCGCTCGCCTCAGATCGATTGTTATTTCAACACGCTATCAGGCGTTGGGCGTGAAAATAAAGCAATTGAGTATGTCAATGGTGCCATTCTGTCAAGAAGAGCACAGATGGCAATCATGTCATTTCTTGGCACGTAGGTTAGGCTTTCTTGATCGCACATGTTGTTATGACGAGCTTGCAGAACTCGAGGATGCGCATCGCTCGCCCTCGTCAGACGGGCGCTGACACTGATCAATGATTTTAGAGAATCGCAAGAGCCTAGTCTGCGCATCGAGAGGCATCGACCATAGTCGCATTCCAAGTGAAGCCGACTAAATGATTGCAAGGCTGCCCCGACCGTCATCGTAGGCGCAGAATGCATGTGGCGACCAAAAGTGTCATGACTGCATAGATGGCAGTAATTGCCATATTGACACTATGAACGCATGTTGATAGCCGGTGCTGCTAGCTCCAGCAATGGGGGCGGGTACGGGAGATAGAGCAATGAACGCCAGCCTACGCATTGGTATTTGCCGCGCTACGGCCGTTGCCGTCCGTTTCGGCGAGTGGAAGCGATGAGTGATATTGCCGCATCCGCCCCACCGGTCTCGCCGCTCAGCAAGGAATATCGTCGATATGCGATGGTTTTCTTGCTCATCGTCGGCACCCTCAACGTCGTCGACCGACAGGTCATCAATATTCTTTCCGAGCCGATCAAGAACGAGCTTGATCTGCTCGATTGGCATATCGGCCTATTGACTGGCCTAACATTTGCGATCTTCTATACCATACTTGGCTTGCCCATCGCTCAGCTTGCCGAACGTACGAACCGCTCGCACGTCATTTCGGCGTCATTGGTCACTTGGTCCGCGTTTACGATAGCTTGTGGCTATGCCCAGAATTTCATTCAATTGTGCCTGGCGCGAATGGGCGTCGCTGTCGGAGAGGCAGGCTGCTCACCTTGTGCGCATTCGCTGATCAGCGACTATTATCCTCGCGAGCAGCGAGCATCAGGAATGGCCTTCTATGGTCTAGCGTCCCCGTTCGGAGCGTTTGCCGGCATGATGGTCGGCGGGATGGTGGCCGATCAATATGGCTGGCGAATAGCGTTTATTGTCTGCGGGTTACCTGGATTTTTCCTTGCCGCCCTTTGTTCGCTCACACTGATTGAGCCGCGCAAGAAGTTTCCTGAGATCGCAGCAGCAGCAGCGGTGCCGAAAGTGTCGATCATCAATGCCGTTCGGGCGATCGGCGGAAAGCGCACATTCTGGCTCGTAACCTTCGGCGGCGCTCTCAAGGCCTTCATCTCATATGGAATGGCGCCTTTCATCGCACCCTATTTCTTTCGCAATCATGCGGCCGAGATCAGCGCGCTGGCAGCCGACTTCGGGCTGCAGGCAGGCGGGTTTCTTGGGCTTTCACTCGGGATTGTTCTCGGTATCGGCGGCGCTATCGGCACGTTTCTCGGTGGTTGGATAGCCGACCGCTATGCAGAGCGCGACATTCGGGCTTGGGCCAAGCTCCCTGCCATCGCCGCGCTGTTTACGCCCTTCACCTTCACGGCAGCGTTACTTGCTCCAAGCGTAATACCGGCTATGGCGCTGTTGTTCCTTAACGGTGTCTTCGCATCGCTGTGGCAGGGGCCTGTCTTTGCCACTGCACAATCCGTCGCGCCGGCGCGAACTCGCGCACTCGCATCCGCGCTCCTTTTGTTCGTCGTCAGTCTTGTCGGCTTGGGACTTGGACCTCTCAGCGTCGGCATCCTCAGCGATGTGCTGGCCATCCAGTACGACTTCGGCAGCGGAGATGGCGTGCGTTGGTCGCTGATCGCTTTCTCGTTTCTTAGCTTTGGATCATTCTTTCTCTTCTGGGCAGCGAGAAAGACGATCGCGGGCGATATTGTTGAGTAGACGATCTCGCCACTGCAGAATTCCCGTAGTCCTTAGGCCTGCGGCCGGTTTGATGGACATCGAGATAGATGTTCCCACCGATCGAATGTCTACAATGCAAAAAAGTTCAATCGCGACTTCAGGTCTCAGGCGATAAGGATGGTGCGCGGACCTGGGAGGACGGCGGCCCACCCATTGCGTGATGTGGGTATGCATGGGACTGAGTTGCGAAATTTGGTGAGAGAGCTCGCTGCCAGTTCGGGCAGGCCTTTCCCGGTCACTGTCGCTGCGAAACGCACGCTTGTCGCCCGATGTCGATACGTGCCCTAATGACATGGATGCCGCCATGTTCAGATTGCGCAGGAAGGTCTGGCCAGAAATTTGAAAAAATGTTCTGCTTTAGTGGGTTGCCCTGCTCAATTTGCTGCGTTGAGCTTGAGCGAGGTCAAAGTTTCAAGGTCGGCCAGGCTTACACCCTCGACGATATCGAGGACTTGTGCGCCCTGAGGGCCGACGTCGAATGTCGCGACATCCGTATAGATTCGTGAAACACAAGCGAGTCCGGTGAGTGGATAGGTGCAATGCTCGACCAGCTTGCTGTTTCCCTGCCTCGTGAGCAGGTCCATCATCACAAACACCTTCTTGGCGCCGACAGCGAGATCCATTGCGCCTCCGACAGCAGGAATTGCATCGGGGTTGCCCGCATGCCAGTTGGCAAGGTCGCCGTGGACGGAAACTTGGAAGGCGCCAAGGACGCAAATGTCGATGTGGCCACCGCGGATCATCGCGAAGGATTCCGCGTGGTGGAAATAGGCGCCGCCCGGCACCAGCGTCACATATTGCTTGCCCGCGTTGACAAGGTCATCATCCTCCTCTCCGGGAGCGGGTGCAGGTCCCATGCCGAGAATACCATTCTCGCTGTGAAGGACGATTTCGCGATCAGCGGGGAGGACGTCTGCAATCATCGTCGGCATCCCGATCCCGAGATTTACGAACGAACCGTCTGGGATATCGGCTGCCACGCGCCGGGCCATCTCCTCGCGCGAGAATTTGTTCATATTGCCTGCTCCCCCCTTGCCGCTTCGTCGGATCGACCGCGCGTCTCGGCGCGGAAAACGTGCTGGACGAAAATGCCTGGTGTAACGACATCTTCGGGGTCAAGTTCGCCGAGCGGCACAATATCGACGACCTCGGCGATGGTGGTTCGTGCCGCAGTTGCCATGATGGGACCGAAATTGCGCCCCGCCATGCGGTAACTGAGGTTACCCCAACGATCACCGACCTGCGCGCGAATGAGCGCGAAGTCCGCGTGGATTGGCGGCTCGAGCACGTAATTGCGACCGTCGATTTCCCGTGTTTCCTTACCCTCGGTCAGAGTGGTTCCAAAGCCGGTCGGCGTAAATATCCCGCCATAGCCCGCGCCTGCTGCGTGAATGCGCGCCGCAAGCGTGCCCTGCGGAACGAGCTCAAGCTCAAGCTCCTTGTTGCGGTAGGCAGCATCAAAATGATGGGAATCCGCCTGACGGGGGAAGGAGCAAATGACCTTGCGCACCCGCTTTTCACGAATGAGGGCGGCGATGCCGACCTCACCGGCGCCGGCGTTGTTTGCAATAATTGTGAGGTCGCGCGCACCGTGATCGACGAGCGCGTCGATCAGCTCTCCTGGCATTCCGGCGAGACCAAAACCACCGATCATTACCGAGGCACCATCGCCCACAGCGGAAAGGGCGTCGATCGCGTTGCCGACAATTTTATCGATCATGAGACGAACTCCGCGTGTCGGTTTCGCGACCCGACGAGGCCGAGATGCCGAAACTGAATTCAGATAGCCGGGCGTTTTGCGCCCCGTCCGATCCAGCGAACGGGGCGCACGTCAACGCTTAACGAACAATCGCTAATCCGTCGCGATCAGACGTTTCCTCACGGCTGGCGAGCACGTCGGCAAAGGCCGTCGAACCCGGATCCTCGACTTCGATCGCCTGGAGCACCGGCAACACTTCCTTGGCAAAGAGACGCATGTTCTTCTCGGCAGTCTCGATCGACATCCGGCCAAAGTTGAGATTGCAGATGATGTGCGCCAGGCCGAGCTTCTTCTGAATTTCGACGAGTTGCTCTATGCATTCATCGGGTGTTCCGAACACGCCGGTCTGCATCGAGGCCTCGTAGATCTTGGCGACAGCCGCCTCAAGTTCGGCGCCTGACTTGCCGGCGACCTGCGCGCGGATCGTCGGCTGGTCGAATAGGCCATAATGCCAGATCGCCATTTCGGTCACGTCGCGATACCAGTGGCGCGCCTCCTCGGCTTCGTCCTTGCTTTCGGAGACGAAGACCGGGCCACCGCAAAGCGGCGGGGTGGCGTGCCAGCCATGGGTCGCGCGAATGTCGTTGAAGCGCTTAGTGGTTTCAATCACACCTTCCCACCGCGCAAAGTTGTTATACATCGGCGCGCAACCACTGTTTGCCGCCCATGTCATTGATTCTTCGCTGCTCCAGGCCGCCCACATATTCTTCGTGATGTCTTTGGTCAGTGGCTCGGGAGTAACCGACGTGCGAGGAATTTTGAAATATTTCCCGTCAAATTCGAAAAATTCCTGGGTAAGGGCGAGGCGCACGATTTCAAGCGCCTCATCCATACGATTGCGCGACTCCTTGTAGTCGACACGAAAGCACTCGAACTCGTGGGGTGCCGCACCGCGGCCGAACCCGAGCATAAGGCGATCGCCTCCGCTCTGCACATCAAGCATCGAGATGGCCTCGGCGACGCGAATTGGGTCATGCCAAGGGAGAACCACCACCATCGTCCCGAGTTTGATCTTGGAAGTTCGGCCAGCCATGTAGGAGAGGAACTGGAGCGGGTTCGAATTCAGGCCATAAGGTCCGAAGTGATGCTCGACAGTCCAGACCGAGTCATAGCCGAGTGGCTCACAAAGCTCCGCCAACCGAAGATTGTCACGATAGCATTGCGCGTTGCTGTAGCTCGCGGGCCGGGAGAAATTCTCGTCCTTCCAGCGATCGAAATAGTCGGTCTGATTCTGGAAAAAGAACGTGACACCAACCTTCATTTCATCATCTCCCTCTGATTCTCAGCCATTCGCAACCGGCCAACATTCGTTCGGCGCAACCGAAGCGACTCCTAATTTCTGCCAGCTACGCCTATGTGACATGGCTGTCAATATGACATAACTGTAGTCTTGGCCTGCGTCTACCGTTTGCATTGAAAAATCCGGGGCATCCAAAAGATGATTTTCGTCTAATGATCGGCCGTACGATGCAAAGATCGGAGCTCACCGCGTGACACCATATGTCCGAAGGGGCCGGTCACGCGAAACGCACAATTATCATCTGGCATTTATGCCGATATTTCGGATTGGTGCTGTTTGTCAGAGGAGGTCCACCTGGCAATTCGCGCTGGCCCGCAACACATGAAGAATCCCATCTAATGAAGAGCCTGTTATCGCCCGCTAGTCGCCCCAGCGACCGCGCTCAGGCGACCGCAGCAGCATGAACATGAGGTGGCCGATCGCTACCCGTGCAACAGCTTTTGCCTGCCGCGCTCTCCCATTATCGAAGCCTGAGGGTGTTTTGGGGCGTCAGCGCGGAGCCATCCGGATCGCGCCATCCAGACGAACGTCCTCGCCATTAAAGTAGCCGTTTTCGATCATCGCGATCACGAGATGGGAGTATTCCGCTGCGGCGCCGAGTCGTT
>Ga0207880_1000730_pt1 | contig 10389 bp, 6 predicted proteins | sample MalvirmetagMSP91_FD_184226 | JGI IMG/M metagenome (GOLD analysis project Ga0207880, IMG submission 184226) | Marine viral communities from the Deep Pacific Ocean - MSP-91 (SPAdes) | ecosystem: Environmental > Aquatic > Marine > Oceanic | place: Pacific Ocean | collected 2011-04-27
ACCCCCGCCGGTCCAGCCGGTCGACTGAGGGGCAGGGCAGGCGTTGGCTTCACGAAGCGCGCCGCATTCTCTGTTTTTTTGCAACCGCCTGGAAGCTTGAGCGAGTAGGATGCTGTGTTTCGAGGGCATTGCTGCCTGGCACACGCGATATACTGTGTCGTGGTATCGCTTACATTTTTTTGGCGCGATTGTCAGACAAGCCTGTGGGACGACAGCCTATAGGACAAAGGGCATGGCGCAAAAGCGTTTTGAAACGGCGTAGGTCGTGGACCGGTAAAGTGTCCTCTGAGGCGCACTGGAAGGCATCGATATAGTTGCTTTCAATATTATTTTAGCAATGAAGGGGGTTGGCTCATCGAAGCTCAAGGGATTGATGAGGAGCCATCTCTAGAGGACACGAGTGAACGCCTGGCCATTCGGTGATCACCCGGCACTTGGCGATGCTGCATCAAGAATTGCCATTCATGCAATTCGGGAGAGTAATTCTGAGCAAGCTGGGTCTGAGCAAGCAGTTCTTGATGCAGGGGCGATGCGCCCTCGTTACCGGCGGTACTGGCGGGATCTGCAGCATTATCGCTCGCGGCTTCCTTCTCGCGGCGAACAAAGGTCATCATCGCCGGGTGGCAGGCACAGGCTGTGGACGAGAAAGGCGCCAAATTGTCGGCGATCGGCGACTGTGAAGGCCTCGTCGGCGATTTCAAGAGTACCGACGAACGCGCCGCGCCTGTAGCGCAGGTCAAGGCGATGGCACCCGACCTCGGCGTGCTGGTCAACAATGCGGGGCTGACGCACATCATCAACACTGGCGCGATGGGCGGGATCGGCACGCAAATGGCCGGTGCCAACGTCTATTTGCCATTGAAAGCCGCTCTCCACCATCTGATGCGCGGCCTTTCGCGTGATCTTGGCGCCGACAGCATCCTCGTGACCCTCATCGCACCGGGTTTCTTCAACACGGGGCGAGCAGTCCGATGCGTTGCGCGAGAAGGTCCCGCTCAAATGGTCGGCAACGCCGACGATATCGCCTCCGCAGCGGCGGGGCCGCCCACTATGCGCGTGGAGCCGCTCAATGGCCATCGCGGGTTTTGAACAATTTTATTGTTAAACATTGTCGTAATATTCGCTTGAGGACACGGTTCTTCTAGCTTTATTGTCTGAATAACCAAGGTCGAACCAAAGAGCCGACTGCCGGGTTATAAAGGAGGATGAAATGAGGCGAATCCGCAGCAAGTGGCTTCCCGTGCTGGCAAGCAGCGTCGTTTTTAGTCTGCCTGCCTATGCGCAAGATGCAGGTAGCGCGAACGACAGTTCTGGCGGTTACAACGCCAACGAAATCGTCGTCACCGCGCTCAAACGCAGCGAATCCATTCAGGACGTGCCTGCAGCGATCACAGCTCTCAGCGGCGAAACGTTGACCGAACGTGGGCTCAACGGGGCCGAGGCCTTGGCCTCGCAAGTGCCCGGTCTGCAATTTACCGAGCACGCCACCAGCACCCTGTTCGCCATTCGCGGCATCGTTCTCGACATCGTGACCGGTGCCGGCGAACCTTCGGTCGCGAGCCACATCGACGGAGTTTATCAGCCGCGCCCGACTTCGCCGTTGATCGACTTCAGCGACGTCGACCGGGTCGAAGTGCTGCGCGGTCCACAGGGCACGCTCTATGGCCGCAACGCGACGGGCGGTACGATCAACTTCGTCTCTGCCGCGCCGACCAATTCTCTTGCTGGCGCGGTTACCGCTGGTATCGGCTCGTTCGACGGTCGTCTCCTGCGCGGTTTCGTTTCTGGGCCGATTGCGGGTGATGCGGTCAAGGCGCGCCTCGCGGCGGCCTATGACGAGAACGACGGCTTCACCAAGAATCTTCTCACCGGAGGTCGTCTTGAAGGGCGAGAGCGGATTTACCTGCACGGTGCTCTGACTCTCGAGCCGATTGACAATCTGACGATCGACCTTGGTGCCTATTACATCGACGAGGATAAGAACGGACCGGTCCAGGTGTTGTTCGAGCAGGGGCCGTTCTTCGAATTGGTCGCGCCCGATACGCCAACGCTTTTCACGACCGAGCCGCACGAGGTCTATAACGATTTCATCCCGCGCACGACGCGCAAGCTCAAGCTCTTCACCGGGCGGGTAAGTCTTGATCTGACCGATAAGATCGCGCTGAAATCGATCACCGGTTATTCGGATTTCGACTATGAGCAGGTTTTCGACGGTGACGGTACGAGCCTGAACTACATCGCGGTTGGCGCGCCCTCGACCGGGCCGGGCCACTCGCTGTCAGACGCATTCTCGCAGGAATTCAACGTGACAGGCACGGTCGGTGCGCTCGACTTCGTTGTGGGCGCATTCTATTTCCGTGAGGATTACGATCAGCTGACCGTCTTCGAGTTTCCGATTGGCATTCCCGGCCTCGCTCCGGGCGGATCGAATTTTTACGCAGCAGCGAATGAAACGACCAAAAGCACCGCGGTTTTCGCCGATGTCACGCTGCATGTCACGGATCAACTGCGCCTGATCGCCGGTGCACGGCAGACGTGGGACAGCAAGGATTATGTGCAGACGTTCGGCTTCTCCCTTCCCGGATTTCCGATCGGAACGGGGCCGGGAATGGCCTGCGTGGACACGCTCTACAAGGGTAAGTGGAACTCATTCACGCCCAAGTTTGGCGCACAGTTCGATGCTGGCCCTGACGTCATGCTCTACGGCCAGTTCCAGAAGGGGAACAAGGCCGGCCAGTTCAACCTGACTGTCTGCGGCAACGAGGTGAATCCAGAGAGCGTCGCCTCTTATGAGGTGGGCATCAAGGCTCAGCTGATTGACCGCAGGCTGACGCTAAACATGTCAGCATTCCACTACGATTACAAGGATTTGCAAGTAAACCGCTTTTCGCAGGTCGGCGGGGTTCCCACGTCCATTCTCGACAATGCCGCTACTGCGAAAATCAACGGTTTCGAACTTGAAATGGTTGCCAATCCGTCGCGCCGCTTTGCAGTCAACATTGCCGTGGCCTACCTGAATTCGAAGTATGAGGATTATCTGATCGACCCCGAGAACGGGATCAACCTCAAGGACAATCAGCTGACTCGCGCTCCTGAGTGGAGCTTGAAGTCCGGGGCGGAGTATCGACTGCCATTGGCCGGGTTCTTGTCGGAACTGACCCTGCGTGGGGAACTGAACTTCACCGATCGTCTGTTCTTCGATGCGAGCAACGATCGTAACCTGAGCCAGCCTTCAGTGATCGTCATCAATGGCTATGCGACGTTGGCGAGCGACGACAGTGGGCTTGAGTTCCGCGTGTTCGGCAAGAACCTGACGGATGAGGTGATCATCGCCAACAGGTTCCCGGCCGCTACACAGAACGCCGTTCAGGGCTTCTACGCCGCGCCGCGGACTTGGGGTGCGGAAGTGACTAAGCGCTTCTGATGTCCTAATGGGCGGGCAGGGCCCCAATATAGGCCTTGCCCGTCAGCGCGGCGGAGCAGGCGATCTGGCGCCAATTTCCTCGTGGCAAGTCATTCACGATCTCGGAATTGGGTGTGCTGACGCTGATCTCGTCGAAATCGTAGACCATGACGTCAGCGGCTTGCCCAGGCTCGATCGTGCCGCGATCGTCCCGCCCAGCATGCGGGCGGGCAAGGTGCTAAATTTTTGGCGTATGGGCTCGAGGCTGGTGGCGCCGCGGTCGCGAACGAGCCAGCCGATCAGGTCGCTGCCGTAATGGCCGCTGCTCCAGAACCTGATCTGCGCGCTGTCGTCGGACGCCGTAGGTAACGAGGAAGTCCGCAGTGGGACGGGGCACCTGGTCCATCGACCAGCGTCCCGGCGCGGATGATGATATGATGCTGGGCTATGATGATCACTACTTCTTCCGCACGGCATATCTGCTGATCAATTGCGGGAACAGCGAACCGATGAGACTTTGATCGCACAACCACCGGTGCCTTTCGATCAGTTTCTCTTCAAACGCAGAATGGCCCGGTGAATCGGACCGCTGGTGATCGAACTGGCGGGGGCTGAGACGCACGAACGCACCGGCTCGATCGCTTGCGCGTAGCCATACGTGATCCGAGAGGGGCTGTCTGGTCCTAAGGTCCAGATCGGCCGCTCCCGGATCAGCCAGGTGCGGTCAAGATGGCGCGCGCTTTTCGCGCCGTCGTCAGGATCGTGTCGCCCGTCCAGTTACTGGTACTTCTTCAGTTCCAGCCGGGCGACTGCGCGGTTGTGCACTTCGTCCGGGCCGTCGGCGATGCGGAGCGAGCGCATGCCGGCATAAAGCTTGGCAAGGCCAGGGTCGGTGGTGACGCCGCCGCCGCCCCAGGCCTGAATGGCATCGTCGATGATGCGGCACGCCATTTTGGGCAGTCCAGCCTTGATCATCGCGATTTCCAGCTGCGCGCCCTTGTTGCCCACCTTGTCCATCATGTCGGCGGCCTTGAGGGTGAGGAGGCGTGCCATCTCTATGTCGATGCGCGCCTCGGCGATGCGCTCGTGCCAGATTGAGTGTTCAGCGATCGGGCGGCCGAATGCGACGCGCGACTGCAAGCGGGAGCACATCGTCTCCAGCGCCCGCTCGGCCACGCCGATGGCGCGCATGCAGTGATGGATGCGGCCCGGCCCAAGGCGGCCTTGCGCAATCTCGAACCCGCGGCCTTCGCCCAGTAGCATATTCTCTACTGGCACGCGCACGTCGCGCAGTACGACTTCGGCGTGGCCATGCGGCGCATCGTCGAATCCGAACACCGGCAGCATGCGCGTCACCTCAAGGCCTTCGGCATCGCGCGGTACCAGGATCATCGATTGCTGCGCATGTTTCGGGGCGGAAAAGTCCGTTTTGCCCATTACGATCATCACGGCGACGCGCGGATCGCCCATGCCGCTCGACCACCATTTGCGACCGTTGATCACGTATACGTCGCCATCGCGAACGATCGATGTCTCGACATTCGTCGCATCGGAACTGGCAACCTGCGGTTCGGTCATCAGGAAGGCGGAGCGGATCTTGCCGTCCATCAGCGGGCGCAACCAGCGCTCCCGCTGTTCGGGCGTGCCGTAACGCAGCAGAACTTCCATGTTGCCGGTATCGGGGGCGGAGCAGTTGAAAACTTCGGGGGCCCATTCGATGCCGCCGGTCAACTCGGCCAGCGGCGCATATTCGAGGTTGCTGAGACCGGCGCCGCGATAGCCGTCACACTCATGTTCGGACGGGGCAAGGAACAGGTTCCACAACCCGGCGGCACGCGCCTTTTCCTTTAGCTCCTCGAGAATTGGCGGGACTTGCCAGCGATTGCTTCCGAACCCCTCCATCTGCTCGTCATAGGTGGGCACGGCAGGCACCACATGCTGCTCCATGAATGCGCGCATGCGCTCCTTCCACTGGGTTTGCGTTGCGCTTAATTCGAAATTCATGAAGCGGGCCTTCCTTCTCCGGTTGGTTATCGACACCATTGGTCATAGTGTCGCTATCGGCGGCCATAGGACAGTTCGCGCGCCATCGGAAGAGGGGGGCGCCACAGACAGTCGTCAGGCTGTCGCTTCGCCCGTCCCTGACATCGCGAACTCCATGAAATGTACCGCATTCTGGCGATTTCGGCCGCTGAATTGGGTAAGAAATTAAATTGGTGAGCTGGACGGCCCTTTCGGCCTTCAAAGGGCGAGTCGAGCCTTCGCCGCATCGTACTCGCGGGCAAATCGATCTACCATTTCAGCAACGGGCAGGACAGCATCGATGGCGCCGATTCCCTGTCCGCAACCCCAGATGTCTTTCCAGACCTTGAACTCGCTGTCTCCGCCGGACTTGAAGCTCATGGCCGACGGGTCGGATTGCGGAAGTTTGTCAGGATCAAGCCCGGCCGCCGTGATCGATGGGCGCAGGTAGTTGCCGTGAACGCCGGTGAACAAGTTCGAATAGACGATGTCTTCCGCGCCGCAGTCCGCAATCATCTGCTTGTAGCGTTCGTCGGCAGTCGCCTCCGTGGTAGCAATGAATGCCGACCCGATATAGGCGATATCCGCGCCGCAGGCCTGCGCCGCCAATATCGCACCGCCATTGGCGATCGAGCCGGAGAGCGCGAGCGGCCCGTCGAACCATTCGCGGATTTCCTGAACGAGTGCGAACGGTGAGATCGTTCCTGCATGCCCGCCCGCGCCCGCAGCTACGGCGATAAGGCCGTCGGCCCCTTTCTCGACTGCCTTGTGGGCAAAGCGGTTATTGATCACGTCGTGCATCACGATGCCGCCATAGGCGTGGATGGCATCGTTCACTTCCGTATAGGCGCCGAGCGAGGTGATGATCAGCCGCACCTTGTACTTTGCACATAATTCGAGGTCGTCGTGGAGACGATCGTTGGTGCGATGCACGATCTGGTTCACGGCGAATGGCGCCGACGGGCTTTCGGGATGGGCGCGATCCCAAGCCGCCAGTTCTTCGGTGATCTGGTGGAGCCATTCGTCGAGCAGGGATACCGGCCGAGCATTGAGTGACGGAAACGAGCCTACGACTCCAGCCTTGCACTGCGCGACTACGAGTTCCGGTGTGGAAATGATGAACAGCGGGGAGCCGATTGCCGGGATCCGCAGGCGGCCTTCGAGTATCGCGGGGATGGGCATCAACTGGTCCTTTTGCTGCATTGGTGGGCAGGGCTCTGCTGCTCGTTCGCCCGTTGCAAGGGCGTGGGCAGCAATCGTTCTGTTCGCTGCAGCGATCGGCCCATGGCTGGTCGGTTCCAGCCCGCATAACTTGGGTCTCGCCCCCTGTAAATCGCAGGAGATGAAGGGCTACGGGTCGCCATCGCCTTTCGCGTGATAGTCACTAATCATCCGATCAATTGAGCTCTTGACTGCCGACAGTCGGTTGCATAGTCCATTGGACGGTTTCCGCAGCAATGGCCCGCAACAAGATGGGCCCCAAGCGATTGATCGTTGTCGACGACAGGACAAATCTTCCGAAGCGGCAACCAGATGAGGAGTGAGCCTGATGTCGGTCCAGACCGAAGCCGACGACCGCACCAGCCGTACAACCATCCCGAATGGCACGAGCCATGGGTTTTGGTGTTCCGCGATATGATCAGCGGGGTGGCGGGCTTTCTGCGCACCGTGGCGAGATGCCGGTGTCTCACACCCTGATAGCTAACGTCGAAGACGGGGTCAGCCAGCGGCAGTTGGATTCGTCCTGGACTCGCGAAGGGAAGGCAGCATGATGAAAGGAGATGTACAACTGAGCGAGCAGCTTGGCAGCGATATCGTAGAATACAGCCGCAAGGCCCGTTTTGCCGGGGTTTCTGCAGAAGAGTGGACCGAACGGCTGACTAACCTGATTGCCGCTCAACCCAATATTTCGAAGCCGATCGAAGTGCGCAACGTGCGCCCCGTCGCCGCCGCTGCGGGCGGATCTAACGGTACGATGCTGTTTGACACGACCTACACCGAAAACGAGGAACGTAAGGAGCGGTCGCTGGTCTTGCGCTTCCTGCCGGCAGCCGGGCTGTTCAAGACATATGATGTGCGCGCGCAGTTCGAGTTGCAGCGCGCACTGGAATCTACTGATGTTCCCGTGCCTGCACAGATCTGGCTCGATGAAGACGGCGAGTACCTCAAGAAGGCCGGTTATGTGATGGAGCAGGTGCGCGGAACCAGCACGCCGATGAACTGGAAGGCGTCTGGGCTGTTGGTCGATTCCCCGCCTGACGTTCGGCGCAAGATGAGCCTGGGGTGGGTCCATGGCATCGCCACGCTTCACGATGTGGACTGGAAGGCGCAGGGCCTTGAATGGCTGCAGAGCCGTGGTCCGGGTAGCCGGCCGATGGAGCGCGAGATTAACTGGTACTGGGAGTCGCTGGTCTGGGCCGAGCGAGGCGAATACATCGACAGGCTCGCGCCGATCCGCGACTGGCTCATCGCCAACGAGCCGGACGATTATCGCGTCGTTCTGTGCCATGGCGATGCCAATTTTGGCAATTATCTGTATGACGATGGTGAACTGACCGCGATGGTCGATTGGGAAATGGCCTTTATTGGCGCGCCCGAAACCGATGTCTGCTTCGGCAGGATTGGCGATGAATCACTTCAGGGCGACATGCCACCGCCGGAAGGTGCCCTCGACTACGATGATCTGTACGCTGAGTACGAACGGGTCAGCGGGCATAAGTTGCAGCATATGCCCTATTTCGAGATGTTCGCCTCTTATCGGGGCGCGGTCATCAGCGTTCTGGCGATGAACCATTTCCCGCCCGAGATTCTGGAGAAACTGATGTGGGCGCTCGAGCGCAGCGTAACGCTGTGCGAGGGCCGTGCCCGATCGATGAGGATCAATTGTTGATTAAGCTCGCCGACGGACCCTTCACTCGCTCCTACCTGCGATTGATGGGCGGGGTCGCGAGCGTTGTAGTTTCGGATTGTTGTTCGCCGAATAGGTTTCACTTATGAGACGGGATGAGAGGGAAGGAATTCTAGCGGAAGGGGGCTCAATCCGCTAAATCTAGATAGTCACGAATAGATTTATCGCAGCGCCAATTATCAAAATTCTGACGGTGCCATAGAGCACAGTTCTGGATACATAAGGTTCAAGAGAGAGAGGTAATCATGAGGTTTACAGTTCAGCGGTTTATTCTTTGTGCCGGGTCGTCGTTTGCCGCACTCGGTTGCGGTGTCGCCCACGCCCAGTCTGCGGACGAGTCGCCGACTGCACAAGAGAGCAATGGCGAGATCGTGGTCACGGCGCAGCGCCGGTCTGAAAATATTCAAGACGTCCCAGTGTCGGTGAATGCGTTCGGCGCTGACGAAATCTCGGAACGTCGTATTGAAACGATCAATGACTTGGCCAGCCAGGCACCGGGGCTGCGCGTCAACGATTTCAACAGCGTGGGAAATATCAGCCTGCGCGGCATCGGCACCGCGTTCGTTTCGGGCAATGGCGAGAGCTCCGTTGCCGTCTATGTCGATGGAATTTTCATTCCCGCTGCTAAGGGCCTGACGATGGGCCAGTTCGACCTGGGCGGCATTGAAGTGCTGCGAGGTCCGCAGGGTACGCTTTATGGGCGCAATTCCACCGCAGGTGTTATCAACATGTCGTCGGCAAAGCCGACAAGGAGTTTGTCTGCGGGCTTTACGCTTGGCGTCGGCAACTACGAACAGAAGAAGGTTTCGGCCTATATTGGCGGCCCTCTTGGCGACCGTGTCGCGGTGCGTCTTTATGGCGAGCGTGAAGTCAGGGAAGAGGGCTATGTCAAAAATCCCAATTCCGGTCAGGACCTTGACGATCTGGAGGCCTATGGCGGCCGGTTCAGCCTAGATGCCGAACCGACGGATGCTTGGACCGTGGAGTTGCGGCTAACCGGCCGTGTCCAAGAGTCTGCTGGTCCGTCCTTTGATTCATTTGACCCCGCATTTCCGATCCTTTCCAGTTTCGGTTTGCCAGTAGAGGTGACTCAGCCGGCATTCGATCCGTACGTTTTGAACTCGCCGACCATTTATTCGGGCAAGAGAGAGTTGCTTGTTGCATCACTGAAGAACAGTTTCGATATTTCTGAAAGTGTGACCTTCAATGCGATTTCTGGCTATACCGAAGGTCGTTTCGAAAACACTTATGATACTCTGGGTACGGCGCTTCCCTATCCGATCAGTGCTTTGAACAAATCGAGGTCTTTCTCTCAGGAGCTGAATCTGACGGGCGAGAGCGATCGGCTCGATTGGCTGGTCGGTGGCTATTATTTCTATCAGAAATACACGCTCGACTCCACGTCCACACCGCCTGCTGGCCTAGGGCCATTGTCTCGCAACGATCAGGAAGCTCGACAAAAGAGCATCTCTGGGTTTGCCGATGTAACGGTCCATCTGGGCGACGCGACGCACATTTTCGGCGGTGCCCGCCTCAGCCACGAAACGGTGCGGCAGACGCTGTTCATCTACGACTATCTGAGCGCCGACGGGTTCGATGGGCCGGAAACGGTCCGCTGCCCGACCATACCCGGCGAGCCAGAGACCAAGCTGTCCGATACCCACGTTACGGGACGGCTCGGCCTGCGGCAGGAAATTGGCGCGGACGCCAACGTCTATGTGCAGGCCTCGCACGGCTATAAGGCGCCCAGCTTCTCGCAGTCCAACTGCAACAACCCATTCGAGCCGGAAACGGTGAATGCACTGGAAGCGGGTATCAAGACCCGCCTGTGGGATGGTCGGGTTACGTTCAACTCCGCAGTGTTCTATAACGACATTAAGAACCTGCAGCTTGAAATCGTCTCGCCGCTGGGCGTGCCGGTCGTCAACGTGCCCAAAGCGGAAGTCTATGGTGCGGAGTTCCAGCTGACCGTGAATCCGGTCGATGCCCTGCGCATTGATGCGAACCTGTCGTTGCTGCACGCACGGTATACCAAATCTTACCTCGGCGATCCGCT
>Ga0207880_1000746_pt1 | contig 10245 bp, 9 predicted proteins | sample MalvirmetagMSP91_FD_184226 | JGI IMG/M metagenome (GOLD analysis project Ga0207880, IMG submission 184226) | Marine viral communities from the Deep Pacific Ocean - MSP-91 (SPAdes) | ecosystem: Environmental > Aquatic > Marine > Oceanic | place: Pacific Ocean | collected 2011-04-27
TGAGGGGGCGGCCGTTAATCTCTCCATTCACGATTGTCGAAAGCATGTCAGTGCCCGACCCGCCGATACGCGCTTCGATGAATGGCTCCATATAATCGTGGATGTTGCCATGCACTTCTTGCATCAGCGCCTTGGCCTCCTCCTCCGAAAGAGAGCTGTCTATATCGACGACGTGGTCGACCCATTCGCTTAGCATCGGCGCATCGGCCATCGGCAGATCGACCAGTTGCATGAAAACCTGCACCGGCAGCTTTTGGGCGTAGTCTCTGCGGAAGTCGCACTGGCCCTCAATAATGAAGCTGTCGATCAGTTGGTCGGCCAGTTGCTCGATATCACTGCGCATGGCGAGGATTCGGCGCGGCGAGAAGCCTTGATTCAGCAGCTTGCGATACGGGCCGTGCTCAGGCGGATCGACATAGCTCGGCACGATATGGCGCGGACATCGCTCCCCTTCGGCCGAAAGCTTGGGCACGAGCATGACGTGATTGGAAAAGTGCTCATGATCGGCGTAGCTCTCGGCGATCAGAGGGCCGCTGGTGACGACCCAGTGGCCGCCATTGCGCGGGGTCCAGAAAACTGCCGGCCAGCCATCGTCCTGCAAACGCTTCCAAGCGTCGTGATAATTGTCCTGGAACCCTTCGGGCCGATAAACATCAAAGTCGCGAATTCGATCGGAATCGATCCGGGTTTCGATGGTGTTCGACATCGCCAAGGACCCTCTCGATAGCCTTTGTGCGAAGGATACCGGATAAGAGGCGGCGGCGCGATCACATGGATGATCCATGCCGCGCCACCTCGGTCCCTCAGAGCTTCGAATATTCGGCCTTGCGCGGTCCGATATAACCAAAGAGATAGGCACCGACCTTGCGCATCTGGATTTCTTCCGAGCCTTCGGTGATGCGATAACGGCGATGGTGACGATAGATGTGCTCGAACGGCTTGTGCCGTGAATAGCCGATCCCACCGTGGGTCTGGATGGCACGGTCGGCAGCCTCGCATACCAGCCTGTTTGCTCGGTAATTGCACATCGAGATCTTGTCCGAGAGTGTGTGTTCGATTTCTTCGTGTGGAAGCTGATCCATCTGCCACGCGGTCTTGCGAATCAATTCGCGCAGCATCGCCACTTCGGAAGCAAGCTCGACCAGTGGAAACTGGATTGCCTGGTTGCGCGCCAGTTCCTGTCCGAAAGGCTTGCGCTGACGGGCATAGCGAACCGATTCCTGGATGCAGAAATCGGCGGCACCCACCGAGCTTGCGGCCTGACGGATGCGGTTCTGGTGGACGAAGCTCTGCGCGAGGGCGAGGCCGTTATCGACTTCGCCAAGCACTGCGCTTTCAGGTACCCAGACGTCGGTCAGCGACAGGCGAGGGTGGTCCGTGGGCATGTTGAAGGTCCACAAATACTCCTCGATTTCCAGCCCCGGTGTCGGGTTGGGTACGATAAGGCACGTAATGCCCTTGGCGTCGCCGTTCTTGCCCGAGGTCCGGCAGAACATTGCGCAATGCGTGGCGACATGCATGCCGGTAATCCACATCTTGCTTCCGTTGATCACCCAGCCGTCGACACCGTCGCGCTTTTCCCTTTTTGCCGTGGTTTCCATGAAGGTCGCGTCCGATCCGTGATCGGGCTCGGTCAGGCCGAAGGACACATGGCGCTTGTGTTCGAACTGGCCGAGCACGAATTCCTTCTGTTGTTCTTCGGTGCCGAAAGTGTCGAACATCAGCGTGAAAGGGAAATTGCCGACGATCGAATGCTCATTCTGCAGGTCGTTGTGAAGTCCCAGACCTTTGGCCGCCAGGTGATCGCGGATCACGGCCATCCACAATTGCGGGCCGTCCTTGCCGCCATACTTCTTTGGTGCCGAAAAGCGCCAATGGCCGGCTTTGTCCGCGATGACCTGCGCCTGCTTAAGTAGTGCCTCCCACTCCTTGCGGGGCAAACCGCCCTTTTCGAAATCGGTGCGCGCATATTCGCGCCGGTGGTCGAAGAAGCGAATATTGTCGTCAGCCTGTTCGAGCGGCTTGATCTCGTCCTCAATGAAGCGGTCCAGTTCGTCGAGGTAATCGGTGAGGGCATTTGGCAGATTATAATCCATCGTTGTCTCCCTTTTCGGCCCGAACTTTGATTGCGCGCAAATAGGCGGAATAGCGGGGCTGATCGATGCGAAGTTTTTCCAGCGTGGTGCGCCAGAGGTGGTCGGTGATTTCAGGCGATTGCGGGTTCAGGATTCCGTCGCGCAGCTTGTCGGAGAATTCCCTGTTCAGATCGTCAAGTGAACCCTTGCGGTCCAGCAGCGCTTCTAGCCGGGTTTGTTCAAGCTTCTCGCAGTCAGGACCGAGCGCAGCTTCGCGCCGGGCAAGTTCCAGCGCATTTGCCGCAATCTTGGCCTCGAATGCCTCGCGCGCGGGAAGGGCGGGGACCGCCTTTTCGCGCAAGAATGTGGCGACGGTTTCGAGAAGGTCGTCAAGCGCGGGCCGGTCAAGCATGGGGACCCTCCAGTGGCAGCAGCAGGTCGAGCAGGTCGATTTCGTTTTCCGAAGCCCGCCTGGCGATGACGGCGCGTTCGGGCGTCCGGTCCTCTCCGTTCGCGACCTTAGCGACCATCGTCGAACACAATATGCCCCATCGCAGGGAACCACAGACTTGCCAGAAGCGGAACGCATGCAAATCGACCTTCGCTCCGCTTTCGGCCTCGTACGCTTCGATCAGAGCTTCTCGTGTCCCGAGGCCGCCGGCTTCCAGATCGATATTGCCGAAGCGCCAGCTGTTGATCGTAAGCCAGCCGAGATCCTCGATCGGGTCGCCGACATGGGCGAGTTCCCAATCGAGAATCGCACGCAGGCCTTCTTCGCCCAGCATTACGTTGCCCAGTCGCATGTCCCCGTGGACGAGGCAGCGCCGTGAATAGTCGGGCAAATTGTCTTCGAGCCATTTCAGGCTCATCGCAAAAACGGGGTTGGGAATGTCGTTGCGGGTGTAGATCGCATTGAGCTCGGCAACAAAGGTGGCAGGCGAGTATTCCGGCAGGTTCAACCCCTCGAGCGGCACGGCGTGAAGCCGGGCCAGCGCGCGCCCTGCATCCTCGGCAAAGCGATTGCGGGCCTTGGCGAATTCGGGCTTGTGCATGATGCGCGGCGGCAGCGTCTCGCCCGGAACGCGCTCCATGATATAGCCTTCACCAATCCCATCTTCGTGAAGTAACCGGTACCGGACGGGCGGGACAGCGACGCCGTGGCGATATACGTGCTCGATGGTCTTCGCCTCTATCTCCATGGGGATAGAGAAATCGCCGAGCGTTTGATTCTCCGGCGCGCGGCGCAGGATCAGCGGCTCGCGCTCGCCCTTCTCGGGAACGAAGTCAAACGCCCAGATCTCCTGGCTGGCCCCGGCGGACAGACGCTGCAGACCCTCTACCTTGCCAGCCTGATCGCGGGACATTGCCTGTTCGAGGCCAAGGCGCAGTTCGTCAATCGCGGACCCGCTCATTGAGGACCGATCCACTGGCATGCAGTCCAGGTCGGGAACATATGCCGCATCATGCGTCGAAACGGCTCATCGGGCGCGAGAGCGAAACCTGCGTTGCTGTTTGCATCGGCTGGTAGAGGTAGTCGCGCCGCACCTCGAGCCGGTAGAGGAAATTCAGCCGGCGATCGAAATCGTGCATGTGGTCTGCTGCAATCGCCTCTTCCAGTTGGAACAATCCGGCCGCGAGCGAAGCAGGGCGATGGCCGAGGACGTCGCTGAGTTCCTCCAGGTTCTGGCGGTCCAGTTCGGGCAGCAGGGCATTTCCGCGCCGCAGCGTCTGGGCCATAGAAGCGGTATATCGCAGCACCGTCCGGTCCATCGCGTCAGTCGCTCGCGGGAGATAATAATCTTCAAATTGCGAGACCAGCGCATCGTGTACGCCTGACAGCGAGGTATCGACCTCACTTGGCATTTCCGGGCAAGACAAGCGCACTCCGTGAATCTCCGCCAGTCCTTCGAGAATGCAGCGTTTCTGTTGAACTTCATAAGCGAGCGCGAAAGGCAGATCAATCATTCGACCATCGCCTTGCTGCGCCCCGGCGACGGTGAAGACGTTCCACAGGGCGGGGCCTGCCACGGTCCAGTAATTGAGCGACGGGATGCTTAGCGAGACTCCGGTCAGCTTCTCGTAGACGTCGCCGTAATGGCGTAGATGTTCGACCATGCGGCCGCTGTGGTAGGTAACGTCGCGGCTTCGCATCTGGCCCATTTCGCTGAGCGGGTCGGCAATGCGGGCATATTCGACATCGATGAAGCTGTTGAACTTGTCGCCGACGTAGAGGAACTGGTTGGGGCCGACATCTCCGAAGCCCAGTCCGATCGGGCGCTCGTCAGGCAAGGGGTTGGCCAATGTCCATTGCAAGCCGATTTCCATTGTCGGCTCGGCGCGTTTTCGTGACAAGGCGCGATAGAAAGGCAAATGCTCGTCGATCAAGTGCTGGCGATATTCGGCGCAGGTCCGCGGCCGGAAAAGCGTGTCGGGCAGATCGAGACCTTCGAGCGGATGGGCATGCAGCTTGGCTAGTTCCTCGACATAGCCGGTATAGATACGAAAGCGCTTGTCACTGTCCGGCTCGTCAGTCAGCTGAACCTCGCCGTCGACAAACTCCATAAGCGTCCAGGCGTTTTCCAGATCGTGCCCATAGAATGTCGGAGTTCGGACAGGAACATCATTGAGCGCGCGCAGGACGCCCGCTTCCTGCTCAAGACGGGCCCTCACGCCGCTGTCGTCCGGATCGCAATAGCCCGGATTGCGGAACCCGCGCATGACGACGCGCACCGGCTCGCCAGCACCGGTATCGAAATGCAGGAACCATTGCCGGCGCCAGCGCGACTGAAGCTCACGGTGGACCATGGTCCCGCCGATCACCGACTGTGCCCAGGCAAAACCGGCCCTATCCCGGTCAGTGGTCTGAATGTCTTCGATTACGCTCACGACCAATCCTCCACCGGTCAGCGCGGCATTTGCGCGTCATCCACCTTGATGCATGTGCCCGTCACAAATCGTGATGCCGGATCGATCAGGAACAGCAGCGTGCTGCCCAAATCTTCTGGTTCGGCCATGCGCTGGCGAGGGAAGGATTTGAGAACCTTCTCGCCATTGCGTTCGAAATAGCCGCCGGTCATTTCCGAACGCGTGAAACCCGGTGCAATCGCATTCACGTTGATGTCGAAATGCGCCCACTCGGTGGCCAATGTCTCGGTAAGGCGTACGATCGCGCCCTTTGCGGCGGAATAGAGCGCGGCATAGGTATTGGCAGCGTGAAAATAGGCGCCAATCGATGAAAGGTTGACGACCCACCCGGGGCCGCCGCGCTTCATATGTCTGCGGGCAAATTCGGTTGCCATAAGAAATGAAGCACGGAAATTTACGTCTATTACTCGGTCGACCTCCTCCACAGAGAGGCGCGCGGCGAAATTGCCGTCGGCAACGCCAGCATTGTTTATGAGCGTGTCTACCGGGCCTAGCGCGGCCTCTACGGCATCGAAGGCGGCTTTCATTGCAGAGGCGTCGCTTACGTCGAGTTCCTGAACGAAAACCTTGCCTCCCGCACTTTCGATCTCGGCTGCAAGCTCGGCCAGCTTGTCAGCCCGACGGGCAGCGATAGCCACGGAGGCACCATGGCTGGCGAGCAGATGCGCGAAACCGCGACCAATGCCGACACTCGCGCCAGTCAGGAATATCACTCGCCCGGAGAGCCGGTTGCTGGGCGCGATCTGCCCGTTGGGACTTATCTTGAGGTCGGCCATGAATCTGTCTCTCCCGTTCGCCGCTCAGGCGGGCATGTTTCGTTTCAGGAATTCGATCACGCCGGTGCTGAAGTGATCGTTCCGATCACCCGCCACCATGTGGCCTGCGCCTGCCACATCGAAGACTTCAAGCCGGGGCACCATGCGCCGAAAGGATTCGACGCTGCGCTCGCTGACGATGTCGCTCAGCAATCCGCGCACGAGCATGACCGGTATGTGCGTGAGCTCAGCAAGCGCCTCGGCCGCATCGCGCACGTCGCGGCGATGTTCCTCGACGCGTTGGGTCACGATACGCGGGTCCCAGTGCCAGCGTAAGCGGCCGTCATCGCCTTCTCGCAAGTTCTTGCGCAGTCCGCTCGGATCGTTTGGGCGAGGGCGGGCGGGGTTGTAGGCGGCCACCGCATCCGCTGCTTCTTCGATGTCAGCAAATCCCTCTGGATGGCTGCTCATGAAGTCGACGACGCGCGTGACGCCGGCCTCTTCCGGGTCGGGCGTGATATCCACGAAGACTGCGGCAGAGGGATGCAGACCGTCGGCAATCGCCCGGATTATGGTAGCGCCGCCAAGCGAAGCGCCAACCACGGCAAAACGATCGCCAGCCTCCTTGCACAAAGTCTCGAGGTCCATCGCACGATCCGAAATCGAATATGCACCCTTGTCCGACCAGTCGCTGTCGCCGTGACCGCGCGCGTCAAAATTAATGACGCGATATCCGGCCCCCATGAGGGCTTTCATGGACCCGGACCAGCTATGCCGTGTCTGCCCGCCGCCATGCAGCAGGATCACGGTCGGAGCATCCAATGGTCCGCCCACATCGGCGACCAGCCGAACACCATCCGGGGCCTGAAATTCGCGCGTCTCAAAATCTGAATTTGCGCCCGGCAAGCCGTCTCTCCCTTTTCTTGACCGCCCGTTTGCAAGCCGATGCCAGGGCGCATAGCGGCGCAGCCAGGCAGGCTCGACTAACCTCGTAAGGCGGAAGCCATGACGCAGTAAACAGCGTCGCGCAAGTTCTACCATTGTGATGAACTGGCCCTCTTTGCTCCGGGACCGTGCACCTCGCGGGGCATGGCTTGTGTTCCGGGAAGAGAGCACCTAACGGATATAGACACTGCAATTGAGGGAGCAGAAATTGGCCAAAACGCTGGTGTTCGTCGTTGATGGCAATGAAATTGCGATCAAGGCTGAAGATGACGAAATCGTGATGCGCGTCGCCAAGGCACATGAAGTGCCCGGAATTGACGCCGACTGCGGCGGCATGATGGCTTGCGGTACATGCCATGTCTATGTGCTCGATGGACGTAAGCCCGAGCTCCCCGAACCGGACGATATGGAGGCGGAAATGCTTGAATATACGCCGGATCCCCACCCGGAAGCGCGGCTCTCGTGCCAGCTGCGCGTCGGCGATTGCCCCGACGGGATTCGCTTCGAAGTTCCCCCTGCACAGCGTTGAGGAATAGGTCAGTGAGCGTAGTAGAAAAGCTGTTTGAACCGGCCCGCATCGGAGGGCTAGACCTTGCCAACCGGATCGTCATGGCCCCGATGACGCGTTACTTCTCACCGGGCGGGATACCCGGTGAAGACGTAGCCCAGTATTACGGGCGCCGTGCCGCACATGATGTGGGACTGATTGTCACCGAAGGCACCTATATCGCTCATCCCAGCGCGCGAGATGCCAATCCCTCCATTCCGCTTTTCGGCGGCGAGGAATCGCTTGCCGGGTGGAAGCGGGTGGTGGACGAAGTCCATGCCGAGGGCGGAAAGATCGTGCCGCAATTGTGGCATGTGGGTCTTGTCGCGCAGCCCGAGCCTGGTGCTGAACGCGGCGTTCCCGCACCGAACCAGCGCGGCCCATCCGGGCTTGTCGGCAGCCTCAACATGGCACCTTACGAAGGAGGGCAGGCATTAAGCGAACAGGAGATTATCGAAGTCATCGACAGTTTCGCGAAGGCTGCGGCGGACGCCAAGCGCCTGGGTTTCGATGGTGTGGAATTACACGGCGCGCATGGCTATTTGTTCGACCAGTTCTTCTGGCCGGCTACAAACCGTCGCGAAGACAATTGGGGCGGGGATCTTTCAGCCAGAACCCGCTTTGCACGCGAAGTGATCGCCGCGATCAGGCGCGAGACAGGTCCCGGTTTTCCCCTGATCTTCCGAATTTCGCAGTGGAAACAGTACGACTTTGCGGCGCGGATTGCCGACACCCCCCAAGAGCTTGAAACGTGGCTGGCACCTCTCGTTGATGCCGGAGCCGACGTCATTCACTGCTCGCAGCGTCGCTTCTGGGAAAATGAACCGTTCGAAGGCGCCGAGATGAATCTTGCCGGCTGGGTCAAGAAGGTCACTGGCCTGCCCACGATCACGGTCGGATCGGTCGGTCTTGCCGGAGATTTCCTGGAGGGCGGTACATTCCATCGCTCCGGGTCATCCGCTGTTCCGCTCGACCAGCTGGCCGAGCGGCTCGATCGCGGAGAGTTCGACCTGGTCGCGGTAGGAAGGGCGCTCTTGCAGGACCCGGAATGGGCGACGAAGGTAAGGGAAGGCCGTTCGCAGGATTTGCAGGCCTACGACCCGTCCTCGCTGGAACGGCTCTACTGAAAGAAACCGGGGCGCGGGGCCACATTCACCCTTTCAGCGTCTTGCGCAGCGCGTTCTTGTCTACCTTGCCGGCAGCTGTCAGCGGCAGCGCGTCGACGAAGTCGAAGCTGCGCGGGAGCTTGTAGCCCGCGATCAGCGTTCGGCAGTGCGCGGTAATGCTTTCAGGGCTCGGTGCTTCCCCCGCACGCGGCACAATCACGGCATGGACCCGCTCGCCCCATTCCTCGTCAGGCGCGGCTATCACCGCGCAGGCCGCAATCGCCGGATGGGCGGCAAGCGCGTTCTCGACTTCGGCAGAGTAGACGTTCTCCCCTCCGGTCACGATCATGTCTTTCAGCCGGTCCACCACCGTGACGTAACCGTCCTCGTCCATCCGGCCCATGTCACCTGTGTGCATCCAGCCGCCGCGCAAGGCTTCCGCCGTGGCTTCCGGCTGCTTCCAGTAGCCTAGCATCACGCCGGGACCTCGCGCTACGATCTCGCCTACTTCGCCCCGCGGTACCTCATTGTCCTCGGCATCGACAATACGCACTTCGTAGGTCGCTGTCGCTTTGCCTGCTGACCGCAGTCTGAGATCTGTACGGCTCTCGCCGCGATGATCCTCGGGGCCCAGGATGGTGACGACTGGCGAAAGCTCAGTCATCCCATAAGCCTGGCTGAAATGGGCATTGGGAAATAGTTCGATCGCATGATCAAGCAGGGCACCGTCGATTGGCGAAGCGCCATAACGGATATGCCGGATGCCACTGACATCAAATTCGGCAAAACGCGGATGCTGGACCAGCATTTTCAGCATGGTGGGCACCACGAAAAACTCGGTGATCTCCCAGCTATTGATCGCTTCCAGCATGGCGACAGGCTCGAAAGCTGGCAGGAATGCGCTGCATCGACCGGAAAACAAGGTCAAGAAAATTCCCGAGAGGGACCCGATATGAAACATCGGCGCACAGTGGAGATAGCGATCGGTAACTCTCTGGTTATTCAAAGACAGGGCGCCGAGAACCGACGCGGCAAGATTGCCGTGGCTCAGCATAACTCCCTTCGGGAAGCCGGTCGTCCCGCCGGTGTAGAGGATGGCGGCGTGGTCGTCGCCCTTGCGGAGGGCGTCTTCGACCGGCTCGATTCCTTGGGCCCATTCTGCCTGCGATTCGATCGTATCACCTGCTGCGCCTGTTGATACGACACGCCGCAGATCGCTGGTCGATTCTCGGATCGCAGGCACCATTCCGCGGTGTTTATCGTCGACTATAAGAATTCGCGTTCCGCAATTGTCCAGCGAGTAGGCGATTTCGGATGCAGCCCAGCGAAGATTGACAGGATTGATGACACCTCCGGCCCACCAGATTGCGAGAATCCAAGCGAGATAGTCGACGCTGTTATGCGCCAGAATCGCGACCGGCTCGCCAGGTTCAAGCCCTTTTGCACGCAATGCTCCAGCGTTCCTGGCGACGCGATCGCGCAATTGCTGCCAGCTGAGCGCGTCAAGACCGTCTATTGCGGCGATGGCATCGGGGGCTTCTCGCATCATCCGGTGCAGCGGCTGCGTCATGTACATCGTTTTCAAGCTCCCTGTCTCGCCTCGCCACCTTGGACCAAACCGTCTTGAGCTTCGATAGCGATGCTAACTTCCTTGATCGTCCTGCCTACGTCGTTTAGGTAACCCGTCAATCAATCGAAGGGGATCTAAATGAAAGGCCTGGGCAATGACGGACCCTACTGGGACGCACTCGGCAATGGCAAGTTGCAGTTGCCGAAATGCAGCAAATGTGGCGTGTGGCACTGGCCTGCGCCATATCGCTGCGGTCATTGCGGCAGCTGGGAAATGGACTGGCAAGACGTCGAGATGAAAGGCGATTTGTACACCTGGACCC